>Ga0247609_10006735_pt1 | contig 11024 bp, 5 predicted proteins | sample 172DNAGHGlowgp2_FD_193487 | JGI IMG/M metagenome (GOLD analysis project Ga0247609, IMG submission 193487) | Sheep rumen microbial communities from Palmerston North, Manawatu-Wanganui, New Zealand - 1728 DNA GHGlow gp2 | ecosystem: Host-associated > Mammals > Digestive system > Stomach > Rumen ... | reverse complement strand
TGCTTCGTAACGGCAGCGGTACATGCGTGAACCGAGCCTGTCAGACTTACGAGCTGTGCGTGGATAACGGACTGGACTGCTGTATAGTATGGACTCGGGCAGGGCTGTACGGTCATGTTGCGAATATCGTCAGAGTTGAGGGAATATGGTATGTGCTCGACACTGACGGAGTGTTTTTCCTGACATATAACAATGGATTTACCGAAGCCGTAGATATTGACGGCAATCATATTGCTGACAGCGATGTCATAAGCTCCAAGAGCTATGACGAATTACACTGATAATAATTAACTCTATGAAGCCGAACAGCAACTGTTCGGCTTCTTTTTCTGTTTATAAGGAGATTTAAAATGAATAATTTCAAAAAGAGAATAAAGAAACTTGGCGCAGGGATAATGGCAAGCCTTTGCGCTGTTTCATTGTTCAGCACATCTATCAGCGGAACGCTTTCCGCGGGTGCTGCAATGACAACTGAAAATACAGCCTTTCCTACAGCCGATGAAGTCATCGCAGAAGCTGCAACTCTGCTCGGAGCGCCCTATGGCTGGGGATATAAGGGATATACAGGTGTTTACTATCAGGGCAGCTACAGCCCTCTTGACCTTGACTATGTACGGAATCAGGGCGTTGACTGCTCGGGACTTCTGTATTATACCCTCGCTCACCTCGGCTTCTCTACGAGCGGCTTTTCGTGGAACAATCCCGTGCCTGTCGACACTCCCCACTGGCTGTCCGTGAGCGATAACTGTACTGTCACCTACAAAGGTGTTACCTCTAAGATAGACGTCGAGAAGTCGGGAATCCCGTACAAGGAGCGTCCCTATTGGGAATGCGCGGACGGATCTACTATAACTCCTGGCTCTATGGTCATAGCAGATAATCTCTCGGGCGAAGACCATTCCTGGATATATATGGGAGAGTTCGACGACAGAGATGACGTTATCGCCTACCTCAAGAACATCGGCGTAAACGAGAGCTACATAAACAGTAATACAGTCGGAGACGGCAGCGGCGACGGAGGTACGCACTGGCGCATCGAGTCCAACGCCTCTCAGGGCTGCTGTATCAACAACCGCACAGACGGCAAGTCTGCCACAGCAATGAATATGTACGCATTCCGCGTGGCTCAGGCGGACGTTGAGTTCAGCATAACAAAGGTACTGAGCACCGACAACAGCGTGAAGATAAGCGGAGTAAGTTCTATCGACGGCTCGGAGGCTGTATACGGTGTATTTTCAGACATGGCTTGTACCGAAAAGGTCGGTGAGATAAAGATAGGATCTGACGGAAAGGGCTCGATAAAGCTGCCGAATAAGCAGTATTACGTCAAGGAGATATCCGCGCCGAAGGGCTATGACCTCTCCGCTGACGTTGTGCCGCTGAAAGCAAATGAAAATGTGGACGTAAAGGAAGATAAGACCAGCGGAAAAATAATGATAAACAAGACTGCCGAGGACGGCACTGCTGCTAACTGCGAATTTCAGTTGAAGTGGACGGATAACGGCACAGAGCATACGAAGAATGTCAAGACCGACAAGAACGGCGTTGCTGTATTTGACGGTCTGTACGTGTACGACCTCAGTACAAGTGAAGCCATAAGCTATACCGTTTCCGAGATAAACACAGATACAAAGTATGTGACACCGAAAGCTGTGGACGTAACGCTGACAGGCGGCGATGTTGACCTCACAGTCGGCGTTAAGTTTGAGAACCGCCTCAAGAAGTTCAAGGCAGAAGTAAAAAAGACCGACAGCGAAAACGTCTCCGCACAGGGCGATGCGACTCTTGCAGGTGCGACATATGAACTTTACCGTGACGGCGAGAGGATAGCCACATATACGACCGATGCGAACGGTCACTTTATTACCGACGAGTTCGTGTGCGGCAGCTATACGCTTCAGGAGCTTTCACCCTCTCAGGGCTATCTGCTCAACGACGAGATATATGAAGTCGGCGCAGAGGCTAAAAATTATACCGTTGAGGTAAACCCAATCTCGCTCAATGTTGCCGAGGACGTCATAAAGGGCAATATATCTATGATCAAGCACAGTGACGATGACGATAATACAGTCGAAAACCTTGAGGCAGGGGCGGAGTTCGAGGTGTATCTCAAATCGGCAGGGAGCTACGACAAGGCAAAGGAAACGGAGCGTGACCGCCTTGTGACCGATGAAAACGGCTTCGCTCAGACAAAGGATATGCCTTACGGCACATATACTGTTCATCAGATCAGGAGCGTTGACGATTCCGAGCCTGTAGCAGATTTTGACGTAAATATAGCTGAAAACGGCAAGACCTACGAATACGTGCTCAACGACAAGCCCTTCAAATCTTATATTCATGTTACAAAGATCGATGCCGAAACGAGCAAGGTAATACCCTATGAGGGCGCAGGATTCCAGATATATGACAGCAAGGGCGAGCTCGTAAATCTCGGCACGGACACATATTACACCAACAGCGAAGGCTTCCTCATAACACCCGACAGCCTCAGATACGGCGAATATACGCTTGTTGAAGTGCAGGCTCCCGTGGGATATGTACTCGACAGCACTCCTGTAACGTTCAGTGTAAACTCTGCGAATACAATGGAAGATAACGCTGTAAACGTTATAAAGCTCACGAAAGCGGATACAGCTCAGAAAGGCAGGATATCTGTAACTAAGCGAGGCGAGGTCTTCAAGACAGTCGAAATGACTTCATCTGCCGCAGATAACGGCGAATTCAAAGAGAATGACGTTACATACACTCCCGTCTATGAGGAAAGCGGGCTCGGAGGCGCTGAGTTCGAGATAATCGCAGCCGAGGACATATATACTCCTGACGGTACGCTCAGAGCGGCAGTCGGCGAAGTCGCAGATACTATCGTCACGGACAAGGACGGCTTTGCTGCTTCCAAGCCTCTATATCTCGGTAAGTATGCTGTAAAGGAGAAAACTGCTCCTTTTGGCTATGTTCTCAGCGATGAAGTCAAGAATGTAGAGCTCACCTATGCAGGACAGGATGTCGCTGTTTCGGACGTGACAAGCACTTCATTTACAGATATTCATCAGGGGGCTGAGATAAACATCTACAAGTATATGGAGCTCGACGATGACTTCGGGCTTGGAAAGAACGGCGAGTATAAAAACGTTCTTTTCGGCTTCTATGCAAACGAGGACATAAAGGCTGCTGACGGCTCGGTAATACCTAAGGACGGGCTTATAACAACAGTAACTCTCAGCGAAGGTCTCGGACAGCTCATCAGCAATAAGCTGCCCTTTGCTCAGTACTATGTTCAGGAGATAGCTACCGACGAGCACTATATGCTCAACGGCGAAAAGCATCTTGTGAGCTTTCAGTACATGGGACAGGAAATGACAACAGTCAGCATCGACTGCGATATGTTCCTCAACACATTGAAAAGAGGATCAGTGAGCGGTAAGAAGGTCAATGACAAGAACGAGCCGCTTGAAAAGGCTGTATTCGGTCTCTTCAATGCGGACGAGACAGAATTCTCTGCCGACAACGCATACCTCACAGCCGAGTCGGATAAGGACGGACGTTTCATTTTCGATGACGTGCCTTACGGCAAGTACATCGTAAAGGAGCTTTCCGCGCCTTCGGGATATATCCTCTCAGGCAGACAGTACCCCGTTACAATTTCCGAGGACGGAGAAACAGTGGAGCTTACTGCCGAAAATAGCGCTGTATCCGTTGCAATACGCAAGGAAGATATCTACGGCAAGGAACTTACTGGCGCGAAAATGCAGCTCATAGACGCAAACGGCGAGGTCGTTGACGAGTGGACATCTGACAGCAAGGAGCATGTTGTCCGCGGACTTCCTGCAGGAGCGTACACTCTGAAGGAGGTTGCGGCTCCCGAGGGATATGTTATTGCTACTGACATCAGCTTTAACGTTGACGAATACGGCAAGGTCACAGTCGGCGGCGTTGAGGCAAAGGCAGTCACCGATGACGGTGTTCCGTGCATAACAATGGTCGACAAGGCTGAAAAGAAGCCGACGGTCACTGTTCCTCCCACAGGAGATACGGGCAGAAATGTCCTCGGACTCATACTTCTCGTTTCAGGCTTATGCGGCGTAGCCTATGCTGCTTTCCAATACAGGAAGATAATGAAAGAGATGCATGAGCTCGATACGGGGCTCGCGGCTCTTTGCCCTGATATGATAGAGAGGGAAGAAAATGACTAAGAAAGCAAAAGTAACTATCGTGGCGGCTGTTTCAGCCGCCCTCCTTTTAGGAGGCAGCTTCATCTTTTTCAAAGATGATATTGCTCAGAAGAAAGCAGATAATGACATATTGCCGTACAGACCGACATCAGAGATGCAGCACGAGCTCGATGTTATATCTGCTGACCTTATGACCGAAACAACTCAGGCAGCCGGGAGTGCTTCGCCCGAGACTGTCACCTCAGCTGTTGCAGATACAACGGCAACGCTGCTTCCCGACGAGATAAGGCAGCGCCTTATTGACTCGGCACAGTCGCTGAATTCGGCATATCCCAACGCCATAGGCTGGTTGTATATCCCGAATACACGGATAAGTTATCCCGTGATGCAGGGAGAGGATAACGAATACTACCTACATCACGATTTTGACGGAAGCCCACTTAAGGCAGGCTCCATATTTCTCGATTACCGCTGCGAGAACAGGCTTATGAACCCAATTAATGTCCTTTACGGTCACAACATGAAGAATGGCTCGATGTTTGCACAGATCACAAGCTATACGACTGAAAGCTTTTTTGAGGCTCACAGATATGGCTGGCTCTCGACTCCCGAAACAGTATACAGGATCGATTTTTTTGCCTGTTCGATAGTACGGTCTGATGATAGGCTGTATAATGGGGATTCTCCCATATCTGAGTGGATACCGCATATCTACGACAGGACTGTTGTATCAAGGGAGATGAGTTATTCAGGCAACGACAGGTTCATATCCCTGTCAACGTGCAGCTATGAATTTGAGAATGCGAGAACTGTGCTCACTGGCAGACTCGTAAACACTGAGGAGGTCGATACTATTGAGAATGATGACAATTAAAGCGCTTTCTATGGCGGCGGCTCTTATGTCTACGGGAGTTGCCGCAGGAAGTGTCGCGGAAGCTATAATCAACACATGGAATGCGGCAAAGGAGCAGATACGATCAGTGACCGATAACGTTATCTTCCCTGTTATTGACGTTATCCTGGCTATATTACTTTTTGTGAAGATAGGGCTTGCGTACATGGACTACAGAGATCACGGAAAGATAGAATGGGTTCCGATAGCCATTATCTTCGGCTGTCTGCTGTTTTCACTGACGGCGCCGCTGTATATCTGGACTGTCGTGAATATCTGATAGTACGTTGAATGTTGAATCAACGTACTCTGATTATGCCGATAATTATTGACACTGCATTTAAAATTTGATATAATTTGAATATAGTCTAAGAGACTTGCAATTAAATGTTTTGAGGTGATTATTATGGCATTTAAAATTACTCATTCTGATAATACCGAATTTTCAACTCCACAGGAAATGTTTCAAGATAACAAATCGAAAACAATCAAAGGAATATTGGACTATCAATCTGAAATGCTCACTAATTATTTAAAAACTCTGGATGGAGAAATAATAAAAAACAAGAATGTTGCATTTGAGATGCCAACAGGTAGTGGAAAAACTTTGGTGGGGATATTAATTGCAGAATTTCATCGAAGAAAGTATAATAGGAGGGCATTGTTCTTATGTCCAACGAGACAATTAGTTATACAAGTTTGTGAACAAGCAAAGAATCAATATGGAATAGATGCGATTCCGTTTATTGGACCGCATTCGGAATTCTCTACATCTGATTTAACTCGCTTCATGACCAAAAAATCAATAGGTGTAACTACATACAGTTCGTTTTTTTCTTTTGGGAAAACATTTGATAATACTGAGATTCTAATTTTTGATGATGTACACTCTTCTGAATTGTTTATTTCCGATAACTGGTCTTTATGCATTAATAGGTTTAATGACAAATACTTATTTGAGCAGTTGGTTGGAGTGTTAAGCAATGTTTTGGATGAATCGGATATGGCAATTGTTACACAAGATGGTAATGATGGGGTAGCTTATGATTGGAATAACATGATTCCGAGACATTTATTAACAGGTATAATAGGTAATATATATGATATTCTTAACAATGGAGTAAAGAATAGTGAACATCAGTATTCATGGAATAGAATTTCAGAACATTTGATTGATTGTCAGTTTTATATTAGTTGGGATAATATATTGATTCGTCCATTTATTCCTCCAACTGAAACTCATAATGCTTTTAGTCAATCAAAACAACGTATTTTTATGTCGGCAACGTTAGGCAATAGCGGAGAACTCGAACGAATTACAGGATGTAAAAAAATAAAGAGACTACCAATTGTAAGTGACTGGGATAAAAAAGGTCTAGGAAGGAAATTGTTTATTTTTCCTGATCTTTCACTTAAGACTGAAGCTTACAATGAGATAATCATTAAACTGCATAAGCTGGCAAAAAGAAGTGTAATGATTGTTCCTTCAGATTATGACTACAATTATTTCAAAGAACTTCTTGAAAGTGAAATTCCTGGCATTAGTATTTTTAGGGCAAATGACTTAATAAGCAATAAAGATGAGTATGTTAATTCTACAAATTCAATGGTGATAATGGCAAACAGGTTTGACGGCGTCGATTTTCCTGATGAGGAAAGCAGGATGCTGTTTATTTACAATCTTCCGAAGTACACTCACCTACAGGAAAAATTTTTTGTTGGTAAAATGGCTGCTTCCGCACTGTTTGCAGAACGAATAAAAACAAGGATAGTACAAGCTGTTGGACGTTGTACTCGAAACTCAAGTGACTTTTCGGTTGTTTGTGTTTTGGGCAAGACGATACTAAATGATTTAACGTCTGAAGATATAATAAGAAATTATCATCCTGAATTAAGGGCAGAAATACAATTTGGTCTTGACCAATCAACGGATTTTTCTAATGTTGATGATATTATCGAAAATGTTAAGATATTCTATTCTAAAGATAGCAATTGGCTGGATGCTGAAAAAATGATAGTGGATAATAGAAATAGGTATGCTGAAAGTGGAATTAATGCAAAACAGAAGAATACTTATGATAAACTATTAGAGTCAGCAGAGCATGAAGTTGACATCCAGTATTGTATTTGGAATCATAATTATCATGATGCATTTGAGAAAGCACAACAAATAGTTGAAATAATGAATATGCCTACATTAACAGGTTATAAATGCTTCTGGCAATATATTTGCAGTGGTCTTGCACTTGAGATTAATGAAAATAAGAAATCATTGTTTTATATTCGTGAAGCTATGAAAAACAGTAAAGGAGGAATTCGTTGGTTTAATGATATAGTTAAGAGTTTTAGCAACGAAGAGGATGGACAGACTGAATCAGATTATGTTTACGACATTATTGAAAGACTGGAAACCCAGATTAAGTCTATATCTGTAAATAATAAACTTGAAAAAACAGCAAAAACTATTATTGACAACCTTTCATCAAATGATGGCGACACTTTTGAAAGAGGACATGTCAAATTAGGTGAATTAATGGGCTATATCTCACGGAATTCTTCTGAAACAGCTGCACCTGATCCATATTGGATTATTAATGAAAACTTGTGCGTTGTTGCAGAAGACAAAATCTATGAATCGGATAATCAACAAATACCTGTAAATCATGTTAGGCAAGCGAATAGCCATGACATTTGGATACGTTCAAACGAAACGTTTTTAAGAAGTGATGCGAAAATAATAAAAGTGTTCGTTTCTAATGCCATTAGTATTCAAAAAAACGCTAAAATTTATGCAAAAGATCTTTATTATGTTAATCGTAATGATTTCTGTAATTGGGCTCAAAAAGCAATAAATGCTCTTAGGACAGCAAAAGGGACATTCACAGAAGAAGGCGATTCAGAATGGCGTGAAAAAGCAAGAAACATTTTAAGTGAGAATGGTGTTACGCCAAGCGATTTTATTAGCTTCGTCAAATCAAAAAAACTTGTAGACTTAAATGACAATGATGATTAAAAGTTTATAGAGGAATTTTTGATTTGTATCATTTCTCGGGCATAATAATATACCATTTGCTTGCATTCTTGAGTAGATAATACTATTACCAAAGGAGGATGTGCTTCATCCTCCTTTATTTTTGGAGGTGACCTATGCCATACATACGATTTACAGAAGAACAAAAGCAGACCGCCAATAATGTTGAATTAGCCGAGTTTCTGCGTATGCGCGGTGAAAAGCTTGAACGTGCAGGGCGCGAGTACAAGCTCATATATACCGACGGCGGCGGTAAGCACGACAGCATAACCATGTCCGGGAACAGGTGGTTCGACCATAAGGCTCAGACAGGCGGCGGAGCTATAAAGTTCATGCAGTATTTTTACGGTATGAGCTTCGCAGACGCGGTGCAGAGCCTGCTTGGATATACAGTAACACCGCAGCAGCATAGTCCTCCGCATAAAGCGAAGACCGCAGAAAAGAAACAGGAATTCAAACTACCCGAAGCAAATGAGGATATGCACCGTGTATATGCCTACCTCATAAAACAGCGGCATATAGCTCCTGAGATAATTACTCACTTTGCAAGGACGCATACTCTATATGAGGATAAGGAGCATCACAATGTGGTATTTGTTGGACTTGACGAGAACGGCGTTCCACGACAGGCAAGCAAACGCTCCGCTTCAACCTACGGAAACAGCTTCAGAATGACTGTGGGCGGCTCTGACACCAGATACAGTTTCGGACACTTCGGCACTTCAAACAGGCTGTATGTCTTTGAAGCTCCCATAGATATGCTCAGCTTCATAACGCTGTATCCGGATAACTGGCAGGAACACAGCTACATAACCCTGAATGGCGTATATGAGCATCCCCTGATAGGTGCGCTTGAAACTCATGATAACCTACAGCAGATATGCTTCTGTACCGACAATGATGAGGGCGGTATCGACGGATATGAGCGGCTAAGGGACATTCTCATAGATAAGGGATATACGGATATACAGCGGTGTGCTCCCGAATACAAGGACTGGAACGAGCAGCTCAAGGCTTTAAACGGCGAGGATGCACTCCCTGCCGTCCCTCACTTCCGCAAGAATAAGTATTATGAGATAGCAGAAAGTCTCAGAGATCTGACCTTCAACCCCTACGGCGTTATGAATGAACTGCGAAAGGCGTATAGGAACGGCGACAATATTTTTATGACCGAGCTTGCAATAACAGGCTCGGTTTTCTATTTGCAGCAGGCGGCGTATACAAGCGATTTTAAGGGGCTTTGTGCGAAGCTGAGGAAAGAGTATAGGGCGTATACCGACAAGGCGAAAATAGAGCCAAAACAGCGCAATTTGAGGGATATTTTCAAGGAGGTGGAGCGCGATTTTCGGCAGACGGCACGAACAAGGGAGCAGTCTGTCCGGACGGCGAAGCTGCTGTTCCAGCTTGCGGACTCGGCTATGCGTGTGGAGGTTGAAGAATGCCGCATGATACATGAACAGGAGCTGAGTGAAAAACAAGCAGATGAAACAGAAGCGGTTCTGGCTTTTGGCTAAGACAACACCCCCTGTTGCAGAGGACAACAGGCTTTGAATATACCAGTTTAATTATTAATAATAGCTGAAAAGGAAGATATGGAGGTAGAGAATTGAACGAGAAACAGATAGCTTTGCTTGTTGTACTGTCAGCAGCATTTATCGCTTTCGTTATCCTTGCCAATGTCCTGGAGAGAAAGACCATAAACGGCATAAAATCGAAGACAGTCGGTGACGGACAGTACGGGACGGCCCGGTGGGCGACAAAGTCCGAGATAAGGCAGACTTTTTTCTTTCTGCCATTCGAGCCGCATAAATGGCGCAAGGGAGAGGCTCTCCCGACGATTCAGGGAACTGTTATCGGCTGCCGCGGAAAGGCTAATACAACTGCGCTTGTCGATACTGGCGACGTTCATACGCTGATGATAGGAGCTGCGGGCGTGGGAAAAACAGCTTTTTTTCTGTACCCGAACATCGAGTTCTGCTGTGCAAGCGGAATGTCATTCATCAACAGCGATACCAAAGGTGATGTGGCGCGAAACTACGGAGAAATAGCCAAGAAATATTACGGCTACAATGTCTCCGTGCTCGACCTTCGTAACCCCACTCGCTCGGACGAAAACAATATCCTTCACCTTGTGAACAAGTACATGGACATATATCTTGCGGATAAGACAAACCTATCCGCAAAAGCGAAAGCTGAGAAGTACGCAAAGATAACTGCGAAAACCATAATCAACATCGGCGGCGGTGACAGTGCAAATTACGGACAGAACGCTTACTTCTACGATTCCGCTGAAGGCGTGTTAAGCTCAATAATACTGCTTTTAGCGGAGTTCGGAGAGAAAAACGAAAGGCATATAGTTTCGGTTTTCAAGCTCATACAGGAGCTGCTCGAGAAGTCTGCACCGAAGAACTCAAAGGACAAATACGCTATGTATTTTGCAAAGCTCATGGACAAGCTTCCGAGTGATCACAAAGCAAAATGGCTCGCAGGAGCTGCCCTCAATACGGCGGATCAGGCGATGCTGTCGGTTATGTCAACTGCGCTTTCAAGGCTGAATAACTTCCTCGACAGCGAAATGGAACAGCTTCTCTGTTTCGGAACGGCTATAGATGCGGAGAAGTTCTGCTCTGAGAGATCCGCTATTTTTATCATACTCCCAGAGGAAGATCAGTCGAAATATTTCATGGTATCCCTGCTCGTTCAGCAGCTATACCGCGAGATACTTGTTATTGCAGATGAAAAAGGTGGAACGCTGGATAATCGAGTAATGTTTTATCTCGATGAAATGGGCACTTTCCCGAAGATAGAGGGTATCGAAGCCATGTTTTCCGCAGGACGAAGCCGAAAAATATCCATAGTAGCGATAATACAGAGCTTTGCACAGCTTGAGCAGAAGTACGGAAAGGAGGGAATGGAGATAATAACGGAT
>Ga0247609_10006734_pt1 | contig 11025 bp, 7 predicted proteins | sample 172DNAGHGlowgp2_FD_193487 | JGI IMG/M metagenome (GOLD analysis project Ga0247609, IMG submission 193487) | Sheep rumen microbial communities from Palmerston North, Manawatu-Wanganui, New Zealand - 1728 DNA GHGlow gp2 | ecosystem: Host-associated > Mammals > Digestive system > Stomach > Rumen ... | reverse complement strand
CGTTCACAAAGAATTTCATAACATGTTGATTAAGCGCGTCAATGACTTCGACAACGGCGGTATGCTCGGCGTGGACGGAGCACCCTTTAACACGTTAGCGGAGCTTGGCACGTCCAAAGAAGACATCACGCAGATTAAAGGATTCACTGCTGACCCGTTCAACGTTCCAAACATCGGGCGGCTTGGCTTAGGTGATTACATTGACGAAATTGCCGTTGACTATCAGCAGGGCGCAATCGAATCGACAGGCAACACTTACGACTTGGCGATTGTCGGCGACGGTTTCTTTGCATTGCAGACGCCTGACGGTGTTCGCTACTCTCGTAACGGTGCTTTCTTCAAGAACGCTCAAGGATACTTACAAGACATTCGCGGCTACAATCTCCTTGACACGCAAGGCAACCCGATACGCATTCCAAGTAATGTCGCTGATTCAAGAGTTGTCTTCACGGCGAACGGAACTATCACTGTACCCGGGCAAGAGCTTAGGCTTGACCCGGTGACTAATCGTTGGGAGGCTATCGGCAACATGAATCTTCAACAGCCACTGGCTCAAGTGCAGTTCGTCGAGTTCGGTGACAGGCTTGCTACACAGAAGCGGGGCGATAATCTTTATTACCTCGTCAACAACAACGAAGGCAACCCTCCTCCTGTGGCGGGCGTCAATCAAAATATTCAAGGGCGGCTAATGAATCCTGATGCTCAACCGCGTCCGGCGTCGGGTGAATTAGTTCAAGGAGCTTTGGAGAAGTCCAACACGTCGATTGTTTATGAGATGGTCGAGCTGATTCATAACCAAAGACTTTACGAGGCGAACTCTAAGGCAGTCATGACGCAAGACAGTATGCTTGAGAAGTCGGTTAATTCTATCGGCAGTCTCAACGGTTAAAGGGTAGCACAATATGATTGAGATTAAAGGGTTAAAAAAATCTTTTGGCGATCTGCACGTGCTTAAGGGCATTGACTTGCATATTGACGAGCGCGAAGTTGTCGTTATCATCGGTCCGAGTGGTTCAGGCAAATCAACTTTACTCCGTTGCATAAATTTTTTGGAAGAGCCGACGGACGGCACGATAACTGTTGACGGAATACTAATGGACAGCGAGAAGAACATTAACAAAGTTCGCGAGGAAGTCGGCATGGTCTTTCAACGTTTTAATCTCTTCCCGCACATGACGGTTTTGGACAACATCACGCTTGCGCCGCTGAAAGTTCGTAAGATGGATAAGTCACGTGCTGAACAGACTGCGCAGGATTTACTTGACCGCGTGGGCTTAGGTGACAAGGCAGACGCTTATCCTAACCAACTTTCCGGCGGACAACAACAGCGCGTCGCTATTGCCAGAGCTTTGGCAATGCAACCTAAAGTTATGCTCTTCGACGAGCCAACAAGCGCACTTGATCCTGAAATGGTCGGCGAAGTTCTCGACGTTATGCAACGCCTAGCCGAAAGTGGAATGACTATGGTTATCGTGACTCATGAAATGGGATTTGCCCGCGAAGTCGGCACGCGATTATTATTCGTCGACGGTGGTTATATCGTCGAGCAAGGCAAGCCTAAAGAGGTCTTCGAGAATCCTAAGGAGGAACGCACCAAAGCTTTCCTGTCGAAAATTTTATGACGATGAACTCCCCTCCGTGTTCGAGGGGTTTTTTTATTTTAAGCTGTCGTGATATAATGTCTCAAAAAATTTTTATTGGTGGTGACTTAAGATGAAGATTCAAGGCGCGGTCATCATAGAACAAGGCGTGACGTTTGCAATCGTCGTAGTCAATCAGACGGTTACTAATTACACTTCGCGGGCAGTTCGTGTTCGGGCGTATCTGGCACAATTCTTTAGGAACATGCCGATAATTTTAATGTCGCAGGACTCAAATGGCACTCCACATTACTACGGGCGCAAAGACATCGTGGCTTTTCTGCGCACACTCAAGCTTGAACAAATCCCTTGGAAGGAGTATCACATTTACTGATGAAAATTTTAATGCATATGTGTTGCGGACCGTGCGCTTGCTACCCGACGAAAAAATTACGCGACGAAGGCTTTGAGCCTGTAGGATACTTTTTTAACCCGAACATACATCCCTATCAAGAATGGCGGCAACGTTTGAAGACTGCACGAGAATTCGCCGAGAAGGTCGGGATAAATTTTTTCGCGGATAATCATTACGGCTTGCGCGAATTTTTATCTAAGGTTTCAAGCGTCGTCGATGAGCAAGACACGATTCAATTTGGCGACGGCTTCCATAAACGTTGCGGGATTTGTTATGCGTGGCGACTTCAAGAGACTGCTCGCTTTGCTAAGGAAAATAATTTTGAGTTCTTTACGTCGACGCTCCTTTACAGCAAGCATCAGAATCACGAGCTTATAAAAAAAATAGCCGAGCACTTTGCGAACGTGTTCGGCGTTAAATTTTTTTATGAAGACTTCCGCGCAGGTTGGCAGGCGGGAATTGATTTGAGTTTGGAGCTTGAACTTTATCGGCAGAATTATTGCGGGTGTATCTTCAGCGAGGAAGAACGTTTCAGCAATGACCTGCGCAAAGCACGGAAAAAATTTTTCTCTGACCGTTAATCATTTCTCGGCTTTAGCGGCTTTGTATTCCTCGATAATTTTTTCAGCGAGCTTATCAGGCATTGGCTCATAGCGTGCGAACTTCAACGAGTAAGACGCCCTGCCTTGAGTCTGTGAACGCAAATCAGTCGCGTACTTGTAAAGCTCACTCGACGGAACGTAGGCTTTAACTTCAGTCATGCCCTTACCTTTAGGATCCATGCCAAGAATCTTTCCGCGCCTGGAGTTGAGGTTACCGATAATGTCGCCCATATAATTTTCGGGCGTGAGGACTGTTATCTCTTCAATAGGCTCAAGCAGAATCGGATTAGCGGCAAGGATACCTTTTTTAATTGCGATAGACGTTGCCATTTTGAATGCGGCTTCGGAGCTGTCGACTGCGTGATAAGAGCCGTCATAAAGATTGACGCTGACATTGACGACGGGATAACCGGCAATGACACCTTCCGCTAAAGTTTCTTGTGTGCCCTTCTCGACGGCTGGGAAATATTGACGCGGGACACTGCCGCCGAAGATACTTTCCGACCAAACGTTTCCGTTGTTGACTTCGGGGTTAGCGTCCTTGTTCGGTCCAATCCTCAACCAAACGTCGCCGTATTGACCATGACCGCCGGATTGTTTCTTGTGCTTACCTTGTACTTCGACTTCCTTGCGAATTGTCTCACGATAAGCAACACGCGGTTCGCCCAATACCATTTTCACGCCGAACTTGCGCTGAAGTTTATCGCTCAAAATATCCAAGTGAACTTCGCCAATACCCTTCAAGATCGTCTGCTTAGTCTCGGCGTTCTTAACAAGCATAATCGTCGGGTCTTCGTCCATTTGACGAGTTATCGCGCTGAAAACTTTATCTTCCTCGCCTTTCTTTTCAGACGTGACTGCCATAGCTAACATCGGTTCAGGATATTGAATGCGTTCGTATTTAATCGGAGCGGCTTTATCGCAGAGGGTGTCGCCAGTCTTCGCATTTGCAAGCTTACTCGTAACGATAATATCGCCTGCGTGCGCCACGTCAACCGGAATTTGTTTTTTGCCTTGCATAGTGAACAGTCCGCTTAAACGTTCCTGTCCTTCATTGTCAGCCGCGATAAGTTGATAAGTTGCGTCGCCCTTCATGTCGCCACTAATCACGCGTACATAACTCATACGCCCGACGAAAGGATCGACCATTGTTTTAAAGATTTGTCCGCTGAACGGCTCATCAATCTTGCGTTCGACAAGTTCATCAGTCTTAGGATTAATGCCTTGATAATCTTTTGAATCGGGCGCGGGGAAAAATTCTACGACGCTATTAAGGAACTTCTTCACGCCGATATTTTTAAGAGCACTGCCGACGAACACTGGGAAGACCTTAGCCTCTTTGATACCAGTTGCCAAAGCCTCGCTGATTTCTTTTTCGTCCAAGTCTTCGACATCGCCCTCAAGATATTTTTCCATAAGCTCATCATTGAACTCGGCGACAATGTCCAACATCTCCAAGCGTTTATCTTCGACTTCATCAGCAACTGCCGCTACGTCAATCGGTTCATCATCTGCGCTGACCTTCGAGAAGACTTTTAACAAATCAACGACGCCTTTAAAGCTGTCCTCTTTACCAACGGGCACTTGAACGGGTACGACGCTATTGCCGAACTTGTCTTTAAGTTGTGTGAGAACCTTTTCAAAGTCAGCGTGCTCTCTGTCCATTTTGCTAACGAAGAATGCACGCGGAAGATTCAAACTCTCCGCCAAAGCCCAAGCCTTTTCTGTCTCGACTTCGACGCCTGCGCTTGCACTAACGACTATAACAACAGAATCAGCCGCCGCCAATGCCCCGTGCATTTCCGCAACGAAATCAGGGAAGCCAGGAACATCGATAGCATTGATTTTGAAATTCTTCTTCCACTCGACAGCCGCCAAGCTTGCACTGATTGACATCTTGCGTTTATTCTCTTCGGGTTCAAAGTCAAGGACGCTTGTACCGTTGTCGACGTTACCGAGTCTGGTTGTTGCGCCGCTGTTAAAGAGTGCCGCTTCAAGCAACGTGGTTTTGCCTGAGCGACCATGACCGCAGAACGCTACGTTTCTAATCTGTTCGCTTTTGTAGTCTTTCATGTTTAAGTTGTTACCTCCGTTAAAATTTTTTCGCGAGGATTATTCTATTGACGCTGTGATTTTTCCTGCTACCTATCAGCTTACAACTTTTTAACTCATGCCAAAGCATCGCCGCCGCCGACATAATCTTGAATTGCCAGCGAATAAACAAGCCGCCTGTCACGCATGAAAGTAAGGACGCGCATGACTTCCCACGCCGTATCAAGACTAGTCAAACAGGGAACGCCCAATTCAACAGTGGCACGACGAATGCGGAAACCGTCTTTGGCAATGTGTTTGCCGGGAGCTTGAGTATTAACGACCATGTGAATCTTGCCGAGCTTAATCATTTGGATAATATCGGTGCTACGTTGATGAACCTTGCCTACGACCTCCGCATTAATACCGATTGACTGCAGAGCTTTAGCAGTGCCCGAAGTCGCCACGAGTTTAAAGCCGAGTTCCGAAAATGCTTTGGCAAGTTGTTTCATTTCTTCCTTATCCTTGTCGGCGACCGTGAAGAGTATGCAACCATGCTTAGGAATATTCATGCCGGCACCCGTTATCGCCTTATAAAGTGCGCGTGCGTAATGGTAATCAATGCCCATGACCTCGCCAGTCGATTTCATTTCCGGACCGAGTGAAATATCAACGTCCTGCATTTTGGCAAAAGAGAACACCGGAGCTTTAACCGCGACATAAGGTTTAGGCTCGACCAGTCCCGAATAATATCCCATACCTTTAAGCGTTTCACCGAGAGCAACACGCGTTGCCACGTTGACCATTTTAATATTCGTGACTTTGCTGAGGAAAGGAACCGTGCGACTTGAACGCGGATTGACTTCGATAACGTAGACATGCCCGTCCGCTACGATATATTGAATGTTCAGCAAGCCTTTGACATTGAGGGCAAGAGCCATGCGCTTGGTATAGTCGGTGATTGTGTAGATGACTTTCGAGGGCAAAGTTTGCGGCGGATAAACGGCGATTGAATCTCCACTATGAACGCCAGCCCGTTCGACGTGTTCCATAATGCCAGGAATAACCACGTCAACGCCATCACTTATCGCATCAACTTCAACTTCCGTCCCTTGCATATATCTATCGACTAAGACAGGGTGATCAGGCGTAACTTTAACTGCGCGGCTCATGTAATCGCGAAGTTCTTCCTCGTTGTAGACAATCTCCATTGCCCGCCCGCCGAGAACATAACTTGGACGAACCATAACGGGATAGCCGATATTCGCTGCACCAGTTATCGCGTCATCAAGGTTAGTTACGCTGATTCCTCTTGGGCGCGGGATATTTAATTCAGTCAACATCTCGTCGAAGCGTTCGCGATCTTCTGCGCGGTCAATGTTATCAACGCTCGTTCCGAAAATTTTAACACCAGCCGCCGCTAAACTTGCCGCAAGATTAATTGCTGTCTGTCCGCCGAATTGCACGATAACACCTTCGGGCTTTTCCTTGTCGATGATGTTCAATACGTCTTCAGTAGTGAGCGGCTCGAAGTAAAGCTTATCGGAGATGTCAAAGTCCGTCGAAACCGTTTCGGGGTTGTTGTTGATTATAATCGCCTCAATGCCCGCCTCGCGAAGTGCCCAAACACTATGAACGGAACAATAATCGAACTCGACGCCTTGACCAATTCTAATCGGTCCCGAACCTAAGACAACTATCTTGCGCTTGTTACTGACTTCGACTTCATCAACCTCGCCGCGATATGTTGAGTAGTAATAAGGTGTTGCCGCCTCGAACTCCGCCGCGCAGGTGTCAACCATTTTATAGACAGGAAAGATTTTAAATTGCTTGCGCAGGTCGCGAACGTCGTTAAGTTTTGCGCCGGTGAGTTCAGCGATTGATTTATCCGCCAAGCCCAAAAGTTTTGCCTCGCGCAAGGTCTTAGCGTTGAGGTCGCCCTTTTGAAGTCTAACCTCCATGTCCGTGATATTTTTAATCTTGTCGATGAACCAACGATCAATCTTTGTGATGTCGGCGATCTCTTCCGTCGTAAAAATATTTCTGCGCAATGCTTCGGCGATAAGGAAAAGTCTTTCGTCGTCAATGCGGCTAAGACGTTTCTTAATCTTGTCATTGTCCCACGAGTCCATCTTGTCCATATGCAGACGATTAACGCCGATTTCGAGACTGCGCACAGCTTTAAGTATTGCGCCCTCAAAAGTTCTATCAAGGCTCATGACTTCGCCAGTAGCTTTCATCTGCGTGCCAAGTGTCGTATCAGCGTAAACAAATTTATCGAAGGGCCAACGCGGGAACTTCACGACGATATAATCAACGCTAGGTTCAAAGCAAGCCTTCGTTGTCTTAGTGACGGCGTTGACAATCTCATCAAGCGTATAACCTATTGCAATCTTCACGCTGACTTTTGCAATCGGGTAACCCGTCGCCTTACTTGCCAACGCTGATGAACGACTGACACGCGGATTGACTTCGATAACGTAATAATCTTGGCTCTTCGGGTCGAGTGCGAATTGAACATTGCAACCGCCCTCAATGCCCAGTGCACGAATCATCTTTAAGCTTGCCGAACGCAGGAGTTGATATTCATGATCTGTTAAAGTTTGTGTTGGAGCTACAACTATTGAATCGCCCGTATGTACGCCGACAGGGTCGAAGTTCTCCATTGAACAAATCGTTATGCAGTTGTCGTTGCCGTCGCGCATGACCTCGAATTCAATTTCCTTCCAACCCGCGATACTGCGTTCAATCAGTGCTTGCCCAATCATCGAATACTTAAGCCCGCGCAGAGTAATTTCGATAAGCTCTTCCTCGTTATTGGCAATGCCGCCGCCCGTGCCGCCGAGTGTGTAAGCCGGTCTGACAATCAGCGGATAGCCGATTTGATTTGCAAAGTCAATCGCGCCGTGAATGTCCTCGACAATCGTTGATTCAGGTATTGGTTCGCCGATACGTTCCATAGTTTCCTTGAATAGTTCGCGGTCTTCAGCTTTCTTAATCGCGTCAATCGACGTGCCTAACAGTTCGACATTATATTTTTCGAGTGCGCCACTCTCCGCCAGTTGCACAGCTAAATTTAATCCCGCCTGTCCGCCCAATGTCGCAAGTAATCCGTCGGGACGTTCCTTTTCAATTATCGCCGTCAAGAAGTCGACGGTTAGCGGCTCAATATAAACGCGGTCGGCAATGTTCGCGTCAGTCATTATCGTTGCGGGATTTGAATTGACAAGGACGACTTCCAAGCCCTCTTCCTTTAGCGAACGACAAGCCTGCGAACCCGCATAATCGAACTCCGCCGCCTGCCCGATGACTATTGGTCCCGAACCGATGACGATTATCTTGTTAAGATTCTTTTTTTTCGGCAAAGTGTCATGCCTCCTTAAATTTCTTCATGTTGTATATAAACTCGTCGAACAAGTGAACGCTATCATTAGGACCGGGCGCGGCTTCAGGGTGATATTGCACAGAACTAATCGGCAACGACGTATGACGAAAGCCCTCAATCGTGCCGTCGTTCAATGAAACGTGAGTTATCTTAACCGGCAGTCCTTGCAATGACTTCGCGTCGATAGCGTAGCCGTGATTCTGCGCGGTGATTGCAACTTTGCCCGTCTCCAAATCTTTGACTGGTTGATTGGAGCCACGATGCCCGAATTTAAGTTTGTAGGTGTTCGCACCCATTGCCAAAGCAAGTATCTGATGCCCTAAGCAAATTCCGAACATTGGACGCTGCCCGATAAGCTTCTTGACTTCGCGGATAATGTCGGGAACGTCTTTAGGATCGCCTGGACCGTTCGATAAAAATATTCCGTCAGGTTTAAGTGCCATGACTGCTTCAGCTGTGCTCTTGGCGGGAACGATTGTAATCTTGCAACCGAGCTTGCGCAGGGCGTCGAGGATATGCCGCTTGATACCGAAATCCATTGCCACGATATACGGTGCGCCTTCTCTGGCGTCAAGCGTGTAACTTACTGGCGTCGTCACCTGCTCCACGACGTTTTTGCGAATAGGCAACGCCATCATCTCATCAATCGTGCCTTGCGATGTGTATTCACTGACTATAACGCCCTTCATCGTGCCCGCCGAACGAATTTTTCTTGTCAAAGCGCGTGTGTCCACATCGTAGAGGCAAGGAATTTTCTCTGACGTAAGGAATTCGGCAAGTGTCTTCTGCATTGAAGAGCTTGACGGCTTTTCACACAGCTCGCTGACGATTAAACCACCGACGAAACTTTTGCGGCTTTGATTGAATTCCTTAGCCGTGCCGTAGTTACCGATTAGCGGATAAGTCAACGTGACGATTTGCCGACAATAGGAAGGGTCAGTTAAGATCTCTTGATAGCCAGTCATGCCCGTGTTAAAGACGACTTCGCCTTCTGTCGTAGCATTGGAGCCGCCGAACAGTTGCCCACGAAAGGTCGTGCCGTCCTCCAGTATCAATTTCCCTTTCAAAGTTTTCACCTACTAAATCTAAAATTATTTTGTTATACTAGCGTCGAAAGTTTATCACACGGCAAGCGGCATTGCAAACGTCCGCTAAATAATTCTGTATACAAGGAGGCGAGCCGATGAAAATTCTGCGTGAGCTGTGGAGAGCATTGAGTTATTTTTTATTTCCGTCACGTTGTCCTATCTGTCGCGAGCTTGTCGACGAACGTTATCAGCTTTGCGCGGCGTGTGAGAAAAAAATTTTGCGTGTGGACTTTTATAAGCAACCGCCCGCTCCGATTGAAAAAGTCTTGCGTGTGACAAAGTACCGGGACGGTTCGCGTGACCTACTCCGCAAGCTCAAGTTCGATAACAATCTCAACGTCCTACCGCCGCTGAAAAAAATCCTCGACAACGTTTCTAATCGCGAAGAAATCTTGCAACTGTTAAAGGGCGTTGACTTCGCCGTGCCCGTTCCACTTCATCAAGAACGTTTAAAGGAACGCGGCTTTAATCAGACGGAAGAAATCTTCGGCGAGTGGCTGACGAAAAAAAATTTGCCGATAAGAAATCTTTTGATACGGACGAAGGCGACCCCCAAGCTTTACAATCTCGGCAAGGCTGACCGTGAACAAGTTTTAAGCGGAGCATTTGCGGCGTCTGAAGCTGTCGACTTACAAGGCAAAAACATTTTAATCGTCGATGACATCTTCACGACAGGAACGACTTGTAAAGAGTGCGCTAAGGTTTTGAAGTCACTGGGCGCGGAGAAAATTTTTGTACTGGCGTTCGCGGCGAGCTTCGGAGAAAACTTTTAATTTCCCGCACAGGCTGATATAATGTTGCGCGTCAATTAGGAGGCTGATTAAATGGAAAAATATAATCCGCAAGAAATCGAAAGTAAATGGCAAAAAATTTGGGACGCGCCAGATTATTATCGCACGACCGAAGACACGACGCGCCCGAAATATTATGCGTTGGAGATGTTTCCGTATCCTTCGGGCAATTTGCATATGGGGCACGTTAGGAACTACTCAATCGGCGATGTCGTAGCTCGTTATCGTTCAATGGCTGGCTACAATGTCTTGCATCCAATGGGCTTTGATGCCTTCGGTATGCCGGCGGAAAATGCTGCGATTGCTCACGGGGTCAAGCCGGGCGATTGGACATTTGCCAATATAAAAAACATGACGGCTCAACAAAAGGCAATGGGCTTGGCTTACGATTGGGATAGGGAAGTTGAGACTTGCCGCGCAGATTATTATCGTTGGACGCAATGGCTCTTTGAACTTTTTTATAAACGCGGGCTTGCCTACAAAAAGGAAGCGTCCGTAAACTGGTGCGACACCTGCGGCACAGTGCTTGCCAATGAACAAGTCATCGACGGTAAATGCTGGCGTTGTGATTCGGACGTTCACAAAAAAAATTTGGCGCAGTGGTTCTTTAAGATAACCCACTACGCCGACGAACTCCTTGCCGACCTTGATAAGCTGACGGGCTGGCCTAATCGCGTTAAGGTCATGCAGGAGAATTGGATTGGACGTTCGGAAGGCTTGGAATTTTCCTTCGACGTTCCCGCACTCAACGAAAAAATTTCCGTCTACACCACGCGCCCCGATACTGCTTTTGGTGTAACATTCCTAGCTTTGGCTCCCGAACATCCATTGCTTGAAAAACTCTGCGCGGTCTCTGATAAGGCTGACGAGATTAAAAAGTTCTGCGAACGCGCCCGCAGTCAAAGCGACATTGAACGCACAAGTTCGGAGTCCGAAAAGGAAGGTATCTTCACGGGCGTTTATTGCGTCAATCCTTTTAACGGCGGCAAGGTTCAAATCTGGATAACCAATTACGTCGTCTTCGAGTACGGCACGGGCGCGGTTATGGGTGTCCCGACTCACGACGAACGCGATTGGATGTTTGCCACTAAGTACAGCTTAGAAAAAATTTGGGTCATTGACAATCCTAAGAC
>Ga0247609_10006733_pt1 | contig 11025 bp, 7 predicted proteins | sample 172DNAGHGlowgp2_FD_193487 | JGI IMG/M metagenome (GOLD analysis project Ga0247609, IMG submission 193487) | Sheep rumen microbial communities from Palmerston North, Manawatu-Wanganui, New Zealand - 1728 DNA GHGlow gp2 | ecosystem: Host-associated > Mammals > Digestive system > Stomach > Rumen ... | reverse complement strand
GGCTTTGCGTGAGCCCAGCGACTTCAGTGATGCTCTCGACCACATGGATTTCTAATATTCCGTGACATTTATTCATAGCAGAAGAGGATGCGACCGTCGCATCCTCTTCTGTTATTTATAAGCCACTTTTCTGTCGAATTGTTTGGCGGTGTGATGAAAAACAACTAACTATACAAGCGACAAAGCATTAGTTGAGGCCCCCGTGTTCTACGTGAGCCACCAGTCGTGCGACTATGATACCTCGTCTTCAAAGAATCATTAGGCCGTCCGGCCTCTGGCCGCTTGCTATGCATCGACGACTGTGGCTATGCTAATGATGCCGAAATGGAGCACAGCCTTCACCGTAAGACGTTTTGTGGTTTATGTCGAATTGTGTTGAAGTTTGATATTAATTGCGAGATGGTTAATAATAGATTGCAAGCAAATTAATATCAAATTATAACATACTGATATTCAGATAATTGTAATTTGCTTAAAAATGCATGAATATTCGAAGTATGCTGTACGGGCATGGACAGGGACGACGGGCGTTTCAGCTGTCGTCTTGGTGGCAATAGCTCGTCCTTAGCCGATGCTGCAGGGGTCGAATGAAGTCAGCGTGTATCATCAGGGAGCAACCGTGGCTGTCAGTAACGAAGACTTACATTATCCCAGGGATGAAATGTGCTCTAACCGTTTGATGTCAAGAAATTTTATTTTCCGTCCTTCTATGGCTATGATACCCTCCTGCGCAAAAGCAGACAGCGTGCGGATAGCGTTGCTTGTGGTCATATTCGACATCTTGGCCAAGTCATCGCGACTCAGATAGACCGCCAGCGTTTTTCCGTCGTCTTCCACCCCATACTTGTCTTTCATGTGGAGGAGCGTTTCCGACAACCGGCCGCGGATGTGCTTCTGCGTGAGGCTCATGGTGCGCTGCACAGAGAGCCCCAGCAGCATGGCCAGTTCGCGCAGGAAGAGCATGGCGAAATCACTGTTCTCCCAGATGAAGTGGAAGACCAGCTTGATAGGCATCAGCAACAGCTCGGTGTCGTTGCCGGCAATTGCCGTGGAACGGTAGTTGCTGTTATCGAAGGCTGCCACATAGCCAAAGAGGCCCTTGGGTTCCACCATGCGCACAATCTGCTGGCCGCTCAGCCCCTCCCGAAACAAAGATACCTTGCCGCGCATCAGACAGTAGAGATATTTCGGAGTGTCGCCCTCGCGATAGAGCACCTCATCGCGTTTAGGCTTGATAACCGTGACGTGTTCGGCAAACAGCTGCCGTTGCTCGTCGGTCAATGGCTCCCAGAGGGTACTTGCATACTGTGAAATCTTGTCGGGGTCGGGTTGTTTATTCATGGACAGTCTTTGGCTTTGATGTGTCGGCAAAGGTACAAAAAACCTTTCTAATTGCCAAAAAACGTGCATAAATTATGCTTTTTTGGAGAAAAACACAAAATAATCTGTTTTTTATTTTGCTATCCGATGAAAAAGTTGTACTTTTGAGGTTGAATCTAAAAACTATAAAGTAATTTTACAAACCTTAAAGGAACTATGAGTTATTTGCGATTTGAGAAAGCCGTGATGACTAACTTGGAGGAATCCCTCCGCCGCGAATTGCTCCGCACAAACCGTTCTGGCGCTTACAGCTCGTCTACGCTCGTAGACTGCAACACACGCAAGTACCACGGTCTGCTGGTTGTGCCTGTGCCAGAGATAGACGATGAAAACCATGTGCTTTTATCGTCGTTCGACTGTACGGTCATTCAGCACGGAGCGGAATTCAATCTGGGACTCCACAAGTATCAGGGCAACAACTACAGTCCAAAAGGACACAAGTACATCCGTGAGTTCGATGCTTCAGTGGTACCCACCACAATCTATCGCGTGGGTGGTGTGGTGCTGAGGAGAGAGACTATTTTCCAAGCCTATGAGGACCGTATCCTTATCCGCTACACGCTCGATGAGGCCCATTCGGCAACGACGCTTCGTTTCCGTCCGTTCCTGGCCTTCCGCTCCGTGCGCTCGTTCACCCATGAGAACTCTGTGGCCAGCCGTGAGTATCAGACCATCGACAATGGTATCAAGACCTGCATGTATCAGGGCTATCCAGAGTTGTTCATGCAGTTCTCGAAGAAGAACGAGTTCGTCTTCCAGCCCGACTGGTACCGTGGAATAGAGTATCCGAAGGAACAGGAACGCGGCTACGCCTCCAATGAGGACCTCTACGTGCCTGGCTACTTCGAGGTACCCGTCAAGAAGGGAGAAAGCATCGTCTTCTCTGCTTCTACCTCACAAATCAAGAGTTCTACCTTGAAGAAACTGTTCCAGGAAGAGATCGACGTGCGCGTGCCACGCGACAACTTCTATCATTGCCTGGTGACGGCTGCCCATCAGTTCCATAACCGTCAGCCCAACGACGACCGCTATCTGCTGGCAGGCTATCCCTGGTTTAAGGCCCGTGGTCGCGACACGTTTATCGCACTGCCTGGTCTGACGCTCGCCATTGACGAGCCGGACTACTTTGAGCTGGTAATGCAGACGGCAGAACGCGGCTTGCGCGAGTTTATGGAAGGCAAACCTTCCACTGTGAAAATTTATGAGCTGGATCAGCCCGACGTGCCTCTCTGGTGCGTATGGACCATTCAGCAGTATGCTAAGTATGTGGGTCGTGACAAGGCGTTTGAGAAGTACGGTCAGCTGCTGAAGGACATAGTGACGTATATCGAAGAGGGAGGTCATCCCAATCTTCGGGTTGATGACAACGGTCTGATCTATTCTAACGGACGTGACCGCGCTGTGACATGGATGAACTCTACGGCTAATGGGCGTCCCGTAGTTCCGCGTTCCGGCTATATCGTTGAGTTCAACGCCCTGTGGTACAATGCTTTGAAGTTTGCTGCTTCCATGGCTGCAGACCAGAACGATGCTGAGGGAGCTGAGAAGTTGGAAGCCCTTGCTGCAAAGACGAAACAGTCGTTTGTCGATACCTTTGTCAATGAGTATGGCTATCTGCTCGACTATGTAGACGGGAATATGATGGACTGGAGCGTGCGTCCGAATATGATCTTCGCCGTGGCTCTCGACTATTCACCCCTCTCTCAGCAGCAGATGAAGAGCGTTGTAGATATATGTACGCGTGAGCTGCTCACACCCAAGGGACTTCGCTCGCTTTCACCGAAGAGCGGAGGCTACAACCCCATGTATGTAGGACCGCAGACGCAGCGCGACTATGCCTACCATCAGGGAACGGCCTGGCCTTGGCTGGGCGGCTTCTATATGGAGGCTTGTCTGAAACTGTATAAGCGTACCCGCCTCTCGTTCGTTGAGCGTCAGATGGTGGGCTACGAGGACGAGATTGACTATCATGCCATCGGCACTATCTCTGAGTTGTTCGACGGTAATCCGCCCTTCCACGGACGTGGTGCCATGTCGTTTGCCATGAACGTAGCCGAGATTCTGCGCACGATGAAACTGTTGGAAAAATATTCGTATCAAAAATAAGTTGATGAGTTTTGAAGTTGATGAGTTTTTGAGTTTCTGTAAAGAAGCCAAAACGAAGAACTAAAAAACTTGAAAACTAAAAAACTAAAAAACTTAGAAACTTACACGACTATGAAAGTACTAATGTTTGGATGGGAGTATCCTCCTCATGTGTTTGGTGGACTCGCCACTGCTAACTACGGAATATCTGAAGGTCTGAAGGCGCAAGGCGATATGGAGATTGCCCTATGCCTGCCGCATCCCTTCGGTGATGAGAGTCAGCATGCCGCACGCATCATAGCTATGAATGCTGTACCCATTGCCTGGCGCGACGTTGACTACGATTATGTGAAGCAGCGCGTGGGCAATATCATGGATCCCGATTACTATTTCAAGTTGCGCGACCATATCTATGCTGACTTCAACTATATGAATGTCAACGACCTCGGCTGCATGGAGTTTGCCGGAGGCTATCCGGGCAACCTGCACGAGGAAATCAACAACTACTCGATTATTGCCGGCCAGGTGGCCCGCACGGAGGAGTTTGACATTATCCACGCTCACGACTGGCTGACTTTCCCTGCCGGCATCCATGCCAAGCAGGTGAGCGGCAAGCCTCTGTGTATCCACGTGCATGCCACCGACTTCGACCGCTCACGCGGCAAGGTGAATCCCACCGTCTACTCGATAGAGAAGAACGGTATGGACAATGCCGACTGCATCATGTGCGTGTCGGAGCTCACTCGTCAGACGGTTATCAACCAGTATCATCAGGATCCCCGCAAGTGCTTCACGGTGCATAATGCCGTTTATCCCTTGCCCGAAGAGTACCAGGCCATCCCCCGTCCTGATCATTCGGGGAAGGAGAAGGTGGTCACGTTCCTAGGGCGTATCACCATGCAGAAAGGACCGGAATACTTTGTCGAGGCCGCCAATATGGTGCTCCACCGCACCCGTAACGTGCGTTTCTGCATGGCAGGCTCAGGCGACATGATGGATGCGATGATTTATCTGGCTGCCGAGCGTGGTATTGCCGACCGCTTCCACTTCCCCGGTTTCATGCGCGGCAAGCAGGTGTACGAGTGCTTGAAGGACTCTGATGTCTATGTGATGCCTTCTGTGTCGGAGCCGTTCGGCATATCGCCGTTGGAGGCCATGCAGTGCGGCACGCCTACCATCATCTCGAAACAGTCGGGCTGTGCTGAAATCTTGAGCAACTGCATCAAGGTGGACTACTGGGATGTGCATGCCTTGGCCGATGCCATCTATAGCATCTGTGTCAATGACTCTCTCTTCCAGTTCCTGAAGGAAGAAGGCAAGAACGAGGTAGACCAGATTACCTGGGAGAAAGTAGGACGCTGGATTCGAACGCTTTATCGCAGAACTCTGGGATGGGAAGAGTAATAATTGAAAAATAAAACAACTAAAAAGTAGAAACAATGAAAACAATTTGTTTATATTTCGAGATACATCAGATTATTCATCTGAAACGCTACCGCTTCTTTGACATCGGTACCGATCATTACTATTATGATGACTACGAGAACGAGCGTAGCATCAGCGACATTGCCGAGCGCAGCTATATGCCTGCACTGAACACCTTGCTCCAGATGATCAAGGACAACGGTCAGTACTTCAAGGTGGCTTTCTCGCTTTCCGGTGTAGGCATCGAGCAGCTGGAGATGCATGCTCCCCAGGTGCTGGAGAAGTTGCAAGAACTGAACGCGACCGGTTGCGTGGAGTTCCTTGCCGAGCCTTACAGCCACGGTCTGGCTTCGCTGGCCAACGAGCAGAGCTTTGCCAGAGACATCAGAAAACAGTGCCAGAAGATGGAAGAATACTTTGGCAAGAAACCCACAGTAGCCCGCAACTCCTCGCTTATCTACAGCGATGATATCGGCGCACAGATTGCAGCCTTGGGCTTTAAGGGCATGCTCACAGAGGGAGCTAAGCAAGTGTTAGGATGGAAGAGTCCTCACTACGTTTACAACTGTAGCATTGCTCCAAATCTGAAACTGTTGCTGCGCGATGTAGAGCTTTCGGATGACATATCACTGCGTTTCAACAACCGTGAGTGGGATGGCTACCCTCTCTTTGCTGATGCCTACATCGATCGTATTGCCCGTCTGCCAGAGGAAGAGCAGATTATCAATATCTTCATGGAGTTGTCGGCACTTGGCATCGCTCAGCCTCTGTCGTCCAATATCCTCGACTTCATCAAGGCGCTGCCTGCATGTGCCAAGGAGAAGGGTATCATCTTCGCAACGCCCACGGAGATTTGCATGAAGACCAAGAGCGTAGGTCAGCTCGACGTACCCGATACCCTCAGCTGGGTGGATGAAGAGCGCGATGTGTCTTGCTGGTTGGGTAATGCCATGCAGCGCGAGGCTTTCAACAAGCTCTATAGCGTGGCCGACCGCTTGCTGATTGCCGATGATCCCCGTATCAATCAGGACTGGGACTATCTGCAGGCCAGTAATAACTTCCGCTTCATGACTACTAAGCCCTCGAATGTAGGACTCGACCGTGGCATCTATAGCGGGCCGTTCGATGCTTTCACCAATTATATGAACATTCTGGGCGACTTCATCAACAGGGTCAACGCTCTTTATCCGGAGGAAATCGACAACGAACAGCTGAACTCACTGCTCACTACTATCCGTAACCAGGGCGACGAGATCGAACTGAAGGACAAGGAGATTACCCGTCTGAAGGCAAAGCTGGAGAAGTTGGAGTCAAAGGCAGAGATAAAGCCCGCCAAGAAGGTTGCTGCTCCCAGGAAGAGGGCTGCAAAAAAAAATGAGAAAGCCGAGTAGGGCTGGTTTTATTAGAACAATAGGCAAAAAAAGTGCCGGAATCTCTTGAAGGTTCCGGCACTGCTTTTTTGTGTCGTAGGTCCGGCATTGCTTTCGTCCGGACTAATTCTTTATTTCAGCAGTTCGTTCAGCTTGTCCTCTATCGCGTTAGGTGTGGAAAGGTCACGGGCGATAATCTTTCCGTTCTTGTCGGCAATGATGTTGGCAGGAATGGTGGCAAAGCCCATTGTCAGGACAGTGGGCGACTGCCACATCTCTCCTTCGCAAATGTTTGGACAAGTGATAGTGTCGCGCTGAAGCACTCTTTCGGCTTCTCCCTTACTGACGTCGAGGCATACACATACCAAGGCTATCCGTCCGGGATGCTTCTTCCGCATGTTCCATACCCTTCGCAGTATGTTACGACTCTCATTGTTCCATGATGCCCATAATAACACGATATTCGCATCGGCAATCAACTGCTTTTCGGTCACTTCCTTGTTTTCGGTGTCAATAGCCTTGAAGGCTGGTAGCTGGGTCCCTACTGGGGTAGACGCAAGGGAGGTGAGCTGTTTCTGCAGTCTTACCAGTTGTCCGTTGTCTGGTGTTGCGGCCAGCATCAGCCGGCATAGCGTATCGGCCAACTGATAGTTGGGCTTTTCTGTCTGCAGGAAGTAGCGTTCCAGCAGATAGTGACTCACAAGAGAACCGGAGTGCTCCTCTATGTATTTCCTAGCGGCAGCCGTTGTCTCTGGTGGTGTCTGCTTGCTTGCCTTCAACCGGAACAGTGTCATCAATTCGTTGTCTTCCGTACCTTCTACCTCCGTCTCGCGCAGGTGGGATGCATCACCGGTGATTTTGATCTTTGCTCCCGGTCGTACAAATACAGGCAGTTCGGAATAGTTGGGAAACATCAGTGAGAAGATGGCCGTGTCCTTGAGCATCCGCTGGTAGCTGAAGCGGCCGTCTCTCACAGGAATGGTGTCCTTCCATCCCTTTACGGCATCATACAGGTAGAACTCTCCTTGGTTCAGGTTCTTGAAACGTCCTTCGATGCGGAGGGGACTGTCGGATGAATCGCATGCTGTCAGCAAAGTGCAGCATGCGAGCCATAGAGCCAGCCCTCCGTTGAGGAGTAAGCGTTTTATCTGTACCATTCTTCTTTTTTTTCCACTGGACCTTGAAAGATTTTCAGAAGTTTATTTCTGCACTTTCACCAGTTCTATGTCTTTCTCGGCATATTGGCGCAGGGACGGATCCTTGCTGATGGCCGACTGAAGGGCAGATGCAGCTTCGCTCATCTTGTTGGTGCGGGCAGAAAGAATGGCACGGAGGTAGTCGGTCATGCCATCGGGATTCTCCACGGCTTTCAGCGTGATGGCAGCCTTTGCGTAGTTCTTGTTGAGTAACTGCGCCAACGCGGCAGAGTTTGAGGCCGTCTGTCCGAAGTCCTGTTCTGCCAGTGCATACTTGCCCTGAGCCAGATGCAGGTTGCCCAGCACCTCAGCCAGACCGTTGGCATCGGAAGCCTTGGCAATATAGTTCTCTGCGGCCACCATGTCGCCCTGTTGTAGTGCCAGCAGTCCGAGGTTTGCGTTGGCCTCTGGCAAGTTCACGTTCTGTCGGAGAGCCTTCTCCGTGTAGCTGCGGGCCGTGTCATAGTCGCCCTTGGTATAGTTCAGCATGGCCAGGTTGTTATAGGCACGGGCATCTTTAGGGTACAGTTCGATGGCCTTGTTGTAGGCAGTCTCTTGCTGCCTCATGTCTTCGTAGAGCGTAGCACTATAGAGGATTTCTTCAATCGATAGTTTCGAGGCGTCGTCCTTCATCTGTTGCAGAATCTGCTCGTCATCGCGACCGATAACCAGGTAGTGTGCCGTCATGCGAGCGCGGCGCAACTGAGGCAGGATGCCGTCGGCCAGTTCCTTGAAGGCTACTGATATGTTCTTTATCTGTTGTTCGCGCTCTTCCGGGTCATTATAGAGGGAGAGCACGCGCAGGATGACGTCCTTGTCCTGAATGTCGCTCGCAGCCACCAGCTCCTTGAACCCTTCCCAGTCTTCAGCAGTGTATTTTGCATCGACGTGGGCATCGTTCTGTGTCTGCCTCAGCTGCTTATTCATATAGTCGGCAGTAGCTTCCTGACGCTTGAAGGCAAGTTGGTCGTTGAGAGAATATCCGCCGTCAGGCGATGCGTAGGCCGATACTTCTACTCCGTCGAGTGCCAGTCCTTCCTTGTCCTTTGCAATCTGGTTGAGCAGTCGAACGAACTCCTGCACGGAGTTGTTCTGCAGTTCACTCTTGCGCAGCTGAGCCTGACCGATAAGGAACTTCACGTTGGCCTCTTGCTTTTCCTCGATGATGCGCTGGAAGGCATCCTGAGCCAGGGCAGCTTTAGCCGAAGCGAGCGTGCGCTTGTAGAGCTCTCCTGTGGCATTCACGCCGCTCCCCACTTTCACCTCAGGCACTTTGACGGTCTTCTTTCCTACCTTAGCGTCGAACGTCAGGAAGAGTTCGCTCTGTTGCATCTCTGGTACGTAATTGAAGTTGCTTTTCATAGAGTAGCGTCCACCGATGAGATAGGAGATGGTCTGGTCATTGCCCTGCACCTTTTCGCCTTGGAAGGTGGCACTGGTGCCGCGCACGCTTTTTTGTCCTTGCAGCGTCTGGTAGCGCAGTTCGGGTATCACTGTAATCACTGCTTTTTTGTTCATGTATTTCTCAGGAAACAGACCATTGATGGTCACAGGTATCTGTCCGGCTTGTGACTCCAGCGGCTGGGGTGTCACGTTGAAGTTGTCGGCAGTGAGTTCGCCCAGTTTGCCTGAGCACGATGTCAGCAGTATGGCGGTTGCTGAAGCCAGGAATAATAGTTTTTTCTGCATGTTTTGATAATGTTAAAAATGTTCTTTTATGCAAAGGTAAGCATAAAAATAAAAAACAGGATGAAAACACCCTGTTTTTTTGTTTAAATTAATATAATCGCAACTTGTGGAAGTGCCGCGAGCGGGACTCGAACCCGCACAACCGTTTCGGGTCAAGGGATTTTAAGTCCCTCGTGTCTACCATTCCACCATCGCGGCTCCAGTGCGAGTGCAAAGGTACGGCTATTTCCCGAAACTGCCAAATGTTTTTCGGCCTTTTTTCTTTCCGTCCTGTCTGTTTATGCCGCAAAAGCGATGTCTGCGGGCCTTGGATGCCCTTTTGCTGACCTATACCAGGTGGGCAATCAGCTCCTCGCGGTCGCCGGGCAACATGTCGATGACGGGTATCTCGATCATCGTGTAGCAGCCCGGTTGCTGAAGCATCGAGGCGCGGGCCACATTGACCAGTACCTGACCTGTCAGGGCGGGATTGTTGATGGACATGTTGAATTCCAGGCGCTGGTTTTGTGTCTTGCCGCTTACGCCCTTGCGCACAAGGTTGACACCATGACCCATGTCACGCACGTCGTCCACGCTCTCCACCTGGAACACATGTGTCTCATCCGAAGAGAAATAAGGGTCGGCCTTGATGGCTTTGGTTACCTCTTCCAGACTGGCTCCCTCCTCCAGTTCCACGTAGACCATGCGGCGGTGGATGCCCTCACCGAGGGGGATGGTCATAGAAAGCGCATTCTTCACTCCTGCTTTTGAGCGGACGCAGACGGAGTGGCCCATCGACATGCCAGGGCCGAAGTTGGTATAGCTGAGACCCTTTGGGGCAAGGCTTTGCATCAGTGTGCGGACTATGGAGTCAGAGCCCGGGTCCCATCCGGCGGCAATAACGCTCACAGTGCCGGTCTGCTTGTTCAGTTCCATCAGCGTGCGGCGGTAGTCGCGGATGCTGGTGTGAATGTCGAATGAGTCTACGGTGTTGATGCCCAAGGGCAGAATCTGCTTGGCATACTCCTCGCACGAGCGGGTCGGCGTGGCCAGGATAGCCACGTCCACATCCTTCAGTTCTTTAATGTCTCTCACCACGTCGTACTGGGCAAGTTCGGTTGGCTTGTTTTCTGCACCCTGACGGCGCACAATGCCAGCTACTTCGAAGTCGGGGGCGGCCTCAAGGGCCTCAAGGGCAAACTTGCCAATGTTGCCGTAACCTACGACGGCTGCTCTGATTTTTTTCATTTCAATTTTTTATTTAATTTACGGATCTAGTCGCAAAATTACATATTTTTCCTGAACTATGCATCAAAATGAAAGAAAAATCGTTCTTCTTTTGGCGTTATATTGTCATTTAGCAATAATCTACGACAAAATGCTTTCAAATCGATGCAAAAATGTGTCGAAAAACAAACATATTGTAAGTACAATAAAAACAATTAATGAACGTTTTATTATTGTATACAAATAACAACATGTTGACAGATGATTGAATATATCAAAGGTGAACTCGCCGAACTGACTCCTGCGCTTGCTGTCATTGAGGCTGCAGGGGTGGGGTATGGACTTAACATATCGTTACAAACCTACAGTGCCAGCCAAGGCAAAAAGGAAGTGAAACTCTACGTGTATGAAGCCATCCGCGAGGATGCCCATGTGCTTTACGGCTTCTATAGTAAGAAGGAGCGCGAGATGTTCCAGTTGCTCATCACCGTTTCCGGTGTCGGCACCAATACTGCCCGCATGATGCTCTCATCAATGAGTGTCAGTGAGTTGTGCAATGCCATCTCTACCGGCAATGCCAAACTGATTCAGAGCATCAAGGGCATCGGTAAGATGACCGCCCAGCGCATTATAGTAGACCTGCGTGACAAGATAGTGGCTTTGGGCATAGCCGA
>Ga0247609_10006732_pt1 | contig 11027 bp, 8 predicted proteins | sample 172DNAGHGlowgp2_FD_193487 | JGI IMG/M metagenome (GOLD analysis project Ga0247609, IMG submission 193487) | Sheep rumen microbial communities from Palmerston North, Manawatu-Wanganui, New Zealand - 1728 DNA GHGlow gp2 | ecosystem: Host-associated > Mammals > Digestive system > Stomach > Rumen ... | reverse complement strand
TATGCAGAATCATTAGTAATGAGAAATAAATATTTGAATTTTCCAAAAAAATTATTAGAGAATAAACCAATATCTGTTGATATATGCGAATTTTATTTAAATGGAGTTAGACAGTTTCCAAGAAAAATGAAAAATGAAACTCCAAGAAATATTTCTCTTAGTAATTTTTCTGAAAAAAATAATAATTTTATTGGATTTATTAGAACTAATGAAAAAATATATAGTAAAAATCATTATATAGATGATCTCACACAATATTTTAATTTTAAATATGATGATGCTTTAAGTATATTAGATAAAACTTATTCAGGTTCAGACGTTCCAGATTATATACAAAATATAAATTTTCCTCCAGAAGTGATTAAAGTAATTAATGAGGATAGAACAAAATTTGGTTTAAATTTTGATGATTTTATTACTAAGAAAATAAAAGATTATATTGCTCAAAATCCTGAGTTTTATAAAATTTTATTGAATAATTATTCAAGTAATAATTCATGCCACTATTTTAATTATTACGATTTATCTCAGTTTATTAGAACAAGTACAGAACCAGATTTGGGAAGATATATGTATCATTCATTTGAAAAACAAAAATTAGTTTTTATATTCAACAAACAATATGAAAACGAAAAATATATTTTTCTTTCTGGTAATAAAAAAATAGAAGATGAAGAATTATTTATTATAACTTATAAAAATAAAAATTATATTTATATTGATATGGAACTTTTTGATCCAAATGAAAAAATATTAGCATATGTTTATCCTATTTATAATACTGAATATAAGTATTTTATTTTTTCACTTGGAGAAGATGAAACTCTAGGTATTATTGAAAAAGAATCTCTTGGAATAGTACAAAATAAAAGAGATTTACTAGTAATGGAAAAAACTTCTGTTTCAAGTTCTATCCATCATCCAGTAATTGAAAATAGATTTAAAAAATGTAAATCTAATTATTTTATTGATGAAGATGATAATAATTACTTTATTCATAATTTAGAGCCAAATAAAACCTATATTATTTATAACTGCTCATTTACTATGAATGATAGTTATACAATAACTGAGGATGATATTGATTATTGTAATAGAGAAAAAATTCTTCCTAGAATAAATATCAATAAAGAAGAAAGAAATGGCCAAAGGTATTTTACTAGTTTTCCAAGAATATCTTACTATAATCCATTTGTTTTTAAAAATGGTATTAGATTAATTGAAGGACTTGATTATGAAATAATTGGTCAATATCATAATCCAGAAAGAACAATAGCTGAAATATTTTTTAAAATACCTTGCGAAGCTGGTGATTTAATTGAATATCAGTTTATAGAAGGAAATAATGTAGAAAGAATAGCAAGTGTTGATTTTATAAATAATCATTATGGTGTAATTTATTTTGAAAAAATGGAAGTTCCCTTTGATTCTGGTTACTTAAATTTATTTATTAATGGTAAATTGGTAGATCCAGAAAATATTGAAACTATTTCTACAAATATTATCAAAGTAAATAATATTTCACCAATAAATGATATTTATGTTGAAAGTAGTCTTTCTGTTCCTCTTTCAGATTTTAAAGAATTTTCTGATGTTTTCATTAATAATCCAAGCTTATGGCATGAATTTATTAAAAATTATTATATTTCTAAGGATAAAACTGATGCATTTTATGAAGAATATTCAGGTAATCCTAATCTAGATGTAATTATATCTGATAATTCTGAAGAAGAAATAATAAGAATGGATCTTATAGCAAATGAAGTAGCAAATCAATTAAAGAATGGACTTTTATCGCATTTAATTGATTGTAATATTTATTATGATTTTTCAGATAATGGTTCATTAAGTGAACTATTAGTTGATGGAAAAGATTATATAAGTATTGATTGTAATAGATACTATATATTTGAATTAACTGAATTGAATTCTGAAACTACTTTAAGAAGCTATGAAGAAATTGAAGAACTAATTTATAATTATTATGATGCTTCTATAGATGCATCTTATACATTCACAAATTATGAAAATATATGGAATTATATTTATGATTTCGAAATTAGACAAGCTGGTTTTGATTTTGAATAAATAAGAAAGGAATGTTATTATGGCAAATAATATTGATATAGTAACTAATGATCAGCGTAGATTTAGAATTATTCCTCTTAAATTGAGTAATATTGAAAGAGCTGCTCCTGGTGAATTAGTTACTGATCTTGATACTGGCGATATTTATGTAATTGATGAAGAAGGAAATCCTAAATGTAGAACTAATACTATTGAACAATCTATTCAAGAATTAGTTTTAACATCAGATATGAATACTTTATTCTATATGAATAATCGTAATAGAAGAGTTTATAGATTTTTCTTTACTGAAAGAACTGTTAGACTTGATGTTAATCTTATTCTTGATAGTAGAAATTATTTTTATAGAATTCGTTCTATGGAAGATAATACTTACTATGTAAGTAATCTTACTCCAATTAGAGAAACTGCTGAGTGTGAAAATGTATTTGAAAATAACAAGCTTTATTATGTTGAATTTTATAATCAAAATAGAGAACTTGTTAGTATGTTACCTTTTAGTGCTAAAGCAATTATTATTGGAGTTATTGAAGGTGAAGGACTTACTACATTTGATCATATTGAAATTGAAACTAATAGAGATTTCCTTTATATTGGAGAAGATCCTTCTCATCTTCTTATGCGTATCATTGGTTACTATTCAGATGGTACTTCTGTTGATGTAACTGAATATAGTGCAGTTACTTATACTTTACCATCTTCTATAGATACTTCTGAACTTGGTGAAGTTACTCTTCACGCATATATGATTTATAATTATGATACTACTGAAAGTTTAGATGCTGATTATACGATTAGAATTGTTGATAATAATTATATTGAAATCTCTGATATGATTGTTATTCCTAAGAAAATTATTACTCTTAATGATCAATCACAAGCTATTCGTCTTTCAGTATTTGTTTATTATTCAAATGGAACTTGTGTTGATGTAAGTGATGAATGTATTATCACTAACTTTGATCCAACACTTTTCAACACTTCTCAAAATATTACTGTTAAATTTGATAGTGGTACAGAAGATACCATCGAAAAGGTTTATAATATCACAGTTTATAATAATGGTAGCTCTTCTAACTATTATGTCTATTTCAATAATAATCTTCTTAAACTTGATAGTACTAGAAGTAGTTATCCATTAGGTTCAAGATATTATAGAGTAAGATGCGGTGATAATATTAATGAATATTATACTGATTATATTGTAATGTATACTACTGGTGTATTTTCTTCTCCTGAAGATAAGCCTCTTGTAAGTAATACAAACGTTATTGTTGAATTCTATGATGAAAATTATAATTTAATCGATTCTGATGTTTATACCTGTATTATTTCCACAGAATTAGAGTAATAAGGAGGGATATTTATGTATAGCCTTCCAAAAAATACTATATTATTTAAAATTAATGATAATCAAGCTATAGCTTATGATTTTGATTATTTTAAAACTCATTTTAGAGAAGATTTACTAACCAATAAAATATATTTTAAAACAAGTGAAAAAAGAGATTCATGGATTGATTTTAAAAAAGCTATAGTTTTGAATACTGGTAGTATTTATGAAAGAATATCTGCTTCTTTAAATAATCCTTCATTATATATAGACTGCATGGAAATACCAGCAACTAAATACTATTGTAAGGATGGTCGTTGTAAAAATTATCCACCTTTTGATGGTTTCTATTCAACGAAAATAACCTTACAAAATAAATCTATTTATAATAAAAAGGCTTATCTTAGTCGTGATGATTTAAATTTTGATTATCATGCAATAAGTTATGTTTTTAATGAAAATGATTTAATTGTTACATTTCCTGAATCTATTGAAAATGCTATCATTAGCTTAAACATGATTTTCTATAAATATGAATTACTTGAACCAAATAAAATTATTTATTATTCAATTAAAGATAAACTTTCTGTATACGATACAAATGGTGATCCAGAAGCAAGATCATACTGTTTAAAATTCAATATTTATAGATGGTCTAATTTAATTAAATCTTCTCCTATCAATCCAGAATCAAGATTAGAAAATGGTTTATTAATGCCAACTAATATGAATCAAGATTGTTTAATCTTTTATAATGGAGTTTTATATACTTATACAATATCTAAAACTAACAAAAGATTAATATACCTTGATGGATTATCATCTGATAAAATTGATAGCTTAAAAAAAGTATTTGTTTATAAGTTTATAACTACTATAGAAAACATGAATATCCAAACTTATATTGAAAAAGGAATACCTAATAGATATGAAAATTCTATAGATTTTATGGTTCCAGTTTGTAATTCTTTAATTATATATAATGGATTAGACCATGAATATTTAATTGAAGAAGATGATGCAATTTCTTATCCTCGCTCAATATATTCAGTTAATGAAGTTAATTCTCATTGTAGTTGTTTATCTATAAACTTTACTGGTAATATTAGTTATCTTGATGATAAGGTATCACCTTCTACTTCTAATTTACTTCACAACTTTGTTTCAGAAGAAATTGCTAATATATTTAGTGATGTTGAAGTTGTTGATGGTGGAGAATCTGGATCATTTAATGATGATTTTTAATACTAGATAATAAAATGATAGGAGTGTATTTATATGTCAACAAAAAAAGTTAAAATAAATGCTCCAATTATTTTAAGAAACGATACTTCGGAGAACTGGAGAACAAAAAATCCAGTTCTCCGAAAAGGTGAAATGGGTATAGAAAATGATACCTATTTATTTAAATTTGGAGATGGAGAAAATAATTGGAACAATCTTCCTTATTTTACTCAAAATTTAGTATTATCTGATAGTGGAATAAGAGAAGATATTAGAAGTATAGTAGTATCAGAAATTCAACTTGCTATTGATAAAATTAAAGAAGTTAATGGTGGTAATTCTACTAATGTTAATAATTAAAAATTTAAAAGAAAAGGAGTGTAATGTTTATGCCTGATTCTTCAGTTGTTACTAAAACAATTTTAGGTTCTATTATTACTAGAAATGATACTTCGGCTAACTGGGCAACTAATGGTACTAAAGTACTTAGAAATGGCGAAATAGCTATTGAAAGACTTACAAATGGAAAATGTAAGTTAAAAATAGGTAATGGTGTTTCAAATTGGAATAGTTTACCATACTTTGCTTCTGGTAGTGAAATGATTGTGGGTAGAGATTTACCCGATACTTATTTTAATAATAATAGTAATATCACACCAGAACTTGGTATGCTCTATTTTGATTCTGATGGAACTAATATTTATATGTATTCTGATGGTGGTTTTTGGGTTCCTCTCAATCCAGTTCAGAATAGTATTGTTGAATTAACTATTACAACTAATGAAAAAGAAGTAGATAATGAACAAATTTTCTCTTATGAACAATCGCCTGGTGGTACTGGTGCTTTTACTACGGCTGTAAATGCTAGATATGCTTATTTATATAATAGAGGAGAAATTCCTTGTCAATATCCACGTAGAGGCGATATTCTTATTCAAAATGTACAAGTTAGTATTGGACAACAACTTTATCTTGATACTTTATATCAAGTTACACTTAATAGCGATGAAAGATTTGGAAGAGATGCGGGGGATGGTAAACTTAATTATTCCAACAAATATAAAAGACAAATTTTTTATTGTACATCTGGATATGACGAAATTAGAGGTAGCTTAGGTATTATTAACTGGGAATTATTAAACGAAGATGATTATATTAAACACCAAATAGAAGGTAAATTGACAGCTGTTAGGTATCGTCTTGAAAAAGAAGTAATGACTGTTATTTTACAAAATGATCCTTCAATAACAGATACTAGTGATTTTATTTCTGATTATACTGCTTCTGAAATAACTTTACTTAATTCTGAATTTGCTAGAAGTGGTAAATATGGCTATCCTAAACCTGGTGATATTGGTATAGTTGAAAGATACTATCAAGATAGAAGTTATGATGGTGGTAGAGGGGTCCATGAAGGAGATCAAAAAGATTTACTTTTCCGTGTTAAAACCATGTATGTCTGTATTACAGGTTATGATATTGGTATAGGAGGATTATTTGGTAATATAACTTGGGAGAAAGTATCATTTAATGTAATGTCTCCTTATAAGTTAAATAAATTAAGAAAAATTATAAATACTAATTCCTATAATATTGCTGATTTACAGGCTGATGTCGGTGGACATGATACTGCTATCTCTAAGTTACAACAAAATTTTGATGAGCATGATACTGCTATCTCTAATTTACAAGATGATGTTGATGGACATGATACTGCTATCTCTCAGTTACGACAAGATGTTGATGGAAATGGTTCTAATATTGCTGATTTACAACAAGTTGTCGATAGACATGGTACTAGTATTACTAGTTTAGAGACTGATGTCAGTGGACATGATACTGCTATCTCTAACTTACAGGCTGATTTCGATGAACATGATTGTGCTATTTCTGAATTAAATACTACTGTCAGTGGACATACCACTGCTCTTTCCAATTTTAGTACTGCTGCAAGTAATCTTATCTCATCAATAAATAATTTAATTATGTTTGGTAGTAGATTTTTTGAACGTACTGGTACATCTGATACTTTTACAGGAACTGATTCAGAAATAAATACAAAATTAAATACTCTTGTACATGACAATAATGTTAATATTGGTGATTTACTATTAGTTACTTATTCTGGTACTACACCTGCTACTAAAAAGTTATATATTTGTACGGATCAAACTAAAGGTGTTAGTGCAAATGGTAGTTTAGGTGATATTGATAATACTGTTCATTGGTCATTAGTATTTTCAAATGAAGATGCTATTAATAATAAAACTACTATTAATTCTATTTTAGCACAACTTGAAAATCTCAATGCTGGTGGTAATAGTAATACTATTGAATTAACTGTTAAAGATACAGATAGTATTACTAATACTTTAAAGCTTGATGGTAATAATTCAACTTTACTTAATTTATCAGAAGTAGATGATAAAGAAATTGTTTTAAATGTTCTTAAAAATACGTCTGCTACGTTAGTTTCTGGTACTATTATTAAATTAAATAGAGTTGGTATTAAAGATTCTACTGAATATACTCGTTACGTTTCAACTTTTGTATTTACTAAACCAGTTCATTTTAATAATAGTGAGCCTGTCGTTTATGATAAAGATAGATTACTTGAATTAACTGGCGAAGTTAGTGCGAAGAAAGTAATTCTTGATCATGACATTACTTTAGCTGGTAGTTATACTGCAGTTGGTAATGTAAATAAAGGTAGTAATAATGCCACTAGTACTCTTTCAGCTAAAGGTAAATCAGTTGATGATATTTTAACTGAAATATTTACGAAACGTTTACAACCTTCTAAAACTAATCCTTCTTTAACTTATACTTCATTTACTTATAATAGTAATAAAAATGCTGCTACCGTTGAATGTGGTACTTCTATTACTTCTTTAGCTGGTGTGTTTAAATTTACTCCTGGTTCTTATACCTATGGCCCAGTTACTGGTGTTACTATTACTGGTGGTAGTGGTAAAGTTGTTAAAAAGCTTGTTGGTAGTAATAGTGAAGTTACTGAAGATATGACTATTAGCTATTCAAATCCAAATTCTATTACTACTAATAAGTCTGTAAATTATATAATGGGTGACGTTTCTGGATCACTTAATTATTTAAAGATTCGTTGTCAAATTAATCATAGTGCCGGTGCTGTTGCTGTTGATAACTTAGGTTCTCCTTCTTCACCTGAAGTAAAAATTGCTGCAGGAAGTACGTCTAATGTAGATTCTACTTTAGTAGTTACTCCTTTCCGTAATTATTTCTATGGTGCAACCTCTCAATCTGGTACTATCAATTCTGCATTTATTAGAAATAATTTAACTGCAAGCGGTCAAGCTTATTCTAGTAAAACTATTACTGTTAATGCTTCCGTTGGTGCAACTAGAGTTATTGTTGCAGTTCCTGCAACATGTACTGGTATTACTAAAGTTATTAATAAGACTGCTATGAATGCAGATGTTACTTCTGTTTTTAATTTAGTATCTTCATCCGTTTCAGTTGAAGGTGCAAATGGCTATAGTGGTATTAACTATAAGGTTTATTGTTTTGAACCTGCTAATCCTTTTGAAAATGCCGCTGAATTTGCTATTACTTTAGGTTAATAAGAAAGGAGGAAAATATAATGGCTTCAGAACCTTCCGATGAAATGATTAACACTAATTTTCCATTTATGGAGTTTCCTTTATCACTTTCTAGACAAGGTGCATTCCCATTAGATAGAAGAACTTTATTTTCTTCCTTACAGAATGCTTTTGATTATGCTAGATCTGATGCAACTGCATATGTTGGACAATTATTATCTGTTGTAACTGTTTCTACATCAGCAAATAATGTTAGAACTTATAATACAAAAGTTTATGTTATTAAATCTACTACAGGTGGAACTGTTGAAGATATTTTAGCTGAACTTTCATTTAAAAGTGAAGTTGATGACATTTCTAAAAAATTTACTGGTATTTTAAATAGTGGTATTCAGTTCCAAGGTATTATAAATTCAAAAAATCCTTTACCTCAATCAGCTTATCAAAAAGGATATATTTATGAAATTTCAGAAGATGGAACTTATGCTGGTAAAACATGTTACGCTGGTGATTTAATTCTTTGTATTGAAGATCCAAGTGGTGATTCTTCTTATAATGATAAATGGGAAGTAATTTCTAGTTCTAGTGATGGTACTGTTTTAACATTATTAAATGGAAGTTATGCAGAAAATGCAGAAGGAACGATTCCTGTTTTTGAAGGAACTTCTGGTAGACTGCTTAATTCATCTCATATCCTTGCTACTAATATTGTAGACGTTACTAATTATTTAATATTAGATGGTGGTAATTCTTACAATGTATCAGAGCCGCCATCTGTTGTTATCACTGATCCAGAAGTGCCTATGTAATCTAATTTATAATAAGAGAAAGGGAATATAATCCCTTTCTCTTATTATACTATAAAAAACAAATTATTATTAAAAACTAAAGAAAGGAATATATAAAATGTCTCAAGAAAATTTTGTTGAAATTCCAATCTCATTTTCAAGACAAGGATCATTTCCATTAGATAGATATTCTCGTTTTGATAATATGACTGATGCAGTTGATTATGTAGAAAATAATGGTGCATGTTATAATGGTCAAATTATATCTATTTTAGATAGAGAAACTGAAAAATATATAGCATATATTGTAAATAATGGTCAATTAGAAAAAATTTCAGATCCAGCAGTTACTATTGTACGATATGTTTAGGAGTATTAAATATATGATGACAGAAAAATTTATAAAACAAGAATTAACTAAACAAGCTTTTTATTGTTTAGATATACTGGGAATTAAAAAAGAAAATTTAATAGGATCATTTCTTTATGGTTCACAAAATTATGGTCTCGAAACTGAAGAATCAGATGTTGATAGTTATCTTTTATATGATGGTCCACTTTATAACTTTCCAAATTCAATAATAACAACTGAAGAAGATGCACATATTAAAGTAATGAATATTGAAGCATTTATTGCTTTTTTAAGAATATGTGATTTAAACGTATTAGAAATCTTACATACTAAATATTTTGTATGTTTTAATGAAAAATATTTTGAAGTTTTTAGAAGATTTTGTGATAAAAAATATGAATATTTAGATAGCTGTAAAAATATTTTATTAATTTCATTTATTAACGAAATTAATAAACATATTGAAAGAATTGATTCTTATAAAAATCAGCCATTAAATATTAAGTATAATTTAAAAGATTACAATATAAAACAAGTATATTGTGCTTTAAGATTTTCAGAAATGTTAGAAAGAGTAAATAAAGGTGAAGATTATTTTGAAGCCTTAATTTCTAATAAACCTGAAACATTAAAAGCCATAAAAACCACAGAAATAATTTTAACAAAAGAAGAAGTGAAAGAAATTATTTCTATTTGTAAAAATCTTATTAAAAATATAGAAAAAGAAAATTATGGTTTTGATTATAGAAAACAAAATTATATTTTGAATAATTTAAAGAATGATTTTGAAAAAGTTAAGGAGGGTTTATAAATAATGGCTTTATATCTTGGGGAAAATGAAATTGATAAATTATATCTTGGAAATAGTAAAATATTAGGTGATGGTGTTACTACAACATTTTATAAATCTGGAAAAGTTACTATTCAAAATGATTTTTCTATTGAAATTCCAATTCCATCTACATTTACTCCACGTTGTATTGTAATACATTCATTAAATTTTAATGAACGTAATGATTATGATGAAAATGATAATGAAGTTATATATTATTCTGGATTTTTCCTAACTGCTTTAAATTATAATGGAATTTGGTTCGTTTTAAAATTGCTTGATAGTTCATCTACAACTTATTTATCTACAAATGATTGGACGAGTTCTTTTGAAGTAGATGAAGATGATGCTCTTATTAGATGGAAGTTATGTGGTAATAATATTCATGGTATTATGGAAAATAGTCAGGACTTAGTTGAAATGATCGGTAGTGAAATAGTATATGAACTTTTTGGATAAATCTTATATATTAAATCATTTACAAGAACAGTTAATTTTTTTTAAAAGTTATTTTAAAGAAATTAATGATTCTGATATTATAGGTATTTTTCTTCATGGATCTCAAAATTATAATTGTGATTATGAAAATTCAGATATAGATAGTATTATTATTTTAAATAATGAAACTTATAATAATAAAAACTATATTCTATATGAAAAAGAACAAATAAAAATATTTGGAATTGAAAAAATGAAAGAATCTATGATAAAGGGAGACCATTTTATATTTGAAATTTTTTATTCTGAGTATTTTATTATTAATCCTATATATAAAGATGTAATAGATAATTTTAAAGAAAATGATTTAGATACTCTTACAAGTCTTTCTTTA
>Ga0247609_10006731_pt1 | contig 11028 bp, 8 predicted proteins | sample 172DNAGHGlowgp2_FD_193487 | JGI IMG/M metagenome (GOLD analysis project Ga0247609, IMG submission 193487) | Sheep rumen microbial communities from Palmerston North, Manawatu-Wanganui, New Zealand - 1728 DNA GHGlow gp2 | ecosystem: Host-associated > Mammals > Digestive system > Stomach > Rumen ... | reverse complement strand
CCATCGCCTATGGCGACACCGTCTGCGCAGGACTCCTGGCCTACGGAACAGGCTCATGGCTCTTTCCCGACATGGTCGCACGCGTCACCGAGAGCGGCATCGCCACCGAAAAGGCACCCGACCTCCTGCCCTATTTCACCGTCACCATCCCAGCCATCCTCGATGTCATGGCAGCATTGGTCTTTGCCTTCATGATGGGCCTCGGCATCGCCTATCTCTCCCATTCCCCCTCCCCACAAGCAGTGTGTCCGCCGGTTTCGCCAGAAGAAAAGAACAGTCCCCAGAGAGTGTGTCCGCCGGTTTCGCCGGCGGAAAAGTCCTCCCCCTTAAAAGCCGCCTTTGCCGAATTCCGGACCATCATAGAGAAAACCATTGCCAAGGCCATCATCCCCCTGCTACCCCTCTACATCTTCGGCATCTTTCTGAAGATGACCTATACCGGCGAAGTAGACCATATCCTGCGCGTCTTCGCCCAGATCATCGTCGTCATCTTCGCCCTGCACCTGTTCATCCTGCTCTATCAGTTCTGCCTTGCAGGCGCCGTCGTCCGGAAAAATCCATTGAAACTGCTTTGGAACATGCTCCCAGCCTATATGACAGCCCTTGGCACATCATCGTCGGCAGCCACCATCCCCGTCACCCTGCGACAAACCATGAAGAACGGAGTCAGCGAAGACATCGCAGGCTTCACCGTGCCCCTCTGCGCCACCATCCACATGTCGGGCTCAGCCATGAAGATTACGGCCTGCGCCCTTACCATCTGCCTGCTGGAAGGAATGCCGCACTCCTTCCCCATGTTCCTCCATTTCATCTTGATGCTCGGCATCGTCATGGTGGCAGCACCAGGCGTACCCGGAGGTGCCATCATGGCGGCATTGGCACCCCTTTCGTCCATCCTTGGCTTCTCTGCCGAGGCACAAGCACTCATGATTGCCCTCTACATCGCCATGGACTCCTTCGGAACAGCCTGCAACGTCACCGGCGACGGAGCCATCGCACTCGTCGTCGAACGCTGGCGCTAACAGCCCACAATATATTTGCTGCCGGGCAGGAAACTAAGGAGTTTCGTCGTCACGGCACAGCAGACAAAGGTCAGCACGGCAATGACGGGTATGCACAGCCATACGGGCAGCAGCGGATGGGCTAAGTCGCCGGCTATCAACGCCGATGCAATGGGGGCAAGGAAGAAGAGATGCATCAGATACATACCAAACGAAAGCTTGCCAAGGTCGGTGATGACGGCAGGAGCCTTCACAGGCTTGATGGTCGTGAACATCACAAACAGGCCGAACGTTGCCAGCAGGACGTTGGGAGTGCAGAACTCCCATGACCACTCGAGGGCTGGAGTCTCTATCACTTCTCCGGGCACACCCCGATACCAGAAACTCCAAGCCGTGAAGGCGGCACCTACCAGGAAGCAGGCTCCACCCATCCACAACCGCTTGCTATGCGACCAGTCGAGGTGCACACGGATGTAGTGGGCCAACACCAGATAGCCCAGATAGCCTGAGCAATACCACAGCATCGTGAACGGGTTCCAGAAACATTCGCCCCATAACTCTGGCGACACGAAGCGGTGCAGCCACGGCATCAGCGTACTGAAGGCAAACAGTCCGATAAAGATCTGTTCCTCACGCTTCGTGGCACGCTCAAGCCAAGGCGACACAACGGGGATGATGAGATAGAGGCTGATGAGCGGATACATAAACCACAGATGACCTGCCATCGAGGGGAAGTTGAAAGGCAGCAGGCGCAGGTCTGCCATCGACTGCTCCCACGTCATGCCTCCCCATGCCAACGGCAAGAAGGTGTAGAGCAGCAGGAAGGTGATGAAGGGCGGCAGGATGCGACGGAACCGACGGCCGTAGAACTGAGTCATCGTCACACCAGGCTTCATCGGTACCAACAGAAAAGCAGACACTATCATAAACAGCGGCACCGCCGTACGACTGACACCACCGTCCCAGAAAGCCACCCAGAAACGGTTTTCTTCGTTCACCAGAAACGATACGTTGCTGGCAAGACCCGACTCAGAGACGGTGCCGTAGAAATTCTCACTGGCATGAACCAGCATCACCATGAAACAAGCCACTACACGAATGTAGTCGACAAAAGGGATACGTTCCTTCATTTTTTCTTTACTTTTTATATGAATACTCCTGCAAAGGTACGAATAAGTGAGCGAAAAAACAAGTTTTCCTTTTGTATTTCGCTCACTTATTCGTACCTTTGCAGAAAATTATTTAAAAAACAAAAGGAATGGAACCGCTCAAACGACACCTTGCAGCCCAGCTGCTGCGCATCAAGGCCGTCAGGCTGCAACCCAACGAGCCTTTCACATGGGCCAGCGGATGGCACTCGCCCATCTATTGTGACAACAGAAAGGTCAACTCGTATCCCGATGTGCGCACGTTTGTCAAACTTGAACTTGCCCACCTCATCGTCGAACACTTTCCCCAGGCCGAAGCCATCGCCGGCGTTGCCACGGGAGCCATCGCCTCGGGAGCCCTCGTTGCCGACGAACTCATGTTGCCCTTTGCCTATGTCCGGCCGAAGCCGAAAGACCACGGCATGGGCAACCAGATAGAAGGCGAACTGAAGGCCGGCGCAAGCGTCGTCGTCGTTGAAGACCTCATCTCAACGGGAGGATCGTCACTCAAAGCCGTCGATGCCCTCCGTCAGGCCGGCTACAACGTACTGGGCATGGTGGCATCCCACACCTACGGGTTCCCTGTTGCCGAAGAAGCCTTCAAGGCGGCCGGCGTCACCCTCTATACCCTCACCGACTACGACCACATCATTGCCGAGGCTGCCGCCACGGGATATGTCACCGAAGGCGACCTCGACATGCTCGCCCAATGGCGCAAAGACCCCGAACACTGGCTTTGATATTTTGTCATCGTTCCTTTTTAATTTTCCAACTTTTCCAATATGCTTACAACATTCGAAAGCACCGTCCGCCAGATCATGGCACCTCAGCAGAGCGTCTACGACATGCTGAGCAATCTCGAGAACATAGAAAAAGTACGCGACCGTCTGCCCGCCGACAAGATTGAGAGTCTCTCTTTCGACCGCGACTCGGTCAGCATCAGTGTGCCCCCCGTGGGAGCCGTCACCATGAAAGTCGTCGACCGCGAAGAGCCGAAGACTATTAAGTTTGAAGCTGCCAACAGCCCCGTGCCCTTCAACCTGTGGATACAGCTGGTGCCCGTCACCGACGACAGTTGCAAGATGAAGCTCACCATCAAGGCTGAGCTCAACATCTTCATCAAAGGCATGGTGCAGAAGCCTTTGCAAGAGGGACTCGAACGCATGGCCGACGTCCTGCAGAATATACCATATTAAAACGGTGAAAAAATGAAAACGTGAAAAAATATGAAGCCGTTTATATCTTTTGTCTGCAATCAGCATAAGGTGGTGAAGAAGTTTTTTTCACCTTTTCACCTTTTCACCCTTTTACTTTTTCCTCTTTTCTTCTCCTCCTGTTCCGAAGAAGAGAAGACATACAGCGACTTCCATCCCAACCTGACCATCGACAATGCCACCCATCTCGATGCCACGCTGGCAACAGCCATGGACATCGCCTCACCCGGTGTATGGTGCCACATCTCGACAACCATGCGCGGCGGTGCATACTACTTCATTTTCAACAACAACCAGGGACTCACGTCGGAAAGCATCTTTAATGCCATCGACAGCCGGCAGAAGAGCCAACGCCATGTAGGAATGTATAACGGCATCATCATAGGCTTCTCCATCTTTGGCGACGGCTTCTATGCCTACGACGCCCAGTGCCCTGACTGCTTCGACTATCAGTCACTGCCCCTGCGCAACTATCCCCTCACCCTCAGCGGCATCGGAAAAGCCACCTGCAACCACTGCGGACGCACCTTCGACCTCAGCCAGTGGCCCAACGGACTCACCCGATACCGTGCCACTACCAGCGGCCCCTTCGGTCTGCTGAGAGTGTTCTGAGATAAAAGTCAGGAAAAAGGAAATATACCGCTATCAGCAAGGGATACCCTACTTTTACTTTAGAAATCGGCAAGCGTTTCAGTGTGTGATACGCCTGCCGATATGGTATACCCTCAATTTCGAAGGTATGTTCTAACGGAAAATGCTCTTGTTTTCGACACGCAGCAGACAGTCCTGCCGGAGCATATACAGATAGTCTTTACAGGCTGCAAAGCCTTTGACTCTGCTCAGGTTGACATGCGACGACGGCAGCCCATACTGGCTGACGACCCAGCAATCACCGCCTTGGCCTGTGACGAGATAATAGTTGTTGTAGTGGGCATGAGGAAAATAAAGCTGCTCGTAGGGAAACTGATCGACAACTTTCAACTCCCGGTCGACAATGAAGACTGCCGCCTTCTTGGTGGCAGAATGATAACTCAGGACGGGACACGAAAGACCGTCGAAGGCTATCGGACGCAGCACACGCTCACCGTCATGGCGGGCAAAGAGGGTGTCGGGCAGGGCCATCTGGATGCGACCATATTGCGCTACGTCCCAAGGGGACATATTGACCACGGAGTCGTTGAGCTGCTGAAGGGCCATGCCGTCGTCGAAAAGCAGATAGGCTTCGTCTTCCACCCTGAGAGCACTGATGATGATGTCTTTCTTCGTCGTGAGGCGGTTGAAGGTATGGCAGGCTCCAGTCTTAGGGTCGAAGGAGGCGATGAAGGGTCGCCCACACTTCACTTGTCCGGCTCCTCCGCCGCGCAGTCCGAAGCCGTAGTTGACCATATAGAGCAGGCTGTCGGCCATGAAGAGATCTGCCGACGAGGCTTGCTTCGATGGCAGTTCATAGTTCCACACGAGGTTGAAGTGGCGGTCGATGCAACGCAGGTTTTCCCGGTCAGAGACATAGTAGAGGGTGTCTTCCTGCAAGATGTTGGAGGCCAGACCGGAGATGACATTCGGCCCGATGCCGTAGGTGGCAGGCACATAGGCTCCGCCGGTGAGGGCCGCGCCTGCCATGGCGGCTCCGAAGCTCAACAGTCCTTGTAGGATGATTGACTTGGTGTCGGTGATACCCGTCTTAGCCTTCAGTTTCTTCAGTTCGCCCGTGGTGAGGTCGATGAAGCAGAGGTCGTCGGCCAGCACGAGCAAGTTGGTATTGTCGATGACGATGACGTCGTTCCATCCCCACATCATGTCGTGACTGACTTTGATCTCCCATAGCTTTTCGCCTGTACTCAGGCGATAGGCACATACCTTGCTGCTGTAGAAGCTGGGATAGCCCAGTACGATGTCGAGGGAGTCGCTCCAGTAGACGGGCTTTATGGCTATCTCCCATAGCTTGACGGGCATTTCCCTATCCATCATGCACATCTTGTCGCCGTAGTTGACGATGATGCCATGCTTGCTGATGTCGTACTCAAAGTCGGCGTTATCAAAGGCTTTTTCCCATCGGGGCTTCATCGTGGTGAGGTTGATCAGCTGAAGCCAGGCTCCTTTGGCCCATTTGTTCTTCTTCGTAATGCTCCGGTAGCGGATGACGGCAGTCTTGTCGTCGTCGCTGACTCGCATGTCGTAAGCCGGCTTTTCAAGCGAAAAGCTGTCGGCTTCGATATATTCGCCTGTGATGTCTTCTGCCAGCAGCACCTTGCCGCCGGGCATAACCTCTTCCTGGGCTGACACAGTAAGGAAGAAGAAAAAAAAGAGGATAAAGTGAATGTGTCTCATTTCTCCTAACCTATTTGTTTAAGCAGGTAGGCGCACTTCTCGGGATTGCCGAGGGTCTTGCCTTTGTCGCACGAGAGTTTGACGCAGTCGTGCCACTCGCGACGTTCGGTGATGCGGCCTCGCGTCAGCTTGACAACAATGTTCATGGGCTCGCAGCCAGTGACGTCGCAAGTGAGGAAGGTACCCATGCCATAGGAGTCTTGCACGCGGCCGTCGACATAACGGTGGATTTCGATGGCGCGGTCGATGTTGAGACCATTGCTGTAGACAACTTGCTTGCTTTGGGGATTGATGCCGAGGCTCTTGTATTTCTCGATGATGCGCTCGGTCTGCTCCTCTTCCTGGCCACTGTCGACACGCAGTCCGCTGAACATCATCGCCATGCGCTTCGAGAGGTTGCTGAAGAACACGCGGTCGCCAAAGCAGTCGTAGAGGTAGATGCCATTGTCGCCGTCGTAGACGTCGCTGAACTTCTTCATCACATTGAAGTTGCACTCGAAGATGCCGCTGACATTCTCTTCGAAGGAGATGAGCTGATGACTCATGGTGCCGATGGGCGTGAGGTCGTACTTCATGGCAAACCATACGTTGGAGGTGCCGGTGAAACGACCGGGGGCCTGGGTCTGCAGGCTGACGTCCTTCATGGTTCGGATGACCATGTCCTGATGGTCAAAGGAGAGGCGGCGGCGTGTGCCCATATCACCGAGGACAAGTCCTCCCTGAAGGATCTGTCGCGTCTTGTCGGCGGCGCGTTGCCGTTCGAGGTCGGCGTCATAGCGGGCAAGGTCGCCCCGTAGCTCGTGCATCAACTCAGAGACGGTGGATAGGATGGGCATCTCCCACATAATGGCGGAGTGCCATTTGCCTTGCACGGAGATAGAAAGGTATCCTTCAGCATCCTGATGAATGGTAACTTCGGCGGGATTGAAACGGTAGCCGCGTAGAAAGGTAAAATACCAAAGCGGCAGATAATACATTTTCCGCTCCATAAAGGCTATCTCTTCTTCGGTGATGATGACATCCTTCATGCCGTCGACCTGCTCCTGCAGCAGGGCGGCGAAGCCTTCGGGATAGCGTGTGTGGTTACGGTCGAAGAAGGTGTATTCGACTTCTGCCCTGGGATAGGTCTGCAGGACATAATACTGACAACTGAAGGTATAGGCATCGTTGTCGGTGAGGTGGGTGATGATTTGTTTCATGATTTAAATATATTCTGCAAAGTCGGTGAGACGCATGTCACCCTTACGAAGGAAGGTGTCGTGGAAGGCCAGTGCGGCTCGCATGTGCTGGGGTTCGTGGCCCATGGGGGCAATCTTGTTGAGATAATCGCGCAAGAGTGGTTTATAGTCGGGGTGGGCGCAGTGCTCAATGACTTCGAGTGCACGTCGATAGGGTCCCTTTCCGCGCAGGTCGGCGATGCCTTGTTCGGTGGCGATGATGTCAACATCATGCTCCGTCGAATCTACATGACAACACATAGGAACGATGGCGGATATCCTTCCGCCTTTCGCCGTCGATGGTGTGGTGAAGATGGAGATGTAGCCGTTGCGCTCATAGTCGCATGAGCCACCGATGCCGTTCATCAGTGCCGAGCCGCAGACGTGGCTGGAGTTTTCGTTGCCATAGAGGTCGCATTCGAGAGGGGTATTGATGGCGATGACTCCCAGGCGGCGGATGACTTCGGGTGAGTTGGCAATCTCGCTCTGGCGGATGGTCAGGTGCTTGGAGAAGTAGTCCATGTTGGCATAAACCCGCTGCAGGGCTTCGTTGGTGACCGTCATGGCAGTGGCCGATGCATACTGGATGCGGCCTTCGAGCATGTAGTTGATGGCGGCATCCTGAACGACTTCCGAATAGACATTGAAATTGGGGATGAGGGGGCTGGTGCCGAGGGCTTTCAGTACGGCATTGCCCGTGGCACCCACTCCACTCTGGATAGGCAGGAAGGTCTTCGGAATGCGGCCTGCTTTCATGTCGTTGGCCAACAGGTCAGCGACGTTATGGCCAATCTTCATGATTTCCTCGTCGGGCTCACGGAAGGCTCTGGCTTCCTCGGGAATGTTGCTCTCGATGATGCCTACTATTTTCCGTGGGTCTATGGTCACATAGTCTTTGCCGATGCGGTCATACGGCGAATGGATGTCCATCACTTCACGATTTTCCCAAACCTCGCGCGGCTCCCAGGTATCGTGTAGGAACTGGGAATTGGGGTTGTGGAAGGTGTTGTGTTCGAGGATGATACGCTTGGCAAGACGTACGATGGTCGACACGATGCCACCAGCCGATGTCAATGCCACACGGCACTCGCCGTCGGCTTCCCAATAGTCACTGACTTCGACGATGGCCCAGTCTACCTGTCCGTAGAAGCCTCGGCGCAGACGCTCTGCCATGTGGCCGAGGTGCATGTCCTCATAGTCCACTTCACCAAGGTTGGTATGTTCGCGGAAGTCCTTGTTGGTAGAGAAGGGAGCGCGGAACTTCAGCGCCTTTGCTGCAGCCATGTCGCCTTCAACGCTCTGACAGGAGGATGCGCCCGTCAAGATACCGACCTGAAAGGGAATGCCTTGTTCATGAAGCCGGACAGCTCGCTTTGACAGTTCCCGGAAGATAGCCTTAGGGTTAGCGTTTGGAGTAAACCCAGAGAGTGCCATCATGTCACCGTCGTTAACCAATTCGGCAGCCTCGAGGGCTGTCAGTTTTCTATATTCCATATTCTTTTTCTGCTTTTCGCCGACAAAGGTACAAAGAAAAATTGAAAAGGTGAAGAATTGAAAAGATGAAAAGTTAAAAAGGTGAAAGAAAAAGACGATGGCATCAGATGCACTTGAGGTTCTTTTCCAACTGCTCGACGCTGCTGGCACCTACAAGGACACTTGTCACACCGCGTTGCCCGAGGATCCAACGCAACGCATGTTCGGCCAACGTCTGACCGGCAGCCTCTGCCTCTGCATTCCATGTCTTCAGCTGTTGCAGGAGCTGTGGAGTCAGCACGTCTTTCTTCAGGTTGAAGTTACGGGCCATTCGTGAGTCATCGGGAATGCCGTTGAGATAGCGGTCGGTGAGCAGACCCTGTGCCAACGGTGAGAAGGAGATGAAGCCGATGCCGTGGTCGGCACAATAATCGAGGACCCCGCTCTCCTGGGGCTGTCGGTCGAGCATGTTCAGGCGGTCCTGGAAGATGAGAAGAGGCACGTCGCGAGCCTTCAGGTATTCATCGGCCACCTTCAGGGCTTCTAACGGCCAGCGTGAGATGCCGACGTAAAGGGCCTTGCCGGCACGCACGATGTCAACCAGAGCCTGCAATGTCTCTTCCAGAGGTGTCAGTGGGTCGTAACGATGGCTATAGAAAAGGTCAACATAGTCGAGGTGCATCCGCTGGAGCGACTGGTCGAGCGATGCCGTCAGATACTTCCGCGAACCCCAGTTGCCATAGGGACCAGGCCACATGTCGTAGCCTGCCTTCGACGAGATGAAGAGTTCATCGCGATAGGGTCGGAAGTCATCATCCATGAGTCGGCCGAAGGTTTCCTCTGCCGAACCGTAGGGAGGACCGTAGTTGTTGGCAAGGTCGAAGTGTGTGATGCCGTGGTCAAAGGCATAATGGGTGATGGAGCGGGAGCGTTCGTAAGGGTCTACGCCTCCGAAGTTATGCCAGAAACCGAGGCTTACCTTTGGCAAGAGGACACCGGAGCGTCCGCAACGATTAAAGACGAGTTCTGATTGGTCGTAGCGATGGTCGTCGGCTGTGTAAATACCTTTTAAATTCATCGTATTGGCTGTTGTAAGGTTGATTATTATTTCTTTTGCCTGCAAATTTAGGCAAAAAAACCGAATTACCATCCAACAGGTAGAAGAAAAATAAAAATTCTCTTTCCTCATGTCTCATTTTATTTGAATGAGATTCTCACGCTCGGAATAATAAATGGATTTATTTTCCTCATTTAATCGATTTTTTGGATAAAAATCTCACGTTCGGAATAATAAATGAATTTATTCTTCCTCACTTAATCGTTTTTTTCGTAACTTTGCAGAATAATCATTAACTTCTAACATCTATGGCAGAAATGATAAGTATTCGTTGCAAGAACAACGGAGAGAGAAGAGAGATTGAAGCCGGCAGCACCCTCACGGAGTGTTTTCAGGCTTTTGACTTGAAGATGGAACGCGAACCTATCATTGCGTACATTAATAATAAGGTAGAGGGTATGCGCCTTCGACTCTACCATAATGCTGATGTCGAATTTCTCGACATCACCAATCCTTCCGCCCTGCGCACCTATACGCGAACCCTTTTCTTCGTGCTCTGCAAGGCTGTCTACGACCTTTATGGCCGCAAAGGGTCGGTCATCATCGACATCCCTGTCTCCAATGGCTACTACTGCGACCTGAAGTTGGGCCGCGAGGTGACAGCCGATGACATCAGCCTGTTGCGCCAACGGATGCAAGAAATAATTGACAGTGGCCTGCAGATCCATCGCCGCGAAAGCCCGACAGACGAAGTAAAGGCGATGTTCCGAAAACTCGGCACACATTCGAAGGTGCAGCTGCTCGAAACCGTCGGCTCCCTCTATACGACCTACTATGAGCTGGACGGGTATGTCGACTACTTCTATGGTGCCATGCTCAGCAACACCAGCCAGATAAAGCTCTTCGACCTGGTTCCCTACTACGAGGGAGCCTTGCTTCGCATTCCGTCGGCCCAGAACCCCGACCGTTTGGGCGACCTCATCCGACAGGACAAGATGTTCGAAGTGTTCAAGGAAAACCACCGGCTGCAGCATTTGCTCGGCATCGGCACCATCGGCACGTTCAACCTTGCCGTCAGAGCCGGTCATGCCGCCGACATCATCCATGTGGCTGAAGCCTTACAAGAAAAGAAGATTGCAAGCATCGCCGACGAGATAGCCCGTCGCGAAGGGGTTCGCATGGTGCTCATCGCAGGCCCTTCGTCAAGTGGAAAGACAACAACCTGCAAACGGCTCTCCGTGCAACTTCTGACACATGGCATCCGCCCCGTGCAGATTTCCCTCGACGACTACTTCGTGAACCGCGAAGAAACACCGCGCGACATCGACGGCGACTATGACTACGAACACCTTCACGCCCTCAACATCCCGCTGCTGAACGAACATCTGGCGGCACTCTTCCGGGGCGAAGAGGTGGAACTGCCGGCGTATAACTTCCAGTCGGGCACCAGTGGCATGAGCGGCAAGCGGCTACGCCTGCATGACAACGAGATGCTGGTCGTGGAAGGCATTCACGCCTTGAACCCCGAACTCACGGCACAAATTCCTGACAACCTGAAGTTCCGCGTCTATGCCTCGGCGCTGACCACCA
>Ga0247609_10006729_pt1 | contig 11029 bp, 35 predicted proteins | sample 172DNAGHGlowgp2_FD_193487 | JGI IMG/M metagenome (GOLD analysis project Ga0247609, IMG submission 193487) | Sheep rumen microbial communities from Palmerston North, Manawatu-Wanganui, New Zealand - 1728 DNA GHGlow gp2 | ecosystem: Host-associated > Mammals > Digestive system > Stomach > Rumen ... | reverse complement strand
TCTTATTCTCATGTTTATTCCTCACCGTACCCACAATAAAAGTTAGGCTTTATTCCTCTCTGCGCTCATAACTGTAGCAAACACTTCTATTATCCATTTCAGATTTCCACTTATCACACCAATCGTAATACCAGTGATAGTGCTTGCAGGTATCACAACTTTTCACGATTTACTCCTCTCTCTGTGCTTGCCGTAACTGCAAAAGTCATCATCGTCTGGCATAAACCATGAAGTTGCGATGCCAGAAATATTGTTTTGAAATCTGGTACAATAGCCATTACGATTTAGTCTTGCACAATCTCGACAATGCACCACAGGGGTAACATCGGCAGGTGTAATCGCCAATAGTGCATCAATTGCGTACTGATAGTTAAATGATGCAACTATTTTCGCTGTATTCGCAACAAGATTAACTGCATCTTGCTTACGGATATACTCATCAGCCATACTCACTCCTTTTTAATCTTATAAACAAGTAAACGACCAAAATGCAAATGCGAATAGTATTCCGATAACCAAAATCACATCTCCCATTTTTAGTTACTCCTCTTTGCTTTCTGCCAAACTACAAAAGTCTCTATCAGGATCATAAAAAGTCTGGTCTAAATCGCATATTTCAATCGGCATCGAGTCCATACATCTATGTATACTGAAATATTTGCAATTTCTACAGTGTATCACGCGTGCTACATTGGCAGGTTCAAGAGCTTTGATTCTGCTTGCCGACCTTGCTTGCCCCGCTCTGAACGAATGTGTTCTATTTTCTGTAGAATCCCGTGTTGCCGCATCTATCGCATCTGCCTTGCGGATATATTCAGTCATTTTTGCCTCCATCCATGCGTCACCAGAGTAATATCATCCATAGTCTCTCCAAGACCTTTTCCGATTTGTTTAAGCTGTTCTACCGCAACATCTCTCTCCCACATCACTTGCTTATAAGCGGATACCGACACAACATCGGCAGGTGGCATCTGCTCAACCACAATCGCCATTGCTCTTGCTCCCTGTGCAAATGGAATACCACCGTTTTGCTATAAATCATCAGCATTTACGTTTATTTCATCAACCGCATTCTGCTTGCGGATATAATCATCTGCCATTTTTTTCTCCGCTCATTTATGATTTCTGAAAAATTAACTCCAAATCTTGAAAAGATATAATTAATCGCATTTGCATTTCCACAGCAATAGTAAAAACCGTTATTGCCTTTTGCTTTCGCTTCATCGTTTCTCTCGTAAACATCGACAGCCACATCTATCAGCTTCTTCTCGTTAATGTATCCTAATTTCCTCATAATTCCGTCTATCATGATTTTTCCCCCGTATAGGATTCGGGCATTTTACGGCAATTCCAACAATAGATCATTTTATCATCCTCGCCATAATGCTCGTATATAAATCGTTTTATACGCTTCTTATTCGGTTCACCATTTTTTCCAAGCATGAATACATCACCATAACTTCCGATATATTCAACTACCAACTGACCACCGCAATAAGGACAACGATTAGTATTCTCATTCATTGTTTTCCTCCGTGCGATTTGGTGAGTCAACCTCTTTCAATGGACAATTCTGCATTTGTTGCTCCCATGTCCAGTCCCATTTTTCTTCTTGCCCTTCATAATCTTGTAAACAACACATATCATCATCGTTTAACAAAGGGCATCGTATACAGTGATCTGGTTTCTGCATGTCAATCTGTACCATTATCTTCCTCCGCTTCTACACTCAATATCAGATAATCGTCAATATCAATAGGATCAAAAGATGCTTTTGCGTCCTCTTCTGATTCTGCTTCTACAGCTGCGCTGAACGTACCGTCAATAATATATATTTTCTTTTCCATGTTTATCCCCCAAGCGTAACAAACTTGCGTTTCTCAGGTTTCTTACTCTTAAAGTAATTAATGTTATGCTTTGTCACGGCGACATTCTCACCGTCACATCCAATGCTCTTCAAATTGATTGCCAACACCGCATCGGTAAGTTTCCGTTCTTTACACCAATCGTAGAATTCCTGAACTGTCACGATTTCCTCCCTTCTGACACTTTAATCTTTGGCACTGGTTCTGAACCCGTATGTAATGGTGAACCCCAATTACTCAACCCTCTCACACATCTGATAGCGTCCCAGATACATTCAGCGATAAGCATGTCATCTGTTTTCTCTTTTAGATAGCCTGTCGGCTCAAACGCGATTCTGAAAAACGCTCTCATGACTTCCTGCATATGGTCGCGCCTTTGAATACACCTATCGAATATTAAATCGTGAAACTTATTATCGGGTGATAAATCCGCGTTTATCTCTGCCATGTCCATGCAGAAATCTATATCCTGCCCCATTCTCAATCTGAAATACTCTTCGAGTGCATTCTGAATTACTCTGACCTGATTTTCGGTGAGTTCGATTGTGTACTTTTTTGTCGCATTCATGATAATAAACCATCTACCCTTCTTGTTTCTCTCATTTCTTTGATTGCATCATTTAAAGCATTTGTAGCTTCAATACACGCTTCTCTTAAATTTTCGTTTCTTTTTTGTAATTCAATAATGATTTCTATCAAATCATTCTTAGCTGTATTACCATAAGTACGGCGAAGTTTGTGTTCAAGTTCTCGTGTCATATCAGTCACCTTTGTATGTCTTTGGCAGATTCCGCCACGCAATAGCGTCATACATCACTTCACTATCTGATTCGCACATCCACTGTTCGTCTGCGTAATGAAGATAACCAATAATTATATTCCCGTATTTATCACAAGCCATTACCTTATAATCGGGAATGTCAATGGTTCCGCTACACGGGATCCATTCGCACTCTTCAAGTGCGGAAATCGCAGAATCAAACACTTCCGCATTAACCTGAACTCCTTGATTTTCAAGCGTTCGCCTGTAACGAATTAATTCAAAAACTATATCTTTTGTCTTCATTTTTCTTCCTCGTTACCGTATATCAACAGCTGCCCACAATGCTCACATGACAGCATCGACTTCATCCAATATAAACGTCCGCAAGTTGGACACTGATACCTGATGAGGCTTCCGTTTTCAATTCTTATAAGCCTTTCTCGAATCTGTTTTCTAAGCGAAGTGGTTGCAAAGTTTTTCGTTTTCGAGTCAAGATCCTTGCTGTTTTCTATTTGTGTGATTGCCTTTTGGATTTTGGCTTCGTATTTAACATCGCGCACAGGAGCGTGCCTAACATCTTTTAAATTAAAATTTTTCATTCATCATATCCTGTAACGCAGAAGCAAAATTTCTGCCCGTTTTCTCCCAACCATCTAAATTACGTTCGGTATAACTTGAACCAAAACGGCAACTATCTATAACTTCGGATATTGCAATTCCGTCCCATTTTCCACCTTTAGCATTTGTTACACAAACTCTAATATTTGGGTCATTTTTACTTCTTAACTCGTCACCGAACTCTATTTGTTTTGGCTCTCTTTTCGGTCTGAACCTATTCAAATAGCAACAACAGCATCTTGCACACGGTTCATCCGTCACATCATTTCCTGTATATTCGCAAAATTCACAAGTCGCTTTTCGATTTCTTGCGTCTTCTAAACCTTGCTGATACGCTTTGTCTACACGTTCCTGTTCTGCGTCCGTCATGATTTTCTGGCAGTCTTGGCATTCGTGTTTTGCGTCATCATAACCGCGCTGATATACTTCGTTTGTATCGGGTTCGGTGTAGGGCAGTAATTGAAGTGGTTTGATATAAGGCACTCCATCTATGATGATGGCTGTATACGCCAACTTATTGTCATCCAGTTCGACAATATATTTCTTTCCCACGCTTCTCACCCCTTCCCTATCTTATAACCAAGTGTTAAGCCAAACGTAAATGCGGATATTATCACTATCATTAATTGCACATTTTTTGCTATACTATCCAGTCTCATATAATCCTCTTAATATTATTTTGCATTATCTATGTTGCGTTCTGCGTTCACATTTCTCTTACCACAATTCGGGCAAAAATTGTAATACATCCTGTCAATCTTCTCGGGCAGCTTTATATACACTCCGCATTTTGTGCATCGGAAAATATCTGTCGGAATTTCAGGATGCGGAACCCACTCGCCGTTTTCCTCCTTGGCGTCTTTCTTGCCCTGTTCATACGCTTTATCTAACAAGTCCGCATAGAAATCAAAAGCATATGAATATGTGCCGTAATCTATCACGCCACACGAGTTAAGTCCGCCCAAGTAATCCGCAGACTCGGCTTTAATCTTTTCAATCTCTGGTGCAGTCTCAGCTATTCCCCAACTCATCTGTTCGCCTCCCTAAATTCTATGATAACTTTTCGCCCACACGCTATACATCTCGGATACTTCCAACCGCCTATGTCGGCAGGATCCGATGCTCCGTCCGGGATGCAATCTGCTCCAAAGTAAAGATTGTATTGGCTCACTACTTTCTGCTCAAATCCTTCTTTACTACCGCAGTACGGGCATCCGTTAATCACTTTCTTCATCCATATCACCTATCCATTCATTTAACGAAGCTATTGATAAGAACGAAAGAATGTTGTTTGCGACTGTCCTTAATGTTTCGTCTGGCTCGTATCCGTTCACTTTCGCATAGTCGCAAATCATGGATATAATATCAACCATGAGTTTGCCATCGCTTGTAAGTTTGTTATATGGATCCATGCTTTATCCCCGTATCAAACAAAGTCGAGTAGTTCTCGCATCTCTGTACATTTTTTGCCAGTTGGTGTACAAACACTTTTCATCCAATTAGAAACAACCAGCTTAGTGTGTGTAGGATTCCAATAAAGCACAGATAAATCATCGCCAGAAATACGATATATAATTGCTTTTGTTCCAGAGTTATTTCCTTCTACTTCATGCCACAATTCATATCCATCGTCCTTATTCTTTTTATTGGAATTAGATTCAGCAACAACATCAATAATTCTAAACGGATCATAATGATTTAAAACATCGAATATAGATGATGTACCAAATGCATCCATTCTCTCATCAAGCGTCATAGTTGAAATCGCTTTCAATGCATCGTGCAACTTTTTTAATCCAGTATCATAACCCTCTTGAAATCCAATCCCATAACTTTTAGATTCAAGGGATGTGAGTCGATTTACTTCATTACAAAGGTCGTCTACCTGCCCTCTAAGTTTTGTCAGCTCACACTTTTCAGCTTCGTGTCTTGTCCTGTCGTATCTTTCAAGTTTGTTAAGACCTTTCTGGTCGAACACAAGAGACTCGAAAGCTGTAGACTTATATAACTTTTTGCCGCCGTTTACAAACGGTTTGTCTTCTACTTGTAAAATAAATTCCATTATTCGTCCCATCCTTTTTCTCTTGCTTTTTCTCTTGCAAGCCCACTTTCCGCCTTGCAAGGATCCGCATCTTTGCAGAAATAATCTTCTGAAAAATGAGATTTATGTTTTCTGCATAAACAGCGATTTTCAAAATCGCCGTAAAGATAACAATCTTTGCAGTAACATTTAGCCGTTGGCGGTTTGTCAAAACGGTGATTGTACTTGTATATCCAAATTCGGTTTCTTATGACTTGCCTGATTACGCAAAACACGGCAAAAATCATAGCTACAATCATCAATATTATTACAACCGCACCAACCGCTGTGAAAAATTCTGTCATATCAATCATCTCCAATATAAATATTCACACATTTCACACGGTATTCATTAAGTGGACACTCATTTGTTTCTGAAAAATGTATCCACGATGTAAATCTCTGCGGATTGTTTTTCAAATCTCTTACAAGCTGCGCCCGAAAACAATCCATTGGGCAAGTTTCTTTGAAGTCTGCGCAATGCGCATAATCATGATTCATTCGCCATTTTCCTCTTACTGTATTGCTGAATCATCTTAATTGCTTCATATGGTCTGCATTGATTTATAACCCAGCGTGCATCTGTCTCACCGAAAATCTTGAAGAGTTCATGTTCTGGCATTCTTGTTATTTCTTCTGCACACTCCCATACTTCATCTGCGCCTTCCTCTTTAACGGCGAGTATGTCTGGAATAGGGTGATTAGAATATTTCGTAAGCATGAAGCCAGTTTCAATAGTTACATCCTTACCTGCTGGCGTGCTAATCGGGATTCTCAAATATCTTGACCCGTCAGACTTGCGTTGAATAAATTTGTCGTCAATGTTGACTAAGTACCATGCTTCCATATGTTTTACTTTTATCCCACCTCAAAAAGAATCTTTTCAAGTTGCGTTCTCCCTGTCTACCAGTTGGTTGCATCCATTTCTGAATCACTCAACGGAACAATCTTTTTCGTTTCTAAGCCGAATAAGTCCATTACTTTATAGCTGAAAAGTTCATCTGGCTCATCTGGATACTTTGGCATATAAAAAGCATTCTCGCCAACTCGCTCTCCTGTGCTTTTCTTTTCCTTATAATAAATCTTGCTATAATCAATGTTTGGCATCGCTTATAATACTCTTTACTTCGTACAACATGTCAAGAGCGTCATCCCTGTCGAAATGATCGATAGTTCCCTCGACAAGATCCTCGATTCGGCTAATCTTATCTAATGCGGAAATCGCCTCGTCCATTGCTTCGTTGACAGACTTCTCAGAGATGAACACATGTGCCGTACCTGCTTGCACCGCCTGTGCAATTAGAATTGCTTTATCCTTATTCATGCTCATACCTATCTTTCACAAACTCTAAAAATTCATTAATACCAATTTCTCTTATGATTGAGTCAATTTTTTCTTGTATTTGGTTTTCAGCATTTTCGAAGCTATAAAGCATTTCTGTAATCTCGTCTGCGGTTAAACCTAATTTACTTAGATTACTTCCAAAAACTCGCGTGTAGCTTCTTAGACTCATTCCACAGAGAATATCTAAAGCATGTTTATACTTATCACCTTCGTATGGCTCAACGCTTAGATACCGCCCATAACCCTCTGTGAACAGAAAATCATCTGGTACTGTAACGATATATTTCTTACTCATTCAACGACTCCAATCTTTGCGTAAATGTCGCAATAAGTGCTATCATATCCATCGTCAACTTTCTCTAAGAACCACGGCTGATACACGACCTGTTTCCAATAATAAGACCAGTTGCCACCACCGATTCTTGCATGGATATACAGCACATCATTTCTGCCAACATACTTATTCCACACTTCATACTGCTTCTTGTACCCGGCGATTATATTGTGAATATATGTTTTAAGAACTCTTCTCTTCCATCCGTGGATTCTATCCCACCTTACTGTCTCGGATTTTTCATCTGTATAATATGCGATTTTTCTATCTGTTTCCTCGCAAGCCCAATAACTGTCGGAAGTCGGACACCAGAACGGATCACTTCCACACAAATCTCTTACGCAGTAATAATCAATATGCTTGTCTTTGATAGCCTCTTTGATATCAATTAATTCTTCGTCCTTCATGAGTCTGTAACCACGAAGTCGCGGACAATCAATGCCGTTTTTCTTGACAAGTTTTTCAAGATTTTCAATGTTGCTATATGCCCAAAGATCCATAGTAATTCCTTTCTGCTTATTCGCCTGAAACAGCTGTTTTGTTGATGACGTTTTTAAGTGCCGTTGCCATTTCAATGACACCCCTGACATGCGCAAGCGTCATAGCGCCGAAAACGTCATACTCTTTCGTGTTATCGAGTCCGTCATAAATCCCCGTGGTCAACTCTTCGATTAGTTTAACCGCTTCTCTGTCAATGCAATTTGCGTCAATCCTCATATTTGCTACCTGCTTTCTCGTCTGCTTCTTCCCTAATGTTCTTTAACAGTCTTTCAACATTGCCTACAAAATAGTCAACAGTGTCTTCTCTGTAATACCTGACTATGCGTTTATTACCGTCACAATCGCTTTCCTGAATATGTAATACTTTTGGCGTTCCATAATTTTTCGTCATTTACTAACACCTCTCGACCGTATTACTAAGCGCTTATGCTGATTTAACAGCTTTGATTGCATAACTAAGTGCTTTCGCAGCTTCGTATGCATAGCACTCTTTGCAAGTCTCGCACTCTTTGGCGTGTTCGCATTTTGAGAATTCCATCTCGAAATCTTCTCTAATATCGTTAAGAATCTCGACAATTCTATCCGTACTCATTACTGCTCCTTCCTGACCATTTTGTACATTGTAGGTTCTTTCTTGACATATCCGCATCTCTCGTAGGTATGAATAGCAATAAAGTTGTCGGCGTTTACCCAGAGAACGTTAAGGTTATATATATCCGTGAGATCCTTTACCGCCTGTTTGCCATATCCTTTGTGCCTATACGGTTCGAAAATCGTCAGCCTTGAAAGCATCCTGCCTTTAGTATCAACCTCGGCTTCACCGACTTTCACACCGTCATCGTTAAAAAGTTCAATCTCTCTGTAATGCTCATTTTCATTGTATGTCACTGTTTTCCGCTCTCCTTATATATCCACACTTAACCATTAGTTCCATGAAATCTTCTACGATATGTTCACCCATTGTTCCAGAAATGCTCGACAGGTTAATGTTGTAATCAAGAAATATTGCGTACAGACAACCCCAAGGCGTTAACATATATCTATCTTCTTCATTCGTATTATCTTGCGTTATCTCTTTATTCAAATCTTTTACCTTCCGGGAAGTACGACCACTTGTCAACGATGTACTCTTTCGCTCTTGCAAGCACTTCCCAGCCTTTCTCTGTGAACTTCCCATATGTATGCATCTCGCCACAGTACAGGAATTTAATGTTAACCATTACTGGTTTGCCATTCGGTGGCATATTCTCTTCTGGTTTGAACCATTCAATTCCCATTTTCGCTTCTCCTAAACGATGTTGTGATACGGATTTCTTTCCCAAAATCAATATTTGACTTGCCAATTAACTTTGTGATTTTTGTTTTTGGCAAAAGACATACACAAAACGAATGCCCGTTAATACATATCCAATCATTTAAGTTACCGCCAATGACGTAATATCTTACCCCAAGATATTCAATCACGTCTCCGTATTCATAACTCCTTTCCATGTCTATCTCCTTACAAAAAAAATACCTGCAAAGCCCTTTAATAATATTATACTCATTATCAAGAACTTTGCAAGTATTATTTTGCATTATTTTTACTTTCCAGTATATAACGGGTTATAACTCCGCAACATCTTTACCGCATCGACCAGTTTATCTACAAAGTAGTCGGCATCCGTATAACTCATGCTTTCGTCAAGAGAAATTCTAATCGTCCCGTTCAGATAACACTTGTCTAATCCGATAGCTTCAAGAACGTGTGATGGCTTAGAGTCTGTAGAAGTACAAGCTGATTTCCCTGAGACGTAAATGCCTTCGCTGGACAAAGTATCAATCAGGATCCCGGAATCGACAAATCTAAAACCTAAGTTTAGAATATTCACCAGACGATAGTCCTGTTCGCCGTTCACAATAACGAATGGAATCTGTTCCACAATCCTTTGCTGAATATGGTCACGGATCTTTTTCACACGAATCATCGTTGCGTTTTCCAACCTCTTCTTTGTCATCTCAGCTGCAACACCCATAGAAACGATTCCGCAGACATTCTCTGTTCCTGCGCGAAGTCCGTGTTCCTGTGAACCACCGCAGATAATCGGATTCAGCTTAATTCCCTTCCGCATATACAAAAACCCTGTTCCTTTAAGTGAATGAAACTTATGACCGCTTGCACTGAGCATGTCTATTCCGTAATCATTGACGCTAATAGGAATATGACCGATTGCCTGAACCGCGTCAGTATGGAAGAGAATGTTGTGGTTGTGTGCGATTTCAGCGATTTTGTGGATTGGCTGTAGAGTGCCAATTTCGTTGTTCGCTGACATTACAGAAATCAATTTTGTCCTGCTCGTTATAGCGTCTTCAATCTCTTTGAGATTAACTACACCGCCCTTGGATACGCCGATATAAGTAACGTCAACTCCGCGCTTTGTGAGCCTCTTGCACGTATTCATTATTGAACTATGCTCTATGGAAGAAACGATAACACTGTCGCCGCCTCTAAGTGTTCCGAACAGCGCAAGGTTATTCGATTCAGTTCCGCCCGAAGTGAAATAAATCTCATCGGCGCTTGATCCTATGAGTTCTGCACACTTATTGCGTGCCATACGGATTTCTCTGTTAGCCTCTACACCAAAGCCGTGACTGGATGACGGATTGCCATAGTAATCTCTTGATGAGATGAATGCTTTGGCAACTGCTTCTTTGTATGGATATGTGCTTGCTGCGTGGTCAAGATAAAGCATTACTTTCCTGTTCCTCTCTGTATCTGTTAACTAATCTGCTGAGATATGCCGACTCTGAACCGCTCGTGTCTCTAATTCTATCTATTATATAGGACACGGGAATCGCCTCGATAGCCACCATACTTGAAAGAAAATCCTGCATCGCCCAACACACACCGCCAATGCCGTAACCTTCACAGAATGGCTCCATACACCCTTGGCGTTCACAGAATTTCTTCTTTGATTCTTCAATATCAATCACTTTCACTTTTACTTTTACCTTTCAGAGTGTTTATAATATCTTTAAACCTTTGCATCTCATTGCTTCTTACAACATACAAATCGTTAACTATTGAACGCAATTCACAAATGTCGATGTCTTTTAAAAGTTCGAGAATACGGTCATATTTATTAACTTCCGTTTTGTATTTGCCAACAATATCCGACACAGGTAACGAGTCAAACAATTCTCTTAATGAACTGACACCATATATTTTCTCTAATGAATATTTATCGGCAACCTTTAAAAATTCAAGAGTATCCTTGTATATTCCAACAGCTTCTTCATAAGGAATCGGGTGCATATCAACACCGTTGAACGCAAGATTTCCAGTTTTTTCGTCTTCTTCGATATAGTCTGGCAGGTACACAATATACTTTTTAATCGACACAGTATCAACTCCAATCTATTTTCTGACCGCAATAATTGCACCAGTTATCTCTTCTTCGACTGCTACTTCCACCGCCACTTGGGATCCTGTGATTACATGCAGGACAGCGCATATGTGCATAATGATTACCAACGGCTTTCT
>Ga0247609_10006728_pt1 | contig 11029 bp, 19 predicted proteins | sample 172DNAGHGlowgp2_FD_193487 | JGI IMG/M metagenome (GOLD analysis project Ga0247609, IMG submission 193487) | Sheep rumen microbial communities from Palmerston North, Manawatu-Wanganui, New Zealand - 1728 DNA GHGlow gp2 | ecosystem: Host-associated > Mammals > Digestive system > Stomach > Rumen ... | reverse complement strand
TTTATGTTGGTTATGCATGGTTTAATGAGTCAGGTAAATGGGATGGTACTGAAGTACCAGTAGCATTTATTATTGGACCTAAAAATAAGCATTATTTAACCGTAGATCCTTGTTGGAACTGGATTAAAAAAGAAAGAACCGCAGAACAACAACAATGGATAGAAGATAATTGGGATGCTATTGTGGATTGTTGGGATCTTTAATTTGGAGGAATTATAAAATGAAAATTCATTGGTGGGAAAGAGTGTATGGTCCAGTAGAAATGGACGTTACATTAGACCAGATTAAATCTACAGAAAAGGAATTTAAGACTACTATAGATAATGGTAGTAATTATATCTGTGTATTATTTAGTCATAATATTTCAGGTTATATTTATGATTCTTATATTACTAGTGATGATTTAGATTTCTGTAAAGACGCTGGAGAACAATATTTTAGATATAATAATGAACCTTGCAGACAAGCACTTTGTGAGTATACTTATTTTTGCGTAATAATTGATCTTGCCACTGAAGAAGAGGTTTATTTTAAGAAAAAGGAACAAGTTAGAGATAGATCATAAGAGGTGTATTATGAAAAAATTTAGAACTATAGATGGTAGAAATATTGGAGTAGAACGTGATATTAAGAACCTCAAACTTATTAAAATAGAAAATACTGATTATTATAAAGGTAAGAATCATGATGCTTTTGAGTTTGTAGACGGTGAAAATAATAGATATGTTTATGATGCATCTCTAAATGCAGATATGACAGAATATGATACTAAAATTGCTAAAGAACTTTGTTATAGAGAAAAAGAATATTGTAAGATCAGTGCATATTTTGTTCCTGTTAGAGATGGTTATTTTTATATGTATAATCCAAGATTATTAGATTCTGAGGAGGGCTAAGATATGAATTTAATTAATTGTGAACATTGGCCTGAAAAAGATTTTAATGATGATAGAAGTCATTTTACTATGTATAGATATAAGGGTAAGTTGCCTATAAGTTATCTTTAATTAGGCGGAAATGAGAGTTATACATCTCTATGCAGAAAACATTTTAAATTAAATAAGTTAGGAGAATAATTATGAACAAAATTGAGTTAATTTTAGACAATTCAGTATTTACAGTTGATCAATTTACTAGTGCTCAGATAGCAACACTTAATGAGATGGTTGCTGATAATATTGATGTTGATCAGGTATGCATTATTGCACACCCAAGTGTAAATGAATTATCTTATAGTATTTTGTATGAATACTTAACTAATGGTAATTCTATTACTTCCAAAGAATATCAAAAATATCTTAATGTTGATGTTGATCGTATAAATGACATGATTATTAATGTTTATTTAGGCAAACTTCATGGTTTAACTGATGATCAAATTAATTTATATGCTCAAAAATCTGTATTCAATATAAAAATAGCTAGACTATTAGTTGAAAAATCTAAAGATGCCTCTCCTGAACAATTAAATCAATTAGTTAATGGTAAGTTTGGTACTAAGTCAATTGCAGGTAAACAAGCTATTCAAGACTATATTAATAATGAAATATCTTTAGAACAGTTGTTAACTTTAACCTATTGTGATAGTCTTGATCAAAATGATTATGAATATATTAAGTCTGCTGATTCTAGAACACTAGCTATAGTTAAAGACTATTATAAAAATTCAAGTAAAGTGCTTCCTTTATCAGAATCAGGTCGAATTAAACAATCTTTAAACATAGATAATAACACTACTTGTGTTCCAATTACTTTTGGTCTTGATGAATCTATAATACATTTTGATAGTTTAGAAACCTATAATAGATTTGCAGCAATACGCAAAACTATATATAATGCCAATAATAAGAGTTGGGATAATTATATTCCAAAACTTTATAATTATTATAAATATAATTTTACTTCAAATAATAATTTCATAAAACTTTATGAGTATATGAATAATAATTTATGGTATGTAGATGATATAGGTTTATTTAGTAAATCATCATTTTATAATATATTATATTGCTATTTTGATAATGGGTTTATTAAGAAAAATAGACCAGTTGTACGTTATTATGAAGAATTTCCAACATTTGATGAATATCTCGAAGTATTTATAAATACAAATGGATTTGAAGATTATATTCAAGCAAAATGGCATGATAGAGCATCTAAAGAAGAATTAAATCTTATTAAACAAGGAAAATCTTATTTAGATATATTATTTGATTTATATAAAACTAAAAAGGATAAAGAAACAGAAATTCCTTATTTAAAAGAACACTTAAAAGATGCTGAATATAACCAAATTCATGAAGTTATATGCATGAAAGAAAATCAGTGTTCTAATGATGAGATTCATTTTTATATTGAGAATTATTTATCTAAAACTGAATGTTTACCATCTATGTATTTTAATAAAGATAAAGACTATTCTAAATATTGGAATATTTCTGAATTCTTAAAAATAAATGATTCTGACTTAAATCTTGATTATTTATATATAATTAAATCTAATTGTTCAGATGAAGATGTTCAATTTATAATTGATAATAAATTAAAATTATATTCTAATTATTCAATTCAAAAAGATTTAATTAATATGTTTAAAGATTATGGTGCATCAAATATTCAATATGCAAATAATAAATATATTTCACTTTCTGAAGAAGAAACTAAACAAATAATTGAAAATTATAATTATGCAAAGTCTATCTTTAAAGATAAAGTTAAATGTATTGGTTATTATATTTCATATGATCCCCATAAGATTCCTGAACATTTAGTAAAATATATAGATAATTTTGACGATGACACATTACGTTGTGTTCTTAACAACTATAGTTATCAAGGATATATAGAATTTTGTTTAAAGATGAGTGTTATTACTACAGATTATAAAATGTTGCTTAATATGTTTAATCGTGCTGAACATTCTTCATATATTTCTGAATTTATTAAAAAAGATGAAAAAGTAACTAAAGACGTAGTAATACGATTAGGTGAAGATGCTGGATTTAGCATACCAGAAGATTTATTTAAAGATCAAGCTGAACTAGCTATTGAAAAATCAGTAGATTATTTTGGTTCAAGTAAAAATTTTAAGCCTATTCAATATGATGATGAAACAATCTATATTGATATTATAGGTAATAAAGAACTCAAAGGCAGTCATATTATAACATTCAATAAAGAAGACGATAATTATGAATATATCTTTGAAATTATTCATGCTGATGATACTTTAACTTATACTTCTAAGATTACTACTAAAAAGGACGTAGCAGATGCTATAAACAAATCAATTGATCTCATTGATGGCATAGAAGAATACAAAGAATATGCTGATGAGCTAAGAGAAATGTTAAAGTCAATTTAATTATAATGGGAGGCTAGTGTAAAAGCTAGTCTCCCTATAATTAATAAAGAAAGGAATTGATATATGAATATAGAATTACAGAAATTATTCTTAGATTCTCCTTTTGATATAAGTGACTTTACAGAAGAGGAATTAAAGAAAATCGAACAGACAAAATTGATTAAGAAAGACACTAAAGAAAAGACAAAACTCAAATTAAAAATAAGTAATAGGAGGCATGCATGATAGATAGTTACTATTATCAGAATCAGCACAAAAACGCTTTAACAAATTTGATGAACAACTAAAATTAGTTGAAGAACAATATAAAAAAGACTGTGCTGAAATTGGAAAACCTAGATATTATGCAAAATATAAAATCCATACTTAATTATATACCTATAACTAGGTGCGAAAAGCTATTTAAATATAATAAAGAATGGATGTTAAATAATGACTTACTCTAAAGAGTAGGTCATTTTCTTTACTAAAAGGAGACATAATATGGCTAAGTATGGAATAACTCATGTTATAGATACAAAAGAATGTGATGAAAGTGTTTATAAGTCTAGAGGATTTGGTGCTATTGAGGATGATAGAGAATTATTAGAATGGGCAGAAAAAGCTTCTAATAATTGGTTTGATGCAGGTTGGCACCATACTTTTATTGGATTTTATTTAGGTGGTTATGAGTTTGAAAGAAACTTCACTTATAAAGAATTAGTTAGACTTCATGAACTTCAAGAGATTCAAAGAGAAGAATATGATTCTAAATATGAGTGGTCTAGATTTGAAGGTAAGCCTCTTACTGAAGAACAGATTATTAGATTTTTAGACAGAAAAATTGAACAAGCTAAGAAACAGTATGGTGAGGATGATTATTGGTATACTTCTGCTGTACAACATAAAGAAAATGTTCTTAAAAAATGGAGAGCTGGAGAAGTTGTAGAAGTTGATTCAGATTGTGATAGTTATAATGACAGATGGCTTTATAGTGATGGAACTATTAGAGAACAGCATTGGGGAGATTAATTATGACTAATCAAGAATTTAGAGAAAAATTTGAACAAGCCATGACTGGTTCTATAGAAACTAAAATAAATAATACTACTAAACTAATTGAAGAAGCCACTAAAGGTCTTAGTAAACAAACTATCTTAACTTCTAGAGATTTCTATGAGTTAGGTAAAAGAGACTTAGAAAGTAAACTTTATGATATTATTTATAAGTCTCCAGATGGAATTTGGCTTGTAAGAAATGGTAGAATAGATGGATATAAGTATAGCGGTGGTTGGATAGATACTGGTTACTTATATAATATTGCCAAGGATGGTATGTATATTAGAGACGTATTTGGTGGTGCTGAATGTAGAGATTATTATAGTAATCTTAAGTATTTATTAGATCATTCAGAATTAGAAACAATTGATATTTTAAAGGAGTAAGATTATGTTACAAATAAGACATTGTTTATTTGAAACAAATAGCTCTAGTGCTAGTACTTTTGTAATACGTGTTTTTCAAGTTGATGGTATAGAAGTTCCTAAGAGAGTAGACATTACTTCTGATGGATGCCCTTGGGAATTAAGTATAAATGGAGTTTATGAGTCAGCTAGAAGACATAATCAAGATAAAGATTTCTTAGGATTACTTGCTTCTTGGGGAGTAAAAGAAATTTATGTAGATAATAAATTAGTTAAACCTGACTTTGAAGATGATAGAGTTACTTTCTTACCAACTGATGAAATAAAAGCTATGTGTTTTGGTGATTATAAGAAGTATTCTGAAGCTCGAGGTTGGGGAGGAGAATGGGAAGATACTCATTATCTCTCAATCAAAGAAATATATGAAATTCAATCTAAAGCAAAAGATCCTAGTTATACTATCAGATGTAATGATGAAGATGGTGAAGAGGTAGAGTGGTCTAGTACTGATTATAGTAAAAGAGTAATTACTCAAGCTGATCTAGACAGATATCATGAGCCTGTGTATGAAGAAGAACCTGTGGAAGAACCTGATTATGAAGAATGGTTAGAAGATTCTAAGAAATTTGAAAAGTATGAAGGCGATGAAGATTATGATAGACTAACTAACAAAGCCAAAGAACAAGGCAGTAAAGATCAGCGTTATATTAGACGTAATGGTTATAGAGATAAGAAATATAAGCATTTATAAGGAGACTAGTCTATGACTCTAGAAGATTTTTTAAGAAAACTTGAAAATTCCGGTAAGTTTGTACCCATAAACTATGATTCTGTAGATGATTTTTTAAATACTGAAAATGATTTTAGCTATTTAATAATCAGACCAGATAAAAATGATGATTTTCAGTTCGTAGTTACTAAAATGAATTCAGAATATGAAATTAAAGCTGTTATCAATAATGAAGATGCTGACGAAATGAATTATAAAGTAACAGTTAAAAATGAGCAGCAATTACAAGCATTTCTTAATATGACCATAAATAGTTTAAAACAATTTGGTTTATATAAGAAATATGCTAAAAGTTTAGAAGAAATGTGTTAACTTTCAAGAATAAACATATTATAATACAACTAGTTCTTCTTAAAGAACGTATGTTTGTTCTTCTTATTAATTAGGTCTCTGTCATTAAGATGGAGACCTTTTTAGTCTAAAAGCTATTTAATTATACTATAAAAAATTCTTGGAGGGAATATAATGAAGAAATTTTTAGCGACTATGCTAGTAGGTAGTATGTGTTTAGCGACTGCATGTAGTGCTTCTACACCAGCAGAAACTACTGTAGATACTACTGTAGAAAATATAACTATTGAAACAGAGTCTGAAACTACTGTTGCAGAATCTGAGATATCTGATGAGACTGCAGAAAATGGTGAATTAGTTTGGGATTTAAGTGATAAATCTGCTCAAGAAATTTATGATATGGTTATAGATATTATTCATTATGATACTACTGATAATGTCAATAGTACTGTAGAAAGTTTCTTAGAGCCTACGCCATTCACTGTATCTAATGCATCTATTTGGCAAGGAACCGCTGAAATACCTCTCACAGTTGCTGATGGTGATTGTGGTAAGTATCTATCTCTGATGAATATTACAGATGATAATGGTAATATAGCTGTTACTAATAATTTATCTGTTATGATTGGATTTAGTTTTAGTGATAGAGCCAAGGCTGAAGAACTTTATGAACTACTTGGAAATTACTATTTTGATCATTATACTCAATATGAAACACCTGACACTGAATATTATATGACTAGAGATTTAGATGACGGTGGTTGGTTCTTAGAGAGACCTGGTGGTGGAGGCATATATTCATTATCTTTATTTGAAGAAAATGGAAAATATAATATGTCAATAGGTCTTTCTCTTGGTTCAATGATGATAAATAATATAGAAATTTAATAACATGAAGGTCCTTACTATATGTAGGGATCTTTATTTTTATTGGAGGTTAATATGTACACTTATGATAATATAAAAGAAAAAGTTCTCAAAGAATTAAATAGCACTAAAGATAAAGATTTACAAGAACATTATCTTAGATTTTATGATTTTATTCTTTGTTGTAAAGATCTTAATAGTGGAAGATTTTATAAAGACTTCTTTTTTGCATCAGTTCCCATTATGGATTCGTGTAAAGTTTTTATAGATTTTATGAAAAAGAATAATCTAATTAGTAGTAAAGTATATGATATTCGACCTTTTATGCGCAATAACACCTTTAAAGATGAATGCTATTTAATTTGTATTGATCTTGTAGATAATTTTGCTATGCCAGTTTTTACCTGCAAAGGGCCTATTATTTTAGTTAATACGGATGTCGCAACTAAAATACTAGATGCAGTAATAAATGCTTATGCTAATTCAATAAATATGGACGATATTTGGACTATTGTAGAATAAAAAGTATTTACTAATAGTATATGCTTTGATATAATAATTATATTAAATTAAGGAGAAAATATATGATTTCAATTCCTACTATTTGTCCTATATGTAAAGCACCTACTTCAATTGAGAAGAAGTATAATACAGAGGTACTTGTTTGTACAAATCCTCTTTGTGGAGCTAAGGTTGAGGGTAAGATCCTTCATTTCATTGGTTCACATGGACTTGATATTGAATCAATGTCTACAGCAACTGTTAGAGATCTGATCAAGCTTGGTTGGTTGGCTAGAATGTCAGATGTATTTACTCTTAAGAATCACAGAACTGAATGGATTAACCTTAAAGGTTATGGTGAGGGTTCTGTAGATAAGATTCTTGAGGGTATTCCTACTTCGCTTGAGCTTTGGAAGGTCATTGCTTCAGCTGGTATTCCTAATGTAGAGAAGCAGACTGCTATTCTTCTCGCAGACCAGTTTGGTACTTGGGAAGCTTTTAGAGATGCAGTTGATACTAAGTATGATTTTACTAAGCTGAATGGTATTGGTGGTACCACAGCTGATGTTATTCTTAACTTTGATTACTCAGAGATTGATGATGTAATGAACTATATTACCATTAAGCAGAAGATAGTTGGTGGTAAGCTTGATAATATGAGCTTCTGTATCACTGGTTCGTTGGTTACCTATCCGAACAGAGATGCTCTTGTTAAGGTAATCGAAGCCAATGGCGGTAAGATTGCAGGTGTTAACAAGAATCTCACTTATTTGATTTGTAATGATAAGACCTCTACTTCTGGTAAGTCCAAGAAAGCTAAGGATCTTGGAATTCCTGTTATCACTGAGGAAGAATTCAATGCAATGCTTTAAGGGAGAACTTATATGAAAATAGAATTTATTTCATATGATGGTGAATATCCTAATCTTTGTAGAGGCATATTGAAGCTTAAAATTGATAATGAGATTTATACCTTTGGTGAATTTCGCGAGTATGATCGTACTACTGGTAAGCTAATACCTAGCTCTACACCTAATTCATATCCAAGCTTCTGGGTATCTGGTGGAGAAGCAGGTGTTCATTTTTATGAAGATTCTAGTGAAAGTTATTGTTATACTGGTAGTTGGTTATTTGAAGACAATAGAGATCTTCCTGAAATAGTTAGACAGAACAAAGAAGAAATTATGGAATGCTTTAATGAAAACGTAAGACATGGTTGTTGTGGTGGCTGCATTTAATATTAATGAAGGAAAGAATAATGACGAAGGTAAATAAAATTATATTCCCTAAAACTAGTTATAATGAGATAGAACAGTCTGTAGAAAAGAAAGTAGAGTTCTATAAAGACAAACTGAATCTTTTAGTTCCAATATTAACTAAACGAAGCAGGCTTATGTCTTTATATAATAAATTTGAAGATTATGCTTTATCAATGAGCATTCCTCTAATTATTTTTATATTTGGAATTATTATTTGTGCAGGTAATGAACAGATTAATATTAGCTGGATTATTCCTACTGTATTAACTGCACTATCTCTTGGATTAATTATATTATTTATATGTTTACGTTATGCATATGAAAATAAATATTATGAGACTAATAGTGAAATACGAGAAAAATTAAGCGAAATATTTGATATAGATGAAAATGAGCCTTTAATTTCATCGCTATTAGGTTCTGTTTATTATAATAGCGTAAAAAAGAATATAGAACATATGCTTGACAATTTATATCATTACAAATATGATGTTGCTACAGCATATAATAAGAAATATAGTTATCATGATAGTTATAATAGGTATGTAGAATCTATTCAAAAACTTGAATCACTCAGAGACACTAATGTAGAAGTAGAATCTGCAAATGGAGCATACATAGTATTAGCTTCTTCTATTGGTGGTGTTAATATAGATTCTTTTTCGATTTTAATTACTTTTGATGAAGAAAAAAGAGATGATTATCTTAGAAAAATATTTAAGAATTTTGAATCTGAAGGTGAATTAGATTTTTCTTACTTAGACGATGAAGTTAGTAATTTACTTTAAGAATTAATAAAAAGTATTTATTCATCATATTTTCTTTGATATAATATAAAAAACATTAAGAAAGGAATTTTTAATGGGAGATCTTATTCACGAAGTATTTAATCACGGTAATGAAGCTAAGGAAAAGCGGTATACTGCTGTAGAAACTCTTAATGAAGATGGTACAATTAACATTGAATTACCTATTGACGAGATAAAGACTGATTGTATCTTGGCTGCATTAAGAACTTATGTTGCTTATCTTCATATGCCTAAGAAATTTTATTGGCCTCTTCTAGAAGAAGAAATTGAGGTTCATAAAAAGCTTCTTCTTAACTGTGATGTAATTACTGATTCTGGTGAAGTTACTGGTAGATATAATGGTAAGTATTCAGAATTTTATCCTGAATATGATGAGTATATGGATGCACACATGTTAGATATGTGGGACCTTAATGGAGGCTTTGATGTTGCAGACACTCATAAAAAGGGATTAGACTGGTTAGAAAAATTTGAAGAAAAATGGGATCTTGATAATAAGAATCTCGGATTTAAGGAAATCATGGAGATTTCTAAAAAGATTAAGTGAGGTTAATTTATGAGAATTTTATGTAGAGATGAAAATAATAATATAGTTTTGATTGACGCAACTGCAATCGGTAAGGGAGCTACAAAGTTTGTATCAATTGCTATTGCAGGTGGAAATCCTTTGATCAGTGATGATGAAGAACTTTATAAGGATTTTGATGATATTATAATCAGCAATGCAGATAAGCCTTATATTGATCTAAGAAATTATAAGTTTGTAGACTATGAAGTAACTGCAGCAGATATTTTTAAGTCATTGCTTTAAGGTGGTATTATAATGTTTAAGACAAATGCATTTATATCAGGATTTTCAACACGTTCAGATGGTAAAGTTTTAATTTGTGATCTAGAAGGTACAACTGTAACTATACCTAAAGAACCTACAACAATAAAACCACCTACATTGATGGACATATTAAATAACTATAAGGATAAATCATGATTTTTGTATCATCTCCTAGTCAATTTTCAGAAAAATTTGTTGTAGTTGATCCTAAGTCAGAACTAATTAATAGTAATAAAGTAGTTCCATTAGACACTTGGACTTATACTTCAGTTATAAGGTCTAGATCTAAGTCACAAACTTTATTAGAAAAATTGGAAGTATATTATGAAAGTAATTGTAGCAGGAAGTAGAAATTTTAATGATTATAGTCTGGTAGAAAAAACTCTACTGGACTATTTTAAAGCTAATAATCTACATAATAAAGATATAGAAATAGTTAGTGGTACTGCTAGAGGTGCAGATAGACTTGGTGAACAATTTGCCAAGAAATGTGGTCTTAAACTAACTAGATTTCCAGCAGACTGGGATCAATATGGTAAATCTGCTGGTTATATAAGAAATGAACAAATGGCTAAATATGGTGATATGTTATTTGCATTCTGGGATGGTACTTCTAAAGGCACTAAACATATGATAGATTTAGCTAAAAAGTATAATTTAATAGTTCTAGTAACCTATATATGAAGGACTATTTAAATATAATAATGGAAGCGAACAATACCTTAGTTTTATGGCTAAGGTATTTTTATTGAAAGGAGAACTAATAGATATGAAAATGATAGTAAACAGTAATGACATTTATGATATACAAATAAATGATATTAATCTTGGTAGTAACTCTCTTGGATGTCCATCAGGTTATAGTGATTTTAAAGTAGATGTAGATGATGTAACTCAAGATGATAATGAGATA
>Ga0247609_10006727_pt1 | contig 11029 bp, 16 predicted proteins | sample 172DNAGHGlowgp2_FD_193487 | JGI IMG/M metagenome (GOLD analysis project Ga0247609, IMG submission 193487) | Sheep rumen microbial communities from Palmerston North, Manawatu-Wanganui, New Zealand - 1728 DNA GHGlow gp2 | ecosystem: Host-associated > Mammals > Digestive system > Stomach > Rumen ... | reverse complement strand
TGTCGGTCTTCTCGACGATCTGCAGGTCTTTGTCGGAGGCGTTGCCGCTGAGGCGGCGCACGGCGGTGGCGGTGTCGTAGATGGCGATGCCGCGCTCGCGGAGCAGGGCTTCGATGTCGGCCTGGCGGAAGGTCTTGTTAGTGGCGTCCACCAGCCGCCGGCTGTCGCCGAAGAACACCTCGCCGAAGATTTCCCACATCATGTTGGTGTGTTTTACTCTAATGTCAAGAAACCTATTCATTCAACAACCCAATCTGAAGCATCATATGGCGATAATATTCAGTCTTTTCTTGTAGTTTCATTGGATATGCCCTTGATGATGATGGCATTCTCCATAGATTACATGAAATACCATTTATTGAGAATGTGTTGAATCGTCCCATTGCTGGAGTGGAGACACCATATTCCTCTGTTAGAGCTGAAAAACTTTTCTGCCCCGTACAAACAATGTTGTGACAAAGAGGAATTTGGGATAGAAGTGCGGAAATATCTGTTTTTTCTACGATTTGCAAATCCTTGTCCGATGCATTGCCGCTGAGACGACGCACAGCCTTGGCAGTATCATAAATAGCAATGCCTTTTTCTTCTAAAAGATCTATTATATCATTTTTTTTAAATGACTTGTCTGCACCATTCACAAAGCGCTGGCTGTCTCCATAAAACAATTCACCAAAAATCAACCACATCTGATTTGATTTATTTGGATAATAAAAATCCACGCACCAACGTCTCTTTGGTGGTGGAAAACTACCAAGCATCAACAACCTTGCATTGAGTGGCAGAAACGGATGCAATGGATGATATTCAACATTATTTGTATTATAATCGGACATATAAAAAAAAAAAACGGACTAATAGCCTTTTTATTGTCCGTTTCGTAATATCCAACATGATATAAAGCCATTATTCTTTTTTGGAGAATGTTTTTTTATGACTATTGTACAGATAAGTTTCTACTACTCCATCACTCCATGTAATCGTTACTGTTCCATGATGTACCGCCCTTTGGGGTTCCTTATCTACAAATACCTGCTTGATCTCCCTTCTAATTATCTTTATCTTCTCTTCATCATCTGTAATGTCACTGTAATTCAAAAAAGACCCGACCCCACTTGAAAGAAATACCCTGTAGGTCAACAGATTTGCTTTGTCTAATTTCCATTTTCGTGTATCTTCTTCTAATTGACAACGTTGATCGTATATTTCTTGCAGTAGATTGTCACCGATATCTTCCTTCATCTTCCCTTCAATGATACGCCGGTTAACCTTTTCTTCTTTTTTTTCAAGCATTAAAAATTTCGAAGCTGATGCAGCAATTTTCTCATCTAAGACAAACAATTCTCTTTCAATATTCCTCAACGTCGATTCTCTACGTTCTTCTCCCATTTGACCTTCCGCTCGGTTGACTAATTCCTTCCATACCACATTATCAAGAAACTTTTGATCTATGTTAACAAATGTCCCGGGTGAGCCATCGGTTTTTGTACACAAATAGCTATAAACGCTTTTCCTATTTGTCATATTCCCGTGTTTGCATTTGATTATTCCCCTTAGCAGTACATTGTATTTGACCATTTTACGATGCCCCTTTATGTTTTCTTTTATCTTTATTTGAGCACGGTTCCATATTTCTTCAGATATTATTGGCTCATAGCAAACTCCATCCTTGTCTGGTGCGCCAGTATATCGTTTATTCCTCAAAATATGAATGATGCATCCTGCGGCACTTTTGTAATGCTGGGCTTTTATAATACCCATTTCATAGAGTTCCTTGGCAATCTGTCTTGTGGACTTCTCACCACTAATATACCATGCAAAAATATTTCTAACTATTTCTGCCTTCTCTTGATCTATTTCTATCATTTTCCCTTCACCGATCTTGTATCCGGTCATTACAGGCCCTCCGATATATCTACCTTTGAGTTTAGCTGCTTTTCGACCTCTGGAAGTTCTTTCTTTCCTTAAGTATCCTTCATTTTCCGCCAGAGAATTAAAAATAGAGAAAATCATGTTTGAAGTCTCATTGACAGAAAAATCATCATTGAATAGTTTTATATATGGTTTTAGAACAATAAGTTGCACTTTATTATCCTTCAAGAAATCTCTAATACTATAGTTCACTTCGGGTCTTCGACCGATTCGGGAAAGTTCATATGCATAAACACATTTAATTGTCTTATCTGCAATAATCAAACTTTTTAATTTAGAAAGGCCAAGTCGTGATTCTTCATCCAGTTTGACTGCTGATTCCTTGTCTTCTATTATTATAATTTCAGTGTAACCATCTGCAAGTGCTTGTTTTTTTACCTCCTCAGTTTGCTGATTCAGATCTTGTACTATGGTTGACACCCTGCTAAGAATGATGCATTTATCCTTCATTATTATTTGAATTTAGTTAAACTTCTGATACTACTTAAATTAATATAGTATCGAAGCCAAAAAAATTCAAAACAAAATGACAGAAAAATGCTAAAACTCATATGTTTTTGCGAACCAATAGTATGGAGAAAAGTCAATTAGTGAATGTTTGCTAAATGCTGTGGATAGAATAAATAAAGCCCGAAACGGACGTACCGAGTCGGGCTTTATTTATGTAATGTCGTGGTGGTTATGCTTTACTTTTGTATTACCGTTTCATCCGATAAAACTTCTTTTTGTTATATTCTCCACAGCAATTTGAAATATTTGGCTTTGGGTCTTTCAAGGTCATCACCCCACATCAAATCATTGTCGTAAAGATTCTGTTCTTCCTCTTTTGTGACATCTTGCCATGTTATTGCACCATTCTTGATGACGGTTCGCTTTTTTATAATGTAGTTCCCTTCTTCCTCTTGAACGATAAAGCTGTATGGCTTGATCTGCGGAAGCAATTGGTCTATTTCTTCGGTAAGACTATCAAAGACTCTGTCCTTTTCTACTCCTGAGATTTGATTGAAAATCAACATTACAATGTGTTCTTTTACTATGAGTCGGACTTCATTAACAAGATGGCATCTAAGACAATCCTTGTTGGCCAATTTGTCGGCGAGAATCCAGAAGTCAGATTCTGTCTCAGCATATACATACATTTTGTACTGGTACACTTCTACCCATTCTCCGTTTTCGCGAATACCTTCATAAACCAATGCGCCTTCCTGGGTAATCCACTTCAACAACTCCATCTGGGGAAATCTGTTAGTGACTTGATCCAAGAAGGATTCCACAGGCATATTCCTGTTTCTCGAAAGCGGACCATCGTATAGGTACCATGCCACACCCTCGTCATTAGCCAAGAACCCTGTGTGTTCGTCTCTCTCCTCGTCATGGATGGTGACGTCGTAGCCCCAATTATTCAGGCTCCATTCTTTTGTTATTTCGGTGGCAAATTCCACCAATTCCTTTAAATCTTCGGGCCTTCTCACATCAAGGCCATAATATACACTTGCTCCCATGTTTTTATATTAAAAATAAAAGGATAACACTATTCAAACAGGTCGTAGATGAGGTCTTTATGATTGCGTTTTAGATAGCGTGAAATCCTTGGAAAGATGTAATCATCAACAAAGACTTTCTTCCCTCTGATTTCCAAGCTCGTCCAGCCTGAGAATTCAACCTCAATCTTACCATTACGGGTTTCTGTGGCTTTGCTGCCGTAATAATACTTTTGTATTCTGCACTTTACCGTTACTGTAAAATCATCATCAATCTTTTCAAATTCAAGATTGTCAAACCCAATCGAAAAGGTGTCGAAATCATCCTCAACATTGTTTAGACAGTCTTGCAGCTGTTCAACCGCTATAGCTACAACCTCGCTCAACTTGGTTATGTCCTTTAATACCCTTCTCATCAATCATTCTCCTTCTCTTCTTTATCGTCTATCCTTATGATACGGCTGTTGATGTAGATCTGTTCGAGGTTTTCAAACGACAGATGGTCTATGGCCTCTTGCTGCATCTCAGCAGTAATGTCACCTTCGACACTATAGACCTCCTTATAGACAGCGGCCAGCCTTTTGATGAAGACACCCGCCGACTTGTGATGGTCGTAGCTCTTAAGGAGTTCCCTTACCTTTTCGTCATAGACAGAATCAAGCCCTGTTCTCGGCTTGGTCAGTTCATTCGATTGTGTATCTGTATTCATAATCGTTTGGTTTTAAAACGGAAAGTCATCGCACCCCGTGTCTTGCTTTTGTGCCTGCCTTTGGGACATCCGTTGCCTAAACTCCTCTTCCTCTTGTTCGTATAATCTGTTAGCTTCGGATGCGAGCCTCTTGAACTCTTCGTCAGAACTGAAGAGGATAGCCTCCGAGGTGAGCATTTTATGGGTTGACGTAGCGTACATCATGGGACTACCCATTAACTCAAGTCTTTCTGAGTTGGTGCGCAACCATTCTATATGGCCGTTGCGGACACGGGCATATTCCTCGATTTCACAATCAATCGTGCAGTCGTCGTATCGGTAGGCCATCAGCTCGGTATCGGCCATCTGCCGGCTCAACTCTTCCAGAATATGGTTAGAATGATCTTCCTCAGTCTTCTTGTCGTAGCGCCAGCCGATGGAATGCCGCTCTGGCCAAAAGTCCAGCAGCAAGTCTTTTGTGGAGAGTAGGATGTGCAGCCGCTGATAGTTGTCATCGTCGGCCACATGGACAACAAAAGTCCAAGGATCTATCGTCTCCAGACGGCCATCCTTCGACACACTCTCAAAATCCAGTGGACCTTCGTACGTTTGATAGTAGCGCATCTTGATGTCAGGGAATGTGGCCACAACATCATACATAATCTCAATCGCCTTCTCGGCGCAACCATTCCTTACACCGCCAATGCCAATACCCCAATGGCGATCATACCATAATAGACTGTTCATGTCAGCCTTATGGAAATCGAGTTCGATAAACGGTTTCATGTCCTGGGGAACCGTTTCCTCTATCAATTCTTTGGCGCGGGCAGCCATCTTCTCGGCATCCTCGCGACGCTTGACAAGTAATCCTACATCAATAACAGTACTCATAATCTAAAACTACATTTTAATTCTTACTGTCTAATATAGTAACATTGGGGTAAAAAATTCAACTATTTTTCAATTTATCTTCATTTGTTAGTTTAATACTTCTATGCCAGTTTGGAATCGAATGTATCATGCAGTTTGGCTTGGAGATGCCTGATGTCTTTCAGGAGCATATCTTTTTTAATTATATGACCGCCATTTCTGGGGTAAATATCAACAAAGCAACCTTCAATGAAACAAGTCGTAAGTATCTTCTCGGCTTCTGCCACCGTCATAGTGTCGGATAAAACAAGTTCGTCCATTCTGTCGGGATTTAGAATGTCTTTTATCATCACGTTGTCTAACTGTCGGCGGTTACTTCTGAAAATACGGATCTCTGCTTTACCATCAACAATATCGTCAAAAAAGCAACGGAACTCACCGACGGTCATTGTATCGGTGAAATGCAGAATCTTCTCCCGTTCAATCTTTGAACTACTGATATAGGGATTTTGGGCACCTATTTCAAGTGCACGCTTTGTAAGTGAATCATCTGAAATATTCGGCAGCACCTCCAAAAACCTATCCCTGTCGAACGGTTGCAGTTCATACTGTTCAAGAGTTTCCTTGTTAATATCGTCACATACCAGCGGTATCATGTCCCAGAAACAGGAATTCTTCGCCGTTTTCGCAAGTTCGTGATCACTATCGGCCAAAATATTCACCCAGTGTTGACCAGCATAATAGACAGCCATTGCGTAATCCTTGTTTTCTGGCCATTTCTCCACATACAAGTGAGCGAGTTTCCGCAATGCTTCTATCGGTGTTAATGTCAAAACATCTTCTATTGTATTCATATCATTGTTTCAGTTGTCAGCCTTATAATATAGTCATGTTTTCTGAAAATTCAAAACGAATGCAATCTTTCTTTTTGAAAAGTTGCATTCGTTTTCCGCAATTCATACTATAATAATTATTAAACGGTGTAATCAATCAAAGCAGAAATATAGTCACTTCCCATTTCTCCCGAGAGATCCACTATTCGAATACCTCCTATATTTTCTATAGGTGGAGCACATAAGCTTTTGTTTATTTCCTCTTCGGACGGAAACACTTCTTCTACTTTAATGTTGGTGGTCGGGTGCGTATCCTTGGAAATGTTTTCAATATAATCGATAACCACCTTTGTATTTACCGTACCATTATCCGAGGGTAAACAAATATACGTTATCTTTTTTATCTCCTCAATTTGAGGTCTGTTTGCGTCTATCCACATATTTACTTCACAATCGGTTTTGCCGAGTTCCGATGGGATAACATGGACTTTGCGGAATCTTTCTCTGGCACGCGTGTTCCTGTTTATTAGCATGGTTTCTTATTATTTGATTGTTATTTGTTTCCTTTTTTCTCAACGTCAACGCACATCTCGGCAAGCCTGTTGATAGTCACCTTGTCGTTTTTATATCCGTCATGCATGAAACTTTCTATCCTTTCGGCATATTCCTCGGCATCATCAAGGTCGAGGTTGTCTGGACTCTCGATGCCTTTGAAAATATACCTGAATATCTTGTCGGACAGGTCATGCGGATTCTTGAATTTCACAGCGTTCTTCTCAAAAGCATCAACGATACTCTTGCCGATACGGTTATCCCAATAGATATGAAGCCAATGGAATGCCTCTTCCCAATCCTTTTCTGAATAGGACTCATTGACAAAGTCCCAATCTGCCGGAAGTACGACAAAAAGGTCATCGTTGAGGGTGATTCTGGTTTTGGGGTTGTTGTTCTCCATATTGAAGTGTTTTAATAAGCGTATTTATCGGCGATACGACGGACTATCGGGTTGTTTGGTTCTTTCGACAAGCAAATCTCTATACCCATCATAATCTTTGCTTTTGCTGTCTTGTGGAGTTTCTTCTCCGCGTCGCTGCGATTCCAAGATAATGTTGGAAGTGAAGCCAAAATAGAGTCTAACTCGGCCAGCACGTTGATATTGTGGTCGATGTTTGTCGAACTGTAGTTCAACTCCATCACGTGACGTATTTGGTCAGCCACCAGTTCGTTCTCAATGCGCTCCTCGTCGGCTTCTGCCTGGATGCGTGCCGCTTCTCGTGCGTTCCCCACGCTATTCCCGTTCAAATCGCCCAATCGGACATAATCGGTTTTGTTGCCCCATAGTGAATTGCCAATAGCACGGCCAGCTTTCTTCCCGGCCTCACTGAGCATGTTTCCTAAGAATCCCATAATTATTGTTGTGTTTGCAATTTGTTATTCTAATTCTGAATTTTATCTTGATATTCTTCTCCAATACGTTTATTTAGGAATGCTACCTTGCAAAAGTGTTCGTTGATTTTAAGCATATCGCCATTGCCTTCGTTGAAATTGCGTTCCAAACAATTATTGCAATAGTCGCGGGCTTCACACTCCATGCATTGTGGAAAATCTTTTTGGGATACATTGCGAACTCGATTAATTTGCTCCGAATTCTCCCAGATATCTTTCAGTGAATGCTTGTGAATATTTCCACAAAGTAGGCCGTTCCACCCAGGACACACACATACATCGCCAGATGCTAATACGCATAGGCTGTTAATGGCAGCATTACACACAGGGCGGATTATTGTGTCGTCCAACTGTGTGGAGGCGTCAGGTAGCAAGCTGTTATGTAGCAATTCGCCAGTTCGCATTTTATATTCCAATACAGAACGCATCGCTTTCTCAACATCGCTTATGGATAGGCGATTAGCAAGATTCGTGGTTTCTTGGTTTGATTCCGCAATTAGAGTGTAGTCGGTTGTCGCTATAGTATGAAGAGAAGTTGCATATTTGAGAACATCGACAAAACTATCTTTATTGGCAGTCATCAGAGGACAGGAGATTTGAACAGGGACATTGGCAGCAATCAGTTTTTCTATTGCTGTCTTTGTCTTTTTCCACGAACCTTTTACTGTTGTTATTTTATCATGTATGGTAGCATCCATACTATATAGCGATGTCTGAATATGCGAGATATTAGCACGTTTCAGGAAAGGGATTTGCTCGTCACGCAATGCTATAAGATTGCTGAGTATTGTTATTATCAAATCCTTTTGCCTGCAATAATCAATAATATCCAATATTCTCTTATGCGTCAAGCACTCGCCGCCACTTAGTCCGACATGAACACCTCCCATTTCGACAAATTGGTCAATCACATAACAGAAATCCTTAAAATTCATTTCGCGACCAACATTCTTTGTTTCATTGGGGATATAACAATGGATACACCTCTCGTTACAAGAACTTGTTAATTCGAGTTGGATATCATTTAGTTGATATATGCCTGAGCGAGCCTGTGACAGCCAAAATTCAATTGTATCCTTTTCTTTTTGTTCGTTGGCTATACCATAATTAGATGCCTCCGAATTGAAGTTGAAAAGTTCATAACTGAAATCAACATCCTTGCTCCATATTTCCTCTTCTGTGTCACCGAGCAACAAATATCCCTCTTCGAACAGCTCCCGGCAGAAACACTCAAACTCATTTTCTATGACAGAACTGTCGACACTGTTGTCGTAGAGCCTGACGAGGCGATTCACAATTGTATATATATCCTGCGGCACTCTACTGATTTCTTTGAGAAAATCAGAGCCGGTCTCATTGACTATTAGTTCTGCATTTGTTAGTTGGTTGACTATATAAGCGAAATCGTCATGAGTCCTAATGAAAGTGTTTTTAGATTGACAGACTAACATAACAGACTAACAAATTAGTTTATAATATTAAGATTTTAATTTCAAATGAGAATTGCTGGTGAAGGGCGTTGCTTCACCAGCAATTCCAGGTTGTTAGTGGGCTTTGTATTCACCATAAGTGCCACAACATCCTCCTGGGGGCAATTTGTTACCGCATCTGGCAAAAGTGGTAGTACCGCTCGAAGCCAAACGCTCTACTTTTTGAAACTTTTTCATTGTTTATAGAGTTTAAAATATTGCCTACTCTTTAAAGGATTTTCGGCTTTTTCCTATATCTTCTGCTATTGGATATAGCACTTATTCCTTGTTTAGACAATTGATTGATTCCGTTAATTTCCTGGTTTCGTCTATCAATATATCAACAAGTCCATTGCACTTTTCAAGCAATGAAAGTATGCGTATTTGAAATTGTACTACAAACATTAACAGCTCGTTGTCTGTAGTAGAAGAAAGAATTAGTTGTCCTCTCTTAACAAAGAAATCTTCCAATGTCTTTTTCTCTTCAAAAAGTTCAGGCTCCAAACGTCTGTATTCCTCAACAAGGGATGAACAAAAGGGATTGGGAGATGTGAATGTCTCATACGTTTTCATCAAATCACACAAACTGTTATTAGTATGATTGAAGTTGTCAATGCTTTTTTTGCAATATTGAACAAGAGAAACAACGTCTTGTTTCTCGACAAGTTCTTTCTGCATGATAGCCTTTGCCAACTCTTCAAGGCTTCCCGTAACAGACTCTATGGTATTCTTGCTCTGCTCCACCATATTGTTTTTCCTTCATCACCGCTATGAGTTCTCAGTTTGCGGCAAAAACAAAAAAAGCATAGAACTCGAGTTGTGTCGCTATCAACATGTGGGCATCGCCAAACGCCTTCCGAGAAATAGAAACACTTTTGAACCTTATCCTATGCCCCAGTATGAAATGGTCCGAGACCAAACATAATGGCAAAGCAAAAAGGCATCAGTATTCCTGTCCTCTCGTTAAATTTGGAGAATTTTACATGTTGGACAATACAAATGCTTTTAATCGCATTTCTGGCGTTACTCGTGCCAGAATTCATTTGCAAATATACACATATTTTTCAATACCAACGCCTTAAAGATAAGGTTCAACTTGTAAAGATGCAAGAATCAACGGATTAGAAGTAAAAGTTTTTTGCTAATACATGCTAAATATACAGCAAATCAACATTGTTAAATATTATAGTTCCCTATTTTTATTTAGTTTTTTAATTGTGAAATATATTTCAAAACCAACAAAATGAGTACTCAAAAAGATATAAAAACACCCGACACAAAGGGTGAAAAAACGGGCAACATCACAGCCTATAGCAAATCGAAGCTGTCAGGTAAGCCGATATGCAGAAAGACAATCAAACCAATAAAGCAGCAGTTGAAGGTCAACGGCAAGACGCTCAAAGAGTCTTTGCTTGATTTACCGCGTTTCACTCTTTATTTCATACTGCATGGCAAAGTCATACAAGAATATCTTGATTTGTTCGCGATAAACTCAGGATGCGCTCCGCTTACCGTGGACGACGTAAGGAAGGTAATAGCAGACAACAGATTGGGCGAACAGATCGACATAGAAAAATACGACAAATACGACATCGCCAACAAAGGCTGCAACATCGACAATCCGTTTGTCATCGAATACGACAGCGGCTATGTGCCGATTGAACACTGCATGATGGAATACATTCTGGGCCCGTTCTGCCATGAAAGATATGAGAGACAGAAACTATTTGAACAGGAAGGAAGATTCTACGACATCCTGGATTTCAAACCGCTTAACGGAAAGGGTGCATCAGAAACCTACTATTTCGACATCACCAAAGGCTATATCGCAGAGGAAGAGAGATTGATGGTAAAATCCCGAAACGAGAGAGAAACGACAGAATAAGGATGATGCTCCATGATCTTTGGGGCATCTTTTTTGGCTCGTTTCTCGGCCCGTGGTGAGTCCGGACGTGAAAACCTTGTAACTATCAGGCAAAGAGAATCCGGACGCGATACGGCGAGAATATCACCGAAACACACAATAAATCCAGTCTTTTCACGTTGATTATTAGCATTATTTAGCACATAGACAGTGCTTTTTGACATAAAGAACGGTTATTATTGAACAGAGACAATGACATATACACCTGATGCTGGCCGACCGTGACCAAGGGCCGGCATCGAAGGGAGAGAAATACAGGCGCATCCGCCTTGCCGAAGGGAGTCACGGCCCCGAAGCATGGCGGATGCCCTCTTTTTAGCTATATGGAAGACATCAAAGGCATAAAGTTCAACATATTCCACAGACAGACCACACGCGAGGGTGATCCG
>Ga0247609_10006726_pt1 | contig 11030 bp, 5 predicted proteins | sample 172DNAGHGlowgp2_FD_193487 | JGI IMG/M metagenome (GOLD analysis project Ga0247609, IMG submission 193487) | Sheep rumen microbial communities from Palmerston North, Manawatu-Wanganui, New Zealand - 1728 DNA GHGlow gp2 | ecosystem: Host-associated > Mammals > Digestive system > Stomach > Rumen ... | reverse complement strand
CCATCTCCTCCCGGGTCAATCCGAGCAGTGGACGCTCCGTGTGCAGGGGCTGCGCACGCCTCCCGAACCCTCGGCCCTCATCCTCACCCTCTACGACGATGCCCTCAACAGCTACGGCACCGCTCCCCAGTGGGCCTTCAACCCGTGGCGCATGCACCCGTCCCTCACCCATGCATTCGCCACAATCTATATGGCCAGTGCCAATTATCTCGACCATCCGGCCTACAGCCACTACAATGGCGACTATCCCACCGTGTGGCGCCTTGTCGACGCATTGCCGCACTACTGGCCCCGTTTCGGCAGCAAGCGGATGTATTCCAAATCGATGAATGCCAACACGGTGTTTGTGACCGAAGCCGTGGAAGAGGATGAGGCGTTCAGCGTGCAGTCGATGGACGCGCGCGCCACCGTTGATGCCCTTGCCGACGGAGCACAGCCGACAGTTGCTGCCATGGAGTCGGCTCCGGAAGCTCCCGCTCCCAACATCCGCACCAACCTCAACACGCTGGCTTTCTTCGCTCCAGACATCCGCACCGACTCGGATGGCGTAGCTCGCTTTGCTTTCACCATGCCCGACCTCCTCACCCGGTGGAACCTTCGGGGGGTGGCCTTCACTCGCGACATTAAGGTTGGCACGCTCAACCGTACGCTTGTCACCCGCAAACAGCTTATGGTCCAGCCCAACGTTCCGCGATTCATCCGTCAGGCCGACACGCTCGCGTTCCTCGCCAAGGTGATCAACCTCGGCGAATCGGCACGTGCTGTAGCCGTCACTTTCGACCTTACCGACGCTGCCACTGGCGGCACCATTGCCACCCATGCCACCACGCTCGACCTTCCCGCAGGCGGCACCCTGCCTGTGGCATTCCCCATCGAGATGCCCGAGAATGTCTATGTGGCGCAGTATACCATCCGTGTGGCCACCACCGACAATGGTCAGCTTCCGGCATGGTCCGACGGCGAACGCGGCCAGATACCCGTTCTCTCTAACCGCCAGGTGGTCACCGTATCCCAGTCGCTTTATGTCAATGGTCCCGGACGCCACGAATACACCCTGCCCGTCGCCACCGCTCTTGCCGACTCTTCGCGCCAGCCTATCCTCATGGCCGCCGAGGTAACGTCCACACCCATTTGGCTGGCCCTCAAGTCGATGCCTCATCTTGCCGACCTCGAGTCGCCGTCGTCGGTCTATCTGGCCAACCAGCTCTACGTCTCCACTACGGGTTCGCGGCTTTTCAGCGGATACGACACCTCGGCATGGAAACTCATGTCGCAGACCGCCGTGTCGCCGCTGCACCTCAACGACGATGTCAAGCAGACCCTCCTCCAGACCACACCTTGGGTGGTGGATGCCCTCGACGAGGAACGCCAATACCAGGCGGTGGCCCAATACTTCGACCGCGACCGTATGTCGGCTTCCATACAGACGCTCCGCAGCCAGCTTGTGCAACGCCAGAATCCTGACGGCGGATGGTCGTGGATGCCCGACGGGCAGAGTTCGCTTTGGGCCACGCTCTCCGTCCTGCGCCGCCTCTCCGGCATCGACGGCCTCGACGATGTGCAGCAGCGCGCCCTCCGCTTTACCGATGCCCGTGTGCAGCAGGACTATGAGCGCTACATCAAGCCCCATCTCCGCAACAAGCGCACGCCCGAATACGCCGATATCGAATATCTCTACGTGCGCTCCCTCTATGGCGAAGCCTCCACCGAGGCCTGGCGCTACCACTACCGTTCGGCACTCTCGCTCTATACCCGCCTCGATAATCTTTATTCGCTGGCCCAGCTGGCCGTTGTTTTCCACCGTGCCGGCGACCGTCGTCAGGCCCTCGACATACTCCATCGCTTGCGCCAGCGCTCGCTCGAATCCGACGAGATGGGCATCTATTGGCGCGACAACCGCGGCTTCCTTTCCCTCTATCAGCGCCCCATCGAGACGCAGGCCATGCTCATCCGTGCCTTTGCCGAGGTCGAGCCTACCGACACCCTCTACATCGCCCGTATGCAGCAATGGCTCCTCAAGCAGAAGCAGACCACCCACTGGGGCAACGATGTGGCCACCGTGGAGGCCATCCAGGCCCTCACCATAGGTGCTCCGCTTCCCGCTGCCGCACAGGCCGATTCCTCGGTCACGCTGACGCTCTTCGGCCAGCCGCTCGAAGCTCCCGCTGCCGGCCTTGAAGGCTATCGTTCCAGCCGCTACTCCGGTGCTCGACTCGACACCCTCATGGCTGTTGCCGCCGACAATCCCCGGCTGGTCATCGCCCGCACCACTCCCGGCATCGCCTGGGGTGCCGTCTACTATCAGTTTGCCGACCGCATCGACCGCATTCCTGCCACCGACATGGGGCTCCGTGTGGTTCGCACATGCCGTCTGGCATCCGACGCCGACCCCGATGCGTCAGCCACAGCCTTTGCCGTTGGCGACAGGGTCACCGTCCGCATCGACATCCATTCCGACCGATCCCTCGACCACGTCATGATCTCCGATCCGCGGCCGTCCACCTTCGAGCCCCTCTCCACGCGCTCACGCCGTGTCTACGCCGGTGGCCTTTCCTGCTATCTCGACGTCCGCTCGTCCGAGACGCGGCTCTTCATCGACCACATCGACCGCGGCCACTACACCGTCGAATACGACGTCTACGTCACCAACCCCGGCTGCTTCCTCTCCGGACCGCTTGTCGCCCAGTGCATCTACGCTCCCGAGTTCCGCTCCATAGCCCCCGCCATACGCATCTCTGTGGCCAACCCCTAATTGGCCGTTTCTTCTACTTCTGTTGTATGACTGTTGTACGAACATTTTTCGTACAACAGTCGGGCAACAGCCGTTGAAGTCCGGCAGCGCTGTTGTGTCGGGCGGCCGTGACTACCGATGGGATGTTTTTTTTCAACATCCCGAAAGTTTTATATATATATTGCGAAAATGTTTGTATATTTGCAGTCATACCTTTTCCGCCTCATAGGGGCGAAGGTGTTGTGTTTTAATTAGTAAGACTGTATGGACAGAAATAATATCAAACCTTGTAATGTCGATGTCTCCTCGGAAACGGGCCGGTTGCGGGCAGTGTTGCTGCATCGTCCCGGTGTTGAAATCGAGCGAATGACTCCCATGAATGCGGCACATGCCCTCTATAGCGATATCCTGAACAAACCCATCGTCGATACCGAATACAGCAATTTTTGCGGTGTGCTTGAGCGTTGGACCGATGTCTACTATGTGGAGGACATTCTTGAGCAGCTGCTCGACGATGCCGAAGTGCGCCGCCACCTGGTGGAGGAGAGCTGCGACATGGACAACTGCGACGACGGCCTCAGCGACGAGCTGATGGAGCTGACTTCCGGAGAACTGGCCAAAGTGCTGATCGAGGGCTATGAGGATCCCGAATGGGACGGCGTCGACGACGACCGCTATCTGCTCAAGCCCCTCTACAATCTGTTTTTCACCCGCGATGCTTCCAGCACCGTTTTCGACCGTGTGCTGATCAATTCGATGAGCTTCGAGGTGCGCGAGCGCGAGACGCTTATCTACGAGGCCATTTTCAAACATTTCTTCCGCGTCCCCACCCTCAATGCGATGGCTTGGGACCGCGACGCCCGGACCGAAGGCGGCGATGTGCAGATTGCCTCATCCGACCTCCTCTGCATCGGCCAGGGTATCCGCACCAACACCAAGGGCATCAAATATCTGGCGCAGACCTTTGCCCAAGAGCGTCCCCATTTCAATATTCTGGTGCAGGAACTTCCCAAAAGTCCCGAGAGTTTCATCCACCTCGACATGGTGTTCACCTTCCTCGGCCAGCACGAATGCATGGCATTCGAACCCATGCTGAAAAAGACTGGCCTTTTCGCAGGCAAGGACACGACGCTCATCACCATCGACAACGGCAACATCCGCTACCGTAAGGTGAGCAATATGGTAGCTGCGCTGCGCGAGTTGGGGTGGGACATCAACCCCGTGTTGGGCGGCGGAAGCGACCCCTGGAACCAGCTGCGCGAGCAGTGGCACAGCGGTGCTAACTTCTTCGCCCTCGGCGACGGCAAGATCATGGGCTACCGACGCAACACGCACACCATCGACGCCCTCGACAAGGCCGGGTTTGCCGTCCTCAATGCCGAAGACATCGTCAGCGGCAAGGTGGACATGAACAGCTACAGCAAGTTTGTTGCGGCCTTCCCGGGTTCGGAGCTGCCCCGTGCCGGTGGCGGCGCCCGCTGCATGACGATGCCCATACTGAGGGACCGTGTCTGATCCGCGTGGACTTTTGACTATCTGACAAACTGTTAAATTACAAACATAAGAATGAAAAAGTATCAAATCGCTAACAGTGTCATAGGCTGGGTGATATGTGCCATTGCCTGTGCGGTGTATATCATGACGGCGGAAGCCACCGCCTCATGGTGGGACTGCGGCGAGTATATCTCGACCGCCTTCAAACTCCAGGTGGGTCATCCCCCGGGAGCACCGACTTTCCAGCTTATTGGCCGACTCTTCTCCATGTTCTCGTCGCCTGAGACCGCTGCCCATGCTGTCAACGTGATGAGCGCCGTGTGCAGCGGATTCACCATTCTGTTCCTTTTCTGGGGCATCACCCTTCTCGGCAAGCACCTGCTGCCGGATCCGAAAAACCCCTCACTCAAGGACTGGCGCACATGGGCCGTGTTTGCAGCCGGCATCGTGGGCTCGCTGGCCTACACTTTCAGCGACACCTTCTGGTTTTCGGCCGTCGAAGGCGAGGTCTATGCCATGTCGTCGATGTTCACCGCGCTGGTGTTCTGGGCTATCCTGAAATGGGAAGAGCAGAGCGACGATCCCCATTCGCTCCGTTGGCTGATCCTGATCAGCCTGCTGGTGGGTGTGGCCATCGGTGTCCACCTGCTGAACCTCCTGACGGTGCCCGCCATCTTCTATGTGGTCTATTTCAAGAAGTGGCCCAAAACCACCTGGAAAGGCTTCATCGTCACCGGTGTGCTGAGCATTGTCACCCTCGGAATCATCCTGTGGGGTATCATCCCCGGCATTGTCAATGTCGATTCTGCCGTCGACGTCTTCTTTGTCAACACCCTCGGACTTCCCTTCAACAGCGGCACCATCTTCTTCTTCACGTTGCTGGCGGCGCTTGTGGTATGGGGGCTGTGGTTCACCCACAAGAAGCAGAAACCCATCATCAATGCGGCTATCCTGAGCTTCGCGATGCTGGTGATCGGCTACAGCACATTCTTTGTGCTTGTGATCCGTGCCAACACCAACACGCCGCTCAACGAGAATGCGCCCAAGGATGCCGTCGCCATGCGTGCCTATCTGGGTCGTGAGCAGTACGGGTCGACGCCGTTGCTGACAGGTCAGTTCTACACGGCCGGCTCGCCCATCGACGTCAAGCAGGGCTACACCAAGTATGTCCGCGGCAAGAGCGAAAGCGGAAAGGACCGCTACATTGTGGCTGCCCATGCCCAGAAATATGTCTACCGTCAGAACCATACCGGCGTTTTCCCCCGCATGTACAGCGACGACCAGTCGCGCCAGCATCCCAAGTTCTACGAGTATTGGGCTGGCAAAGTCTACGGTGACCAAAAGCCTACCGGCGGACAGAACCTGACGTTCTTCAACCGCTACCAGCTGGGTTGGATGTATTGGCGCTACTTCATGTGGAATTTCGCCGGCCGTCAGAACGACATCCAGGGCCATTATTTCAACGACGATGGCACCCGCGACTATCTGAACGGCAACTGGATTTCCGGCATCAAGTTCATCGACGAGGCCCGTCTTGGACCCCAGGACAACCTGCCCGACAACATGGAAAACAACAAGGGCCGCAACAAATATTATATGTTGCCCCTGCTGCTGGGTCTCATCGGATTGGTCTATCATATCCGCAAACACCCCAAGGATGCCTTCATCGTTTTCATCATGTTCTTCATGACAGGTCTGGCCATCGCCATCTATCTGAACATGCCTCCGCGCCAGCCGCGTGAGCGTGACTATGCCTTCGTGGGATCGTTCAGCTTCTTCGCCATCTGGATCGGTCTGGGCGTGATGGGCCTGGCCGAATGGATCAGCAAGTTGTTCAAGAAGAACGAGGAGAAAGCCTACAAGGTGGTCCTGCCTGTGGTCTTTGTGGCCTGCATGGCCGGAGTGCCCTGCCTGATGGCTTCCGAAAACTGGGACGACCACGACCGTTCGCAGAAGTACGCCGCCCGCGACTTTGCTCAGAACTATCTCAAGAGCATCAACAATAATGGTGTGCTGATTACCTTCGGCGACAACGACACCTTCCCGCTTTGGTATGCCCAGGAGGTCGAAGGCACCCGCACCGATGTGCGTATCCTCAACCTGACACTCTCCGGCATGTATTGGTATGTCGAGCAGCTCTTCAACAAGCTCTACGAGAGCGATCCCCTGCCGTTCACCTTGCCCAAGGAGTTCTATGGTCTCGGTAAGGACTACACCGTGGTGCTTGACCGCTCCGAGGACTATATGGAGGTCACCGAGGTGCTTGGCCTGATGCGCGACTATCCCGAGCGCTTCATGCTTGAAACCCGTGGTGAAAAGACCATTTACATCCCCACCAAGCGTTTTAAGATCACCCTCGATATCCCCGCTTTGGTGGCCAAGGGCGTCATCCCCGCCGAGTTGGCAGATCGCGTCAACCCCGAGATTCGCTGGGAAATCAATTCGCAGACCCTCTACCGTCACGAGCTCATGCTCCTCGATGTGCTGGGTACCAACAAGTTCATGCGCGATATCAACATCATGAACCCAACCGCCAAGGAACTGCGCAAGGTCTTCCCGCCTGCTTCCACATGCATGGTGCAGGATGGCATGAACTACAAGCTGCTGCCTTATCCGCGTCAGGGCGACCGCTACACGCCGGCCACTGCCGAATATTTTCTCAATGGCGTTGACGGCAAGCCGCTGGAATGGGGCAATCTGAATGCTGATATTTATGTCGACCCGATCAGCCTCAATATGGGTAGCGTGCAGCGCCAGACCATGCTTTTGTTGGCCAACGACGAGGCCAATCGCGGCAACCTCGACACCGCACGCGCTATCCTCGACAATATGCGTCAGCACTTCCCCGCACCCAACTTCCCCATCGACATCTATGCCTTCTATATCTACACCGGCAACAATCAGTATGTCGATGTGGTCGACCTCTACAACAAGGTCTATGGCGCCGAAGAAGCCCGTGAACTGTGGACGGCCGGATTCGAGTACTACCGCCAGGAAATCAACTACCTTGCCCGCTTCAAAGGCGACAAGGCTGCCGGTGTGCGCGACAAGCTCCAAGCCGACCTCCAGTATGTCTCGTTGCTGGCGCAGATCGCCACTCGCACCCTTAACGACCAGGAACTGGCCCAGCAGGCTTCCAACCTGCTGGCCGGTTTCGGGCCCATGTACCAATAATTATTTGTCCTATGAAAAAAGCGAAGAAACCCAAACTGAAACGCTACACCGTCACCCTCAACGAGGTGGAAATGCGCCGCCTCAACCACTATGCGGCATCCTTCGGCATCGACCGCCCATTGGCGCTCCATCGCATTGTGCGCCAGTCGCTGCGGGCCTTTGCCTCCAATATGGGAAGCCCCGAGGTGCACGATGCCAACCAGCTGGGCCTGTTCGATTCGGTTCAGATCGACATCTTCGCCAACACGTCTAAGGCTAATTCCTGATTACCCCAACAAAACAGATTTCATGAAACGCTATATCTCCCTCATTTTTGCAGCCTTGCTGGCGTTCATGCCACTTCGTGCTGATGCCGAAGAAGCCGAGCAATTCAATCCCGGCGCCATGATTATCGGCCATGTCACCGATGCCCATTCGTGGCACCTCTTCGACTATTATGGCTCCGACGGCGCCGAACATGCCGTCGCCATTCCGCTCCCCGTCATCCTTCTCAACGACGGTCACCTCGATGTCTTCATGTCCTCCAAATTTCATCATGGACATGCCGATTATAAGGGATACCGGCTTGTGGGGGGCGGTGCCGAGAAGGAGGAGGTGGTATGTGTCGACGAGTCGGGCACGGTCCTCGACAAGAAGCCTCTCGACTTCAGCATCACCAAGACCTCGGCAGCCATCATGATTGCCGTTGTCCTGCTCATCGTCATCGTCCTTGTGGCCAAAAACGGCTACAAGCGCCGTCCCAACCAGTCGCCCAAAGGGCTGCAGAGCCTCGTCGAGATGCTCGTGGTCTTTGTGCGCGACAGCATCGCCAAGCCGATGATAGGGGAGAAGCACTATGAAAAATATTTGCCCTATCTGCTCACCCTGTTCTTCTTCATTTTCTTCTGCAACATCTTGGGCCTGATACCCTTCTTCCCGGCTGGAGCCAACATCACGGGCAACATCGCCGTCACCGCCACTCTGGCTATCATCACCTTCCTCATCACCAACATCAGCGGCAACCGCCACTATTGGGTCGACATCTTCAACACCCCCGGCGTGCCTGCCTGGCTCAAGATATTCCCCCTCATGCCTGTGGTTGAGCTGGTCGGTGTGTTCACCAAGCCCATCGTCCTCATGGTCCGACTTTTTGCCAATATGACGGCCGGCCACATCGTGATCCTCGGATTCATCGTCATCATCTTCATTCTGAGCAACCTTTTCGGCACAGCCGTCGGTGGCGCTGTCAGCGTCGTCAGCGTCTTCTTTGCCGTCTTCATCAGCTTGCTTGAATGTCTGGTGGCCTACATCCAGGCTTTCGTTTTCACGATGCTCACCGCCCTCTATATCGGCATGGCCGTGGCCGAACCCAACCATGGCGACGCCACCGCTGCTGAATGATCTGTTGAAGCAACACTACGTAACATCAACTCGCTGAAGAATTCACGCTTTTCCAACCGAACCCTTAAACCCCAATATTATGAAATCGATTAAAGATATCAACTTCAAAGGCCGCAAAGTCCTCCTGCGTGTCGACTTCAATGTGCCTATGGATGACCAGAAGCGCATCACCGACGACACCCGTATGCGTGAGTCCCTGCCCACCATCGAGAAGCTCCTCGCTGATGGCGCCTCCATCATCATCATGGCCCACTTCGGCCGTCCCAAGAAGGGCGGTTTCGAGCCCGAGCTATCCCTCCTTCCCGTCGCGCAGTATCTTGAGAAGCTCATCGGCCGTCCCGTGCTCTTCACCCAAGCGCTGCTCGGCAGCGGCGAGCCCGAGCAGATGGCCCGCAGCCTCCAGCCCGGCCAGGTGATGCTCCTCGAGAACATCCGCTTCTATCCCGAAGAAACCAAGGGCGGAGAAGAACTGGCTCGCCAGCTTGCCGACCTCGGCGACTGCTACATCAACGACGCCTTCGGCGCTGCCCACCGCGAGCACAGCTCCACGGCCGTCATCGCCCGCTTCTTCCCCAAGGACAAATATTTCGGCTTCCTCATGGAGCATGAGGTCAACAACCTCGAGAAGCTCATGAAGAACGCCCCGCGCCCCTTCACCGCCATCATCGGCGGCAGCAAGGTCAGCAGCAAGATCGGCATTCTGGAGAACCTTATCGACAAGGTCGACAACATCGTCATCATCGGCGGCATGCGCTACACCTTCACCAAGGCTCTCGGCGGACAGATCGGCAATTCGATCTGCGAGGACGACAAGCTCGACCTCGCCCGCGAGCTGATGAAACGCATGGACGACAAGGGTGTGCACTATTATCTGCCCTCCGACAGCGTCATCGCCGACAATTTCGACAACAACGCCAACACCCAGGTGGTTCCTGCCGGTGCCGTGCCCAGCGGCTGGGAGAGCATGGACATCGGTCCCGAGACCTGCAAGATGCTCTACGATGTCATCATGGGCTCCAAGACCATCCTCTGGAACGGTCCAGCAGGTGTCTTCGAGCTGCCCTCCTTCGCCAAGGGCACACGCGAAATTGCCAACTATGTGGCCAAAGCCTGCTCGCAGGGCTGCTTCGCAGCTGTCGGCGGCGGCGACTCGGTGGCTGCCGTCAAGCAGATGGGCCTCGCCGACAAGATGAGCTATGTCTCTACCGGCGGCGGTGCCATGCTTGAGTATCTCGAGGGCAAGGAACTTCCCGGCATCAAAGCTATCAAGGATTGACCTTGCAGCTAAGAATTATACCTTTCGGGGGTCTGAAACCATGGTTTCAGGCCCCCTTTTTTGTCGGCATCTGCCGCCATCTGTTTTCGTCCATATCCTGTCCATCTGTTGTACGACAGATGGACAGGGGTTGGAGGGGCGGGCAAGACGTCTGGCTTTTTTTAGGTGCTATTTGCGGAGCACTATGCGGAACACTGAGCCCTGTCCGGGAACAGAATATTTCAGGTAGAGGCGGCCGCGGTGGTACTGGTTGATGATGCGGCGCGCCAGCGGCAGGCCGAGGCCCCAGCCGCGTGTCTTGGTGGTGAATCCCGACTGGAAGATCTTCTTCTGGATGGCCGGCGTCATGCCGCGTCCGGTGTCGCTGATGTCGATGTATATCTTGCGGGCGTCCTGCGAGGCCACGATGCCAATGTTGCCTTCGCCGTCCATGGCGTCGATGGCGTTTTTGCAGAGGTTTTCGATGACCCACTGGAAAAGGTAGCCGTTGAGGGGGGCCACAAACTCCTCGCCTTCGGGGAAGGTGACGTCGAATTTCACGCGGCGCGGGGCCCGGCTCTGCAGGTAGCTGACAGCCGCAAGGGTGGCGTCGCGCACATTCTCGTCTTTCAGTTCAGGCGTGGAGCCGATTTTGGAGAATCGGTGTGTGATGGTCTCCAGCCGGTGGATGTCCTTTTCCACCTCGGAGGCATATTCGGGAGTGAACTCCTTGTCGCGCAGATATTGCGTCCATGCCATCAGCGACGAGAGGGGCGTGCCCAGCTGGTGGGCAGTCTCCTTGGCCAGACCTACCCAGATGCGGTTCTGCTCGGCCGAGCGGGCGGTGCGGAACAGATAGTAGCTGATGAGCAGCAGCACGAAGGCTATGAACAGGTAGAAGATGGGAGCCCAACGGAGGGATTTCAACAGGGGGGTGGTTTCGTAGTAGACGAAGGCCTGATGGTTGTCGGGCAGGGTGATTTCGATGGGCGTGTT
>Ga0247609_10006725_pt1 | contig 11030 bp, 11 predicted proteins | sample 172DNAGHGlowgp2_FD_193487 | JGI IMG/M metagenome (GOLD analysis project Ga0247609, IMG submission 193487) | Sheep rumen microbial communities from Palmerston North, Manawatu-Wanganui, New Zealand - 1728 DNA GHGlow gp2 | ecosystem: Host-associated > Mammals > Digestive system > Stomach > Rumen ... | reverse complement strand
TAGAGGGAGCAAAGGTAGTATGTGAAGTAGTGAACCCGCTGGTGAAGGGTGACAAGGTCATCGTCTTCAAGATGAAGCGCCGTAAGGATTCTCGTAGCCGCAACGGTCATCGTGAGCAGTTCACTGAGGTAGAAATCAAGTCAGTAATCGCTTAAAACGTAGGAGGAACAAGAAATGGCACATAAAAAAGGTGTAGGTAGTTCTAAGAACGGCCGTGAGTCAGCAGCTCAGCGACTTGGCATCAAGATCTTCGGTGGTCAGCAGTGCATCGCCGGCAACATTATTGTTCGCCAGCGCGGTACTAAGCACAACCCAGGCAACAACGTGGCTATTGGTAAGGACGATACTCTCTACGCTTTGGTAGACGGTACTGTAAACTTCCACAAGGGCAAGTTCAACAAGAGCGTTGTATCAGTAATTCCCAACGCTGAGGCCTAAGGTTAAATTATTAAAGAAAAAACTTATTCCAAACAAACAACAGGGTCCCGCACTCCATTGGAGATGCGGGATTTCTGCATTTTTATACTTTTAGTATAAACTACCAACGAAAAAACACTATTTTTCTTTGTAATTCGGGCAAAATATTGTAATTTTGCACCTTAGAAATTGAATTCAAACAAATAAATACGTATTTAACATGTTAACACTCAAACTCATCAGTGAACAAACTGAACGTGTAGTTCGTGGTCTGGAGAAGAAGCATTTCCCTAATGCTCAGCAGGCCATCAATGAAGTATTGGCCGTAGACAAGAAGCGCCGTGAGGCTCAACAGGAACTCGATAAGAGCCTAAATGAGCAGAAACAGTTGGCTGGTCAGATCGGTCGTTTGATGAAAGAAGGAAAGAAAGACGAGGCCGAGCAAGTAAAAGCGCAAGTGGCAGAACTCAAAGAGAAGTCCAAGCAGATGGACGAGATTATGGCCAAGGCGCAGGAGGATATGACAACTATGCTCTGCCAAATCCCAAATATCCCTTACGACGAGGTTCCTGAGGGAAAAGCCGCTGAGGACAACCACGTGGTAAAATCAAATCTGAAAGAATGTACAGAGAGCGATACCGTTGGCAATTGGGACGTCAATCCTTCTCTAGGTCTTGCTAATCCCCTTCCCCACTGGGAACTCGCCAAGAAGTACAACCTTATCGATTTTGATTTGGGCGTAAAGATTACAGGTGCAGGTTTCCCTGTTTATATCGGTAAGGGCGCCCAGCTTCAGCGTGCACTTATCAACTTCTTCCTTGACGAGGCTCGTAAGGCTGGTTATACAGAGATCATGCCTCCTACTGTCGTTAATGCAGCTTCTGGTTATGGCACAGGACAGCTACCTGATAAAGAAGGTCAGATGTATCACGCAGAGGTAGATGATTTTTATCTGATTCCTACCGCTGAGGTGCCTGTAACGAATATCTATCGCGACGTGATTCTCGACGAGAAAGATCTGCCTATCAAGAACTGTGCTTACACCCAGTGCTTCCGTCGTGAGGCTGGTAGCTATGGAAAAGATGTGCGTGGATTGAATCGCCTGCACGAGTTCTCCAAAATCGAGATCGTACGCATTGATAAACCAGAGCACTCTAAGGAGAGCCATAAGGAGATGTTGGCTCATGTAGAGGGACTGCTGAAGAAGTTGGAGTTGCCATATCGTATTCTGTTGCTTTGTGGTGGTGACCAGAGCTTTACCAGCGCCATCTGCTACGACTTCGAGGTATACTCTGAAGCTCAGGGTCGTTGGCTCGAAGTATCTTCTGTATCTAATTTCGATACCTATCAGGCAAACCGTTTAAAGTGCCGTTATCGTGCAGAAGGCAGTAAGAAGCCTGAGCTTTGCCACACGTTGAATGGCTCAGCCCTTGCTCTGCCTCGTATAGTGGCTGCCTTGCTAGAAAATAACCAAACAGAGAATGGTATTAAGATTCCTGCAGCACTCGTACCATACTGCGGATTCGACATCATTGACTAAACAACGCTAAACAAATATTATGAACAAGATTGTAAGAAAAGAGCAGTTCTCAGAGAAAGTTTTTCTATTCGAGATTGAGGCTCCGCTAATTGCCAAGAGCCGGAAGGCTGGTAATTTCGTCATCGTGCGTGTAGGTAAGAAAGGTGAGCGTATGCCGCTGACTATCGCTGGTGCAGACATTGCCAAAGGCACCATCACGCTGGTAGTTCAGATGGTAGGACTTTCATCAAAGAAACTTTGCGCCCTGAACGTTGGCGACTATGTCACAGATGTAGTTGGCCCTCTGGGAAATCCCACTAAGATTGAGAACTACGGCACCGTTGTTTGTGCTGGTGGTGGACTGGGTGTAGCACCTATGCTTCCTATTATCCAAGCACTGAAGGCCGCTGGCAATCGTGTACTCTCAGTCATGGCTGGTCGCTCTAAAGATCTAATCATCCTTGAAGATAAGGTACGCGAAAGCTCTGATGAGGTCATCATCATGACCGACGATGGTAGCTACGGCGAGAAGGGCGTGGTAACTGTTGGTATCGAGAAGTTCATTGAACAGGAGCCACATGTAGACAAGGTGTTCGCCATCGGTCCTCCAATCATGATGAAGTTCTCAAACCTTACTGCTCAGAAACACAACATTCCTTGCGAAGTATCACTGAACACCATCATGGTGGATGGTACGGGTATGTGTGGTGCCTGCCGACTTACCATCGGAGGTAAAACAAAGTTCGTCTGCATCGATGGTCCTGAGTTTGACGGTGCCCTCGTAGACTGGGACGAAATGTTCAAACGTATGGGTACCTTCAAGCGCGAGGAGCAGGAGGAATTGGCTCATTACGAGGAGCATCTGGACAGCATTGATTCAGATATCTCTATGAAAGTTTCGAAGACTACGGATGTGGTGATGGACGATGATCCTACGAATGACACTATTGATGTGCTCACTGATCGAAACGCCCCATGGCGTAAGGAACTGCAGCAAAGCATGAAACCCAAGGAGCGCACGCAGATCGAGCGTGTCATCATGCCTGAGCTCGATCCCGTCTATCGTGCTACCACCCGTACTGAGGAGGTGAACATCGGTCTGACCAAGGAGATGGCGATGACAGAGGCCAAGCGCTGTCTCGACTGTGCCAAACCTTCTTGTGTAGAAGGCTGTCCTGTGAATATCAATATTCCTTCATTCATCAAGAACATTGAGCGCGGTCAGTTCCTGGCAGCTGCTAAGGTACTGAAGAACACCTCTGCCCTCCCCGCTGTCTGTGGTCGTGTTTGTCCTCAGGAGAAGCAGTGTGAGAGCAAGTGTATCCACCTGAAGATGAACGAGCCCGCTGTTGCCATCGGTTATCTGGAGCGTTTCGCAGCTGATTTCGAGCGCGAGAGCGGCAACATCTCTCTGCCTGAGATCGCACCCGCCAATGGAATCAAGATTGCTGTGGTAGGTTCTGGTCCTGCAGGCCTAAGTTTCGCTGGTGATATGGTGAAGAAGGGTTATGACGTTTATGTGTTCGAGGCACTGCATGAGATTGGTGGTGTGCTGAAATACGGTATTCCAGAGTTCCGTCTGCCTAATAAGATTGTCGACGTAGAAATCGAGAACCTCGCCAAGATGGGTGTTCACTTCCAGACTGACGTCATCGTAGGTAAGACCATCAGCGTAGAACAGTTGGAAGCTCAGGGCTTCAAGGGTATTTTCGTTGGCTCTGGTGCAGGTCTGCCTAACTTCATGAATATTCCTGGTGAGAACAGTATCAACATCATGTCTTCTAACGAGTATCTGACCCGTGTGAACCTGATGGATGCTGCCAATCCGACCACCGATACCCCGTTGAATCCTGCCAAGAGTGTGCTCGTAGTGGGTGGTGGTAACACCGCTATGGACTCTTGTCGTACCGCCAAGCGTCTGGGTGCTGAGGTAACATTGGTTTATCGCCGTTCAGAGGTAGAGATGCCTGCTCGTCTCGAGGAGGTTAAGCACGCCAAGGAGGAAGGCATCAACTTCCTGACGCTCCACAACCCCATCGAGTATATCGCTGATGAGACAGGTGCTGTTAAGCAGGCTGTTTTACAGGTAATGGAGCTTGGCGAGCCCGATGCTTCTGGTCGTCGTAGTCCTGTTCCCGTCGAGGGCAAGACCGTCACACTCGATGTCGACCAGGTCATCGTGGCTGTAGGTGTATCCCCCAACCCACTTGTTCCGAAGTCTATCCAGGGCCTCGAACTGGGTCGCAAGAATACGATTGCCGTCAGCGAGGAGATGCAGTCATCTCGCGCAGAGATCTTTGCAGGTGGCGATATCGTGCGTGGTGGTGCAACAGTAATCCTCGCCATGGGTGATGGCCGTCGTGCTGCCTTGAACATGGATAAGCATCTACGTGGAGAAGCTTAAAGACGATATAGAGAGCCGTCGCCTGGAGAAACGTATAAAAGAACGATTTGTCAAGGCGATGGCTACTTATCATCTGATAGCGGATGATGATCACATACTTGTTGCACTTTCCGGAGGCAAGGATTCCCTCTGTATGTTGGAGTTTCTGGCGAATCGCTCGTGCATCCAGCATCCTAAATTCGAGGTGGAAGCGCTACACGTCAGAATGGAGAATATCCATTACGAGAGCGACACCAGCTATCTACAACAGTTTTGCGATCATCTGGGCGTAAAGCTTCATGTGCGAACGACGCGATTCGAGCTCGAGACTCTAGACAATCTGGATCACCAGCGTCTCCGCAAGCAGAAACAACCCTGTTTTCTCTGCTCTTGGATGCGCCGCAAAGAGATGTTTAATCTCGCACAAGAACTTGGCTGCAACAAGATTGCCCTGGGCCATCATCAAGACGACTTGATCTCTACGGCCCTGATGAATCTCACTTTCCAAGGGCGGTTCGACACAATGCCTGCACGCCTCAAAATGCGCAAGATGCCGCTCGAAATCATTCGTCCGCTATGCTTGATTCCAGAAGACGATATCAAGGCATACGCCCAACTAAAGGGTTACCAAAAACAAAAGAAGCTCTGTCCCTACGAGACAAACTCGCATCGTACAGATATCAAGCGCCTCTACGATGAGATGCAGCAATTAAATCCAGAGGCCCGCTATAGTATTTGGAGAGCTATCAGCTCTGAGAATAAACTCATTGAAGAATAAGAATGAAGCTAAAAACGATTGTCATACTCTCATTAGCTATCCTCCTGTCACTCTCGCTGAGTGCGCAGAAGAAAAAGAAGCGTATTGTTAAGAAGCCTGTGGTTGAAGAACCTCAAGAAGACCCTCGTATCACCAATATGCGCGAGATGACGCAGAAGATCCTCATCATCGACAGCATTGTGGCTGATAAAGATAATTACCTTGATTACTTTGTGCTCTCAGGCGAAACAGGTAGTATTATCAGTGGCGACGTGTTCTCTGGCCGTAAAGACAGTATCACAGCTTTCATGAACGAAATGGGCAACAAGTTGTATTACTCCAAGCCCGATATTAACAAGCGCCAACAGTTAATCACGAGTGATTTATTAGGTAAAAAATGGAGCAAGGACGAACGCCTTGAAGGCATCAGCGAGGGAATCTCCGAAGCAGCCTATCCTTTCATGCTTAACGATGGTATCACTTTATACTTCGCTGGTAAGGGTGAAGAAAGCATCGGTGGCTACGATATATTCATGACGCGATACGATGCCAGAAGCGGTAAGTTCTTTAAACCTGAGAATATTGGCATGCCTTTTAATTCTGAGGCTAACGATTACTTATATGCAGTAGACGAGACTCACAGCATAGGCTATTTCGTAAGCGATCGTCGTCAACCCCAAGGTAAAGTGTGCATCTATGTCTTCGTACCCTCTGACACCCGTAAAACTTACGACCCTAGTATTTATACAGAGCAACAGATACGCGACTTTGCCGATATCAAGCGTATCAGCGATACCTGGGGCGATAGCAACGAACGCGATGTTGCCTATAAGCGTTGGAAAGATATCGAGATTTCGATGAAGCGAGAAAGCGATTCATTAAAACTTGTAACGGCGAGTGCCGACGAAATTCTCGTTATAAACAATGAGCTCACCTACAAAAAGGCTGAGGATTTCCGTTCTAAAGGTGCCGAGAAGATTTACAAGCAACTGGTAGCTGCACGAAAGCAACAAAGAAGGTTGAGCAGAGAGCTCGAAAGTGCCCGCGATGACTATCATAAGGCCAGCAAAGCCGATCGCAAGGGCCTTCGTAGAGAGATTATCCAAGGCGAAAAACAGCTTGAAGAAAGCTATCGTCAAGTAGAGAAGCTCGAGAAAGAGACTCGTAATATGGAAATAATGGTTATAAGATAAAAAACATAAGTCTATGAGTAAAAAACATTTTCCTGAATCCGAACTGATTATCAATGCCGATGGTTCATGTTTCCATCTGCATCTGAAGCCAGAGCAGTTGGCCGACAAGATTATCCTCGTTGGCGACCCTGCACGTGTTGACACTGTTGCTGCCCACTTCGACTCAAAAGAGTGCGAGGTTAGCAGCCGTGAGTTCCATACTATCACAGGTATGTATAAGGGCAAACGCATCACCTGTCAGAGTCACGGTATCGGCTGTGACAATATTGACATCGTGGTAAACGAGCTCGACACACTCGCCAATATCGACTATAACACCCGTGAGGAAAAGGATGAGCACCGTACACTGACGATGGTACGTATCGGCACCTGTGGCGGTTTGCAGCCCTTCACCCCAACAGGTTGTTTCGTAGCTTCCGTCAAGAGCATTGGCTTCGACGGATTGCTGAACTACTATGCCGGACGTAATGTGGTTTGCGATATCCCTATGGAGAAGGCTTTCACGGAGCACATGCAGTGGGACCCCATCAAGGGAGCGCCCTATGTGTCTATCGCTGATGAAGAACTCATTAATCAGGTGGCTGGCGACGATATGGTTCGTGGCTATACCATTTCGTGTGGTGGTTTCTATGGTCCTCAGGGTCGCGTCCTCCGTGCCGACATTGCTGATCTCCAACAGAATCAGAAGATTGAGAGTTTCGAGTACGACGGCATGAAGATCTGTAACTTCGAGATGGAATCTTCAGCTGTAGCTGGTCTCGCTTCGCTCCTTGGCCATCGCGCCATGACCTGTTGTATGGTCATCGCCAACCGTTACGCCCAGAAGATGAACACAGAGTACAAGAACTCCATCGATACCCTGATCGAAAAGGTTCTCGACAGAATATGATTGATGCAATCTGGGCATTTTGTATGATCTTCGCACTACTGCAGCTTATTGCAGTAGTCAAAGATGGGGGTTTATGGGCTACCGGAACAATTGTCGCCGTAGCTGTAGTTATAGCTCTACTGATACAAACTTGGGCAAAGAAGAAATGACAATCTGTGCTTTAGCAACGGCTCCTGGTGGAGCAATCGGAATTATAAGAATCTCAGGTCCCCAAACGCTTGAGATTCTTTCGCGTGTTTTCACCAAGAACCTCACGAACACCCAGCCCAACACCATCCATTATGGCCACATTATATCCCCAAAACTCCCCTCCTCTGGGGAGGAGGGGCCAGGGGTGGAGGCGAATTTCATCGACGAAGTATTAGTAAGCGTATTCCGAGCCCCCCACTCTTACACAGGCGAAGACAGCGCAGAGATTTCGTGTCATGGTTCGCGCTATATATTAAATAAAGTACTGGCGCTACTGATTGAAAACGGTTGTCGCCAAGCTAATCCTGGCGAATTTACCCAGCGTGCCTATTTGAACGGTAAGATGGATCTCTCTCAAGCCGAAGCCGTAGCCGATCTGATAGCCTCAACCAATCAGGCGACTCACCAGATAGCGATGAGTCAACTCCGAGGTCACTTCTCCTCAAAGCTGGCCCAACTTCGTGAACAATTGCTGAAACTCACCTCACTCTTAGAGCTTGAGCTCGACTTCTCCGATCATGAAGATTTGGAGTTTGCCGACCGCAGTGAGCTTCTGATAATTGCTAACGAAATTGACAATCAAGTCACTCATCTTGCCAAAAGTTTCGAGTCCGGACAGGCACTCAAGAAAGGCATTCCCGTAGCCATTGTTGGCAAAACTAACGTTGGAAAATCTACATTGTTGAATGCCCTCTTGAAGGACGATCGCGCCATCGTGAGCGACATTCACGGCACCACGCGCGACACTATCGAAGATACCATTGACATCAAAGGAATCACCTTCCGCTTTATTGATACAGCAGGTATCCGACAAACTACTGACGAGGTGGAGCAGATAGGTATCGAGCGTACTTATGCCGCCATTGACAAAGCCCGTATCGTACTATGGATGATAGATAAGCAACCTTTGCATGAAGATATCAACAACATAGTACAACGATCTGAAAACAAGAAACTTATCGTTGTAAAAAACAAGGTTGACAAAGAAGAAAACAATAGTTACAATTTGTTAAACATCCCATCTGTCGCTATTAGCGCAAAGTTTGGCATTGGCATTGAGGAACTCGAACAAGCCATCTACGAAGCCGCCGACATCCCTACTCTCACGGAGAACGATATCATCGTAACTAATGCCCGACACTACGACGCTTTGGTTCGTGCTCACGGCAGTATCCTGCATGTCATCGATGGCCTCCAAATGCAACTCAGCGGAGACCTCCTCAGTGAAGATCTTCGCCAAGCTTTAGATACGCTCGCAGAAATCACAGGCGGTCAAATCACCCCGAACGAAGTACTTGGAAATATCTTTAAAAACTTCTGCGTGGGAAAATAGTTAAAATTCAAAAGACAGAGGGAAGTACCTATCTTTACTATGTAAAGATAGTTTAGAGGCGAGAGAATGAGAGCGTGGGCTATGACAGGTCTAAACAAAGTCTATACCAACTCTATCATAGGGAAGAGGTAACAAAGAGTTAGAAAGGATTAAGAAAAGACGAAGATGGCAAAGATTCGTAACAATGAAATCAGTGGTAAGTTAGGTGACAAGATATACAGTTCGTGGCTTGGCCGTCCTTATGTTAGGCGTATGCCAGAGTCTGTGGCAAACCCTCGCACAGAGGCGCAACAAGCGCATCGGCATGCTTTTGCTGCAGTTTCGAAGTTGTCGTCGGCCATGAAGGAAGGGCATGCCGAGGGTTTGCACTGGAAAGCTGTTCGGGAGAAGTTGAACACCCATAGTGTATTCAGGAATCTAAACAAGGATTGCTATTGTCCTGACGGAATCGACTATTCGTGTGTGAAGATCAGTTATGGCACGGTGAATGCGGTAGAGGTTACGTCATCAGCGGTTGATGCTGAAAGACATGTGCATGTTGAGTTTCATGACCACCACCCTACCGCTAAGAACAAGAAAGACCTTTTTTATCTGTTCGTGTTCTGTCCAGAACTGTGCGAGGGGCATTTTGCGGAGCCTGTAGAACGGACAGTAGGAGTCGTTGACGCCCGTGTTCCCGATGCTTGGTTGGGGCATGAGTTACACCTTTATGCATTTATGAAGAATGGGAGTGGTCAGACATCGGATACGATGTATTTAGGTGTTTATCAGGTATGAGCAGGATTATTAGGGAAGCAAGTCCGGCGGATGTGGCTGAGATCATGCAGGTCATGGATGCTGCAAAGAAGATTATGCGGCAGTCTGGCAACATGCACCAATGGAGTGATGGTTATCCGTCGGAGTCTGTTATTGCTGCAGATATGAAACAACATGGCGGTTTTGTCATTGAGGATGACTGTAAGATTGTCGGCTACTTTGCCTTTCTACCATCCCCAGAACCTACTTACGCCAAAATCTATGATGGCGAATGGATAGATGATGTTCAGCCGTATCATGTAGTCCATCGCATTGCCAGCTATCCAGATGCTCACGGCATCTTTAGCAGCATCATGGATTTTTGCTTCTTACATGATACGAATATCCGCATAGATACCCACCGCGACAACATTATTATGCAGCACAACATCCTGAAGCACGGCTTCAACTATTGCGGCATTATCTATCTGCTGTCTGGCGATGAGCGGTTAGCTTATCAGAAGATTATGTAACCAGTTGCCAGAACAACGTGTTTATCTATCCCGGTCTTTTGCTGTCATGTTATCATTCGTAGTGCCTGATCTTAACGTCGATGCCGTCGGCTTTCAGTTGTGAGGGAATGCCGCTTACATCTGTCTGGCCGTAGTGATAGGGGAACACGACCTTGGGCTTAATCGTCCTTGCAGCCCTGACCAATTGTTCCGTTGTCATCGTGTATGGCTGGTTGCAAGGCAGAAAGGCAATGTCGATGTCCTTGATGGCCGACATCTCAGGAATATCCTCCGTGTCGCCTGCAATGTAGATTCGCAGTCCGTCGATAGTCAGGATATAGCCGTTGTCACGACCTTTGGGGTGGAACTGTGTACGTCCCTCCGACGTATTGTAGGCAGGAACCGCCTCTACCGTAAAGTCATCGGCTATCTTTATCTTGTCGCCGTTCACCATCACTTCGCCAGAGCCGTACATGTCAGCACAGCGCTTATTGGTAATGAATCGCGTCTTGGCGCCTGTCAGCGTCTTGATGGCCTCCTGGTTGAAGTGGTCGCCGTGCTCGTGGGTTACAAGCAGATAGTCGGCCTTTGGCATGGCGGCATAGTCTATCACCTTATTGCCCAACTTCGTCACGGGATCAATCTGAATCTCCTTTCCGTCATACTGGATGCGGATGCTGGCATGAACGAGGGCATGGAACATCACTTCCTTCCCGCTCTTGGTCTTGAACACGTCGGTTTCGTAATTTGTCTGGCCACAGGCTGTCGTCAGTCCCAGAGTGGCCAGCAAGCAAGTTAATAACTTCTTCATAATCGTTTGCTACGTTAGTTTTGATGTCAAATTCCTAATACTTTTGTTAAATTATGGCACAAATTTACATATTCTTCTCCATATTTCATCCGAAATCGCTCGGAAAAGCCTGAGCGAGCTTAACTTTCCTCTCGCTTAATCGCAGCCCTGAACTATCGTTCGAGCCTGCTCACGCTCGGAAAAGCCTGAGCGAGCTTAACTTTCCTCTCGCTTAATCGCAGCCTTGACTTGTGCCATATTGCTTCGCGAAACGGGGAGTGATTCGTGGCAGTGCTTGATGAGCAGCTGGGTG
>Ga0247609_10006723_pt1 | contig 11032 bp, 17 predicted proteins | sample 172DNAGHGlowgp2_FD_193487 | JGI IMG/M metagenome (GOLD analysis project Ga0247609, IMG submission 193487) | Sheep rumen microbial communities from Palmerston North, Manawatu-Wanganui, New Zealand - 1728 DNA GHGlow gp2 | ecosystem: Host-associated > Mammals > Digestive system > Stomach > Rumen ... | reverse complement strand
GTCGCACCGCCACACGAAGAGCGTAGCACCGCCACACGAAGAGCGTAGCACCGCCACACGAAGAGCGTAGCACAATTGCGAGCGAGCGAGCGTAGCGAGCGAGCGAGCGGAGCGAGCGGGCTAAATCACCCAGGCACATTTATTCCGAGTTGAACTGTACACCATTCACCCCATTGTCGGGCAATCGCATCGGCTACCTTTGGGAATGTCCTCGACCTATATTTTCCCCTGCTTGCATGAACGAATTGTTTGAAATCTACGGCCTGGGCATCAGCCATCAGCGGGGGCAGGTTTTTCGTCCAATATAGTGTCTTTTTTGAGTAGGGCTCACCGAACCAAAACGGCTGGATGAAACATGATGGCTGGGGGAGATTAGCCCGTGCCATTGGTAGCGGATTCTCCACCGCCACAAATGGGGCATTAGCATTCAAGCACTGAAAGAAGAACTCACGTGCTTGCATCATCTTCTGGAGCCTATCTGAATCAATTACACCACCTTTAACCAGCTGCACACTTGATATCTTGCATAGATAGGTGCAAGGCGGGTGGGCTATTATCAGATGCCAGCGTGACAAATGATGGTGCCTGCCATCCATCGTGCGGAATTGTGTCACACCCCGTAGGAATTGCGTCACGTCCCCTTTGATGTGCCATTCTGGGTGGCCACCTCTCCGGCACTTTTGTAGGTCACAAGAAAACGCTTTGTGGCCCAATTTGCGAAAAGCGTCACATTCTGCCTGGCTTTCCTCGCATGCTATCAGTACATTCAGATGTTTCATAGTTCGTTACCATTGGTTATGAGGTGGAGCACCGAGATACCAACAATCTTTTTCATCCACGTCCTTTGCCCACACCCCTGCCCAGCTACATAGATCGGGCAGGGGTTCGTTCTTCATCCGATGGATGCATCGGGCGCAAAAGGAAAATTTCTGCTCTGCTTTCATATCATTTATTTTGGATTTATTTTGTTTATGACGGGCTTTCGCCCATCGGGCTTACAACTTATCAGATAGGGGTGAAATCTCATAGTCTCGGCAACGGGGTAAAGCGGTGGAGAGCCTTGCGCATGTGTGCGCCCCTGCACGGGTGCGCTTGCACGGGTGCGTGTGCACCTGCTCACACACGTTGATACGTCTAACTGATTGATTTTCACCCATATTACAAACACCCCCTACTGAAATCGCGGTGCGGATTTACTGTACCGCACCTTTTAGGCGGGATTTTCCCATCAAAAAGGGCGGTTTTCTGGGTCATAAAGTTCGTATTGGGCGCATGGTTGGCTACCTCCATACACGGCACATTGCAGGTATTTGCAGTAAAGCATACCACTCTCATTCGCTTGGGAATTTATCCAAATACAATTCTTACACAATCTTGGTTTCTCCATAACATTTCAATTTATTCAGCGTTTTACAAGTTCACCCAGGCACATTCCAAAAATCGAAATCAGCCGACGGGACTAACTAGAATCTTTCGTCCTCAAAGAACGACTTTTGTATCTCTGCAAGGGTGTGGACGATATCCTTTTCTGGGTATTTCATCCGCAAACGCAAAGTTTCCTGCAAAGCATAGATTTCCGACATGACTTGCTTGGGTGTATATCGTTTTAAGTCCTCTTTCTCCAGAACGTCTAGGATGATGTCACATGCCTCTATTTGTTTCACATCTAACGTCTGCGCACGATACATACCCAAATGCCTGCGCAACACCTCCAACGTATTGTTAGGCTTGGCAGAACGCATCTTCATATCCAGCTGCATAAACTCATGGTCTTTGTCCCATCGGAAGAGTAGCTTATCTGGGCACAACGATTTCCTTATCGGACTGCGGTCAATCGCGTGTGATGGTTCAGCCAGGAGTGTTTTTGTGAGACCTCGCCTAACCTCTTTGTACTTGGCTACCTTGAAATGGAAATAGTGGTAGGCTAGGTCTTGGAATCTCTGCCAGAGTTTGTCGGGTGCATCGTATCGGTCTAACGTGTGTGGTATCTCTCGTTTCTTCATCCGCTTGCCCGACACATCTTCAATCACCAACCATCGGTCTGCCTTACTTTTCAAGGAGAACTCCAACCGCCAGATTTCTGGTGCATATTCATTCCCCTTTGCATCCAATTTCACTTTGCTAATGGGATTATCAATCAACCCGCAAAGGAACCACGAATATGGTATGTACACTTTCTCCTTGGAAATTGTCGCAATCTCTTTGGACTTGTTGTATAACTTTGTGCTCACCATTGATGTGGGAGAGCCCCACGACAATGTTTCCCAATCATAATCGGACCATCTATCATCACCGATAGCGTGAATCTTGCATTGGTTAATCTTCCGATATTTCCGTTCCAATACACGACGGGCGAAACGTGATGGTTGGTCACCATAATCAAAGTACTCAAAATCGTAGCATATATCTATACGGAAAATCCGCTTGAAAATGTAGTCGTGACGTACCATAAACTCGCGCAATCTATCCACACACCCCTTGACATAACATTGAGCATTCACTAACCTCAGTCGGCAAGAAAACTGCGTCAGTCCCTTGAACTCACTATCCCCAGACGGGGGATCTCGACGAACCTCAATCCAATCGTGCCCCTCTTCATCCTCGATGGTGAACACCTCACCCCAGACGCGTGTGCCATAGTCACGTTCATGGACGAAATAACCCTGCTGACGGAAATAGTCCGCATTGCAGGGATATCGCATATTGCTTTCCTCACATGAAACCTCTAACCAATCGATATTGACACACCTCATATAACCCAAATCGGAACTGAAAATTAACTTTCTGGCTGCATCACTCGCCCATTTTCGTCATAAACGACCATCTTCAATATCTTCTTTCCCTCTTCGATGGAATAGGAATAACGAAAGATGCTCACCATGAGCGTTCGCCCATTGCGAGAATGCCGCAATTTATACTTTCGTCCCGTGACCAATGTTGCACCATAAAGGACTTGATATCCATTGCGACACAAGTCGATGAGTTCCTTAATCCCATCGACTTGTGCTTTAGTTAGAAAATCATACTCAAATTGTGTCATTTCTTTGCCTTAGATGATTTCTTTTTCTCTTCCTTAACATCTTCCTGGGCACTAGCTTTCTCTGCATCAGATTCGGCTTGTGACCCCTCTTGGAATGGCACGACGAAACCGCCATAGTTCATCATAAAGGAGTGTCCCTTGCGGTCAACTAGTTCAACATATTCGTCCGCTTTCATCCCCTCGGTAGAACGATTACACCAATAGTGTTTGGTAACGTCAAATAATGCTCCGTTCGACGGGTCTATGAGTTGGCGGGGAACATCATCAGACATGCCACCACATAGTTCGATTTCCCATGCAGAGACCTGCAACCCTGCTTTCATCATCTTGTCTTTCGGGCTGGAATACACACGAAGACTAGCGTTACCTCTCACGAACACCTTAACCCCTTGCTTAAGAAATGGTATCACCTTGGATTCGGTGTCGTTCAACGTCACGTCAACCCACGTTGTGGACTCCGTGTCGTTCCCCTGCGCATCCTTATACTTGCTCGAATGCGCCACTCTGAACGTTACAAACTTGTTTCCTTGGAAATCTTTAATCTCTGCATCGGCACCAATGTTGCCAATCAATTCAACTTTTAGCATAATACTTGAATAATTAAATAAAACATATTGTGAACTAACACTAACTTTCTGATATCGGTATCGTCAGCCTATCAACACATCAAACTTAGTCCGTCTGAAAATCGAAATCAACCGACAATCTACCGAAAATTAAGTGGGGGTACAACCCTCTTGCTCCTTATAGTACTCATACAAAGACATACATTGCTCACAATGGTCTGCATCACACCAACCATCTTTATACCACCAACATTCATCCTTGATATTCATAGCACTGCATTTTCCCAACAACCAACCAATGAACCCAGCCAATAGAGTAGGCACATCAGGGCAAAACCTATGGCTGCAATTGAATCCTCACGGCAGGGTCTCACACTTAGGTTTTGACGTAAAACGGGTGGCACATGAGTGGCCCTGCGGGCAGAGAGATTTTCGAGAAAGAATGATGGAGAGAGTATTGACATCACCCGGAAGAGATTTCGAGCGACTTGTGGAGGATTGGAGATAGAATCTAACGTCCCATTGAGGATATTCCGATAGAGCGTGCGAATATCGGTAACTATCACAACCAGCCCCGAAGACATGCTTGCATGATCACGGGGCTGGGTGTGCGTCTGACAAGACAAAAAATAGTCGGTGTCTGCATCCCATAGACGGAAAAACGCATTTGTGTCGGTTGCATAACAATCAACCAGGCATCTTTTAATCTGGTCTTTCTGGCCATCGCCAACCTTGACTTTAAACACACGGGAACCAGCCTGCAAGTTGCAGGGGTCTTCGATAAAACAATAGAAATGTACCATAACTTTTGTGCTTTAGGTCGTTGCGTTATGACGGATGCACACCTTTCGAGAATCGGCATTATGTGAACCAAAACGTTCAGCCTATCTAAAAAAAAATGCCTCTGACCACACAACTCGCAAAAGACACGTAATCAGAGGCGCACAAAAGTTGTGCCGTCCGTTGGTGTTACGTTCGGTGGACGTCCTCACGTTGCCACTTATCCTACACCGCTGCAAAGGTAGTAAAGATATCGGAAACCTGCAAGAGAAATCAGCCAAAAATGACCTAATTTAGACTAATCTAAATAGTCAGCTGAGCACTATCCCCCTATAAAGGGGGGATAGAGTAAACGTCGATTCATCGAGGATATTTTTTCGATTCACCCAGGAGATAAAAAATCGGCAGGGCGTATCACTACGGCCTGCCGCCAGATAATCTCTAACATAATGATTTTACTTTGAGCGACGTAAGATGGAATCACACTTGACCACATCTATGGTGTCCCCCTTTGCACTCTTAGTCTGCCACATAAACTCCAATTGTCCCGTGTGACGATTGTACGTCAGTATGCCCTCGGAATTGATTAGAAAAAAGCGGCTCGGAGTGCAAGATGTACATACTAAAAACCCAATAATTACGATACCTAAAACAAATTTTCTCATATCACTATAACGTTTAAAAGTTAATCAAGTCGTAGGCTGATGCAATGATATCCAGAGAGACGGGTTGCCCGCACTCCACACGTATCATTCCATCAACCAGAGCAAGCATCTTGTTTCGGTCACTGAACTGCAATCGTTCAAACTCATGCAGGCCACTGAATCGGCACACCGAATCGATGTAGGCTTTGCAGTTGTTCTCCGATGGTGGTGCCCATCGGTGAATGATATCGTGCACATTGGTAAGCGCCTTAACTCGGCCACCATAGCCCGTCATGTAGTTCTTCAGTATCTTGAACCCTGCACGAATGCCCCACTGCATGGAAACGAATTGTTCAAACTCACCATCAGTTGAGCCGGACACCTCGCCTTTCCAATTATTTCCCTTGCGAATGTTCAAAGGGTTGTTGTTGCGGATTCCCCGCGGTTGTTTCTTCTCCATCATTTCGTTTCAGTTTTAGCGTCTGGGTCACCTTTCCGATAGTGGCCACCACTCTTTATCTTATAGTCTATACCGAATATCGTAGCGGTCAACGTAAGGAATTGTGCACACATCATCAGCGTGCCACCTTCGATATCCCCAAACTCGGCTAATTGCTGTCCTATGAAAGCGAGGACAGCGGCAACAAGAAAACTGCCAATAGCCACAAATTTCTCTGCTTTTGCATCGTGTACCATAAACTAAATTATTCGTTTAACCATGACGGGAAAACGGCCTGCGGGGTAACACGCTGATATCCGTCGTTACCTGGGTGTTGTGCCCACACAAACCTAGAAGAGGAAAACAACGTACCTTTGTCAGTCTCTCGCACGATGAAGAGAGCCATGCAAGCAAATTTCATCACGCGCGGGTAATCCTGCGTATCTAGACCCCAAAAAAGCGTGCGGTCTTTCCACATCCACCCACTGACCTGGGTGTACGGACAATTTGTTCGGAACGGCATAGTATCATCAATATCTAACCAAGGGGTTTCGATGGTATAGTCTTCGCGTGGCCAAAACGTCCATGTTTCGACGTATTGATTCAGTGAGGGGTAGTCCTCACGAAAGAAAGCTATCTTGAGTTGGTCACCCATCTGCAGACCAAAGTTAGAAAGAAAATCTCCGTAAGTGGCATTAGGAAACGATTTCACCCAGGAGATATCAAAAGAGTTGTTCCAACCAAGAGAAAAACCAGCATCATCCCAAGTGACGGGGGGTAGTGTTCCATCAGTGAGCAACCAAGTCCCGGCAGGAGCCTGCATCTCACGTTTCGGCACCCAACTGTACACATTGTTTTCGGTATAGTGTGTCTCGAAATCTTCACGTAATAGGGGATAGTTCAGTTTGGAAAAGCGTTGGAACGAAAGCGCCCCCCGGGGCACGCTTGCGAAAGAATCTTTAATAATCTGGGGGAGCCAATGCCACATTCTTTCTATCTGCCCCATGATGCATCTATTTTTCGCCTGCGCTTGCGTATTGGAATAGGTAGGATTCAGATTCTGGCCATAGACCGATTGAACGAGAGTTCCGTTAGGATCTCTCTTCAATTGATATATGTCCGTGCCAACCTTGCCACGAATCTTTGCCTTTGTTCCGCCTAATCTACCCCTAGCCATATCTCAATGAATAAGGGGGTAGGGAAAACCCCTGCCCCCTTTGCTCAAATTTGTGTTAACTAACTCATTTAGTCTTGGTCGAGATCGTCACCGCCCTCTTCTGAGTGATACTGACGGAAACTACCGATAATTTCGGTGTCATTCTTAACTACCATCACGTAGGTTTCACCAGAAAGTTCGAATTGCTCGCAAGTAGCGGGGAACGAAGAAATTGCGTTCATAGCGGTTGCGCCCGTCAGAGACTTGGTGGAGTTACGCATGAACTTGTAAGTGTCAGTGCCAATTTCACCATCAGCGTTAGCAGTCACTTTAAAATCCCCACCTATAGCACCATTCTTCTGGACGTTAGCACCTTGGTAAATTGTACCATAGGCATCCCATGACTTGATGCGGATACCAGATGTTGGTGCAGGGGTTGGACTAAAAGGGCCTGCCTCCTCTCCACCCCCGTTCAAGAAACGCTGGGTGCCCGTTGGGTATGTAGGAAGAGCGTCATCGCTAGTGAACGTAGGAGCAGACGGAGCCACCAGAACAACGTCGTTGTGCTTATAGGCAGCATTCTCCTTGCGGCTGACGATGATACCTGCGTTAGCAGAGAAATCGGCAAATGTGGCCGTGATTGTGTTGCTTGCGAAAGCAAGTGTCACGTTCACATTACCATCGAGCGAGATAACCTCGTTGATGTTGCTTGCAGAAATCTCGGTTGCGCTAGCAAGCGACTGAGAGACATGGAAACGATTGTAGAGGAACTTTCCGTCTGCGGTCACGCAAACTGCGGTAAAGTAATCCTCGACACCGAGACCGAGAGCAGAACGAAGGTCTGCGATAGTGGCACCTGCGGAGAGAGCAATTACAAGGGTCTTGTTAGCACCATTCAGCTGCACACCTGCGATGTCAGCGGCTGAACCACCTGCTACTACATAGGCACCCTGCTTAATGCCTTTCTCACCATACTTATTGAGACCGAAAGTATTGCCACTTGCGGGGTGAGCGGCCACGTCGGCCTTAACCAGAGCGTAGTTGCGACGGATGAACTCCGACACATTCGGCTGACCTGCGGGTACGTTGTCGAAAGAGTGGTCAATGATTGCAGCCATCGAAGACACGGCCTGCATGATGGTGGACATAATCATACGGCCACGCATCTGGGCGAGGGTCTGAGGGTTAGCTACTGATTCTGCCAGACTGCGAACAATCTGCTGCTTGTTGCCCTTTGCATCCTTACCGATGGAGTAAACGTCTGATGCAACACGGCCACGGAGAAATGAGCGAGTACCGCCACTTTTAGCTTTTGCCATAATACAAATTTATAATAATACGATTCAACTTTGCCACCAACCCGGCGGCGGGGTGTCAGAAAGAAAGCACTATCTAACGTCCGCAAAGGTACAAAAAATAAAAATTCGAACCAAATTGGGAGTTAGTCGGGAGTTGCCCCCCTCATGGCCGTGATTAACTGACTATTTTTTTACAAAGCGGCTGAAACCTGCCCACAAGTTTTTATTTATTTTTAAGTTAGTTTAACGGGCACGCGTGCCCGAAATGGCCAAAATCGACAAAAACGGGGGTGCAGGGGGTGTCCCCCTGCCGACATAAAAAGGGGGTGTGGGGGCTTGCCCCCACCGCCCCTGGAGGAGCCAGCTGCACACTCCAGCAGGCTTATTTAGACTTATCTAAATAGGCAAATTCGATCGACGAACGGCCTAAACATACCGACAAACTACCCTATTTTATCGACATAAACCCCTCGAAATAGTTGCAAATGTCCTAAAATTTTCGTAAATTTGCAGTAGCAAAAGACAAAAAATAACCCTTTAAGAACCCCGAGCCGCTGGGCTAAACGGCAGATAATATGACACAACGAGAAGCATTAAAAATGAGAATGGCAATCAACGTACTAATCCAACTGACCGACCCCGACCGCTATGTCACGGCCGTTGCACAAAGGTTGCCCGCTACATCTGATAGCGACGCGGATTACGAAATCCACCTTTATCTGAGAAACCCCGAAAAGTCTGGTCTAATAGAATTGGCTATGCTGGCACGGGTAATCGAGGATATGGGCACACACTATCTATCGTGCGAAAGCACCTATGATGCAGGAACGGAAAAAGGTAAGGACATTAGACATTCAATAAAGATATGGTAGCACTACAACTTGACCTATTCACGGGGCTGGAGATATCCAGCCCTATGAACCCCCAGCAGGAACACAAAACGCTGGAGCCAGCTGCACAAATCACTAACCCCTGCATCGGGTGTGACCTCAAAGAGTGGTGCGGTTCTGACGATTGCGCTAAACATGGTTTTCCAATCGACATGCCGACAACTCGATTCGCTAATCTCAACGAAATGATTACCTATTTCAGAACTCACGACATTCTAGGACTTTAAATAATATCCATCATGATTAATATATATACGACCAATTACACAAAGGCGAGCCGCCTTTCCAACAAGCACTATCTAAAAGTCAGCATCAGCCTATTCAGACCAAAGGAGTTTAACGGAATGCAAATCAATTCCTTTGCACCCACTAAAGAACTACTTGAGGACTACAAAAACGGCCTATCAGAACAAGAATATGAGACAAGATATAGAGAGCAAATCAACAAGCTATCAGATATCTACTCTTTCTTCAAAATCATGGCTAAACAAGCAAAGGGCAGGGATATACTCCTGCTATGCTATGAGAAGAAAAGCGCTTTCTGCCATCGGCATATACTATCAGACATCATTTACGAACGCTACGGCTATAGAATACAAGAATTATAAAGAATACGACTATGAGTACAACAAAATGGATTATCGTCAAAAACCCCAATATGAGGGAAGAAAAGTATCTAACGGGTGTCTGCCCAATAAAATTCGATATTATAGAGCGTCACGCAATGAAATTCAGCACTCAACAAGTGCACGCTATTTCGGAAACCCTGCTTAACATGGGCATATCCCACGAACTACGGCAGACGCATTAGGGGGCATTAGGCCCCCTTTTTTTTATGGGCTGGGGGTTGTTCCAGCCTCGGGGGGCGTAGCCCCACGACGGGAGCGCATGGTGCCGTAGCGGGCTTATTGCGGATTGAGGGGGCAATTGGCGTAGCCAAAACAAAACTATGAAAAACACCCGGGGGGAGCGCGAGGGGGGCAGGCAGCCCCCCTCGCAAACTGCCAATAGTGTAATTAATGGATCACTCTTCTAAAACTAGTCTAAAAAAAGGGTGGTGGGTGGGCGTGGTAAAAATGCAGCGGGCTGTAGCCCGCTACCGCTTAGAGCCTGACCCTATAGGGGCAGGCGGGCGGCAGACCCTTTAGGGGCTGACGCTTAAGGGTGGTGGGTGGGCGTGGTAAAGATTCAGCGGGCTGCAGCCCGCTACCGCTTAGAGCGCGCACCTATAGGGGCGCGCGGCTCTCTGGAGCGCGTAGCACCGCCACACGAAGAGCGTAGCACCGCCACACGAAGAGCGTAGCACCGCCACCAAAGAAACTTTAAAAGCGGGAGGGGGCTATAGCCCCCGACCATCATGAAAGCCCGGCCCCGATGATGAAACCCAAGGTCTATTTATCATAATAGGTCCGGCGATTCTCGATACCGCAGCCAAAAAATCTCGACCACCTCACTATGACCGAACGGACGAGAATCGTTATTATGACTAAATAGAGCCCCCAAAAGCCGTAAATGCCTATAAGCGCAAGACTCGACGGGGGTGAAGACCCGCAGGCCCCGCTATAGCGGGAGCCGAGGACGCAAACCCCCGTCGCGGTGCAATAGTAACGGAGCGCCCCCCGACCAAAGGGAGGGGGGAAAAAGCGCAGGAAACGACAAGACTAATCGTGTCACTATGGGCATTCTCAAGGGCGTAGCAAGGTAACTAAACTCGACAGAGTGCCCGCATCATTCCGCAGGCCGTAAGGCCGAGGACGTAAGGGCACTCGAAGAGGAACACACAAGCCGCAGGAGCGGGGGCGCGGGGGGCGCAACCCACCGCAAGCACCGATGGACGTTAGATGTACGATGGGGTTAACTGATGGCAAGCAGATAGGGGGCGCGGGAAAGATGTGCTTTCCCCGCATCAAAGCGGTAGCCGACAAATAATGTGGGGGAGGGCTGGAGGCTTGCCGCAAGCCTGCCCCCAACCTATTGAAGAGAAGAGCGGGCATAGCGGGTAGCGGCTAGAGCGTCCCCCTAAGAGTAGCGCAGGGGGTCGCTCTAGCCGCTACCCGCTTTGCAGGCTCGAAACGGCAAAAGGGGCGATGGTATGCCAGATGAGCCTCGATTAACCCACATCGGGCGAGGTCGATGTCAGTGTTAGTTGATATCGGCTCGCCCGTGTTCGTTGCGTTCGGTTACCAGATGAGCCTCGATTAACCCACATCGGGCGAGGT
>Ga0247609_10006721_pt1 | contig 11033 bp, 5 predicted proteins | sample 172DNAGHGlowgp2_FD_193487 | JGI IMG/M metagenome (GOLD analysis project Ga0247609, IMG submission 193487) | Sheep rumen microbial communities from Palmerston North, Manawatu-Wanganui, New Zealand - 1728 DNA GHGlow gp2 | ecosystem: Host-associated > Mammals > Digestive system > Stomach > Rumen ... | reverse complement strand
TGCTCATACCAGGGGATGGGGGTCATGTCGCCGGCAGCAAACAAGGCTGCCACCACTCCACCGCCGACAAAGACGCTCAGCATGGTCTTCCAGGAAGCAATGCCCGTCCACAACAGCAGCAGGGCACCCAAGGCGATGGCGATGACGCTGGTCTCACCGATGGAACCGGGAATCAGACCCGTCACCATGTCGCACAATGAAGCCTGGACGGGCTGGCTGGCACCAATCTCGCCCAGCGGCGTAGCCATCGTGAAACCGTCGGGGAGCGTGTTGCCAAGACCGAAGATCTGGTCGGTAGCCACCCACACGCTGTCGCCGCTCATCTTCTGCGGATAGGAGAAGAAGAGGAAAGCACGCGTAACGAGCGCCACGTTGAAGATGTTCATACCCGTGCCACCGAAGATTTCCTTGGCGAAAATCACGGCAAAAGCGGTGGCGAGGGCAAGTATCCACAACGGACAACCCACGGGGACTATCATCGGAATCAGGATGCCGCTCACGAGGAATCCTTCCTGAATCTCCTCACCTTTCCACTGTGCCCAGGCAAACTCGATGCCCAGACCAACGATGTAGCTCACCAAAATCTTGGGAAGTACGGCAAGGAAGCCGTAAAGGAACAGGTCGAAGAACGAAGCCTGAGCCAGCGTACCGGCAGCAGCATAGTTCTGATAACCCACATTATACATACCGAACAGCAGAGCCGGAATCAAGGCTATCACCACGAAACTCATGATGCGCTTCGAGTCGATAGCGTCGTGGATGCTCACGCCGCTTTTTGATGTCGTGTTGGGAACGAACAGGAATGTGTCAAAGCCGTCGTAGACACTGCGGAAAGCATGCAGTTTTCCGCCTTCCTCAAAGTTCGGCTTGATCTTGTCGAGATATTTTCTTAATGCTTTCATCTTTATGCATTCTCCTTTCTGAGGATGTCGAGACCCTCTCTAACGATTTTCTGAAGTTCCAGTTTAGACGAGTCAACAAACTCAGCCAGGGCAAAGTCTTCGGGAGAAACCTCGTAGATGCCGAGTTGCTCCTGCTTGTCTATGTCGCCGGCGATGATGGCTTTGATGAGGTATTCGCCGTAGATGTCCATTGGCAGCACCTTGTCGTATTCGCCACTCATGATCATCTTGCGCTCACCACCCTTCACACGGGCGTCGATGGTATACTGCTTGTTCTTGCCGAAGAGCCATGAGAAATAGGAGCGGCTGACGGAGAACTGCTTGAAGCGAGGCATGATCCAGCCGGCAAACTCGTCGGCATCGTCGCCTTCAGGAATAGCGGTCACCTCTGAGGTGTGGGCACCGAGGAAATCGTCCTTTGTACATGGGTGTCCTGTAAGTGGGTTGCCGTTGATAAGACGCACCTTGCGGACATCATCTACATTTCCTTCAACGATGCTAGCAATAGGAGTTCCTACCAGGGCATCGACGTAGGCAGGTTGTTTTATTTCACTTCCTGCAACAGCAATAGTTCGCATGAGGTTCACCTTGCCTGTATTAAACAGACGACCGAAGAAAATCACAGCCGTCGGGTCAACTGTCCATACCACCTCACCCTTGTTGACAGGATCAAGGTGATTGACCTGCACACTGACATTTCCTGCAGGACAGGGACCATCGAAAGCTGTTACTTCGACATCGTTGGCTTTGACTAATGCCTCGGAAGACTGCATCTTACCAATTCCAAGATACACCTTGGCAATCTTTGAGAGTGCAGACAAGCCTGTCTGGAAATCTTGCTCATTGCCTTTCAACTCTACCTCAAAGTCACCAGCCAATGGCATGTCACGCAAGGCTGATACGAAAATAGCCTTCGGCGTTGTATTTGGGGTTGTCGATACGGCATAAGGAAGTTGGTTGATGTATCCGAACAAACCAGCTTCGAGCAGTTCTTGCTTCACTTCATCTGCAGAAAGAGAACTGACAAGATGCTTTCCGAAATCGGTATAAACTTGCTCTTTGTCAGCTTTCACTTTCACGCAGAGCACTTTACGGCGCTCACCACGCACCACAGCGGATATAGTACCGCTCACAGGCGAGGCAAACCGTACATCAGGACAGTTCTTGTTTACAAAAAGAGCGTCCCCGGCTTTTACGCTATCACCTTCACGAACTACGACCTTTGGCGTCACTCCAACAAAATCATCTGGGACAAGTGCATACTCATCCGCTGGTTTCAATGGCAGTTTCGTCTCAGCCGCATGTCCCTTTAGGTTCACGTTCAAGCCTTTACGTAACTTGATTACATTTGCCATAAATGAAAATATTATTCAGAATTCTTTTACCTTCTCTAATTAATTACCTATATTTATTAAAGTGGGTGCAAAATTACTAAAAAACGGGCAATAAAAGCAGAAAAGCAAAGTATTATTTCATGAAAAACAATAATTTTTGTAGTTTTGCAATGCGTTTGAAACGTTGAGATTACAATTTTGAAAAGAATAAAGACAATTGTCAGTGTTGCGATATGGACCATCGTTGGACTATATCTCCTTTTTATGGTATTGCTCCATATACCGGCAATACAGACTTTTATGGGTTCTCAAGCTGGCAATTTTCTTAGTAAGAAGTTAGGTACTGCGGTGTCTGTAGGACGTATTAACTTAGGTTTTTTCAATCGCATTGTCATCGATGACATTACCATCTATGACCAACAACAACAGAAAATGCTCCATGCTTCCCGACTGGCAGGAAAAATCGACGTATTACCACTAGTGTTCGACGGAAAAGTACGTGTGTCTTCAACTCAATTATTCGGACTGGAAGCAGACTTCTATAAGAAAACGGCAACAGCAAAGCCTAATTTTCAATTCGCATTGGACTCTCTTGCATCGAAAGACACCCTATCCCACACCCCACTTGACATCCAGATACAGTCTCTTGTCATCCGTCACGGAAAAGTGAGATACAACCAATGGGACGCTCCGAAAACGCCTCACCAGTTCAATCTCAAGCATCTTGACCTGACAGAACTCTCTACACACATCAATCTCTACACCTTGACGGACGACTCATTGGCTGTCAAGGTAAAAAAAATGGCATTCAAGGAAAAATCTGGATTAGACATTCATTCACTCACCTGCCAAATTCATGCAGGCAAAAACCGCAGCCAACTCAGCAACTTTGTCCTGCAATTACCGGCTACCCACATCAATATCCCCAATGCTACCGTTTCCTACAAGATGAAGAACAAGCAAATCGAGAAGAAATCGGTTTCTTATGTAGCTTCTTTGAATGAATCAACGATAACGCCCTGTGATGTAGCTTGTTTCTTACCGAACCTGAAGCATTTCAGAAATAGCCTCTCACTACGTTCAGATTTACACGGAACAGCATCGGCGTTGCATCTTGACCTACTCCGCATCACCTCATCTACAGGAAGTATCACGCTGAATGGTAGCGGAATGATTTCCAACTGGGATACGACACCTTTATGGAAAATTCAACTGGACGAGACGAAGCTCAGTGCCGATGGTCTTCAGTATGTAGCTAAGAACTTCAATGGTACGAAAATACGCATCCCGCAAGAAATTATGCGTTTGGGTAATATCCGTGTAAAAGGCTATGCTCAAGGAAAAGGACGGACGATCTCCAGCCGTGGAAACATTCAGACTGATGCAGGAAACGTACAACTACAATTATCACTTACCAGTAACCAGTTTAGTGGAAACATTCAGACTGATGGCATCAACCTATCACGTATCCTAAATGACAACCATTACGGACAAGTCGTTGCCGACATTAAGGCAGAAGGAAGACTGAAAGCATACGGACAACACAACCAAAAGAAACTACCCGTTGACCAACTGACATTAAAAGGCAACATCGGTCGTTTCGATTACAAGGGTTATTCTTATCGTAACCTGACTGTTGACGGCAGTCTGAACAACCACACCATTGGAGGTTTGTTGACTATGGACGATCCGAACGGAAAAGTCGAACTCAACGGTAGTGTGAATTTTTCCAAGCAAGCTCCAACTGTTCATCTCACGGGTAGCGTCAGGAATTTTAACGCCCAGGCCCTACAGCTGACCAACGCTCTTGGCAACCGCATACTTGACTTTGACGCAAAGGCTGATTTTTCCGGAAATTCCTTAGCACATGCTAATGGTTACCTCCATTTGGAGAATGTACAGTCTGTTGATGCAAAGCATCATCTACATTTCAATAACATTGATCTTTCTACAGGTTATCAGGACAACGAACATTTCGTCAGTCTGGAAAGTGATTTCGGTAACATTCTGATACGCGGAAATTACAACTACAAAACGCTGACACAGAGTTTCATCAATGTCATAGCCGATAAACTGCCGTCCGTTCCCGGATTGCCGCCGGCATCAAAAGGCTTATCCAATGATTTTGCCGTTATTGCCAACATCTATGATGCCAGCCTTGTACAGAGTTTGTTCGGCACGCCCTTGCAACTCCATGAGCCACTACACATAAAGGGGGCGCTCAACGACAACGACCATCAAGTAAACATCGATATCGACGCACCAGGACTTACCTATGACGGTATGCATTTCACCAACTCTCACATTTACCTTTTTACACGTGGAGAAAGTCTTTACTCGAATGCCACCGTCAACTACGTTGCAGAAAACGGCAGGCAAACGACACTCGACTTGGAAGGATATGCTGCAAACAACAAACTGACGACGACCTTGAACTGGAAGATTCCAGGTACAAAACCATTGAGAGGATTACTGAAAGCCGAAAGTGAATTCTACGTCAACGAAAACGGCAAGGATGCAGCACACATACATATCCTTCCTTCTGAAGTTTTCCTCGATGATACGCGACTGGAAGTAAAACCTTCGGATATCTATTTTTCCAGGAGGAACCTATATGTTGACCATTTCCAAATCAGCAACAACAACCAGCATATCATCATCAGTGGCAAGGCTACCGACAACCCTGATGATGCCATGTATGCCGATCTGCAAGACATCGATGTTGCTTACGTTCTTGAACTCATTAACTTCCATAGCGTAGACTTCGCCGGATTTGCCAGCGGACGTGCAACGGTGAAAAACGTATTTGGAACACCAGATGCAGAAGCACGTCTCGACGTGAAAGATTTCCGTTTTGAAAACGGCCGAATGGGGATTCTTCATGCTTATGCCGATTACAATACTTCAGAAGGAAACATCAATATTGATGCTGTCACTGACGACGAACCATATGGAACGACCTTGATCAAAGGCTATATCTCGCCTGTGAGAAACAATATCGACCTACATATTCAGGCTCAAGGTACACGCTTGGAGTTTGTTGAAAACTATTGCAGTTCGTTCTTGGACAAAGTCAACGCACAAGGTAATGGCCATTGCCGTGTCTTTGGCGACCTGAAACATGTGAATATCGAGGGGGGAATCGTAGCTGACGGAGACTTGCACATTAAGACTCTGAATACAACATATACCCTACGCAACGACACCATTGTTATGGTGCCGAACGAAATCATCTTCCATAGAGACAGTATATATGACCGAGAGGGTCACTTAGGCATTGTCACTGGAGCACTTCACCATAAGGAACTGAAACAGATGACATTCGACATTAACGTCGAGGGCAACAACCTGTTGGCATACGATTTCCACGATTATGGTGACCAAATTTTCTATGGCACAGTCTATGGAACGGGAAATTGCTACATCAAAGGAAGGAAGGGGGAAATTTCATTCAATATAGAAGCGACATTGAACAAAGGATCATTCATCGAATACAATGCCGCCAGTCCGGAAGGAATCAGCAAGGGAGACTTTATCCACTGGGAACAAATGACGCCAGAGATTACGAGTGTAGAAAGTCGAGGAACGAGCAGCAATAGTTGGAGGAAGACAGTATCACGTCCTAGCGATATCCGCATCAACTTCCTAGTGAATACCACACCCGACTTTACTCTCCGCCTACTCATGGATGAGAATACAGGCGATATGATTTCATTGAACGGTAACGGAGTGTTACGCGCCACCTATTTTAATAAAGGGGGACTGGAAATGTTCGGTAACTACCTCATCGACTATGGCACTTATACTATGACCGTCCAAAATGTCATCAAGAAAGTATTTACCTTCCAACCAGGCTCCACCATTGTCTTCGGAGGCGATCCCTTCAATGCCACACTGAATATGAAAGGGCAATATACCGTTCCCGCCGTAAGTTTGTCTGACTTGCAAATGGGTAACTCCTTTACCAATAACAACATCCGCGTGAACTGTCTGATGAATATCGGGGGAACAGCAGGTGACCCTAAAGTTACCTTCGACCTCGACATGCCGACACTCAGTACGGACGCACAGCAAATGATACGTTCCGTCATCAACTCCGAAGAAGATATGAACCAACAGGTCATCTACTTGCTTGCAGTAGGCAGATTCATGCCACAAACAACAAACAACGCCACAACAGAGAATCCGGCACAACCCAACCAGACCACCCTTGCCATGCAGAGCTTACTGAGTGGTACGCTAAGCCAACAAATCAATACGGTGCTCAGCAATGTAGTTAAGAGTAGCAATTGGAATTTCGGAGCTCACATCTCACCGGGCAATGAAGGCTTTAACAATGCAGAATACGAAGGTTTGCTGTCTGGACGATTGCTCAACAACCGCCTCCTCATCAACGGCGAATTTGGCTATCGCGACAACGTAAAGTCACAACAATCCAGTTTTATAGGCGATTTTGATGTCCAGTATCTCCTTTTCCCTAACGGAAATCTCTCTGTGAAAGTATATAACAAAACCAACGACCGCTATTTCACGCGTAACTCACTGACAACACAAGGCATTGGTATCCTGATGAAAAAAGACTTTACAACATTGAAAGATCTCTTTGGCAGAGAAAAGAAAAAGAAGAAAAAAATGAAGCCGTCTGCAAAAAAATAACTACCTTTGCAACGCAATATATCACCAAAACCAACAAAAAAACATGAAAAAACTATTCCTTGTAGCACTGGCAACAGTTTGCATGACGGCAATACATGCTGGTGGACTGATGACCAACACAAACTACCACATTGCATTTGATCGCATGATGGCACGCGGTGCTTCAACAGAAATCGATGCTGCTTACAGCAACCCAGCTGGTTTAGCATGGGGATACGAGGGATGGCAACTTTCATTGAACTTCCAAAAACCTTGGCAAAACCGAGATATAGAGACGACAATTCCCAACTTTTTAGCGAATCCTGCGTTAGGTTATAACGGTTATACCATCGACAAAAAGTTTAAAGGAAAAGCATCTGCCCCCATTGTTCCTGCCTTATTTGCATCCTATAAGAAAGAACGATGGGCAGTTTCCTCTATGATTGGCATTGTGGGCAGCGGCGGCTTTGTCAAATACAGTGATGGCATCCCGATGTTCAACGTGATGACGATGGGAAAGATTTTCGAAAAATCTGTTGCCGCTCATTTGGCAAACCCAGCAAGCCCTGTTATCACTCCCGAAATGTATAATATTGCCTCAGAAGTGAAAGGTAAGCAATATATCTATGGTGGGCAAGTGAATTTCACCTACAAATTTACTGATTGGCTGGCAGCAGCAGTTGGCGTTCGAGCCAATTACTACGACGGTTACAATCGCGGCTATGTAACAGCAACCACCGTTGAGCAACTAGGCAGTCAGCAACTCATGCATCTTCAGTTAGACGTAACACAGCGTGCGTGGGGATTTGCCCCGATCATCAGCATCGACTTTCATAAAGGTCCGCTGACCATTGCTGCCCGTTACGAATTCCGCACAAAAATAAACACCAAAAACACTACTGATGCCCTCAAAGTCACCATGATGGGACAGCAGACCGACATCAAAGCCATGGCTGACCAATTTGGTAACGAGATAACATTGGATGGCATTGCCCAAAGTATGGGTAATGAAATGACAGCAAAACTCAAGAACTACATGCCAGGTGAACGAGTTCGCTACGACATGCCTGCACTCTTGGTTGCTGCTGTAGGCTATGAATTTACACCCAAACTGCGTGCTACATTGGAGTATCACTTTTTCGATGACAAAAACGCAAAGATGGCAGACAACCGTCAGAAAGAGTTGAAACACGGTACCCACGAAATACTGGCAGGCATAGAATACGACATCAACGACAAGTTCACTGTCAGTTGTGGTGCTCAACGTACAGACTACGGCCTGAGCGATGGCTATCAGCAGAATACATCATTTGCCTGCGACAGTTATTCCATCGGTGTCGGAGGAGCATGGAACATCACAGAAAAAATGCGCTTGAACGCCGGATATTTCATCACATTATACAGCGATTACACACACAACCAACCCAACTACCTAGGCACACCCTATGCAGGAAAAGATGTCTATTCGCGTACCAACAATGTCATCGGAGTAGGTCTTGACTACAAGTTCTAAAAAAGAACACCTCTTCGATAAGACTAATAAGATAATTTCTTTTTTACTCAAACAAACAAAGCATTTAAAACCATGAACGCAGAATCAACACAAGAACAACACAAACACGCTAGCGGTAGGCTTCAGCACCACAGCGACAAGGACACAAAGCATCACCACCATCATGAAATGAACCGCCACCTGTCAGCAGCACAAAGGAGAAGAATCATTGAGAAGGTGCTTCTTGTTACAGGTTGTTTATTGGTAATAGTGATTTCTATCGCTATCTTCTATGCCTACTTTATCGACAGATAAACATTAATAAAAAACGCTGTACCGCGGTACAGCGTTTTTTATTGAGAAACCGTAACGTAATTATTTTGTGATGCGGAACCAATCAGCATCAACCCATCCGCGGTTCTCATTACCCGCAGGCTGAACAGCTACGAGTCCCACTTTAGCCCCAATCCATTTGCCTTGGCGCATAGTGAAAGATTCGCCTGCAGACAAAAACTTCTTTCCGTCGCGCGAATATGCAAACTGTACACGAGCCTCATGCTTATTGGTACCGTCGGCATTAGTTCCACCTACATAGCTGACTGAAAGACGCAGATAGATGTCACAATGGATGGCAGGTTGATAGTCAACTTTATCCTCTGCCGTTGGCTTTAACGTTGCCAGCGTTTCTATCGTTTCCGGTTTCCCTTTGTCTGCCTTTTTGCAGGTAATACGTTGCAAGAGGAACTCTTTGCCTACCCGCTTGACGACAAGAGCCGAATAGTCGAGCCCCATCATGATTAGGCCACCATATTGGTTATCCTCCTTTGCTGTCATGCGAATCTTCGTCGTTGCTGTAAAATTATCAGCCGGGGTCTTCTGCAATAACAGGTTGGGAACGTCCCAGATGCGCTCACAAACCGCTTTAATTGAATCCTTCTTACTTTTTCCAACGATAATACACCCACTCTGTTCGTTTTTCTTCTCTGCCCAATATGGAACGCTCAAGTTATCGTGCGAACCTGCTTTGTAGCAATAGACACGGAAGACACCCCAAGGAGTGGGCATACCAAATTTCTGGTCGTAGTTGGCATGCCACTGCCACTGTAGTCCCATACGCGGCTCATTGAACTCGTCACTCTCTATAGGATTCTCGTTGGCAACCTTAGCAGCCGTCTTCGGTTTCTTATAAGTAAGCACAGGTTCGCCACAGTAGCCTTTCGATGGCACCTTGCCCATGACAGGCCAGTTGTCTTTCCATGTTACAGGTTGCAAGTGGACAACACGTCCGTAAGCCTCTTTATCCTGGAAATGAAGAAACCAGTCTTCACCGTATTTCGTATGTACCCATGCACCTTGATGAGGACCATTTATATTGGTCTTACCCTGTGCAAGTACTACCTTCGACTCATAAGGACCATAGGGAGACTTCGAACGCATTACCAATTGGAAACCAGTGGGTACGCCACCAGCCGGACACATAATCCAGTACCATCCGTCGCGTTTGTAGAATTTCGGACCTTCACACGTGCGGTTCTCCGTACCGTTACCGTCGAAGACTATAACAGGTTCAGAAATGGCTTTCGTCCCTTCTGCATTCATCTCGCGCACCGTCAGCACACTGGCAAAGCGACTGCGAGAGTTTGCCCATCCGTTCACCAAGTAACAACGACCGTCATCGTCCCAAAGCGGTGTGGTGTCAATCATGCCCTTACCTTCGATAACACAGACTGGTTCACTCCATTCGCCAGCAGGATTCCTCGTTTTCACCATGTACACCCCATAATCGGGATCACCCCAATAAATGTAGTATTCCCCGTTATGGTAGCGGATGCTCGGAGCCCAAACGCCGTCACCATGACGCACGCTCGCAAAGTGGCGTTGCATCTTTTTGTCACCGGCATAGAGCGACTTCAGTGCATAACCAACAATTCTCCAATTGACCAAATCCTTTGAATGCAGGATGGGGAGACCTGGTGTACATTGGAACGAACTTGCCGTAAGGTAATAATCTTCGCCCGATGCTCCTACGCAGACATCAGGGTCGCTATAGTCGGCATTGATGACAGGATTGGTATATGTCCCGTCACCATTGTCTGGATTCCACACTTGGGAAACATAGGGTTTCTGTGCTTGCAGGGAAAAAGTACTGCACACCATGCAAAGTGAAAAAAATAGTTTTCTCATAAGAATTATTATATTATAAGTTAGTATCTAGCGAATCAATTACATATCAGGTTAGCATTTATCGAATCAATCAATATATCACACTGGTATTCAGGGCATTATCATTTGTTTTTAGTCTCCTGAAATGATAGTGGGCACCATCATATTCTATGCGCATCAATTGGTGTGGAGCAGTCCCGTCGGGGTTGATCTTATCAGTCAAAGCTATTGCTACATGTCCCATCGTGCGACGAAGATTCATTTCGACACATGGCAAAACAGCATATTGACCATCATCGTTCACATAGATCATCATGTCAACGCCAAAAGGTCCGACATAGATATTACGCAACACTCCTGACATGCCCTTAATGATTTTTTCGCAGGCTGCACGCAACACCTCAACACCAACGTGTTTGCAAAGCATCTCCTCCTTATCCTTCTCACTCGCCAGGACATTGCCTTGATAAGCTCCATTGACAGTATTAAAGATTGACAGTCCCACAT
>Ga0247609_10006718_pt1 | contig 11036 bp, 10 predicted proteins | sample 172DNAGHGlowgp2_FD_193487 | JGI IMG/M metagenome (GOLD analysis project Ga0247609, IMG submission 193487) | Sheep rumen microbial communities from Palmerston North, Manawatu-Wanganui, New Zealand - 1728 DNA GHGlow gp2 | ecosystem: Host-associated > Mammals > Digestive system > Stomach > Rumen ... | reverse complement strand
GATTCAGAAAAAAACCGTACATTTGCAGTCCCGTTTTGGGAAATTGAGATATGGTGTAATGGTAGCACTACAGATTCTGGCTCTGTCAGTGAGGGTTCGAGTCCTTCTATCTCAACGAAAATCAGCCTTTTGAAGCTGATTTTTATTTTGAAAACGGTATGGCGGGGTAGCTCAGCTGGTTAGAGCGTCGGATTCATAATCCGGAGGTCGTGGGATCGTGACCCACTCCCGCTACGAGTTTGAGGGGGCTCTGCCCCCTAATACCCCCGCGGCTCCCGGCCTATAAGTCCTTACGGACACGGCCTCCGCCGGGCGCTCTGATGAGCGCCGTGACAGGGAAAAAGATCGTAATACCTATATATGTGGAGACTGCCCTTCGTGGCGGTTTTTTTGTTGTTTCCCTTGCTGAGCCGGCTGTTTGATGGGATGTTATGGACCTAAGGGGTTTGTGCTGCCCGGCTTGTGTGTACAAACCTCGTTTGTACAAGAAACAGTCAGCAGAACGACGATTCCATGTACAAGTCCCGCCGACTCGGCCGATTATCGACCCGATTCCGAAAGACTTGTGCAGAAAACCCCGTCCAGAGACCCCTTTTGGTGTACAAACGAGACTTGTACATAGCAACATTGACTCCGCCGGACAGATTCACCTCGAAGAAACCGGCATCGCACTAATTCCAGTTGTCGATGAATATGAGATTGTGAAGTAGAATGAATGAAAAAGGGCATTGCGTCCCTTTTTCTTTTCTTGTTTGGTTGTGTGGGGGTGTGATTTTTGCAGATGCCAGAGCATGAAGTCGTTGCAAATCATCTTCCTGCAGGCATGCTTACTAATTCTGGCGGCATGTGGCCCCAAAGGGCCCCGTGTCGTACAGAAGGAGGGCTTTACGCTCATTTACGATACATTGGAGGTGGACGTGAGCAGTATCGAACTTCCGGATATGTGGTTGTATTTTGTGAGGGCCGTGCCCTTGGAGGATGGGTATCTATGTGCGTTCGAGCAAAAGAAACCAGGGCCTTATTCTCCTTACCCCCAGAGATATCTACTGAAAGCCAATCGGAAAACGGGTCAGACCCATATCGTCGATTTCCCGTGCAAGGATGACCTTTATTGGAGCATTCGGGAAAGAAACGGTGCTATATATATGAATTATCCCGAGTGGTGTGATACGATGTGGCGTTTCATTCCGGATCGGGAAACATGGGAGGACGCGACCGACTATCGGGATGTCGTCTATGAAGATGAGGATTATCGGATCTATTGCAAGAGAATGCGTTATTCCCCATACCATACCTGGTTTATGGACAAACAGACGGGAGAGCAGTATTTCTTCCCGGTCGCCGCCGGCCAGGTTCTCCGGTTCAACGGCTATTTCTATTTCACAGACCATGAACGATTCCGTGGACTGGCCGATCCGAAGGTCGGTCTCCTCTGCGACAGCCTATCCAACTATGCGGCGGCGCTTGCCGAGCCCTCTGGCATGATGCCTCCGGCCCTCCGCTCCCACTACCGGGAAATGAAGGCGTTTGGCAACATCTATGCTTTTGGGGAAGGAGATGATGGCTGGTATGGGTGCGAAGGTCCGTTAACGCCGCCATCCGACACGGTTTTCAACGCATCTTTTAAGGCGCAGAAGGCGCTTTATCAAATCGTTACCGACCCGGAGACAACCTGGGTCGCCCAAGTTACAGGCCAGGGCCTGAAAAGGATAGTGGACTTGGGTAAGCACTATGATGCATACCGCATCGGTCGGGCAATGCTGTATTATGAAGATGATGACGCGAATGCCGGTATCATCGAACTGGGCGACACCCTTCGCTTCCACCACCTGCACTTCTGATGAACAGCAAATGAAACAATCATTTTCCATAAAAGCCAGGCTCTCCAGTTTTGCAAACGCCTTTCGGGGCCTGTTTGTCTATATCCGGCAGGAACATAACGCATGGATTCACTGTATTATTGCAGTTCTGGTTGTTATAGCAGGAATCCTTTTCCGCATTTCCCTGACAGAGTGGGTGGCGGTTGTCTTTGCTATCGGATTGGTTTTGGCAGCAGAAGCCTTCAACTCTTCCATTGAACGGATTTCCGATGTTGTTCAACCCGAAAAAGACGAAAGAATCCGGGACGTAAAGGATATTAGTGCTGGAGCGGTCCTTCTCTGTGCCATTACAGCTGCGGTGATAGGCGTAATAGTCTTTTTGCCGAAAATCCTAGGGCTGTTTTCCTAATTCCTTTGTACCGCACTTTGGCCATATTCACGTATACCTTTGCGGATATGATGTGAAGTAACGCTATGGAGAAAGGGCTCGTGCTCTTTTTCTTTTCGACTGATTGTCTTATATTTACACCGATAAATCAGTTAGCACCATGAAGCCGGCCTTTCTATTTGCACTTTGCATTCTGACCGCCGTTTCTTTGTCGGCACAAAAAAAGCGTTTACTTCTGCCATCGCAGCCGATGAGGGCGGATATTACCGTTGGCGATTATGAGCCTGCTATTTCCGTTGCGGTAAACAACATGATTCGTCACGAAAAGCGATTCCTGTCCACGTCTGACATTTTCGACATCCACCTCAATCCAGAACAGAATGTGCTCGTTGTCTCTGCAAGGGTAGATGATGAATTCAACCATTACTTTGCCATTGTCAGTCCAAAAGACACCACTGTAAAGCCAGTGTTTATCCCTGATGAGGAGAAACTGGTTTGGGTCTCGCCTGTTTCTAAAGACACCATTATGACGTGTAACGACTGCTTTGACTGGTATTCCGAGTTTTATTCGTTGTCATTTTCGCCTGAAGAAGTCCTAATTGACTACCACGACTTGCCTAATAAGATGATAACTTTAGCCGGGAAACTGTTTTTCTGGTGTGATGATACAGACCCTCAGTCAAAAGAAATCATTGACAAACTGATGGACATGGGACGTGTTGATTTCCTCGTAAAGGAGAATGCTCTCGGATGGGGAGTCATCGACGATGGTAAAGAAGTTATATGCTATGACTTAGAGGCATTGACTCAAGGTAAAATCAAGAAGTACCACGACTATGGTATTGGGGGTAAGGGCTTTCGAGCCAGGCTTCGTCAAGGTTGGTATCTATTGTGGCATCCTCAACGGGACTAAACAGAGATGGTGGAAATAAAGCATTAAACCATTCTCCCTCCTGATTATCAACTTACAGCATTACTACTACGGGAACCTGAAAGCTCTCTGTGACCACTGGGGGAAAGATGCCATCGGGGTCTCGTACTCGTACTTGAAGAATCTTAATATTTCCGGAGACAAGCCATTTCGAAACGAATATTGTTGCATTCGACGTGGAGTCATCCTAACATCACCCAGAATCGAGAAAAAGAGATGATGCACTTTACTCTAAAATATTGGTGGCACAGTATCCCGTTTGTCATCCTTGCCTTTTATTTGCTGGCTTGCTTCAACGACCCGTGGCTTGGGTCAATATTTGTATCTATGACCTGGTGGTTGATACTACTACTGATAGCCTGGGCGATTATTGTACTTTATAAGAGTTGGAAAATCGGAGGTGGTCATAAGTATCTTATTACCAGTTTGTCTGCCATTGATATTATCGCATTGGTCCTATTGTTATTGGTCCGTATTCCGGCATACAAATGCAATCCTGACGAGATGGTTGAGCACTATGATAAGCATAAGGCCGAGATGGAGGCACTTGTTTCATTCACGGAGTCAGCACTGGATGAGGGGCAGCAAATGTATTTGGAGTTTGAGCACGGAAAGGTTTCAATGTTCCATACATCAACGGTAGCTCACTGGGATGATGCTGAAAGATTGAAATCAGAGATTATGAGTGAAGTAGGTTTGGATGAGGAAGAATTCAAGTCCATCAAGAAGCAATTGGAATCCATTAAATGTATTTCGATTGATACTCATTTCCCAGATTATTGCGATATTGGATACAAGCGTGTCGCAATGGGTCTGTATTCGTATCGCCTGTATTTGAATCCAATGAGTGATGATGTAAAACGGGACGCATTATCAGATGGGCATTTCATTCCTTACAATGAGACTACCCTCTTGATGTTCGGGGGAGGGGCTGCAGGTCCGGACACATTTGGCCATGAGGTAAAGGATGATTTCTTACGCCGGCATCCATTCCCTTTTCCGACCATATCAAAGTAATACAAACTCTTAAGGTGATACATTCGGCAACGGGATATCACTCTTTTTGTATATCGGCGGCTAAGATTCGGCGGTTTTGGAGATACGGAGAAATGTGGCTATCTTCACATCACTAACTATAATTATGGGAAGAGAGGATTGGTATAGAAACACCCAATGGAACGAAGAGATCGAGGCCGCTTTTCGAGAGAGGCTTAATCGATCTAGGCAACTGTTCCATAAAGCACAGTATCTACGGATTCAAGGAAACTATTTGCTTTCATCCAAAGATGTTGTATATCAAAAGATTGGAATCTCTTTGATGAACGAATTGTTGAATGATTATCCTGATACCAAGGACGTTATATTCAGCAAATTTGAGGCGTACGTCGATTTAGGAGACTATTATTACAAGAGGGGGGAATTGGACTTAGCGTATGGGTGTTTCAAGAATGCTACTCGTTATGATAAGGGAATGACTGTTAACCAAGACCATGCTGTCCTTGCATACATCAAAACGGCGGTACTCACAAAACGTAAGGAAGATTATCCAGATTGCGATTCGCGATTGGGCGGGGTCAACCACACCCCGGTTTTTCCTCAAGAATATTACGAGTTAGGGCTCAGTGGTGCACTACTGCATGATGCTATGGGGCGTTTCGATGCGGCTAAAGCATCTGCAACCCTCGCCCTTCAAGCCCTGGACACAGACTCCCCTTTTAAAAGAGGAGACAAAATCTATGGCAAAGCATTTGCTACAGAAGCCGAATTATTGTTTCTGACCAGCGTTGTCTACCGATAATCAATTGACGGCTATCTTGGAAACAGGATGGCCGTCTGTTCTTTTGTACCCCACCTTAGCACATCGACGGACTATCTTCACCGCCGATATGACAACCTATTACTGCCATACCCTTGAAGAAGCCTTGAGACGAGCCAAAGCCGCCGGGAAAAGATCTGGTTGCTGGTATGGTGGGATTGTATTGAAGTCCGGGAAGAGGGGGTTTGCAATCTACAGGGAAGGGAAAGTGATTGAGCAGTATTCGGTTATTGGGAGATAATCAGCCACTCTGCAATTATCCGCGGCCGACTATGTTTAGTATAGTTTGAAGATTTGGATGAGAATGGTTATCTTGCAGGTTGTAAACGCCTGTTTTTCATGAATCAAGATTGTAAACCCATTCTGCACTTCACTTTAGGAATGATGCTTGCCTCCATTGTAGCATTCCTTATGCATCCTCTGTTATGGATACAGGCAGGGCCCTATTTTGATTGGAGTTTCCTTTGGGTGGGCGTTTTGTACATTCTTGTTTATGGCGCCGTTGGCATGTTTATCCGGTGGAAATGGTGGAAGTATACCTGGAAGAAACAAGCAATCATCGTGCTCTTTATTGTCAATACAATCTTGGCTATCTCTCTTCTGATTTACCTTCATTGGCCTCGGTATATTGAGATTGACGGAGTCCGGGAGCAATGGTATATGGATGGATTGACAGGTATGATGATCTTGTCAACCAGTGCCGTGGCAGCCCTTTTTTCTGCCATCCCGATATCCCTTTGTTGCTACTGGTTCAAACGAAATCGGGAATAACAAAAAAAAAGAAGCCGCTCCACCCCAATCCATTCACGGGCGGAATCTCTATAATGGCTTTTACTTCCGGCTCATAGACTCAGCGCGATAACCCATTCCAAGATGAGTGGAGAATGACTACACGACCATCCGCGCTGTTATCATGAGCCGATGATTGTTCTCGAGGATGCCGGTGTTTGATTAGAGTAGGGACGGCGGCTAAAATTCGGCGGTTTTGTTCTATATTTGCCCATGGTCGCTGATATTTGAACTTATTTGCGACCAGTAGTTCTTTGGCACATATTAGGTCTCACGATTAGTCCGGCGGTCAGGTCTTTTCTAGGTGGTTCAGCTGGTGTTTTGCGTCGTTAGAGAGCAGAGGTGAGCTTGTGTGTACGTGACCCACTCCCGCTACGAAACAGAACAATATCGATATTCTCTATATATGCCCGTCACTGTTCCCAGTGATGGTTTTTTATTTTTCTTTCCGGCGATTTGTCTTATATTTATGCCGACAAAACGGAAAAGTATGCGATTTCTCATGCCTATAACGGCGTTATTCCTGATATGCGCCTCCTGTGTCCGCCAGGACCGCCACACGGATTACGTGCTGGAGTGGAAGGGGGACGGGTTGAAGGTGACGCTTAAGGTCAATACCCCGCTGGATACCGTGCGCTTCACGTATGCATCGGAGAACGGGGGGCAGAAGGACCAGATGAGTTGGTTTCAGGAGTTTGCGGTGGAAAGAGGTTCCGTGTCCATCGATTCGGCCAGCAGGACGCTGACCATTGTCCCTCAGAGGAACCAAGCGGAGTTTTCCTATGTGGTGCGCTGTACGCTTCCGGAAGGCTATGGTTCGCCGGGCGGATGCCTGATGGACGTTTTCCGGCCGGACATCGACCAGGACATGCTGTTCTCGCGGACGGAGAACATTTTCGCCGTCCCGGTGGACGATGAGGAAATGCCCGTTACGGTCGAGTGGGCTTCCACGCCGCCTTATCCGGTGTTCTGTATGTACAATCCCGGAAAAGGCACCGACAGGTTCCAGGGTGTCGCCGGCGACATCGCCTGGTCCGTCATGGCCGGGGATCCGCTGCTGACGGTGGATACCGTTATGGTGGGTGGTGGAAAGCACTATCTGGTAACGGCGTTGAGAAAGGATGTCGATCTGAACAAGAAACAGCTCAAGGAGTACTTCCACGCTTTCTACGGCACCATCTCCGATTTCTGGGGAGACGCGTATTCCGGACCTTATTCCATGCTCTTTTTCCCGTTCAGGAACAATACCTGGGAAGCGACCGGAAACGGTTTCACGAACGGCTTCTTCTCCCGGTACGATGCCACGGCGGATACCATCCTGACCATCAACCGCCGGGACCTGTTTACGCATGAGATCGGGCACAAGTGGCTGAACAACGGCCCTGTATGGTTCCCGGAAGGGTTCAACGAGATGCAGACCGCCTATCAGCTGGTCGCTTCGGGGCTGGACGATCCGTCCTATTTCGCCACCTACTTCAACCACGCCCTCTCCGGGCTTTTCCACAACCCTTACCGCAATGTCCCTGACGAAGAGGCGGAAGAGAAGTTCTGGGAGGACGGAGATTATATCTGGCTTCTCTATTGGCGCGGCTTCGGCTATGCCTTCCACCTTTGCGGCGTTTACGAGAAAGAGACCGGCCGCCCGAATGCCTGGAAGCCCATCATGCAGGCCGTGAAGCCCTTTGTCGACGATTTCACGGCGGAGAAGTTCCTGACGGCCATGGCCTCCCTGATGGACAAGGAGCGCCTGGAGAAGGATTATGAAAAGTATATCCTGCAGGGTGCCGATTTCGATTTCCTTCCGGAAGACATGCCGTCCGGTTGCCGGATCGTCCGTAATGCCGAGGGCGTTCCCCGGCTGGAAATAACGGACGAAGCCGCTTTCGCGAAGCATTTCCAATAAAAGCCGATGAAGAAGATCCCGAATACCTATGTGATCATCGCGGCGCTCATCGTGCTGTGCGCGGTCCTGACGTGGTTCGTCCCCGGCGGAACCTATGTCACGGGGGAAGACGGGACGCTGTCCTACGAGCGGGCGGAGGCGGCCCCGCAGACCTGGCAGGTGTTCTCCGCCGTTTATCACGGGTTCGTCAAGCAGGCGGGGATCATCATCTTCATCCTCGTCGTGGGCGGGGCCTTCTGGCTGCTCAATGCCACCGGGGCCGTCACGGCAGGCATCAGCCGCTTCATCGCCCGGGTGGGTCGGCGGGACAAGTGGGTGCTCGTCTCCATCACCGTCCTGTTTTCCCTGGCCGGGGCTGTATTCGGCATGAGCGAGGAGACGATTCCTTTCGTGGGGATCGTGGTCCCGCTGGTGGTGTCCATGGGGTATGACGCCCTGATGGGCATGCTCATCGTGTATGTGGCGTCCAATATCGGCTTTTCCGCCGCCTTCCTGAATCCGTTCACCGTCGGGATTGCGCAGGACATGGCCGGCCTGCCCCTGTTCTCCGGGATGGGATACCGCGTGTTCTGCTGGGCCGTCCTCACGGTTCTCACTGCACTTTTCGTGGTTATTTATGCCCATAAGACCCGGAAAGCCCCCGCGGAAGCCGTCCGACTGGAGGATACACCGCTCACGACCCGCCAAGGCTGGATTCTCGTCGTCCTGCTCCTGACCGTCGTCGCCCTTATCGTCGGGGTGACCGTCTGGGAATGGTATCTGCCGGAGATCACGGCCCTTTTCCTGGGAATGGGGATCGTGTGCGGAATCATCGCCGGTTTCGGGGCCAACCGGATCGCCGAAGAATTTCTTGCCGGGGCCAAGGACATCCTTTCCGCCGCCCTCGTCGTGGGTTTTGCCTCCGGGATCATTGTCATCCTCCAGGACGGCCATGTCGTGGACAGTATCCTCCATGGGATGCAGGAAGGACTGGACGGGACCGGCCCCGTCGCTTCCCTGTCGGCCATGTACGGCATCCAGTCTCTCATCAACTTCCTGATTCCCAGCGCCACGGCGAAGGCCGCCATCACGATTCCCATCATGGCTCCCTTTGCCGACATGGTGGGCGTCTCCCGCCAGGCGATGGTGCTGGCCTTCCAGTTCGGCGACGGATTCACGAACATGGTCACCCCTACCTCCGGCGTCCTCATCGCCGCCTTGGCGATGGCCCGCATCCCCTACGCGAAATGGGTAAAATGGATTTGGAAAGGCGTGGCAGCCCTCCTCATCATCGGAGGGGTCCTGCTTGTCGGAACGGTTTTCGTCCCTTCATTCTGATTTCCGGAAAAAATAGTATATTTGCTTGCCAGACAACACGTAACACACAGCGATATGAAAACTCTCAAGCACATTGTCGCGGCAGTCGCCGCCCTGTCCATCCTTACGTCCTGCTCCGTCCTCAAGGGACTTACCTCCAGCGCTGCCTCTGCCGGCAGTAACACCGGATCGGCCATCGCCGCCATCTACAACATCTTCAAATCGACCGGCGGAATCGACCTGAACAACATCACCACCCTGATCAATCTGGGCAAGATCCTGTCCGGGGCCCAATCCCTGACCGGCGCTACGGAGGCTTTCACCAGCGATTTCACCTCCGGCCTGATCAGCGGGTCTTCGAATCTGGTCAATTCTGCCAATGTCGCCAGCGTGCTGAGCGGTCTCAAGTCATTGGCCAACATCAATACGTCGGCCATCACCAAGGCGACGTCGGCCTATTCCGCCAACGGTACGGCGCCCGCCCTGACCAATTCCACGGAAGGGGTTTCCGCGACGGTTTCCGCGCTGACAAAGCTCATGAAGGCTTTGTAAGGATTACAAGAGCCCAAGGTCTTTTGCCTTAGACACCAAAGCTGCTGCCGTGGGGACATCGAACTTCACCAGCAGCTTTTTCCGGTACCATTTGATGGTTTCCGGGCTCAGGAAAAGAGCCTCGGCCATCTGCGGGTTGGTCTTACCCTCGGCGATGAGGGCGAGGATCTGCCGTTCGCGGTCCGTGAGTACAGGCGCTTTGTTGGAAGGGGCGCGGAGTTCCTCCAGCGTCTCGTCCATCACCAGCGCCGTTTCCGCCTGCTCCTTTTCCATGTGTCGCAGCCGGCGAAGGATCAGAAGGACCGCTGCCACGAGGGCGGCAAGCACCACCAGGACGACCAGCCACCCCATCAGATTCCGCTTCTGGGCCTGCAGGACCTGGCTCATGAAATCCAGGTTCTCCATCCGGAAGCGGAATTCCTGGTCATCGTGCAGGGAATAATACTGGTCCGCTTCCTGCAGGCAATGCAGGGCCTTCCAAGTCTTCCCTGTTTCCAGGTACAGGCCGCCTAGGCCTTTCAGGGCATTGGCCACCAGCAAGGAATCCCCCGCGGTCCGGGCGTATTCAAGGGATTTCTCGTAGGCCGGGAGCGCCTGGGCATAATCCTTTTCCTCCAGCCATGTCTCTCCGATGTTGTAATAGAGGACGGAATTGCTTTCGTTCCACCCATGTTTGTCAAAGATTTCGCCCGCTTTCCCATAGTAGTCCATCGCCGTCGGGATGTCCCCCATAACATTGTACAGGTTGCCGATGGCCCCATATAGCGAGGACCGGCTGTCGTCGATGTCGATTTCCGCGTATCCCTCCGGATGGCTCGGGGAGGTGGCGCCGGCAGCCATCTTTTCCACGCAGGCGAGGGACTCCTGGAACCACACCATCGCGCTGTCGAACTGTTCCCGGGCATAGAAGTACTGACCGATGTGCCGGGCGGCATCACCCGTGGCTTCGGTCCATCCCTTCCGCCGGCTGATCGCAATCGCCTTCCGGGCATAGAACGCCGCCTTTTCGCCATTGATCACCTCATACCCCAGCATCAGGTCCCGGTAGGCCCGGTTCAGGTCAATGAGTTCCTCTTCCGTGGCCTTGTCGATGGCATCGGGAGTCCAGCGGGCGACGACCCGCTCCAGCGAATCCACGTTGTGGCCGCGGTGGTCGGTGTAGGCGCCGGCGCAGAGGGCCGCCAGGGCCCAGAGGAGGAGGGAGAGGGTAAGGTGTCTCATGAACACAAAGATAGGCAAAATGGCGCTCGTTTGTGCCGAATACCCCTTCCGGACGGTCATTTCCACCCTTTTGGGTGGTGCTTTTACCCCCGATAATCGTGACATTTGTGGAGATTAGAATAAACGGGACCATGAAAAAGTACATCCTTACCCTGGCGGCTCTCGCACTCGTGTGCGGAACCGCTTCAGCCCAAGGCCTCCTCGGCCGTCTCGGCGAACGGGCCAAGCAGGCCGTGGAGAACAACATCGGCAACAAGATCGAAGAGGGCGTGAACAACGTCCTGAACGGCAAGAAAAAGGATAAGAAAGACAAAAAGGCT
>Ga0247609_10006717_pt1 | contig 11037 bp, 3 predicted proteins | sample 172DNAGHGlowgp2_FD_193487 | JGI IMG/M metagenome (GOLD analysis project Ga0247609, IMG submission 193487) | Sheep rumen microbial communities from Palmerston North, Manawatu-Wanganui, New Zealand - 1728 DNA GHGlow gp2 | ecosystem: Host-associated > Mammals > Digestive system > Stomach > Rumen ... | reverse complement strand
GCCTTCAACCAGAGGATTAGTGTAGTTCTTAGCGCTTGCAGTGATCTTGTAGTTAACAGTGTAAGCACCTGCGTTCTTAACGACAACCTTAGAATAGTCGTCTGTCCAGTCAACAACTACATTTTCTTCAGCGTCAACAATCTGATATTCAACCTTGCCTGCTGGCTCAGTTTCAGAACCTGCAACAGCATCGGTAGTACCTGCAGTTACAGGAGACTGGTCAGTGTTGTTGTAAGTCATCTTGTTGAGCGTTGGTTCAACAACTGTAGCAGTAGCCTGACCGATTACGAAGTCAACAGTTACCTCACCCTTATAGTTACCGTCAGCAGTAGCAGTGAATGTGTAAGTGTAAGTATCAGCATCAATCATTGCAGTAACTTCCTTATCCTCGCTGTTAGTTGTAGCAAATGTGTAGTCTGCATCAACAAGGATAGAAGGTTCACCGTCAGCAGCAACAAATCCAGGAGTCTGGTCTGAACCATCGAATACAACTGGGTTGTCACCGTTGAGTTTGAACATATCTGCTGTAAGAGCCTTCTGAGTAATCTTCCAGTCAATTGTGATAGGCTCAGCAGCATCCTTGTAGTTACCGTCAGCAGTTGCACTGAATGTGAAGGTGTAAGTGTCAGCATCCTTCATTGCGTTAAGAGCAACAACGTTACCATCACCATCCTTAATTTCGAATGTGTAGTCTGTCTCAGCAAGTGGATTAGGATCAGCATCACCGTCAGCTGCAGTGATAGTTGTTGGCTGCTGGAATTCACCGTTGTATTCTTTGTCCTCAGAGAGAGCGAACATAGAAGCAGCGAGTTCCTTCTTCTCGATAGTAACAGTTACAGTAGCTGTTTCCTTGTAGTTGTTCTTACCAGTGAATGTGAATGTGTAATCACCTGCATTGATCAGCTTAGTAACAACTTCACCGTTATACTCAATCTTAGTTAATTCATAGTCCTTTTCAGGAGTAACTTCAGTTTCATCATCAAGGATTGAAGGATCACTGTCAGCTGCTGTGATTGTAACAGCGTCAATCAGGTCGGCACCGGTGTATACCAATGGATCTGGATCAGTAGTCAGATCGAACATTGTGTTAGCAAGAGCCTTCGGAGCGATAGTTACGTCAACCTGAGCAGCATCAACGTCCTGATGGTTCTTGTCACCCTTAACCATATAGAATACGGTGTAGTCACCTGCATTCTTACCGGTTGGGATTTCTGATGCCCATCTTGCATCACCTGCTGGAGGAGCACCTGCACCTTCCTCGTCAAGGAAGTACAGCATTTCACCACCTACAAGAGTAGTTTCGTCAACTATAATCAGTTCCTGATCAGTACCGTTGTACTCAAGATCAGTAGGAACAGTTACAGTAGCAGCAGTTGCAGGAATCTTAACGATAGTCAATGTACCGTTAGGAACGAAGTCGTTGATCTTGTAGTTCTGATGCTCTTTAGTTTCGAGAACATATGTATAGTTACCTGCATCAGAAGGAATTGGTGTAACTGCTGTTGGTGGATTTACTCCGTCATTTACCTTGAATTCACCATCCACGAAACCAGCCAAAGCCATAGCTAGGGCCTCTGGAGTCTCTGTTTCTGCAGTTGGAATGTCAGTCGGGTCAACTCGGATCAGTTCACCTGCTTCAACAGGAGTACCTGTCCAGTTAACAGTTACAGACTGAGCTGCAACGTCGAGACCGTGCTTAGAAACTTTCACTGTACCAAGAGACGTCTTTGCTACAGCATTGTAGTTCTTTGATTCCTTAACAGAGTAGAATACCTCATACTCTCCTGCATCCTTAGCCTTAACAGCATCGAATTCAATAGCTTCACCGTCATTGATGTAGTACTCAACTTCGCTAACATCAGTGGTCAAAGCACCTGTAGCAGAAACTTCAGCGTCGAGAAGAGCATATGTCTTAGCGTCATACTCCCAGTCTGGAGTCAGACCTGGCTCTTTAACTGTCCAGTCTGCCTTGTCGATAGTGAACTCTAATTCACCCTCAACAGGTTCGAAGTCCTTATTCTCTGGAATATCCTTCGTACGATAAGCAATCTTGTATGTACCTGCATTCGTTCTCTTCAGATTTTCATTATTAGGATTGGTTACCCAAGAAGTAGCAGTCTTAGTAATGCTGTACTCAATTCTTCCAGTACCAGCATACCATGGGCTACCTGGAGCACCAGCAAGAGAAACAACAACTACATTATCAGGAGTTGCCAAAGGACCTTGAAGTGTTCCGTCGTATGTGAAAGTACCGATAGTAGGCTCTTTAACAGTGTATTTAGCCTTCTTGATGTTCACTGTCTGAGCATCTGTGACCATACCGATATGGTTACCATCAGGAGTAATCGCAACCTGAACCTTATAGTTACCTGCATGGGTACCCTGAGCAGTAGCACCAAGAACAGGTGACTCCTCCTCATATTGAACGGCATACTCAACAGTACCGCGAGTAATATCGCCTGTCCAAGTAAAGCCTGGTACAAGGTTTTGTGCATTACCTGTAAATGTCAAATCTTCTGCATATGTGGCTGTGAAGTCATCTGCAGTGATTTGGCGCCTAGCGATTTCGATACCACCTACACCGACTTCAGTCCACATACCGTCATTGGTGTAATATACGCCATCCTTCAGGATCTTGTAGTACACATAGTATGTACCTGCATTCTTACCTGTTGGGATTGTAGTTGTAGCAGCAAGTTCTTCCTCAGCTGTTGGCAAAGCATGAGTAGTCTTTACGACATACTTAACGCCACTTTGAACATAGTTAGCGCAGAATTGCGTACCTGCGGTAATCAGTTCCTGGTCTTTGTCGTTATATACCAAACCGTCTATTTTGGCCGGGCCGTTTAAATAGTAAGGCATATCAGAAACAGCTGGCTTCTCAATCGTAACCGTTCCGGCATTAATCCAGTTACCTGTCTGGTAATTACCAAAAGCGCTGTTATGGTCTCTCATCAAGCGGTACCATACTGTGTAGGTACCTACGTCAGTTCCTGTGACCTCTGCGATATCATATGTACCATGCACCGCTGGAGTATAAGGATCAATGAACCAACCAGAACCACTGTTTGCATTCGATGGGGATGTAGGAGATACATAGTACTGAATACCTGCTTTGTCATCAGTGTAGAAAGTATCCCACCAATCAGTACCAGTACCCCAATATCCACCTGCATAGCTAGTCTGGTAGCCAGATGGGGGTTCAGCCGCAGTCGCAATCAGCGCTTTTGGATTACCATCCCATGTGATAGGACCATCTACCAATTTTGGCGCCGTCTGTGCCCACCCTGCTAATGGCAAGAGTGTCAGCACAAGCAATAAAAGAAAACTTTTCTTCATAAGCTTAAAAAATTTAGATTAATAAAAATGTTAATTAAAAAAATTTGTTCATTCATTTATCTTTGTATACTATCTTTATCACCAATCACGGATTTCAAAAAATAAGTATCATGCACATAGTTGCGGCCCCAAGGAGTAGTGTCGCATCCTTACGATCTCCTGCGCGGGAGTTACAAAATGCACAGGTCGTGGAAGTTATGAGATAAATTCGTTTTTTATGGGTTATTAAGGTCGGTTTGGGTTAGTATTAAACGTAAGCTTATGTCGAATAAATCGCCCTAAATAATAGAGGCTATGAACATCCGTTTTCCAACAGGCCGATCATCTCGTAGTTGCATTGATCGATGATAGAACTGTCAATAGCTTTGAGATAGACCTCAGTTGTCTGTTCATTGGCGTGTCCCATCGCATGGCTGATAACGCTGACGGGAATTTTGTGTTCACGGGCAATGGTTGCCCATGAGTGTCGTGCGCAGTACATGGTAAGGTTCTGACGGATGTTTGCTTTCATGGCAATGTTCTTCAGTAATCGGTTCACACGGTCTTGTACCGCTCGATACTGATTGCGTTCATTGTCACCCAAAGTGTGGATGATTGGTAGCAAATAGGGGGTAGATGAGGGATGTCGGTCAACGATGCGTTGCATCACTTTCTCCCATCTCACAGCCAGCATCTGTCCCGTCTTGCGGCGGGTATACACCATCATGCCGTCATGTACGTTTTCTTTCTTCAGATAGGCCAGATCGACGAACGACATTCCGCGCGTGTAGAAACTGAACAGGAACAGGTCCTGTGCAAATTGTTCGTCGGTATTGGTCAGTACGAGGTTTTTGATACGTCTCAGTTCCTCGAGGCTCAGGGCACGCTTTGCTGTGGTCTGTGACCCAGTGAAGACATGTGTGAAAGGATGGCAGTCGATGCACAAGCCTTGTTCCACAGCCCTGTGGTACACCGCTCGGATGATTCGCAGATAAAAAGAGATTGAGTTCATCGAGAGACCTTGCAAGCGTAGGAATGCCTGTAGTGCCTCCATCATCGCGCCGTCAATCTCGGTCGCCGCGATGTCCTTTCCTTGGCGGAAAGTCAAGAACTTGTTGTGTGCAGCTTGGTATGTCTCACTCGTTCGGAGATTGCCGTTCGATTGGAGCCGCTCAATCTGCTGTCTGAAGAATTCGAGAAACATTGTTTGCCCTTCAACAAGTGTGGGTGGGGGATTACCGCTCCTGAAGATGTCGATCTTTTGTCGCTCGACATCTTGCTCCAGACTGATGCTGAAGCTGATTTCCTCGCCACGCTGGAGCATCTCAAGCTGTTGTGGCGAGAGTTGAATGTTGATACCTGTGTTCATACGTGCATACATTTTTTGTAATAATAAATGTTTCACATTACCCAACGGATGTGGGATTATCATTATTGTTGTAGTAGTAGCTTTATCCATAATGTGTAGTTATAGTGTCACATTTATATTGTATGACTCGTCAATCATCAAATGGCTTAATGCACGTAGCGAAATATATTCTGCTAAAAGTATTGTTTTCGTATTATTACTGTCCGCTAAACCATAATCCGCATAGCCCAACTTCTTGACCGTCAGAAGTTGGGCGTTTTTACATTCTTGTACAAGCCCCTCGGTCTTTACCCTCATCCTCCGGAGGTGCTTCAGATGCTTCGGCCAACATGATTTTCAGGTCGGCATCAGGCTGGTTGAAGAAAGTATGCAGGTTCAGATAGTACATAAGTACAATTCTTACCATCGTAGCCAGTCCTGAGAAGCTCCAGTTCCGCTCCAAAGAGCTTTGGAGCAGCGACAGCAGCAGGTTGGCTATCAGTGTGACCCAGATCTGGATTTTGATGGCATTCGCGCTCTCACCATAGAAGTAGCGCAGGGGGAAATTCTGCTTTATCTGCTTGAAGAGTGACTCTATCTGCCACCTTCTGCGGTAAATGGCGACTATGGTCTCCAGGGGCATGTCGAAATCGTTGGTGAGCAGGGATATGAGTTTGGGCTGTTTGCCTTTCCTGATATCCACATAGGTGATGATGCGTGCGATATGGCTGATGTCTCCCTTGCGGAAGACGACCACCTGTTCCCGGTATTCCATCTTGCCGTCCCGGTTCATATCCATGCAGTCCACAAGAATCTCATAGTTAAGTTTCCTCTTCATCTTGGTCACGTACACCACGTTCCTGTCCGTCAGCTCCTCAAACTTCTCATAGTTGATGTATGCCCTGTCCATGGCGAGGATCTCATCATGCTGGTAATGGCTCGGCGCAAGCATGAAGGAGTCGTTGGTGGCAGCGGACGTGAAGCGGACGTCACATGGCACGCCCTCATTGGCATGTATGACGGAATGGACCTTGATGCCGCCTTTCTTCTTACCCGTCCTGGGATGCCGGCCCACGCCCTTGAAGATGGCATTGGAGAACAACGATATGGTGGTGGAGTCTATGATACGCAGCCGCTTTATCCACTCCTCGCAGCCGTTTCTCCGGCTGTCCGACGAAAGCCTGCCCTTGTTCCGCTCGTACAGGTCGCGGTATACTTCCTCGAAGAACTTCTCCGACCGCCTGGCATTCGCATCTGAGAGCGTGCTGCGCTTGGGAACCTTCTCTATGCCTATGTGATGAAGCTTCCTGACCTCAGCGGTCATGGCAGCCTCTATCTCCCGAAGAGAGTCGAAGCGCATGATTACGGCGAAGAGCATGGTAACCAGGTGAGTGTACCCGTCAAAGCTCTTCACATACTTCTCACCGCCGTTCTTGCGGCTCATTTCAACAATTTTATCACGATCAAGCGATTTTATCAGCTGACCATATACCGGCTGTCCGAAAAAATGTGTACTTTTGCCCATGGTTATATTTGTTTATGTTTGGCGACTGCAAAGATAACCAAAAGGGCTGACACCTTTGAGTGGTGACAGCCCTAATTTTTGTCTGATGACTCAATGTTTAGCGGACAGTAATAACAGCAAACAACAAAAGGAGCGATGACGCTCCTTTTGTTTTCTTTCTAAAAATGATATGACCTATAACAAGTCAGCTTAGAAAGTAAGTGTAATTGTTTGTTCTTCTTGTGCAGCTAATGTGACAGCTTGCGTTAGTGTAAATACTCCACCCTTCTGTGCGCTATAATAACGCAGTTGTAGAGTTTCATTTTCGGCCGTACGGAACACAGTAAACGGCTTTTCCACGGTTCCCACACCGCGACACTCGTTACCCACGAAGACAGCTACACAGTCTCCATCGGCGGCTGTGAAAGGTGCTTTTGCAGGTAGATTGACTGTCAGTGTATTTTGCACAGGATACTTCGTGCACCCCGAAAGCAGTGGCGGTACAAAGTCTTCAGCATAGCCGTAAGTTACCTCGGTAGCGAAGGTCTGCTGTCCTTCCAAAGTGAATATACGATGCAAACCGGCAGAATAGTAGCTGAGGGCAAAAAGTACGTCACGGTCGTTGCCGTTTCCACGAATCTTCAGCACAAAATAGATGTTACCACTCTGATCCACATTACGCTTCGATGGCACAGTCCGACAATCACCATTGATGAACACTGTCATTAGATCATCATCGGTGGAATATGGCACAAGTTCATCCTGAAGTTTTACCATGATGAACATAGAACTTTCAAACAACGTCGGATCAGGTGCTAACCATGATGGTGCAACATCATTACCTACCAAATCTACGCTCCATTCTGGCCGAGCTACTTCAATAAACGTATAAGTAGTTGACGAATCATCGTCGTCTGATGAGCAGCCCACAAGTGCGAGGGCTGCCATCAACATTATTATCTTGGCTATTTTCATACTCATTATGAATTACTTGATTACATATTTCTTTCCGTTATGGATATATACACCATGCTGTGTAGGACGTTCACTGAGTTTGATACCTTGTACGCTGTACCATCCGTTATCCATGTTGAAATCTGAATGATGCATTACGGTAAAGTCGATCTTCGTCGGCATACGGAGTGAACCGCTTATGGAATTGGGCTGGTAATCCATCGCTTCGCCTGAAGTGGCGATGATATTGCCATCACGTTCGATAGTGAACGACAGTGGAGTCTCTCGGTCACCATTAATGCTCAAGAAGAAGAGCTGTTCAATGTCATCGACAGGATCGCTGACCACACATTCTCCAACTACTTCGCCTCCAGCATAAGCAACCAGCTTATCACCTTCTTCCACGTCAACACCAATGGCCTTAGCCACAACGGTCATTGTAGAACGATAGGCAATGCTGCGTCTCTGAGACAATCCACTATTGTCGATAAACGTTGAACCAGGCTCGTAATACGGATAGTAGAATGTCACTTCACCTTTCTTCTGGCGATAGAGCATGTAGCCTTCGCCCTGCTTCATATATTTAAGCGAACCCATCCAAGCTGTTGCACCATCGGCACCTTCATAGAACTGTGCAAACTCATCTTGACTCTTGATGATGTCGCCGTCCTTCGCAAAGCTCCAATATTCGGCTAATGCAGTAGCAACAGGGAGGTTCATCAATGGTGTGTAACCAATGCTGTTCCAACCTTCCTTCACGTGGATAAGGCGATCCTTTGGCTCTTTCAGACTCTCTCCGTAGAAGTCAATGCTGATGTCGTTCTGCGTCTTCACGCGGTAGCTCAATGCTGTTGAAAGGCTTACTTTCGAGATGTCGGTATCGGTATTACTCATCCACTGCCCATTCTTATACGCCAATGTCAAGTCTTTAGAATCCTCGGTCACGATGTCGGCTTCCTCCCACTCGAACATATTGAGTAGTGAAGATACATTCTCGAACGCAGGATTCTTTACATTGAACGATATCCAGTTCCAACCTGCTTTGAGATCCAGATGCTGGATATACATATCGTTAGCTTTCATTATCACCGGTTCTTTTACTGTACCCACAAAGGTTTGGTCACCGAACTTAATCTCATTCGGAGATGTCAGTAACATCGTCTTACCTGTGTCGTAGTGCCAGAGGCGGAAGAAAAGCGGTATAGCCTCGTTGGTATTGTTATATACCGTTAGATAGACCAGACTAAGGCCTGTTTCTGTATCATACTCCACGTTGGCTTTTCCCATGCAATTTCCTTCTTTATCGAAGGCTGCTACGATATCTTTTGAATTGGTAACGATGGCATCACCAATGCTTACCTGTGCCACTATATTCATCGAGTAGCGTTTCAAGTCTTGGCTAACCTCCCATTCAGGATAATTACCTTCAATGGTAATCTCAAGTGTAAGCGGTTCTGACAGTCCGTTTTCATCAGTCAGATAGATTACCTGATCGTAGCTACCCACATTCATATCCTTGCTGAAAGTACAAAGTACATAGTCTTGTTCCTGCGGTCCTATGATATCACTACATTTCTCTAAAGTCAACCATGGTGGCAAGTTCTCGATGGTATAGGTATGTGAGCTTCCGCTATTGTTGTTGAAGTAGAGGTATATATAACCAGGATAGCCTATCCAAGACAAATTTTCAACCTTATTAGTCTCCCATGTCAATGGATTTCGGTTTACGAAGAACGACTCGGTAGCAGGCGAAGCCATGTAATTACCATTCTTGTCAGGAATATCTGTCACTGTGACATACACTGTTCGTTTGTTGATTTTCTTATCCAGCTCATCGATGTTCACCAGCAGCTGGTTATTTCTACCTACGAAACTGAAGTTCAGGTTCTTCAGTTCCTGATAAGGTTGTACAGGTGCACCTAACGTCTGGTCGATGTGGTTCGTAACTTCACTAACAGGGTTAACGAACACGCTGTCATTCGAAACATGCTCAATACCGTCTTCATCAATTGTGATGACCTGATTCAAAGCGTATGGGAATAGCAACAATTCGTTCTGCTTTGTTCGCTCCTGACGGCTGAAGCCTAGATAAGTGATAAGTCCCGTCTCACTGCCTCGTGGACTCTTCTTCGAGTAACGTTTAATGAGTGTCGTAGGCAGGGCCTGCTTGAAAAGACACAATTCATCGATGTTTCCTGTCAAAGCATGATCGTAGTGTTTTTGTTCAGGGTTCTTGCCTTCCTCCTGCCAAACCATGTTGCCTAAGAAGAAGTTGTTACCCGTCATACCGCCTAGCTTATCGGTCATGAACGAAGCCTTCAGCACGTTGTCCACATAGATATTGCAAACCTGACGCGAGCGATTCACAGTCATGGCATAATGGTGCCAGGTATCGTCACTATAGTTGTCACCCAACTTATATTCCTCACCGTTCGAGCGATACTTCAGAGTCTCATCCTCGAAACCGATGAAGAAGCGTTCGGTAGCATTTACGTCAGTAGCCTTACCTGAACCATTGCTCAAAAGAGCACCCCGACCATTTCGGTCAGTCTTGAACCAGAACATCAGCGTGTAGTCCTGCTCGCTGGTACGGGCGATAAAATCGGTCTGTAGTTGCAAGCCTTTCACACTGCGGTTCTCCGCCTTGTCAAGATGTAGCGACATACCACGTGGAAGAGCCCATGAAGCACCCGTCAGTGTAAGATCTGCAGAACTAGTACCCAAGTCAATAGCCACCTGGCCTTCGCCATCATTCATCGGATAGTAATCGATCAGTCCCATCTCATAACCCGTAAGCAGTCGTTTACCATAAGTGTTGATTAAGGTTTGATCTAAGACACGATTCCATACACGGGCTTCTAGCATGCGTCCCTTGTAGTAGGTACGCTTGCTAACATCACTCTGATTGGTAGAACCGAAAATCAGGGTGCCGTAGCCGCTATAAGTCACATTGTCCATACTACCAATAAGCGAGTCGTTATATAGGTATAACTTCTTGTTCGCATTATCGAGCACCAATACCACTTGATTGAAATAATCGAAGTCTATCGTTTTGTTGCTCACCAGCGTTTTATCATTCACTACAGCTTTCAGTTTCTTGTCTTTCGTTACCCAGAGTTGTAGGCTATGGCCGTCGGTACCATGGCTGAAAATAGGCATGTCCTGACCGGTCTTATCGGGCTTCACCATCACGTCAATGCTGACGTTCTTGTCTGTGAAATTACGGCGCGCTTGTGACGCTGCGAAGCCACTACCGGCAAACAGCAACGACGGTTCTTCTTGGATAGACGTCTCGTTGGTCTCGCCCACCACTTCGAAGTTAGTAATATGACTTAGGTAGTTGTGCTCTATCTCCTCCGAGAAGTTGAAGATGATGTTGTCACCTGGACCCAGAATGCCATCCTTAGGATCTGAAGTGCCGAATAGTTGCGGACGACGGGTATCTTTCACACCCGTGAGCACCGCCGACGAGTTGGTAACGAAATCATTACCATTGCGACAGAATAGCACGGCCCTGAGGTCATAGCCTTTCTCCATCTCCTTACCGTCTCCATAGAAGCGTGTATTGATGTAGCCATTCTCAGGGATCATCTCCTTCGTACCGCTTGCAGCATTATAGAGATCCTTGTCCTTATAGAATCCGCATAGGTTAGTCCAGTAATCATCGCCACGCGTAGACTCCTTGTATTGGAGCTCAATGTGGTCGAAGTTGTGCTGGTTCTTGTTGAAGTTGCTGATAATTACAGGCATGTACCAGCCGCGAATAGAGTCGTAAGGAGCATCGGTGTTCATGATCCACTTGTCGCCAGGCGATGAAATCGCTATCGACCCAGCCTCTCGCAGGAAATGAACTGAGAATGATACCTCGGCATACGTTTCAATGTCGCCCATCGAGAGAAGGCCGAGTGTCAGG
>Ga0247609_10006716_pt1 | contig 11040 bp, 20 predicted proteins | sample 172DNAGHGlowgp2_FD_193487 | JGI IMG/M metagenome (GOLD analysis project Ga0247609, IMG submission 193487) | Sheep rumen microbial communities from Palmerston North, Manawatu-Wanganui, New Zealand - 1728 DNA GHGlow gp2 | ecosystem: Host-associated > Mammals > Digestive system > Stomach > Rumen ... | reverse complement strand
TCGAAGATTTCTTCGATTGGTGGAATGATAAGTGCGCGGATCGCTTTACAGACAGACCAGAGTATTGTTTTGGAACTGATGCGATTTCATTTAAGATTGACGCGAGAGATATTGTGGAAAGAGCCTGTGAAGATTTATACGAAGACTCATTTGATTATGTGACTAACATAGACGAACTGCAAAAGCTTATTGATAAATGGGCAGACAAAAACAAACCGTGTGATGCTTACGTTTATCATACCAGATTCAAGATAAGAATACCGTGGGAGAAAAACAATGATAACGGTCAGTGAAGCACAGAAAAAGTTAATCAGAAATGGATATGACATTGATCTTCAAAGCCCATACCGAGAACTGACAATCTTAAATGCAAAACATCCAGAAGTGAAAGAGTTTCTTCAAGAACAGGGATATGAGGGAAATTTTATAACGATACGAAAGAAAGAAGGTGTGAAGTAGTTGACAGATAAAAGCAGCAGCCAGACAATGCTGAACGAACGAACGAACGAACGAACGAACGAACGAACGGTTCATTGTCTCTTCGAGCAGTCTGGAACATTCAAGAATGAATTCCGTAAATTAGGGATACAGGCATATGATTACGATATCCTTAATGATTTTGGACAGACAGATTACCAAATAGATTTATTCACGGAAATCAATAATGCGTATGACGGTAAGAAAAGTATATTTGATAATATATCAGAGAACGATTTAATAATGGCTTTCTTTCCATGTGTAAGGTTTGAAGCTAAAGTGCCATTACTATTTAGAGGTGAAAGCTACGGTCAAAAAGGATGGGATGATTTAAAAAAGTTAGAATATTCAATGGCATTAAATTTCGAACAGCATGAACTATATCAACTTATATGCAAGATGTTTATTGTTGCAATTAAAAGTAAGTTAAAAATGATTGTTGAGAATCCTCAAACGCAGCCAAATTATCTAACTATGTATTTCCCGATTAGACCGAAAATCATTGATAAAGACAGAACGCAAAATGGCGATTGGTATAAGAAACCAACACAGTATTGGTATATCAATAGAGAACCGAGTAGTAACTTAGTTTTTGAGCCTTTAGACTATGCCCATGTATATACTATTGCTCATGCCGAAAAGCATGAAACACAGCGAGGAAGGAAAGTTAATAGGTCAATGATTCATCCTCAGTACGCAAATCGTTTCATACGACAGTTCATTTTGAACGAAGATGGAACTATATAATTTTCACAAAATCTTGCAAAAACAATTCACACAGATAGGGAAACATTTTCTGAAAAAGTAGTATATAATAGTCTTAAATACATATCAAACATAGGTAGCCTTTTACATTTCTGACAGCGTTCTAGCTGTAGTCCTTTACATTTCTGACCTATGTTCTCCCCTTTTTAATTTATTTACAACTGAATATAAGTGTGTCTCAAAGGAGCATTAAAAAGAATGAAAGACAGTTTCATTTTTAAAGACGATGCAAACTCTGAAGTTATGATAACGAGAGTGTATAAGAATATCCCGTTATATCGTCTTTATTATCCAAAAATTGAGGATACTATCTCTTGGAAACCAGATGAGAACTATATTAACGCCTTAAATGCAAGTCTGTTCGTATATCTAATCGGTGGAATTGTAGCGTATAACCTTTTTATCAACTGGCATAATTTGTGGGAAAGCGATAAATGAAAGAAGTATTTGAAAAGGGTTTTCTTACTATCAGACGGGCAAATAAAATTGACCGTATGTACGATATGAATTATATAAGCGCGGAAGAACATATTAACTGGAATCCTAACCATCATGTGCCATATTGTGAAGCAAAATTCATTACGTATATTTACGGTGGCGTATTTGCAGTAGATGAATTTATTAAATGGGCAGATTGGATAGAAGAAAAAAAGAAAAGCGAGAAAGATATGACTTATGAGGAATTCTTAAAAGGCAAAGAATTGAAAACGATAGAAGCAGGTTTCGATATAGACCGTGATGAAATTTGTCCTATGGCATTTGAGTTTCAAAAAGACATAATCCAATGGGCATGTAAAAAGGGTAAAGCTGCTGTTCTTATCGGATGCGGATGTGGAAAAGGACAACCATATGATAGTAGGGTTCTTACAACGGATGGATGGATAAAAATACAAAATCTTAAAGTAGGGCAAAAGGCATATTCAAGTGATGGAAAAGCATACAAAGTCACTGGCGTGTATCCAAAACAGCCGATTGAAACGTATCGTTTCTATTATTCAGACCATACGTCAATGGTTTTTGATAAAGAACATTTGCATATTTGCAGAACAGTACATGATAGACAGAGAAATAAACCGTGGAGAGTAATGTCAACAGAAGAATTACTCAATACAAATATAAGATATGGTAGCACTGGGAAAAGTAGAAAATACGATATTCCTATTATTAAACCAATCGAATATTCAGAAAAACAATATTATATAAGTCCATATACTATTGGTGCTTTTATTGGCGATGGTTGCATAAAATATAATGTATCAATAACAAACCCTGATTCAGAAATTATCGAACGCATAAAAAGTGAATTACCAGATGGAGTTGAATTAAAAGAAAATGAAAAAAATACTTGGGTCATTTATGCGAAAGGCAATGGCAACAAAAGACATAAATTCAGGGAAGAGTTAAATCAATTAGGATTATTAAATAAACTGTCTTATGAAAAATCTATCCCGGATATTTATAAGTGTGGGTCAATAAATCAAAGATTAGATTTGTTAAGAGGACTTATGGATACAGACGGGTATAGTGGTAATTCTCAGAATTTTTATACTACGAGCGAAAAGCTGAAAGACGATGTAATTGAACTAATTCAGAGTCTTGGTGGAATACCTACATGGTGGATAAAGAAGGGAAAATATAAGAAAGATAATAATGTTGTTGAATGCAGAGATTGTTATTGTATTTGCTTCTCATTAAAAACATTTAATCCTTTTTATCTTTCACGTAAAGCAAAAAAATGGAATCCTAATCCGAGAGATAATGGACGGTGGATTGATAAAATTGAATTTGAAAAAATACAAAGAACTGTGTGTATTAGTGTTGATAGCCCAGATCATAGTTATATTACAGAAAACTATATTGTTACACATAACACTTTAATATCCCTTTCATGGTCTGAATTAATCCACAATCATACAGGCGGTGATGTATTGATTATCTCTCCATTATCAGTAGTTGAACAGACAAAAAGAGAATCGGAAAAATTCAATCTTATGCCAGTAAATATATGTAGAACGCAGGAAGATGTAAAACCGGGCATCAATATTACAAATTATGAAATGGCTGAACATTTCGATCACGAACACTTTATAGCAGTTGTACTTGATGAAGCAAGTATATTGAAATCTTTTACATCTAAAACAACTGTAAATTTCATTCAGTGGTTTAATAGAACGCCATATAAATTACTTCTTTCAGCTACACTAGCACCGAATACATATCTGGAATACGGAAATTCTGCTGAATTCTTAGGTATTATGAGCCGCACTGAAATGTTAGCTACATATTTTGTTCATGATGGTGGGCGAACTTCAGAATGGAGACTTAAAAAGGCAGCTAAAAAAGCATTTTGGGAGTGGTTGGCAACTTGGGCTGTGTACTTTGAAAATCCTAACGAACTTGACTACCAGATAGATGGATTTGATTTACCGTCATTAAACATTCATACAATTATTACTAAGTCTGAAGTCAAAGAGGATGAACTTGTCGTAATTGCAGCGGAAACACTAGAAGAACGTAGGACAGCTAGAAAAGAGTCAATGGAAGACAGAACGGATAAGGTTCTAGAACTGATAAACAAAGAACCTAATGAACAATGGTTATGTTGGGTTGATTATAACGATGAATCTTCAATGCTACGAAAAAAGATTAAAGGTTGTGTAGAAGTAAAAGGCTCTGATGATCCTGATTTCAAAGCGAAAGCAAGTATTGATTTTGCTAACAAGGATATACGTTATCTGGTAAGCAAACCATCTATCTTCGGATTTGGAAGTAATTGGCAGTCATGCCATAAAATGATTTTCTGCGGATTGAGTGATTCAATGGAAAGATTTTATCAGTCAGTCAGGAGATGTTGGCGTTTTGGGCAAGAAAGAAATGTAGATGTTTATATCATAATGTCTGAACGAGAAATTAACATTCTGAACAATATTAAAAAGAAAGAAGCACAACTTGAAGAGATGCAACGACAGATGACTGCGTTAATGAAAGAGGTGACGTTATCAGAAATCAGACATACGACACGGATAACAACTACATATAATCCTCAAATAGAAATGGAGTTACCGAAATGGGCGTGAAAGTAAATGATAGCAAAATCACGGAAGATTATGCAATTTATAATTGCGATGTAACAGAAGGATTAAAACTTGTAAAAGATAATAGCATTGGACTTATAGTGTATTCTCCACCTTTTTCTGCATTATACACATATAGTAACAGCGATAGAGATTTAGGAAATTCAAGAACGGATGAAGAATTTTTCACACATTTTGAATTTATAGTGAAAGACCTTTATCGGGTACTTATGCCCGGACGAATTATGGCAGTTCATTGTATGCAGATACCTGCTATGAAAGAACGTGATGGATATATTGGACTTAAAGATTTTCGCGGCGATTTAATCAGGTTGTTTCAGAAATGTGGATTCATTTATCACAGTGAAGTTACTGTATATAAAAGTCCTGTAACAGAAATGCAAAGAACAAAGGCTCTTGGGTTGTTGCATAAACAGGTAAAGAAGGATTCAGCAATGAGCAGAATGGGATTACCTGATTATGTTGTATTTATGCGGAAACCGGGAGAAAATCCAGTTCCGATAACTCACACAAATGAAACTTATCCAGTGTCAAAATGGCAAATAGTAGCAGAACCTACATGGTGTTCAGACATTTATCCTGATCCTACATGGATGGATATAAACCAGTCAGATACGCTTAATAAGATGTTTTCAGACGAAGAATCAGAACGGCATATCGCGCCTCTGCAATTATGTTTAATTGAACGGGTGATTGATTTATACAGCGATAAAGACAGTGTTATATTGACACCATTTATGGGCATTGGCAGTGAAGTTTATCAGGCAGTAAAAATGGGTCGCAAGGCATATGGATTTGAATTGAAGAAAGAATACTACGAACAAGCCGTAAAAAATTTGCAAACATTAGATGATGAACGCAACCAGATGACAATATTTGATTATTTATGAAAAGGTGTTTTACATATGAGTTTAAAACATGATGAATATTGGCGTAAGAAAACGATGGAAGCCAACGTCAAACACGGCATGTATAATACAAGAATTTATAGAATTTGGGCATCTATGAAACAAAGATGTAATAATAAAAATTCGTGTGGATATGAAAGATATGGTGGACGTGGAATATCAATATGCGAAGAATGGAATGGCAAAGAAGGATTTATCAATTTTTATAATTGGTCAATGAAAAATGGATATTCAGAAGAATTAACTATTGACCGAATAAATAATGATGGTAATTATGAGCCTGATAATTGTAGATGGGTAGATTATTATACTCAGTTGAATAATTTTAGCAGAAATGTAAAAATTACATTTAATGGCAAAACGCATTCTTTATCAGAGTGGGGAAGAATTAAGCCTAATGGATTAAATTATAACACGCTACGTTCAAGATTAAGAGAAGGTTGGGATGTAGAAAAAGCGTTTACAGAACCGAAACACACAAAAGGAAAGGATGTGGAAGGGAATTTAATAACAATTAACGGAGAAACACATAATGTAAAACATTGGTGTAATTTAACTGGAATTGATAAGTGTACATTCTATAGAAGAATACAGAGAGGATGGAGTATAGAAAGAGCTGCAACAGAACCACAACATTCTCGACATGTGACTAAGAAACATCCGGCATAAAAACGCAATATGTATAAATACAATGAAGTTGATTCTCCTACATTATTTGATTTTTTGGATATGAAAAATGAATAATAGAACATTATCGGAAACATATGTTCAAAACAAAAATGAAATTGAAGACTTTACCAGACTTTTACAACTTGACTATGACGAAGAAACGAAGTCAATATTCAGAAAGATCATAAATAGAGCAACTGCTGAGAATAAAGAACTGAGGGATAAATATGGATTCAAATGAATATAAGGTGACTGAAGAACAGATGCTAAATGCCCTGAGAGAAGGAATTAAGGCAACAATAGCCAGACCGGATGATGAATCCAAAACTGATACAAGTGAGTTAATTGAATTATTGAGAGACTATAAAGAAAGTCATCCAGATGCAGAGATGTATATAGAAACTAAATATGGAATTATGACACAGACATTATCAAAATGTGAGATTTGCAGTTCAAACGGAACGGATATTGTATTTGTATGGAAATGAATGGAATGTCTTGGGAAGAATATAAAAGAGAATGTTTTATACTTCCAATAGAAGATGAAACTAAAGTAAATGTAAAATGCCCAGAATGCGTGGAATTGATTTATCGGGATAATACCGTGATCTGTACATCAAATCCACCAAAGAGTAAATATTTATGTAAGAAATGTAAATGGGTGGGATATGCGTAAGGAATATCTAAAATAGCTAATAAGTACACAAAATAAGAAATCTAATCTTTGTACTTACAATAGTTGTGGGAGAAAAAGGTAATGTGTGATTTTTGTAAACACTTTAAAATCATAAAAGATATAAATGACGAAGCAAGTAAGAAAGATAAATTATATGAACAATACGGAGATTATAAATATGAATACACAGTAGCGATAATAACTCATAGTTTGTTCACAAAATTATGCAAAAACAATGCATGTAGAACAGTTGATTACATGAAAAATGGAAAAGGATTTAAACTAAACTATTGTCCTGAATGTGGAAAAGAATTGTAAGAGGTGATATATGGGAACAGATTTGTTTGATCCGGTAAACAGTCCAAAACATTACGCTAACAGTAAAGTTGAATGTATAGATGCAATGGCAGATGTATTTGGTAAAGAAGCAGTAATGTCATTTGCATTATTGAACTGTTTTAAATATTTGTGGCGTAGAAAAGATAAAGATAACGAGGCTCAGGATATTCAAAAGGCTTTATGGTATTTTGATAAATACAAGCAGTTATTGAACGAGTGAGGACATTATGAAAATATTCTGCACGCGAAAAGAATATAAAATGTTACAAGATGAAAATATAGCGATTAGAGAAGAGAGGAATAAATATCGTGACAAATTAAATATAGAATATGATAGAGAAACGGCTTACATAAAGAAATACAATGAGTTATTGGCAGAAAATAAAAAATTAAAGGAAAAATGCGTTGCATATAGCAAATATTACTTTGAAGGATCAAAACCGTCAGAAGAAATACAAGAAAAGGTAGCCAGAGATTTAGAAGTAGTTCAATTAAAAGATGAACTCTTTAAAGAAAAGGTATTAAATAAACTTTCGTCTATTGAAGCAGTTACTTTGTGTAATTTATCTTCGCAAAACTATTACTACACCAGAACTTATTATTGAAAGGATGAATAAAATGGATAACAATGAACTGAATTTAAGTAGCCCGTGGATGATTTTCTATCATGAACTCGAAACACTGTTCTCAGGCGATGAGCAGATTAAAATGGAATTTGATAACGATGATGTTGTGGCATCTCTTTATGTAGATGATTCAGAAAAAGCCGATGCACTCGAAAAAATTCTTCCGCATATTGTAGATTTCGGAAATGTAACTATGAGGATTGAAGTTATCCCGGCAAACGGTGAAAAGACAAAAGCAATAGATTTGTTTAAAAAGGCGTTTAAAGACAATAAAGCTGTAAGCATGGTAGATACAGTTAAAACTCCGCATGGAAATGATGTGAATTTTGTAGCTTTCAAACCGGATGTATGCCAGTATTTTGCGGATAACCTTTGTAGTATTTGGGGGCTTGAAACATGCCTGTATGAAGATATTGCAATGGATATATTTAGCGTTTGGTTGAATGAAATTCATTTTTGTACGGAACCTATTGAGAAAGATTGAAATATAATACATATGGGGCAGTTAATAGCTGCCCTATATTATAAAAATGCAAGGTGAAAATCAATGAATACAGGCTAAGTGTTGTAAGAACTGCAAATGGTATATGTGAATGTTATGAGGGAAATAGAATATTTGACTAGAGTAGTGATAATTAAACGGATATCAGGTCAAACCAGTTTATTTGACGGGGATTTTATATGACAAAAATTGTATGTGGTTCAATCGAATGTATTCATAATACAGATAAATATATATGTTCTGCAAAAGTGTTGAAGTTAGCTTCAAATTCCGTACATACAATGTGGGATGGTAGAAAAGAATTCTGGACATGTAACCAGTATGAGGTCAGTAAAGATTACAAGAAGCAATGTGAAGAATTTGAACAGTATTTAAAGGACAAGCTATGAATCTATGCAATAACTGTGAAAACAAATACATAAAGCTGTTACATAATGAAGTCACAGATGAATATTATATCTACTATTATTGCAACAAAGAACACGAATCAAATTTTGGAGTCATGTTCCGTGAAAAATGCGAGGACTATGAATTGGAGCATGATGTTTGAAATTAAACAAAGGTTTAGAGGTAGTTATGGTCACGAATGTAAATATTTGCGGAATTCCGCATGATGTAATTTATGAAAAAGATAGATTTCAGATAGATGATATAAAGTTTGGATATATTGATTATGCAAATGCAAAAATTTATATCAATAAAGATATTGCAGAACAGTTGAAGATAGAAACTTTATGTCATGAAATTATACACGGAATTCTGTTTCATATTGGAAAACAAGAAATGTCAGAAGACGAAAATCTTGTACAGGCTTTAGCGAATGCAATAAATCAGAGTTTTGATATAAGAGAATCTGGCAAATGGATATCTATAGATGGTAAAGGTATGACTATAGGAACAGGTGCATTAAATGAACAGAAGTAAAGCAGATGCAATCCGGGAAATGACGGACAGTGAACTAGCAGATTATCTATGTGAAACTATATCGGACTGTGATACATGCATAGCAAATGACTATTGCTATACAGGGCATAAAGGTTTTATAGACTGGTTAAAAGAAGATGAGGAATAAAGATGATTGAAAGTGTTAGCTTTAGAAGCGAAGAATGGAACGATGTTAAAGAAGCTGCCAGAAAGACAATCGGTAAAGACGGTGTAGGAAAAGAACCGACAAATTCATGGAAAAAGCAGATTTTACTAGCTGAACATTCGCCAATTAGATTACTTCACTATACGATAAAGTTTAAGAATATTCCGTATTTTCAGGTCATGCACCTTGTACGTCACAGAATAGGTTGTGAGCATTTCGTTAAGTCTCAAAGGGAAGACAGATCAGAAACGCACGCTAAACGTTCAGATTTGCCACAGGATGCGCCTGTAGACTACATGATGGTTGCTAATGCACAGGCTCTTATAAACATCAGTAGGAAACGATTATGCAATCAGGCAGCGAAAGAAACAAGAGAAGCGTGGGAAGAAGCTAAAGACTTAATAGAAAAAGTTGATCCTGTAATGGCTAGTGTTATGGTTAAAGACTGCTTATACCGTGGGCATTGTAGCGAATTTAACTGTTGCGGATATGTCTATACAGCAGCTTACAGAAAAGAACTTGAAGAGTATAGGAAGGTAGACAAATGAAATTCAAAGTCAGTAAAACATCACTTAATCGCGGTATCAATATTGCAATCAAAGCAGTTCCGTCACACTCAACAATGGCAATTATGTCCTGCATGTTAGTTAAGGCAGAAGAAAACAGCCTTGAACTAACTGGTAATGACTTAGAAATTGGGATTATGACAACCATTGATGCAGAAGTTACGGAACCGGGCATTGTCGCACTGGACGCAAAGATGTTTCAGAGCATTATTAGTAAAATGCCAAACGGTGATATTTCAGTCAGTGTCGATGATAACTATGTGACAACGATTAAATCAGGCAAAGCAATGTTTTCAATTTCCGGGCAGAATCCTGAAATGTTTACAGGACTTCCAGAAATAGAAACAGAAAATCCATTTTTAATCTCAGGTGATGCTCTTAGGGAAATGATTCAAGGAACACTGTTTTCAGTAGCCACAAATGAAACAAGCAAGGTAATGACAGGCGAGTTATTCCAGATTAAGGACGATAATCTCAGGATTGTGGCTCTTGACGGTCATAGAATGGCTCTTCGAGAAGTTAATACGCTTTCCGGTCATCCAGATATGAAAGTTGTTGTTCCCGCTAAGTCAATGAATGAGATCAGCAAAATCATCAATCCTGCGTCTAATGAAGATGTATATATCTATTCTTCCGACAATCATTTAGTCCTGAAGATTGAAGATACAATCATTACAACAAGATTGATTGACGGTGAATACTTTGACGTTAACCGGGTAATCAACGCCAACTGCACAACGCAGGTTACAGTTGACAAGAATGCGTTGATTGAATGTATCGAGCGTGCAGGACTGTTTGTTAAAGCCGGTGATAAAAAGCCTATTATCTTAGACATTCGCGATAACGAGATTGAGTTCTCAATCAATTCTCCTACAGGTGCAATGGCAGAATCGCTTGACGTAGATAAACAGGGTGAAGATTTACACGTAGGTTTTAATCCTCATTTGTTGGCAGATGCTATTAAAGCAACACCTGATAATACGGTAAAACTTTCATTTGCAGGTGCTAAATCTCCGTGTTACATCAAAGACGAAGATATGAATTACTTCTACATGGTATTGCCTGTTAACATCTGATATAGGTTTTTAGAATGGCAACAGCAATGATGATTATATGTGCCTTTATGACATTTATCACATTATGGTCAGGGCATTATATTCTAACGGCATTATATTTAATTGTAACTATAATTTGGACGCATCAAATAATTAAAGAAAACAAAAATGAAGAGGAATAAAAAATGGCTAACACAAGAGAAAAGGAAAACAAAACAATGTGGGAATGTGTAAGTTCAATTATTAGTGATTATGGAATCAACACAGTAAAT
>Ga0247609_10006715_pt1 | contig 11041 bp, 12 predicted proteins | sample 172DNAGHGlowgp2_FD_193487 | JGI IMG/M metagenome (GOLD analysis project Ga0247609, IMG submission 193487) | Sheep rumen microbial communities from Palmerston North, Manawatu-Wanganui, New Zealand - 1728 DNA GHGlow gp2 | ecosystem: Host-associated > Mammals > Digestive system > Stomach > Rumen ... | reverse complement strand
CGCCGAAGGACTTGTGCACCATCGGTTTCTTGGACAAGATAATACGTGCCGGCGTGCGGGTGCTGAAGATTGAGGGACGAGGCCGCTCGGCCGACTATGTGAAGACAGTGGTGGAGTGCTACAAGGAGGCGGTGCAGGCTGTGGCCGAAGGCACCTACACGCAGGAGCGGATAGCTGGATGGACCGAACGGCTGAGCACGGTGTTCAACCGTGGATTCTGGGACGGCTATTATCTGGGACGCAAAATGGGTGAGTGGAGTGAGCGGTACGGTTCGCAGGCCACAGAGAATAAAGTGTATTTAGGCAAGGTGACCAACTATTACAATAGGCCACAGGTGGCCGAGATGAAGATAGAGACCGCGGAGCATCTGCGAGTGGGAGAGGACTTGATGGTGATAGGGCAGACCACGGGCGTGTACCGCGCCACGGTGGAGGAGCTTCGCCTGGGCGCTACGGCACAGCCGGTGCAGGAGGTTGGGCAAGGCGATGTGTTCAGTGTGAAGACCACAGAGGTTCTGCACCGTGGAGACAAACTCTACCGAGTGGACAAAGTAGTTGACGAGTTCTGAAGATGGACGAAGTGCACATATATCACACACCGTGGGGGGCAAAGCCTAGTGGGCAATATTGATGATGCTGGTGCTCTTTGGCTTTTTTGTATGGCTTTTGGTGGATGATCCTTATGTGAAACTATAGTTTTATCAATCTTGCATCAACTTTCTTGAATTGTGGCATTGTTTGACCAATGGAAGCACCAATGTAGGTTGGGTCGCAAACGGTATACTTATGACCGTCTAATGGGAAATAATCGCCTGCCACTTCTTCAGGAAATGCAACTGCTGTTGCAAGATGACCAGGCCAGTGTACTAGTACCACATCGAGACCTAACAGGTCGCGAACCAGTATGCTGTAGAAGATTGAGCGGTCTTCGCAGTCGTTCTTGGGGTAGTAGAGGCTCTCGTCGCCAAACAGGGGCCGTTCGTAGCCGAATTGGTCTTGGTCGGTGGCATAGTCGAAAGTCGTCTGCACAAAGTTAAGCAGCATTTCTGCGGCATCCTTTTTGCTTTTGCCTTTGATATGGCTGCGCAAAGCAGGATAGAGAGTGGACTTCACCCCGTCGCTCAACCCTGCATGGGCGTATATCTCCCATGCGTCGCTTAGTGGATAGTCGTTCAGTAAGTCGATAAGTCCTTTGTCCACTTCGACGGTAGCTTTCATTGTGCTGTATCTTTGGGACTGTAGTGTTCGGCTTCGACTTTTCCCACTGTTCAGTTTGGGCAGTTGGTCCATCTGAAGCTTAGCCACCTGCTCTTTCGGGAAAGCCACTTCGCACACATGGATGGTGCTGCCTTTTTGTTTCGAAAGCACGTAGTGCGGTATGTTGTCGATGTTGATGTAGGAATAGTTGTAGATGGTATGGTCGAAAGGAACGAGTAATACCAGATGGTCGACTTCGCGGGCTATGCGTACCCGATAACCCGATTGTGCCAGCAGGTACATCTGTAAGAGAACAGCCTCGTTGCTATTATAGCCGAGCAGCTGTCCGCACATGCTTCTAAGCAGACAGATATATCCCCAATCTGATAGGCGCAGTGCCTCGCGTTGGACAATGCAGTCGTGCAATAGGCCGTCATATTTCTCTTGTGACAGCTGTTGCCATGCCTTGGCGATGCTTTTCTCGTCCAAAGAGGGTATCTTGAATTGAAGGGCATTGCTATTTGCGTGTACACTGCATCCTGTGCCGTAGAAGTCGAATGAAACTGTCGGGACAGAAGGCTCGGGCTCTGGGATAGGTGGGGGAGGAATAGGGGCGGCCTTGATTGGGGGTGTCACCACTTCGCCTTTAGGCAGTGGGTTGGTGGTGGGCTTTTTGTCAGGTTGCGGCTCTGGAGGCTTGGGCGGTTCTGGCTCCTTGGGTTTAGGGATGGCCGGTTCCACGCCTATTTTTGTCCATGCATGCCCAGCAGCCTTGGCATACTCCTCGTTGGCCTTCTTGCGGAATGCGGCATACTCTGCCTCAGCCTTGCGCCGTGCATCGTCATATTGCTGCCGAGCCAGACCTTTCTGTCTCTCGAACTGCTCGCGCATCTGCTGCCGTTGCTGCTCAAAATCGCCACGGTCTACTTGAGCTACCGCTGTGGGCATCAATGCGAATAGAAGAAATGGTATTACCAACTGCTTCATGGGACTCTATTATTACATTATCAGGATTGCTTTTTTTCTAATACGTGTATGATATGCTCTGCCAAATAGCCATGCCTTTTTTGTATGAATTGCAGGTATATCAACAGAGATGGCTTGTTGTTGGAAACATCAACTTCTGGTTATATAATTCTTTTTTCTTTCAGACGGGTTTCGATATGGGAGAAGATACGTTTGTAGGAGGGACAGAGGAATGTTTTGTGTTTAAAGTCTCCAGAAGCGAGGAAGCCATCATGTAGGCAGCCGCCGTGGCAGATGTGATACCACTTGCAACGAACACAGTCGCTTTGGGCGATGTATTCGGCACGTTTGTATGTTTCCGATTGCTTGATGCGTGGCAGAATGTCGGCCAGAGTCTCGTAGTGGAGGTTGCCGTAGGAGTATCGAAATAGGTCGTTGTCGCAAAAACGTCCACAAGGCATCACGTCGCCTGTGGGTGCGATTGCGATGAATTGGCCTTGGCAGTTATTTCCAAACATACAATGTCCGGATATGCCAGTTGCAACGGCACTTGCCATTTCTAACAAGTTATCTTCTTCTACATGGTTATTAGAATCGTCCATCATTAAATCGAAAAGTTCTATCATTATTTCTGCGTAATCCTTGGCAGTAATACCATACTTGTCCTTTACGTTGATTGCTTCACCAGTTATAAACAGAGGATTAAGTTTTAATCCAAGTTGCAACTCATTCATAAATTGGTAGAACTGTTTTATCTTTCCAATGAAATTACGGCTACATACAGTTACGCATCCCACATTAAGACCTCTACTTCTACATAGTTCCAGTTTATCCATAATGGCATTAAACGTTCCGCCCCCATCAGCAAACACTCGCTGTGAATCATTCATTTCTTTTGGCCCATCCAATGAGAATCCTACTTTTACATCATATTGTTTGAACAATTCAATATATTCATCATTCATGAGTGACAAATTACATTGAATTGAATTTTTGATTTCAGAATTGCAAAACTCACTTTTGATGAACTCAAACACTTGTTTGTAGTTTTCTATTCCCCACAACAATGGTTCACCACCGTGCCAAATAAAAGATATCTTTCTTTTCCCACCACTTACCATTTCTTTAATCTGACACAATACTGAGCAAACAAATTCTACAGACAAGTTATCAGACAATTGTTTTGTCGAGTTGTTCAGATAGCAATATTTGCAACGGAAGTTGCAGAGAAACGATGGTATAATTACTATTGTCACTTTCGTTCAATTGTATGTTTTATTGTAGAAGAATCAACACAACACTTCTCTTCAAACAATGAATATGTGCCAAATCTGTTTCGACAAATAAGAGTTACCTCCAAACTACAATTAGGACTAAATGCATCATAGTCAATTTTCTTTTTTGTTGTAATAGAATATTTCTCTCCTTTGTCACTATCTACTTTCATGACTCCGTCTCGAATGAATCCGGTATGAATTGGTATATTACCCTTGTAATAAGTCAGATATAAATGCAAATCGTATGCAGAATTCCTCTTACAGAATGATTTATTGCATACTTTAATGTATGGCTTATGAGTCTTTTCGTCGGGTAAAATATACTTGCCTATTACGATTTTGGGTGACATAACCTTATTAAAAAGATATTTAACAAGGACTCCAAAAAAAAAGGAACTAATAATAGACAACCAAAAACCTGTAGAGCATAGAACATTCATATCGTTTTGTATTATCAGGTCAATTTGCTGAGTCATAATAAACATCATAAACGTCGTCCCAATGAACATCTTGGAACTCATCAGACAACTTCTGCTTATTTTTCTTTTCTTCTATTTTCTCCAGAAGCCTCTGAATAAAAAAAGAATAATCCTTTTCTTGTTTTTTTTCCATAATAATTATCCTATTATCACTGTTGTGTTTCTCCACACGAATGGGATGGGCAAGGCACCTGTAATCAAAATATTAATTGATGTAATGCTGTAGAGACTGTGGTTGCAGTTTCGATGTCCTTGTTACATCTTAATCATACAATGAATGTTTGCAGCACTTTTGCTGTTTGCAGTCTTTTTCATGTTGTCTCTTTTATTCCTTTTTCTGATGATAGTTTTTTACCCATCTTACTTTGTCAGATACATCAATATCATAATGTAATTTTGTTCCTGGTGAAATGTTATGTATCCACTCATTTTTAATATTTTTTCCGTAAAGACTTACAATTATCATAACATCTGCACCGAAGTCTTTATATGAAAGATCAGTTGGAACAAATGTCATTTCATATGTGCCATCCAAGCCTGTTATAGCCCTCATATAAGTTTCTGAAAAAGATCTACCAGCAGATATGTTACAATCACTCACAGGTAGTCCCCAAGCTGTAACGACTCCATAAATGGATATGGATTCTTTTTCTTTTCCGCATCCTAATGCAAAAAAACATAAGCATATTAGTATTGTTATGAATCTGATTTTTTTCATACCATCATTTATTATATCCTTTTCTTCATTATCATGGCAACATTTGTTGTTTCGCCAGAATTTACGTTGGCTATTATTCTGTTTGGCCAATAACCTGTTTTCTGCACTGTGATTGTATACTGTTGAGGTTCCAATTCGTTGAATTCAAATTGGCCAGACATTCCGGTATAAGAGTTTTTCGAGGTTGGATTAAGGGTTACGATGGCTTGCTGTAAAGGCTCCCCAGTATCGACATCGATTACAGTACCACTAATATTACCAAAAAAATCGTACTGTGTCTTGGTACAGGCACAGGCAAGCATAAATATTGCAGCACATATTGTAAGTGACGTTAATTTTTTTTTCATTGATTCAAATATTTAATATGTAATATTCATCTATTTAAAATGTAATATTCATTGCAAATCCTACGGATTCAGTACCTGAAAATGGAACCACTGCAAACTGGAAGGAACCCTGCCTGATATATCGAGCCCCAATACTCGTAAAGGCGTCTACTACATTCCAGACATACACAATGGCAGTTGCAGCAATGAATCCGTTGCGAACATTGGCGCAGTTGTTGGCTTTGGTAATATAGTTGGCCCTATGTTGTGCATTATGGGTGCTATTGATTAGGTTTACATAGTTGGACCGCAAGCTCTCTGCTACCACTATGCCGCCTAAGCAAGCCGCCTCCCCGACAATAAACAGCAGACCTTTTGTTTTCTGGCCTTTGTACAACTGCTCCATGCCAGGTACGAAAGTCCTTGCACTGAAAGAGTACTGGTCTGTGACTGTGAGATTTTCAAAACTATACTGAGGGTGTTTGAGGGTTTGCACAAGCAGATAGACACGCCAACCACCATAGTCGAGTTCCTCGACATATTCGTCCAGTATGCGTGCAGACACAATCATATCCTGACCACCATTACTGGTGATTTTACCATTATCCACATGCACTTTCACCTCGGCACCAGCTGTAAGGTTGTAGCGTTGGACTATGACGGACGCAGCCTTGTCACGAGCGGCATTGACATTGGAAGCATCACCCGATACTACTTCGACATACGAGAAATGAAGGTCGGTCAGTCCGTTGTTGAGCCATTTAGGTGGTATTGTCTGGGAACAAGCCATACCACCACATAGAAACAGTCCGAGTAGAACCAGTCTAAATATGTGTGCCAAGGCAGTACTATCGTTCATCCTCATACTCTTGTAATCCTTGCATATACTCTTTAGCAAATTGGCGGAAGCGCTCGCGGTCAAATTCTGCCCGAAGTTTATCATTATTGCTAACAGCATCTGCTAGTCTGTCAGCTATATCGTTCTTTTTTATCTCAATAACATAATAGACATGATGCCGGCCTGAGCGGTCTTGAGACCAGCGTTCGCAAGGGTTGTCTGCATCGTTGAGTGCGGCATCAACTACGTTCATCATCTCTCCTTCGATTATCTGTTCAAGGTCGCTATCCTTGCCACTTTTGTTCACTAGCTTTGAATAGTCGGTGCTGAGGCCTTTCACAGAATGGGCCAGACGTTCACGCATCATTGATTGAGCCATTTTTACGGCATTGAGACGTGCCACATTGCGCTTTGTGTCCTCACCTTCGCCCATCTCACGAAAGTACTCTTTGTCGCTACGACTTTCGGCATAGCATGGAATGTCCTGCTGGAACACCTCGTTGGCCGGAGCAGAGAGGTTAGCAATTGAGTCTAGCATACGCTGACGCTCTAATTCTTTTACTTTCTGTTGGAATTCCCATTCTGCCTTTTTGGCGGCTTTCTTTTCTTTGCGCGTCTGTGCATTGGCGGAATTTGAGAAAAACATCATGCTACTGATTAGTAGAATACCAAAAAACAATACTTTTTTCATCTTTGTTAGATTTGATAAATTTAGATGCAAAGATACTATTTATAATTTGTGTAAGATGTGGCGGATGTTGCCATGTGACAATATCTGCCACATTCTATAGTAGTTTAGAGTAGTGGCTAAATAGGTCTTTTCCAAGTATTCTGCTAATTCGGAACAGCTGTTGGGTGTCGATAGAGGGTTTGTTGTATAGGCGCTGTAATGTGCGTCGGTCGATATCTAATTGGTCGGCGAGCCATTGATTGGTGTGGCCCGAGCGGCGGAGTTCGTCGCGGATGAGGTTGCCTATGTGTATCTGCATAGTGATTGCTATAGTGCGCTTGGCTACCGAATCCCCATATATACCCCGACGACCACAGACAAAAAGAAGGCGAGCAATCTCGTCTCCAGTCTGCGGCCGTGGAAAGTACCTTCAGGAATAGACAAAATGCTCGCTTATTGGCGAGCATTTGCACATTGTCTTTCCTGATTGACCTTGATTGAAATTTTCCACGTTTCAGACTGGTCGGGACAATAGCAAACGCTATGTTAATATGTTAGTTAATTTGTTACAATCAAGTTTGTTAGTTCATTTTTGTTGTTCTTTTTATCATTCATTATAAATCGTTGCAAAAATACATTTTTTTTTTGGATTATTGTTTTTCGCGTCCGTTTTTGTAAATAAATAGGACGATCTCTTTCTTCTAAATAGACAAAAAGCAATGATAAACACCAGGAAAGTCTATGCCTTTACAATCCGCTTTTCTATTGCAAAGATGAATTATATCAACTACCTAATACTACTCAAAGATGGTTGTTTAATGGCAATTTATTGAATCTTTTTTTTCATTTCATGGAAGGCGTAAAAATCATTGTTTTTTGAAGTGTTTTATGTGAAAAAATGTCCATTGTAAAAAATGTTGTATCTTTGCAAAAAATAAATCTACACAATGGGGTTGGATGGTTATATAAAAAACATTGACAAGGAGTCTGTTATGAATCCTTCATATTGTTTCTTGTGTGTCGGACTTTCGCAGGTCGAGCATGAAAAAATAGAGAAGGGAGATGAGTTTGTAACGGTTCCTTCCGCAGAATTGAAACGTCTGCGGGTGGATGTCTATCCATATCTTATGTAGCAGTCTACGTGGTGACTTTTTTCCTTATTTTGAATAACGCATGGAAGAGATTTGCATATATCACATCCCGTGGGGGAGCAAGGCATGGTGGGTAGTGTCGGTATTGCTGGCTATCATTCAAGCAAGCATGATGATTTATTGAACTATTTTAGAACTAACCATATCTTATAGCATGACAGAAGAGCAGGAGCAGGCATTGCAGCTGGCCACAGAAGCGGGACATATACTCCTGGAGAACGGTGCTGAAATAAGCCGTGTGGAGGAGACGATGACCCGGATAGCCTCTACATACGGAGTTGAGGACGAGAGTTTCTTTGTGTTGAGCAACGGCATCATCGCTACGGGGCAGCATTATGCCCGTGCTGATTTCATTCCCATAAAAGGGACACAATTGGCCAAGGTGGCGGCGGTGAACCAGCTGAGCCGTGATGTGGCAGCAGGCAAGATGTCTCTTGAAACCCTTGGGCAGAGCATTCAGGCCATACGTTCCATGCCAGGAAAGCCTTGGTGGGAACTGCTGACAGGTATTGCGGTGGGGGTGGCAGCATTCTGTCTTATCTTTGGAGGTAGTTTGCTCGACTCTTTGGCGACACTGGTGGCTGGATTGGTACTTGGTTCTTTCATCACTTTTGCCAGCCGTCATCTGTCGCGACTGGCGGGGAGCGTGGCAGGCGGCTTGGTGGGCGGAATGATGTGTATGCTGGTATACCGACTGGCAATGTATTTCCAGATAGTTCCGCAGCTGCATCTGGCCAATATGGTGATAGGCACAATAATAGCACTTGTGCCCGGGGTGCCATTCACTAACGGGATGCGCGACTTGGCCAACGAAGACTATATAGCTGGCACTACCCGACTCACGGATGCTTTTCTCGTATTCCTTTGCATTGCGTTGGGAGTGGCGCTGTCGATTATTGTGGATGGCGAGGTGATGGGAGCGATAGTTCAGTTGGGGGTGCCGGTAAAGGATGCTGTGGCATCGAAATGGTTCATCCAGTTGTTGGCTGCCTTTATCGGGACGGTAGGATTCTCGGTTCTGTTCGGTGCCCCTCGACATAGTTATGTGGCATGTGGCCTTACGGGAACGATAGGCTGGGCTGTTTATTTGTGGTCGTTGACGGGATTGTCGGTGGTGGGTGCCGCTTTCTTCTCGGCTTTGGCAATTGCCACAGTGAGCCATGTGTTGGCACGTCTGGGGCATCAACCGGTGACAGTCTACCTGATTTGCGGCATTATCCCGTTGGTGCCGGGAGGAGGGATTTTTTGGACAGCATACTATATTGTTACCAACCAGTTGTGGCAGGCAGCCACGACGGGGTTTGTGGCACTGAAGGTTACTATAGCCATTGCCTGCGGCATAATACTTGCATCGGGCGTGGTGAACAAATTTATTTTGAAAAAGAGAAATGGCTAAAGCAAAATTATATTACTTTTGTCAGGAGTGTGGCTACCAGTCGTCGTCGTGGTTGGGGCGATGCCCTGAATGTGGCAAGTGGAATACCCTTGTGGAAGAGGTGGTGAAAAGTGACGGTGGCAAGCGCAAAAGCAGCACTGTTTCGGCCAAATCGGCTCCTGTCCGCATACAGGAGGTGACATATAGCGAGACCAAACGCATACTGACCCATTGTGGGGAGTTCGACCGGGTGTTGGGTGGCGGCATAGTGCCGGGCAGCCTCTTGCTGCTGGGCGGAGAACCGGGTATAGGCAAGAGCACGCTGTTGCTGCAAACGGCTCTGGCTATCCATGACCGCCGGCTGCTGTATGTGAGTGGCGAGGAGAGCGAGCAACAAATCAAGATGAGGGCTGACCGCATAGGTATCAACACCGAGAGTTGCTATGTGGTAAGCGAGACAGTGACGCAGCGTATTTTTGAACATATCGATGCCGTGCAGCCCGACCTGCTCATTGTAGACTCAATACAGACGGTCACAACGGAGGAGGTGGAGTCGCCAGCGGGGAGTGTGAGCCAGATACGCCAATGCACTACCGAGTTTCAGCACTATGCCAAAACAACCGGTGTGCCAGTGTTGTTGATAGGCCATATCACCAAGGATGGCACTTTGGCTGGCCCCAAAGTGATGGAACACATAGTGGATGCTGTGCTGCAGTTTGAAGGTGACAGAAACTACGGATTCCGCATACTGCGTGCATTGAAAAACCGTTTCGGCTCCACGTCAGAAATAGGAATATTCGAAATGCGCGGCAGTGGTCTGAGCGAGGTTTCGAACCCGTCGGCCTTGTTGCTCTCGCATCGCGACGAGGAATTGAGCGGCACTGCAGTGGCTGCAACTATAGAAGGGGCAAGACCGATGTTTGTGGAGGTACAGTCGTTGGTGAGCAGTGCTGTGTATGGCACACCTCAGCGCAATGCCAACGGATTCGACATGCGGCGAATGAATATGTTGCTGGCTGTGCTGGAGAAACGTTGCGGATTCAAGCTGGGAGCCAAGGATGTGTTTCTCAACATTGCCGGTGGCATGCGGGTGAATGATCCGGCTTTGGACTTGGCAGTGGCATGCAGCATATTGAGTAGCAATGTGGATATTCCCATATCCCCGCGCTATTGCTTTGCCGCCGAGGTGGGGCTGAGTGGCGAGGTGAGGCCGGTGAGCCGGATAGAGAACCGAGTAAGTGAAGCGGCACGGCTGGGATTTGAGAAGGTGTTCATATCAAAATATGATACTCGCAATCTCCAGCTCGCGGACTATGGCATCTCGTTGGTGTCGGTGGGCGTGATAGAGGAGGCATTCAGAGCCCTGTTCGCTTAGTGACATACTATTGCTCGGGCAAAGCGACAGGAACAAGAAGTAGCGTGTGTGCAGTATTCGGGAATGCAGGAGTACGAAAGAGTAGGACTTTATTATCAAAGAAAAGAAAAAAAGAACAATAAATGCAATATTCATATCAAACAGAACAGACCTGCAGTCAGCAGATTGATTTTGAGATAAAAGACGGCAAACTGTATAATGTAACATTCTATGGCGGATGCCACGGTAACCTTCAGGGCTTGAGCCGACTGGTGGAAGGGATGAAGGTGGAGGATGTACTGGAACGGTTGGAAGGTATCCGCTGCGGATGGAAAGACACATCCTGTCCCGACCAGCTGTGCCGTGCCATCCGTCAGGCCTGTGCTAAAAGGTAAACTACCAGTCGCCCGCCCCATACTTCAAAGCTGTCGCCCGTAGCCTCGTTGAGGGAGCCTTCCCACCACCATTCAAGTTGGCGGTTATTGATAGGCCAACGCAACCCTTCCACGGTGACGGGCAGTTGGGGAGTGAGCGAGAACAGCGATACCTGTTGTCCTGGATGTGATTGGAATAACTGGTGACCCTGCATGGGAAGAAACATACCTTGGTCGGACAGCATACGGAAAGACACCTTTGGAAACTGCTCCATATACCAAGCCAGAAGGCTGATATTGCCAAGCGTATGGTCCT
>Ga0247609_10006712_pt1 | contig 11043 bp, 10 predicted proteins | sample 172DNAGHGlowgp2_FD_193487 | JGI IMG/M metagenome (GOLD analysis project Ga0247609, IMG submission 193487) | Sheep rumen microbial communities from Palmerston North, Manawatu-Wanganui, New Zealand - 1728 DNA GHGlow gp2 | ecosystem: Host-associated > Mammals > Digestive system > Stomach > Rumen ... | reverse complement strand
CTGGCTACGAACTCACCCTTGTTAAGCGATTTATCGATGCACTGCGCAGTCTCCTTGATCGCATCGTCACCGGCATTGTGGCCGTATGTGTCGTTAATGATCTTTAAGTCATCCATGTCGATGGAGACGACGGCGATCTCTTTGATCATCTTGCCGTCCTTATCGAATTTCTCGGAGATCTTCTTTTCGAATCCACGCCTGTTGAGCGTCTCGGTGAGAGGATCAGTGATATAAAGCGTCATGACGTCGGAGATACCGAAGAGCTTCTCGTAAAGCTCGAATTTATTCATGTTTGCAGCTACCTGCATCAGGAGATATTCGACCTTGAAGTTGATGAAGTTCGGCATGTCGGTATTAAATACCGCAACAAGATAACCGTAGACTTCATTCTTATATGCAAGCGGGAAATGAACTCTCATGCCGCGCTTATCGTCTTCAAATCCGTCAGGGAAAACCTTCTCGTCGGAATACGAGATGCTGCATAGCTTATTCTTGCCCCTGTTGGTAAAATACCCGACAAGCTCGCGGTTCTCTTCCCTGTATCTGCAGATATAACAGGACTTCATGCTCTCTATTGTCTTGAACTGTTCGAGCGTGATTTCCTTGCCTGCATCTTTTGTGAGGGCGCCCTCGAAAAGATCACCGATGACAACATATTCTCTCATGTTCTCGGTATTGATCGATATCGTCGCGGTAAGATCTAACAGCTCAGAGAAGATATCTCTTTCAACAAACAGGTCATTCGTACTCTCGCGCAGGATCAGGGTGCCCGGAACGTAGATATTCAGATCAGGCTTCTTGCCTGCGATAACATCCTCAAGGACCTCTATCGCTGTATCCACAAAGACCGCATTGGAGATCTCGATCGTGGTTATGGACGGTATATGATCTGCTGCGCCCTGTGCATTGTCAACGCCGCTGATCATGACATCCTGGGGTACGGTATAACCTCTCTTGCGGAGCTCATTGCAGAGCGCGATCGCTTCGTAGTCGTTCGAACAGATTATCGCTTCAGGGAGCTTGCCGTTCTTCTTGATGAAGAAATCAGCCATCTCAGGACCCTGGTCGGACCAGTAATTGCCGTGGAAGATCTTCTTGTCTGATACCTTCCTGCCGGCTTCACGCATGGCATCTTCGAATCCCAGTCTTCTCTCTATGGAGTCGTCTAAGTCATCTCTGCCCGTTACGAATCCGATATCATTTGTCTTGCACTTCTCGATAACGTGCTTTGCGATATCGTGCATCAATACCCTGTTGTCCGGAACTACATTATAAAATCCGGAGATCTCTGCTCTGATGCAGACGACCGGGGGTGCATCATTATCGGACAAAAGGTCTTCAACAAGATCCTTTGCTACGCCCTCGTGAATAAGTGTGTCATAGCATAAGATAACGCCGTCGTATTCATGGACATTAGGCAGGGATAATATGCTCTTAAGACCGATGACATGAAGAGGGTTTTTTGTAGGCATGGAACAGATTCCGAAAACATCGATCCTGTAGCCCTTCTCACGGGCATAGAAATCGAGCTGCTTAAGGATACCCATAGCAAAATCTCTGTACATGTCGCCGATAAAAACACAAATTTTCATGACACTATTATACTCGGGCTTTTCAGGCCTGAGAAGACTGTAGTCACTGCCTTAGAGCACATCTTTGCAGCCTTTTATTTGTGCAGTTTCTCATCATCCGGATGCCTCTCATTCAAGTTGATAATGCGCTGGCAACAGGTACGGTTTCTGATGATTTAGTCAAATATAGATGATAATATATTCATAATTCTTTAAGGGAGGATTAGGAAAATGTTTTGCAGAAAATGTGGAAATGAGATCTCGGATAATGCGCGCTTCTGCAATTTATGCGGAGAAGTTGTGAAAAAGAGCGAAGAGCTTGAGATACCTGAAATGACTCTTGAAGAGAGCATCACTTTCGTCGAGAAGCTCAAATACAAATATAACGAAATAGAAAAACTCGAACGCCAGGTCATGGATAATGAGGCACTGCTCAGCAAGCCTTTGCTCCTGGATCAGAGGAAATATTCGTTCTTCAGGTTCTTCTGGGTAAATCTGATATGGGCAGCCATCGCCTACATCGTTATGTTGATCATCACCGCGATCGCAACCAGCAGCGAAGTTGCTTTCGGTATCTTTTTGGCTCTGATGTTTATTATTCCGGTCGTCATCCTGGTCGTAGGCGGCATAAGAGCCAAGAAACGCTGTGATGAAGAGAATGCGTTCATAGCAGAGGATAATGAACAGGCCATAGAAAAAATGAGAAAGCTTGAAAAGGATACAGCTGAACTAAGAAGCAAGCTGGCGGTCAAAAAGAATGCCCTCGCCAAAGATTCAGCCGCAATACCCGAATACTTAAGAAAGGGCTCTGTCCTGGCGCAGATAAAAACTCTTCTTCAGACGGGAAAAGCTTCAAACATACAGGAAGCTATTGCGCTCCTGAGAGAATAAAACTTCAACAGTCTCTTCAACGCTGATAATCGCTCTGCTTGTCTCCATCACAGGATCATTAAGCGGAGCGATTTTTGTAAAGCCCGCCTTAAGGCATTCTTCGTATCCTTCACCTGTGATACCGCATATTCCGATAACGGGCTTGCCATATTTAACAGCCGTCTTCATGACCTTAAACGGAGCTTTTCCGTTAAGTGTCTGGCTGTCTATCCTGCCCTCTCCGGTTATTACGATGTCGCACTCACGGATAAGGTCTTCTGCGCCTGTTATATCCATAACTATCTCAGCACCGGACATTAATTCTGCGCCTAGAATATTCTTCAATGCAAAGCTCATTCCGCCTGCAGCGCCGGTACCTTTTTCGTAAGGGTCAAAACCTGATATTTCAGCAAAGTTTTTGAGCCATCCGTCCATCTCTTCACAGGCCTTCTGAGAAGCGCCTTTCTGCGGTCCGTATACAAAACTCGCACCGTCAGGTCCGCACAGAGGATTAGTAACATCACTTGCAACGACGATTGGGATATCACGGTCTGCCAGCTCAGAAAGATCAACCCTGCATAAGTCCTTAAGGCCGCGCGCACCACGGGTTATTTCATTGCCGTCCTTGTCCAGAAGCTTTGCGCCAAGCGCCTGCAGCATGCCTGCGCCGCCGTCATTTGTCGCACTCCCTCCGATGCAGATAACGAGCCTTTCAGCGCCATTAGTGACCGCATCCTTCATGAATTCTCCTACACCGTATGTAGTGGTCAGATAAGGATCTCTTTCATCTTCTTTAAGGAGTGTAAGCCCTGCTGCTTTTGCCATCTCGATATATGCAGTCCTGCTTTCGGGATCGAAGATATAAGATGCTTCGGTCTTTCTTCCGAGAGGATCTGATACAGGGATAGTTCTCGTTATTCCACAAAGAAACGGAGCTATTGAATCTATCGTTCCTTCTCCGCCGTCAGCTAAAGGGAGCACCGTTACCTCAGCAACAGGACACGCGCGCAATATGCCGCGCTTAACGGCATTTCCGGCCTCAATTGAAGTGAGGCTCCCCTTAAAAGAATCAACGGCGACAACAACTTTCATTTGAGTTCCTTATCCTCTCATTTAAGATTCTTCAGATACGGGTCAAGAAATGACATGAGTTGTTTTGTTATATCTTCCGGTGAACACGGAAGGTCATTTGCAAGCCACCATTCTATGACGCCGAGAAATCCGTTTACCAGAAACTCTGTTGTGACCTCTTTAGACAACGTATATTCTTCAGGAAACCTGCCGATCACCTGTCTTGTCCGGTCATAAATCACAGTGCTGAGCTTCGCTCTGAATACTCCTGATTTATCGTTTCTGTAGAGAAGCCGGTATAACGTGATGTTGTTCTCAAGATACCGGAAGATATTGAGAAGTGCGTCATCCTGAAGCTTAAGAGGCGCATCCTCGCTGCAGTGCGTTATCAGTTCATTTACATAACTGCCGATACACTGTTCAAGGATATCGTATTTGTCCTTATAGTGAAGATAGACCGTGCCGCGGTTGATGTCGGCACGCTCCGATATGTCACTTACCGTGATCTTCTCAAAGCCCTTCTCCTTCAGGAGATCCATAAAGGTGTTCATTATCAGCCGGCTTGTTTTCTCATTCCTTCTGTCCATAAGAATTCCTTTTTGAACAATTTAAACGCTTTGTTGATTATTCAACAGTTATCAGTGTTTGCTCATTGTTTAAGGCAGAGCCCCTCTTTAAGATTAAGATATCAGACACATGTTGATAATTCAACACATGTTCAATGAAAGGACGGATTAGAATGAAGATCTTGATTTTTGGAAGAGGAGCCATCGGAACACAGTATGCATGGGCATTTGAGAAAGCAGGACACGATGTGGAGTTCTATGTAAGAAAGGGACGCAGGGATCAGTACGGACCTTATGTCGATCTCAAGATCTCAGATGCGCGTCAGAAAAAGATCGTCGAGGAGAAGTGGCCTGTCAGACTTACCGAGGAAATCAGCAGCAGCAAAAAGTATGACCTCGTATTCTTAAGCATCAATCCTGACCAGGTAAAAGAAGCCGCAAAAGTCATTTCGCCTGTGATCGGCGATGCAACACTCCTGTTCTTCAATAATTTTGGAAAGGACCCTTTTAAGGCCACTTCCCCGGTGCCTGAAGATCAGATCGTTGTGGGCTTTCCGGGTGCAGGCGGAGGATTTGAGGGCAGCAAACTCTACGGCAACATGTTCAAACAGGTCCAGATAGGCATAAGGGATAATGCTCCCAAAGCACGCGAAAAGGCCGTTATAGAACTCTTCAAATCAGCAGGTTTCAAGCCCGCATTAAAGAAGGACATAAGGAGCTTCCTTATTAACCACTATGCCGCAAATGCTGCTATGGAAGCGGAAGTTCTTAAACATGGTTCTTTCGAAAACGTTGCAAAGAACAGTGACGCGCTTGCAGACATGATCAGAAACATCAGAGAGATGGTTCCCTACCTTAAAGCATTAAATGTTCATTTGGATATGATGACACGGATACTTTCCGTATTGCCTCCAACGGCTGTCGGCAAGCTCCTCCGCAAGACTTTGTATGCACCCGGTACCATGGCATATGAGGCGTTGGCGCACAATCACTACAAAGCAGGTTATTCGGTAAAAGAGATCGTTAAGGAAGCAACCTCTTCCGGCATGCGCCTGCAGAGAATGGAGAGCGCCTTAAGGGCATCCGGAACTGAAATTATATAGAGTGTGATCACCCGTGTATAATTAGGAGGTGCATCCTGAAAGAAATGAGGTCTTATCTGTTTGCGTCGTTTAGTGTTCGGTATATTGACGATCCTCCTGTTCGGCATTGAGGTGCTGATCGGTCTTTACGCGCACGGCTGGGTAAGAAGTTACCTGGGCGACGTTCTGGTCGTAATACTGCTCTACACGATCGTCAGGACCATCGTTCCCAAAAAGGGCAGATGGTTTGTCATTCCGACGGCCATTCTGATATTTGCATTTATCGTGGAGTTCCTTCAGTTATGGGGCTTCTGCGACCGCTTCGGCATCACAAATGAGCTGCTGCGCATAATTATCGGAACGGGATTTTCGTGGATCGACATCGCATCATACTGCATCGGCATTATTCCGTGCTATGTGAGCGAATATCTGCTAAGCCGCAGAGAAAAGGGCTGCCTCATTTTTTGAGACAGCCCATCTTATCATTGCTTATTATCTCACCTTACTCGTCAACCGGGAAATTAATCTTCGTTCCGCAAGAAGCGCAGAACTTCGAACCAGGCTTAAGAGGCTCGCCGCAGAATTCGCAGTACTGTGAGCTCTGCTGAACGGGAGCCTGATAAGGATTATTTACATGTACATATTCCTGAGGCTGTACGGGCTGCTGGGGTGCCATGTAAGCAGGTGTATTTCCGGGAACATAGGCCGGTGCACCGTACTGGGGATTTACTGCGATGCTGGGATCAACATAATCGCCCTTGGGACCGAATTTCGCGCACAGGAAAGAAATGAGGCCGCCGAGTCCCGCAAAACCTATTCCGAATATCATAGCGATGAATTTAAAACTCGTTTCATCTGGCATATCTCCATTTGACAAAGATACGGATACGGCTATGCCGACGATCATGCCGATGATCTCCATTACGATCCACAAAACGATGGTAAGCGCGATAAATCCGCCGGGTCTTTTACCTCTGGCTATCGCGTTTTTTCTGTTGAGCTTGCAAAGACCGATAATAGCTAATACTTCTAACATAGATTTCCCCCCTTGTTTTAATTCATTAGTTCTAAAAAAACTGATTATATTTTAGCATTTTATGAAATAGATTTATACGAAAGGCTATCCTAATATTAGATTATATTCCCAGATGTCATAGGAGGTACATTTATGGAAAAGCTTTTCCATCTGAAACAGAACGGCACCACTGTCCGCACTGAAGTAATTGCGGGCCTCACGACATTCATGACAATGGCTTATATCATTGCCCTGAACCCTAACCTTTTGACCAACTTCGGAGCTAACGGCCAGGACCTTTGGAACGGTGTTTTCCTTGCCACCTGCATCGCTTCTGCGATCGGTACGCTGTGCATGGCATTCCTGGCAAACAAGCCTTTCGTAATGGCTCCCGGAATGGGTCTTAACAGTTTCTTCGCACTCGTTGCAGCCAACATCGCGATGATGACCGGAATGACATATCTTGAATCATTCCAGAGTGCACTCGTCATCATCTTCATCGAAGGTATCATCTTCCTCCTTCTCTCACTTTTCAACGTGCGCGAAAAGATCGTTCAGGCAATTCCTCTCGGCGTACGTCTGGGTATTGGACCTGCCATCGGCCTGATGCTCATGAACATTGGTTTCGGCTCCAACGCAGGCGTCTTCGTATTCCATGAAGACGGTTCTTCATCACAGTTCTTCGCAATGAGAGACTTCTTCGGCGCACTTACCGCGAACTCTGCAAGAGACACAATGACAACAGGCTACGGCATGATGGTTCTCACGGTAGTTACGATGTTCATCGGACTTTTCGCGATCGTTGCAATGAGTCACAAGAAGATCAAGGGCGCGGTCCTCTACGGCATGCTCATCGCATCGGTAGTCTACTGGGCAGGCGAAGCTATCTTCTTCAATACAAATCCTTTTGCAGGCCTTGCTACAGCATCATTCGTTCCGCCTTTCGCAGACATGGCAAAGACAACCCTCTTCAAGCTTAATTTCAAGGGCTTTGCAGAGATCGGATGGTTTACGGTGATCACATTGGTAATCACATTCTGCATCATCGACATGTTCGATACCATCGGCACTCTCGTCGGTACGGCATCACGTGCAAACATGCTCGACAAGGACGGCAATATGCCTAAGATGAAGGAAGCTCTCCTCTCTGACGCTATCGGTACGGTTACAGGTTCCCTCACAGGTACATCAACAGTCACAACATTTGTCGAATCCGCTTCAGGAGTCGAGGCAGGCGGAAGAACAGGCCTTACAGCACTTGTTACTGCTGCCCTCTTCTTGCTGTGCATGTTCATCGCTCCTATCGCTGCGATCATTCCTGCTGCAGCTACATCTGCCGCTTTGATCTATGTCGGAATCCTGATGCTCGCTAACCTCAAGGACATTGACTTCACCGATATCTCCCAGCTTCTCCCTGTAGGCATCATGCTCCTCGCAATGCCCATCTCAGGATCAATCGGACACGGTATCGGCCTTGCACTCATCAGCTACACGCTTATCAAGGTATTAACAGGAAAGTTCAAGGAAGTATCCGTTCTCACATACATCCTTTCTCTGATCTTCCTCGTCAAGTTCTTCCTGGCATTCTGATCTTTCTTAAAGATTAATGAAAGGCGCTGTCTTCTATGTGAAGGGCAGCGCCTTTTTTATGTTGTCGGTTATCACTCTTGTGCCGCTGAATGTTGCGAAACTGTCGATTTATAAAATGCAAAAATGTTGCTTCTTCTGTCCGCCCGGAAGGCAACAGATAAGGCAACATTGGTCATGTTGCTCTAAATGTTGCTCTTTGTGTCCGCTTAGAAGGCAACAAATCCTTAACGGAGTTTTCCCGCAGCCCTATTCCTGCTGCTGCAGATCCTTAACTGCTGATAATATCTCAGAACATTACCGGCACATAGCTCTGCGTGTCGACATCGACTACGCCCTGCGTGAGCAGGCGGAGCTTCGGGATAACGGGGAGCGCCGTGAATGCGAGCGTCATGAACGGGTCAATGCCTTCATTAACACCCAACTGTCTTGCCTGTTCTTTCATGACACTTAATCTGTCTTCGACTTCATGAGCATCCATATCGCACATAAGACCGCCTATCGGAAGAGGCAGTGACGATAAGACTTCGCCGTCACATACTACCGCCAGGCCGCCTCCGTTCTCACGGACAGTGTTGGCAGCAAGAGCCATGTCGGAGTCGCTGCATCCGGCGACTATAAGGTTATGTGAATCGTGTGCAACGCTTGATGCGATGGCGCCTTTCTTAAGCCCGTATCCAGTGACAAATCCGACACCGGTGTGACCTGAATCCTTATGGCGTTCGATGACCGCGAGCTTGATGATATCCTTATCAGTCTCGGCTTCTTTTGAAGATGACTCCACGATGAGTTCTTCTGTAAGTATCTGGCCGGGAATGACCTTTATCACACGCTTTCTTGTGCCCTCATCCCTGATCTCAAAATCAGAAGGCTTTATCTCTCTGAGATTGAAGCTTTTATAAACGCGGGAATATTTTTCCTTATCGACCGCAGGAGCCTTTATCTCCCGGACAAGCTTTCCGCCGTCGACTGTAAGGCACCCGTTCTTGAACACTTTCTCAACTGTAAAATCATCAAGATCAGACAGGACGATAATGTCAGCAATATAGCCGGGTGCTATTGCGCCCCTGTTCTTCAGACCGAAATACGCGGCAGTATTAAATGTCGCCATCTTTATGGCATTAAGAGGATTCTTTCCGGCCTTAACGGCCTTCCTGATTATGTAATCGATATGACCGTTATCGATCAGATCATTGCCGTGTTTATCGTCTGTAACGAGCATGCAGCGGTCACAGTATTTGTCGTCGAAAAGAGGCAGCAGCGCTTCGAGATTGCGCGCGGCGGTGCCTTCCCTGATCATGATATACTGACCGCGCTTAAGCTTCTCCAGAGCTTCTTCAAATGAAGAACACTCGTGATCGGATCCTACGCCTGAAGTTATGTAGGCATTAAGATCTTTGCCCGTAAGGAACGGCGCGTGGCCGTCGATCCTTTTGCCGCAGGAATTTGCACCCTGTATCTTTCTGATTATCTCCTCATCAGCCCTCACCGTGCCGTATGAATTCATGAGCTCGGCAAGCCCTGCCACCTGATCTTCCTTATAGAACGGTTCGAGTTCAGCCGCACTTAATTCCGCACCTGACTCATCCAAAGGCGTAGCAGGAACGCATGACGGGAGCATAAAGAAGATATCCACGGGAAGACCGGCACTTGCTTCTATCATGAATCTTATTCCGTCTGTTCCTGCCACATTTGCTATCTCGTGAGGATCTGCAATAACGGCAGCCGTGCCATGCGGAGCAACGGCTTTGGCAAACTCTGAAGGGGATATCATGGAACTCTCTATATGGATATGACCGTCGATCAGACCGGGACAGATCACCTTGCCCCCGATATCGATCTCCTCTTTCCCTTCATATTCACCGATGCCGACGATATATCCGTCTTTTACGGCAACGTCTCCCGGTTCGATATCATTGGTAAATACGTTCACGATCCGTGCGTTCTTCAGCACGAGGTCCGGCACGAGGTCGCCTCTTGCAGCAAGGATCATCTCTTTGATCTGTTCATTGGAAAACATGTTGTTTGTATTCATAAAAACTCCGTGGCAGCTGTTTATCTTTCTTTCTTGTGATCCTTATAGTAGTCGTCCTTGTCCTTATACATCATCTCGTCAATGACGACCACGAGATCCTGATTGGCTTCCTTGCTGAAGTCGAAAACCCTTCCTCCGACTGCCGCGGAAAGCTTATAAGGCTTGCCGGAACTCTCATTATATCTTTCAACTGCTTCCATGGTCTTTTGTTTATAAAGAGCGATATCAGACTCTTTGCCTTTACGGACGATAGCAATGAATTCGTCGCCGGCAAATCTGATCACAGTTCCTACAGATCCGAACACTTCATTTAAGATACCTGCAAAAGCGATAAGCGCCTGGTCTCCCTCTTCATGGGAATAATTGTCGTTGATCTTCTTGAATCCGTTAAGATCGAGCATGTAGGCGACTATCGTTTCCTTGCGTTTCTGATAACGCTTAAGTTCCCTGTCAAGTTCGAATCTGTTATAGATTCCGGTGAGCTTGTCGACATAGATGCACTCGTTCTGGAATGCGATTACTATACCCGCAAGAGATACCGCAAAGCATGCCGGCAGGAGTGAGATCCCGTACATGAAGGCCTGACAGATCATGCCCAGAAGGATCGGCATAAGGAACTCGATGACCGGGAAATAACGGAGTCCGGGATTCCTGATCTTCGAGATAATATAAAATGCAAATCCGTAGATATTAAGTACTGCTCCGGCCGCAATGAAGAACCAGAAAAGTTCGCCTCTTCTGTATTCATTGTTCATGTCGATATTGAATACGATCGGCGTGAACAGGTTAATGATGAGAAGCACGATCTGGATAAAACAGGCGATCCAGAACACAATGAACTTGCGGTGCGAAGTCTTGCTGTCAATGTGTTTGACTATCATGTGAACGAGGAAGATGCCGACTAATGTGTTGTACAGATACAGATAGGTATTGCCTATCAGGAGCACCATGCGGTAGAACTGGGAACCAGCACCAAGCTTGCCGTCATAAAAAGCTACGAGCTGGTCAACGACGCAGTTTATAACAGACATTATGAGCATGCGCAGAAGGATATGGCTCTCCTCTTTACGGCCGGGTAAACTCCAGCCTCTTGAAACCAAGATGACCAAAAGGATAGCTATGCCTATAAAATCAGCTACTGTTACTGCATAAATGTCGATTATGGGTGTCATATTCCGATTATACTACCTTGTTTTCAAAATTAAATTCACTTTGACTTTTTTGTTGCCCGAAAATATAAAAACGG
>Ga0247609_10006711_pt1 | contig 11043 bp, 8 predicted proteins | sample 172DNAGHGlowgp2_FD_193487 | JGI IMG/M metagenome (GOLD analysis project Ga0247609, IMG submission 193487) | Sheep rumen microbial communities from Palmerston North, Manawatu-Wanganui, New Zealand - 1728 DNA GHGlow gp2 | ecosystem: Host-associated > Mammals > Digestive system > Stomach > Rumen ... | reverse complement strand
AAAGAAAAGCCTCAATGAAGAGACTAAATCAAAATATAAGTATTAAAAAGGGCTGTGAAACCCTAATTTTTAAAAGTTAGGTTTTTTCACAGCCCCTTTTTTTTGATTTTAAACATATCCCCATCAAAATCAATAAGACCATCGCGCTTCATATTATTAAGCTCATATGATAGAGCACTACGCTCTAGTCCTAAATATGTCGCAAGCTCTGATTGATTATATGGTATACGAAAATATTTATTATTACCTTTACTTAGCTCATAAAGATAGGCATATATTTTTTGTCTTGTTTTACCTTGTGACATTTGATGAATTCTTTGAGATTGTGATGACATTTGAGAGGCAAGGTTTATAAATGTATTTTTCATACAATCAGTATGTCTTTTACATCTGTTTGCACAAGGCGTTATAAAACGGAATCTATTACAGGCAACAACATATGTATCTGTAAGAGCTATAAGCTCTTCAGTATATATATCCTTTTCCTCGAATTCTATTCCAAATATATCATTTGGATAATAATCCTTTAAAATAGTAGTCTTACCATTTAAATCATAAGTTTTAGATCTTGCAAGACCACTGGCTATAATATATATATTGTTAGTATTATCACCAATATTTATAATATTAGCTCCTTTTTCATAATGAATTAGTCTTGCGCTAAAGCATCTAAGTATTGCATGATAATCCTGTGCATCTAAATTTTTAAAATAAATTAGCTCTTTTATATAATCCTTCATGATAATAAATGCTGTTGGAAATCCAACACCTCCGTTTTAATTATTATACTATACTAAATGTAGATACGCAAGGAATGTATTCTAAAAATGAGAGGGGAAATAGAAATGAATGTAATTAAACGTAGTGGAAAGGAAGTTTCTTTTGACGAATCAAAAATCTATAATGCCATCGTCAAGGCTAATGAATCAATTGATGAAAAAAGTGAAAGGCTATCAAATGAGTCAATTGATTTAATAGTTGAGGATGTATTAAAGAAGTGTCATGATTTAGGAAGAGCTGTTGGAGTTGAGGAAATCCAAGACTTCGTTGAGGAGGAAATATTTGAAAAGGGTGCATTTAAGGTAGCTAAGTCATATATTACATACCGTTATAAGCATCAGCTTCTTCGTCAAAGTAATACAACAGATGATTATATCCTATCACTACTTGAAGGAGATAATGAAGAGGTTAAGCAGGAGAATTCTAATAAGAATCCATCTGTAGTATCTGTTCAAAGAGATTATATGGCAGGAGAGGTATCTAAGGATATTACTAATAGATTCCTACTTCCACAGGATATCCAAGAGGCTCACAAGAATGGATTAATTCATTTCCATGATGCTGATTATTTTGCACAGCATATGCACAATTGTGATTTAGTAAACCTTGAGGATATGCTTCAAAATGGAACTGTTATATCACAAACATTAATTGAAAAGCCACATAGCTTTTCAACTGCATGTAATATCGCAACTCAAATTATAGCTCAGGTCGCATCAAGCCAATATGGTGGACAATCTATCTCTTTAACACATCTAGCACCATTTGTAGATGTATCACGTCAAAAAATTAAAAAAGAGGTTATAGCTGAATTTGAAAAGCTTAATATCAGTGCGACAGATGAACAAATTAAGGCAATTGTTGAGGATAGATTACGTAATGAGGTCACAAGAGGAGTACAGACTATTCAATATCAGGTAGTGACTCTTATGACAACTAATGGACAAGCTCCATTCATTACAGAGTTTATGTATTTAAATGAGGCTAAGAATGAGCAAGAGAAGGCTGATTTAGCATTAATCATTGAAGAGACTCTAAAGCAACGTATTAAGGGTACTAAGAATGAGAAGGGTGTATATATTACACCAGCCTTCCCTAAGATTATTTATGTACTTGAGCCAGATAATATTGAGGAGGGACAACCTTATTATTATCTAACAGAGCTTGCGGCTAAGTGTACTGCAAAGCGTATGGTACCTGATTATATTTCAGAGAAGATTATGCTAAGAGATAAGGTTGATAAGAATGGGGAAGGACATTGCTATACATGTATGGGATGTAGATCATTCCTTACACCTTATGTTGACGAAACAGGAAAGCCTAAGTATTATGGAAGATTCAATCAAGGTGTAGTTACAGTAAACCTTGTTGATATTGCATGTACTGCAGGAAAGGATATGGATAATTTCTGGAAGGTATTTGATGAGCGTATGGATCTATGCCATAGAGCCTTAAGAATTAGACATGAGCGTCTACTTGGAACTAAGTCTGATGTAGCACCAATATTATGGCAATATGGAGCACTTGCAAGACTTAAGAAGGGTGAGACAATTGATAAGCTATTATATGGTGGATATTCAACAATATCTTTAGGATATGCAGGACTTTGGGAAACAGTTTACTATCTAACAGGAAAGAAGCTTACTGAGCCTGAAGGAGAAGCAATGGGACTTAAGATAATGGAGAAGCTTAATGAATACACTGCAAAGTGGAAGAGTGAGGAGCATATTGATTATTCATTATATGGTACACCACTTGAGTCTACTACTTATAAGTTTGCTAAATCATTACAAAAGAGATTTGGAATTATTGAAGGAGTTACAGATAAGAACTATATCACTAACTCATATCATGTACATGTAACTGAGGATATTGATGCGTTCCATAAGCTAGCTTTAGAATCAAAATTCCAAAAGCTATCTCCAGGAGGAGCTATCTCATATGTAGAGGTACCTAATATGCAAGGAAACATTCCAGCAGTATTACAGGTAATTAAGTTTATATATAATAACATTATGTATGCAGAGCTTAATACTAAATCTGATTATTGCCAGGTATGTGGATATGACGGAGAAATCAAGATTGTAACAGACAATAATGATAAGCTAGTGTGGGAGTGTCCAAACTGCCATAATAGAGATCAGTCAAAGATGAATGTAGCAAGAAGAACTTGTGGATATATTGGATCACAATATTGGAATCAAGGAAGAACACAAGAAATTAAAGAGCGTAAGCTACACCTATAAAATAAAATGACCTTTGTTCAGACAAAGGTCTTTTTTTACTTGAAAACAATTATTATTTTAAATATAATTTAAATTGTATGTAAAGGGAGAAATATATTATGAAGAAAAAAGGAATAATAATAGGTTTAATAGTTTTATTATCAAGTATTAGCGCTATAATACTGGTATTAACATTAAGAAATAAAAAAACTAGATTAGTGCTTGATTCATTAGATAAATCTGTCACTTTAGATTTGGGTAAATATAAGGTGAAAGATTATAATAAATGGACAGAAGATGGGGCAAATTATATGATTTCATTTTATGTGACTAACAAAAATGATTTCTATAATGATGTCATTGTAAAATCTAAATATTACGAAGAAGAATTGGATTTTGATGTAAAGTATTACAATATAGATAATCGTTACTATGCCTATGGATATTTTTTAATAAACAATAGACTTTTTAATTATTATATCGATGAAGAAAGCAAGTATGTTAAAATATCATCACGTTCTGGTGTTTTTTCAACTGATAATAATTATTACCTAATACCATTTCCTGTACGCTATTCTTTAAGCGCCGAAGCAATAGAGAATGAAACCCAGTTTTATTATTATAGAGGATTGAGTGATAAGTCTACAACCTATGAAATGGTACTAAAAATAGCAGAACATCTTCCTAGTACATATACTAAAATAGAAGATGATTGTATAAACATTAAAGGTTTTTCTATAGATGATAATTATATAGAGACATTATCAGATGACTACCTTATAAAAATTTATGAAGATGAAGATGGTAAAGTTAAAGTTGGAAATGTAGATTAAAGAAGTAGCATTTAGGGATTAATTTAGGGGATTAATTATGAAGAAAAAGGGAATAATAATAGGCTTAATAATTTTATTATCAAGTATTACAGCGATAATACTAGTATTAACATTAAGAAATACAAAAACTAGATTAGTGCTTGATTCATCTGATGGCGCAGTTACATTAGATTTAGGCAAGTACAAGGTAAAGGATTATAAGAAGGATAGCAACGATAGGATTAATTATAATATATCTTTTTACGTTAATAATAAGAATGATTTTTATAATGAGGTAATAATTAAGTCAAATGGTTATATAGAAGAATTGGATTTTGATGTAGATTATTATGATATAGATTATTATGTATATGGATATTTTGTTTTGAATGATAGACTATTCAACTATCTTATGGATGATAGTGGTTATGTATGGATAGCATCTAGATCAGGTGTTTTTCATACAGATACTGATGGATATTTATTACCTGTTCCAATTGCGAGTTCAATAAGCTATGAACGCCTTTCTAGTGATAATGAAACAGGATATTATCAAAAATTGTCAGATTATTTTACTAATTATGAAATGATTTCAAAAATAGCAAGATATATGCCAAGCTATACTAAAATAGAAGATGATGGTGTATATGTTAAGGGTTGCTATTTAGATAAAGATACTAACCAAGATGTATTAACAGATGACTACCTTATAAAGATTTATGAAGATGAAAATGGTAAAGTTAAAGTTGGTAATGTAGATTAAAGAAATAGCACCTATGGATTAATATTGGGGGATTAGTTATGAAGAAAAAGGGAATAATAATAGGATTAATAATTTTATTATCAAGTATTACGGCGATAATACTAGTATTAACATTAAGAAATACAAAAACTAGATTAGTACTTAATTCATATGATGAGATTGTCACTATAGATTTGGGAGAATATAAGGTTAAAGATTATAAAAAGAATATAATATCTGGTGGTAATTATGAAATTTCATTCTATGTAACAAATAAAAGAGACTTTTATAATGAAGTGATAATTAAATCGGATTATTATAAAGAAGAACTAGATTTTGATTTAAAAGCTAATGGAATAGATCAATTGGCATATGTATATGGCTACTTTATTGAAGAATATAGATTGTTTAACTATTTCATGGATGAAAAAGGATATGTAAGGATATCGTCTTGTTCAAGTTACTTTATAGAAGGCAATTATTGCTATAATTTTGATCTTCCATTATATTTTTCATTGAGTAGAGATAGGCTTAATGATGAAGAAAAGGCATGGATTTATACAACTCTTACTGAAAAATTAACTAATTATGACATGATGATAACAATAGCTAAGAGCATGAATAGTGCACATTATGCAATAGAAGAGGACTGCATATATGTTAAAGGTTACTATTTTGATGATAAAAACATTGAGGTATTATCAGATGATTATCTCATAAAGATTTATGAAGATGAAAATGGTAAAGTTAAAGTTGGTAATGTATATTAATAGAATGGATTAATCCATTCTATTTTTTATTTTTTTCTTGTAGCCAAATAATACACGTAGTAAAATTAGGATAGAGGATATTATATATGGAAAATGTATTAGCGTTAGAAGGGTTTAAGAGCTTTAAATGTAAATGTGATACCTGCAGACATACATGCTGTGGATATTGGAAAATAAATGTTAATAAAGAAGATTATTTAAGAATTACAGCTCTTGGAGAGGATTGTAATCATTTTGTATGTGAGGAATATCAAACACCAAAAAGATATGCACATATCGCTCTTGATGAAAATGGTATGTGTCCTAAGCTTAAGGATGGTATGTGTTCTATTCAGCAAAAGTATGGAATTAAGGCTTTGACTACTATTTGTATGGAATATCCTAGGCTTGTTAGGTATATTAATTCTCCTGAGGTGGCGTTATCAACATCATGTGAGGCTGTAGTAGAAGGGCTTATGATTGAAAGAATTATAAAGTTTGAAAGCCTTGATAAGAAGTATATTCTAGGTAATCCTTATACTAAGAATCAGCATTTTATTAATGGTAATGGTTTAAGAAGAAATGTGATTGATACTTTGATTTCTAATCCTGGTATTTTAGGATTAAATAAGATTAGTGAATTATTAGGATTAAATATTAAAATAGATTTAGATAAAGGATTCTTTATATTTATTAAGGCTATTTATAATGAATATTTTAAGAAAAGGGCTTTGAGCACAGGATATAGGGATATAATGGAGGATGTTACATATGATATGGTTCATCCAATTATAAATAATCAGATTATAAATATTTTAATAAATCATATGTTTTATATGAATTTCCCTTATTGTAATAATAATGATAATTTCTATGATAATATGGTAGGGTTATATACAATATATGGGGTATTACAAATACTATTTAATACCTTAACTGGCGATGAGCTTATTGATAATATAGCCTTTGTTTTTAGAGAATTTGAGCATTCAAGCTTTTATGATAGAATTGGTAATTTGTATAAGGAATTGATATAAAAATAAAGCTCTAGGAAAAATCCTAGAGCCTTTTTTATGAACATCGGGGTTCATATTAAGTTATCTAATTAATCTTAGAATACACCTTGAGCTAGCATTGCATCGCAAACCTTCTCGAATCCTGCGATATTAGCTCCTGTAAGAAGGTCATTCTCTCTAACTCCATACTTCTTAGCAGTATTGTGAGCGTTGTGGAAGATTCCCTCCATAATTGACTTAAGCTTAGCGTCAACCTCTTCGAATGTCCAAGATAGGCGAGCTGAGTTTTGAGCCATTTCAAGACCAGAAGTAGCAACTCCTCCAGCGTTAGCAGCCTTACCTGGACCATAGATTACTCCATTGTCGATTAGGTAGTGAGCAGCATCAAGCTCTGTAGGCATGTTAGCTCCCTCACAAACAGCGATAACACCGTTCTTAACTAGCATCTTAGCATCCTCAAGGTTAAGCTCGTTTTGAGTAGCACAAGGTAGAGCGATGTCAACCTTATATTGCCATACTCCGTGCTCTCCATTTTTCTTTTCATGGTACTCTGCAGACTTTCTTTGAGCAGCATACTCAGTTAAACGTGCACGCTTAACTTCCTTAACTTCCTTAAGTAAAGCTACATCGATTCCTTCTGGATCATAAATCCATCCTGTTGAATCAGAACATGTAACAACCTTTCCACCTAATTGTTGAACCTTTTGAATTGCATAAATAGCAACATTTCCAGCTCCTGATACAGCAACTGTCTTACCCTTGAATGAATCATTCTTTAAAGTCTTTAATGCTTCTTGTGTGAAGTAGCATAGACCATATCCTGTAGCCTCAGTACGAGCAAGAGATCCTCCAAATGTTAATCCCTTACCAGTTAATACACCAGTGAACTCATCACGGATTCTCTTATATTGACCAAACATATAAGCAACCTCACGTCCTCCTACACCGATATCTCCAGCTGGAACGTCAGTATCTGGTCCAATGTGACGATAAAGCTCAGTCATGAATGCTTGACAGAATCTCATGATTTCCTTATCGCTCTTTCCCTTAGGGTCGAAGTCAGATCCTCCCTTTCCTCCTCCCATAGGAAGAGTTGTAAGTGAGTTCTTAAGAACTTGCTCAAGTCCTAAGAACTTAAGGATTGATTGGTTAACAGTTGGGTGGAATCTTAATCCTCCCTTGTAAGGTCCGATTGCACTATTGTATTGTACACGGTATCCACGGTTAACACAAACCTCATTCTTATCGTTTAACCAAGCAACTCTGAATTGAATTAGACGCTCAGGCTCAACGAATCTCTCAAGGATAGCCTCCTTTTCGATTTCTGGTCTCTTGTTAACAATTAACTCAAGAGACTCTAAAATTTCTCTTGCAGCTTGTAAGAATTCCTTTTCTCCAGGATTCTTAGCTTCAAGATTAGAATAAACTCTAGCAACATATTGATTAGTAAATGCCATATTATATTTCTCCTTTATCTTTTCGTTCAATGTGATTTTTAAAAAATCTGATTAAAGTATATTACAGATTTTTGCAAATGTCACATAATAATAGAAGAAAAGCTTAAAAAGTCAAAAAAATAAAATTTTATACAAAAAAGAAAAATGATTTTTAAAATTTATTTCATAATATTTCAATATAGGCAAATCTTGAAAACCTATTGAAACGAAACCGCTTTCAAGGTATAATATAAGTATCATTTTTATGCTTCTATATATATAAGGTTATAGAGGTAAATTTGGAAAAGAAAGTGGAGGAAAATATGGCTTTTATTGAAAATGATGATGAGCTAGTAGTTGATTCAAATGAAGAAACTCTAGATCAAGAGGCAGCTTCAAATGAGGAAGCTGCAGGAACTCCAGATGATGAAGGTATTCTTGAATATGATGATTCAAATGCATCTGGATTCGATAAGTTCTTTAAGGTAACTAGATATGGTTCATCTATAAGAACTGAAATTATTGCAGGTATAGTAACATTCCTATCAATGTGCTATATCCTAACAGTTAACCCAAATAATATTTTAAGTGGATATTATTCAATTGGGCAGAGTCCTACTGTAGATATACACTGGGCATCTATATTTATGGCAACTGCCATTGGAGCGTTCATTGGAACATTACTTATGGCATTAGTAGCTAAGATGCCATTTGCTCAGGCACCAGGACTTGGTCTAAATTCAACTGTAGGAACATTAATTGGAGGAGGAGTAGGAGCATATAGTGCTGCATATGGAAAATATGAGTTCTCATTTGGAAATGCAATGCTACTAGTATTAATTAGTGGTATTATATTCCTACTTCTATCAGTAGTTCCTATTGGAAAGAATAAGGAAACTGGTAAGTGGATTACTCTTCGTGAGAAGATTTTTGATGGAATGCCAGTTGCCGTAAGAAAAGCTATTTCTGTAGGTATTGGATTATTTATCGCATTCATTGGATTACAAAACTCTGGTGTAATTGTAGATAACCCATACACTCTAGTAACACTTCAATCATTTAATACTAAGGAAGCTTGGCAAGTAGGTGGAGGAGCTAGAACAGCAGTAGTATGTCTATTTGGTGTTATTCTTATTGGTATTCTATCTAAACTTAATGTCAAGGGAGCTATCATTATTGGTATTTTAGGAGCTACAGTTCTTGGAATGCCATTAAAGGTTACTGATTTTGATATTATTGCTGGTAAGACTGATGGTATTACTTGGAAGTTCTGGGAAAACTTCAAGAACTTCTTCAAGAGCTATGAGGATGGTGGAGTAGCATTTACTGCATTCACTGATGGATTTGATATGCCTAAGGGTAGTGCTATGACAGCAATTATGGTTGTTATTACATTCTGTATGATTGATATGTTTGATACAATGGGTACAGTTGTAGGATGTGCTACAAGTGCTGGACTTGTTGATCAAAATGGAAAGCCTCATAATTATAATAAGATTATGATTTCTGATTCAGTAGCTACAGTTGCTGGAGCTGCACTAGGAACTTCAACAGTTACAACATTCGTTGAGTCAGGAACTGGTATTTCAGCTGGTGGAAAGACTGGACTTACAGCTTTAACTACTGCATGTCTATTTGTACTTGCAATCTTCTTATTACCATTATTCGCATTTATTCCATCTGCCGCAGCTGCAGCTGCTCTAGTATATGTTGGAGTACTTATGATGAGTAATGTTAAGCATATTGATTTCAAGGATCCAATTAATGCAGTATCAGCATTCGTAACAATTATTATGATGCCACTTGCATATTCTATTACAACAGGAATTGGAATGGGAGTAGTTGTTTATGTAGTACTTTCTACAATTGCTTGGTGTGTAGAAATGATTCTTTATAAGTGTGGTAAGAAGGAAGAAAAGCCTGAATGGAAGATATCTATAGTATGTCTTGTAATATTCGTACTATTCATTATCTATTTCTGTGTACCAACATCATTCTGATAATAATTAAGGAGCTTCGGCTCCTTTTTATTTTTTTGAATTTAATTTCAATAATTTTTTATAAAAACATTTTCAAAAGAATATAATTCTATATTTTATTGAAAAAACGACTTATTAGGTATATAGTAGGATTATCATATTATGAAAGAGGATGATTCAAATGCTTATGGCTACAAAAATCGAGGCTTTTGAAATTCTATTTCCAGTAGGTATTATTTTGCTTCTTGCAAAAATACTTGGAGGATTTGCTAAAAAAATTGGGTTACCACAGGCAGTAGCTATGCTACTTACAGGTATTATAATTGGATTATTTGCCTTAATTCCTGGAGTTGATGAATACTTTGTTACAGATGATGGAGTAGCAGGTATTAGATTTATTGCAGAAATAGGAGTAATCCTTATAATGTTTAGTGCTGGTCTTGGTACTGATTTAAAACAAATAAAGGCAGTAGGAAAGGCAGCTGCGTTTATTACTGTTTTAGACGTAGTATTATGTATAATATTTGGATATATTGTATCAGGATTATTCAATGGATGGACTGGTACTACATCATTTGGTGTAGATGATGCAGGAAATCCTATTGAAGTAAAGAAGATGTGGAGTAATCTATTCTATGGAGTAATATTATCAGCTACATCTGTTTCAGTTACAGTTGCGACATTAAAGGAGCTTGGAAGATTAAATTCAAAGATTGGTACATGTATTATTAGTGCGGCTATTCTTGATGATTTAATTGGAGTTATTATTTTATCAGTTGTATTATCTATGTCTGGTTCATCAGCAGGTGCTGATTCTGTTACAGCTGAGCCATTATCTAAGCTTTTATCTCACATAATGCCAAATACAGCTGCTGATATAATATCAGTTATATTACTCACATTATTATTCTTTGCGTTTGTGTTTGGAGTGGGATTTGTTGTACGTAAGATATTTACTCATCTTGAGACTAAATACCCACATCATAGAAGACTTCCTATTTATGGAATCGGATTCTGCTTTATAATGGCTTTCTTCTCACAATTCCTATTTGGAATTGCAGATATCACAGGAGCTTATTTTGCAGGACTTATTCTTGCAGGGCGTTCATCAAGCCAATATGTTGAAAGAAGAACAGATATTGCATCCTATATTATATTTACACCAGTATTCTTTGCAAAAATTGGTATAACAACAGATTGGAAGGCATTCGCTTCAAAGGAATTCCTTGTATTTATGGGATTTGGACTATCATTAGTTCTTGCAGGAATACTTGGAAAATTTATTGGAGCTACAGTTGGATGTA
>Ga0247609_10006708_pt1 | contig 11046 bp, 8 predicted proteins | sample 172DNAGHGlowgp2_FD_193487 | JGI IMG/M metagenome (GOLD analysis project Ga0247609, IMG submission 193487) | Sheep rumen microbial communities from Palmerston North, Manawatu-Wanganui, New Zealand - 1728 DNA GHGlow gp2 | ecosystem: Host-associated > Mammals > Digestive system > Stomach > Rumen ... | reverse complement strand
CAGGAACGGTGAAGATTGCTATCTGGTAAACCACAAGATCACGCCGTTTGCCCTCGCGCCCGACGGTCGCGCGTGGCTGGCCATGTGCGTTGTGTCGTTGTCTCATCACGATACTCCTGGCCACATCGAGTTTCGCCAGAAGGGGCAGCCGGTCTATTGGGAGTATGACCTTGACAGTCACTGCTGGCAGGAACGCCAAAACATTACCCTGCGTCCACAGGAGAAGCAGGTGCTCATCCTGAGTGCGCAGGGCTATACTGTACCGCAGATTGCCGACAAGATGTGTCGTGCGTTGGATACGGTCAAGACCTATAAGCGGGCGTTGTTTGGGCGGTTGGGCGTGCGCAGTATTACCGAGGCACTGACCGTTGCAATCAATCAAGGGCTGCTATAGGTCATCCAGTGGGATTTTTTTAGTCGTTGTAGTCGATGATTTCTTGGCCGTAGGGGGTGAAGAGGCGTTTCATCTCCTCGGGCTTGAGCATGTAGGGGTAGATGGGGGCGTCGATGGCACCCTGGGCATAGCTGGCAATGTCATAGACCTGATAGACGACGTGGAGCACACTGCCCTCGATGTAGAAGTCGCGGGGCAGGGGCAGCAGTCCGTTGTCGGGGATGAAAAGGTCGTCCTTGTCATAGTCATAGGTCTGCTTGATGGACTTCAAGATCGCCGTGCGCAGCAGGGTTGTGTCGGCAATCACGTCATCAAATTCAACCGCCTTCTCGGTCTTGAGGTCATAGGTGACATAGTTGTGGGCATAGGTGCCGTGGGCACCTCCAGCATTGTAGGAGAAAGTGGCCAGGTGGTAGAGGAGCAGGCGGTCGTTCATGCTCTGCATGACCACGTCAATCTCGTTGGTCGAGAGTTTGCGATCATCTTGCTTGACCTCCTCGACTTGGGTGAGCCGGTCGGCTTCGATCTCGGTATAGTTGGCAGGATTCAGCAGGAAGTCGATGGCTTTGTCCAGCTGGTTGAGCTCGGCGCTGTCGGTCATGGCGCGGAAAAGTGCCTTCTGTAGTTCAGGGCATGGCTTGCCATTGATGATCTGGGGCCAGAATGCCGAGAAAGTGTTGTCATAATATAATGTGTCGCCGTCGTCATCGACGTAGGAGAACTTCTTATCAGCATCGATGTTGCTGAACTGGCACAACGTGCTGTCATTGATTTTACTGCCATCGCTAGCGGTGGTGCTGTTACTGTTGCTGCTGCCGTTGTTGGTGCAGGACAACAGGGAGGGAACAGCGATGATGGTCACAAGGAGAAGGATAATCTTTTTCATTGTCGTGATTTAATGTTACTGCCTGCAAAGGTAGGTATTATTGCTGAAAATTAATAGTTTTAAGTACAAAAAAAATCCTCGACTCACGTCGGGGATTGCTTAACTAATTAACCTTCTAATACCATTAACATAAACCTTAAACATTCTTGTTTCTCTTGAGAATAACAATTGTCTCTCGACACTTGGATTCTCATAACCTTAAAAACTATTACCATGAAAAACCGATGCAAAAATAGTGCAAAATATGTTTTATAACATACTTTTTGGGCACAAATCGATCGTAAATTAACAAAAATTTGCAGTAGCTGGCATTTGTTACTGCAAATTTCACATTTGTTAATGGTTCGTGTTTGGTTATCGTCGGGTGAGAGTGGCGAAGTAAATCTCGTCGATTTCCTCATAGGAGAAGTCGCCGCTGAAGAAATTTCCCGTCTTGAGCTTCAGGCAATCGGATAGGCGTTGCAGGGCTTTCTCAAACATCTGCTGGTGGTCAAATGCCAACGGTGGCAGTTGGCCGATAGGGAACCAGCGGGCCGTGCGCGCATCGTCACCTCCCTTGACGTCCTGGACGCGTGTGAGGGTGAAGTAGGCGATAGAGATGACTCGCTCACGCGGGTCACGGTCGGGCTGGGCAAAGGCGCCTAACTGCTCGATATTTTCCACCGTTAATCCGGTCTCCTCCAGTAGTTCACGTCGTGCACCATCGGGCGCATCCTCGTTGATGTTGAGGAATCCCCCAGGAAAGGCCCAGCAACCCATGTAAGGCTCTCCACCGCGCTCGATGAGCAGCACGTTGAGCCTCAGTCCATCGTAGCCAAACACCACGCAGTCGGTCGTGACCGCAGGGTGTGGGTAGCGGTAACAAAATTGTCCATCCATGATGTCACGTCATTTTTCGAGAAAGAAAACTTGCAGCTGTTGCGGGTCTGAGGTGCGGTTGAGCGCTACCGCGGCAAAGGGTACCAGCTTGTAACTGGTCTTGCGGCCCTTGTTGACCTGGAACCAAAAGATGACGTTTCCCGGGCTCTGTTTCACCTCCATGGGTGTCACCATCGTGGGTTTGTTGGTCTCGGGGAGCAGGATAGCGATGACAAACTGTTTGTTCCAGTTGATGTCGGTGGGCTTGCCTCCCATGATGGCGGCAGGGCCAAAGTAGTGGTTAAAGTCATTCTCGTTATCGATGACTAGATGCTGGGGTTTGCTGAAATCCAGGTCCACGTCGTTACGGACATAGTAGTTCTGTAGCCACTCATATTGGACTGATTTGGCCCCCTTCTTGGCCTTGCGCAATTCCTTGGAAGTGGTGCACTGGCAGCACAGCATGACTGTGACGCACAGGGATAGGATAAAAGCTATTCTTCTTATCATTTTGACAATTGGTGTTTGGTGATTTTGTCGTAGTAAAAGTTGAGGACATCGCTGGCGGCGACAAACGAGGTCTGCTTGCCCGACAGTACCGTGTCCTCCTTGATGGAGAGCAGGCGCTCGATTTCGGGGTCGAAATAGAAGCGTGCCAGCAGTTGCTCGTTGATGGTCTCGCGCATCCAGTAGCGCTCCTGCTCGTGGCGTTTCTCATCAAAGTAGCCGTTGTTCTTGACGTGGGCAAAGTAGCGGTCGATCATGTCCCACACGCCGTCGATGTTCAGGTCGTAGTAGCCCGAGTAGGTGATGACTTCGGGCAAGAAACCGCTGGGCGGCAGGGGATAGAGGTGGAGCGCATTGCGGAACTGGGCGGCAGCCAGCTTGGCCCGCTCGATATTGTCACCGTCACACTTGTTGATGACGATGCCGTCGGCCATCTCCATGATGCCTCGCTTGATGCCTTGCAGCTCATCGCCCGTGCCGGCAAGCTGTATGAGCAGGAAATAGTCCACCATCGAGTGGACGGCGATTTCACTCTGGCCCACGCCGACGGTCTCGACAAAGATGGTGTCGTAGCCTGCCGCCTCACACAGCACGATGGTCTCACGTGTCTTGCGTGCCACACCGCCCAGTGAACCTGCCGAGGGGGAAGGGCGGATAAACACGTCGGGCTCGATGGCCAAGCGTTCCATGCGGGTCTTGTCGCCCAGGATGGAGCCCTTAGAGCGCTCGCTGCTGGGGTCGATGGCCAGGACTGCCAGTTTGTGCCCCTGCTTGATGACGTGCATACCGAAGGAGTCGATCGATGTGCTCTTGCCCGCTCCAGGCACGCCCGTGATGCCGATGCGGCGCGAGTTGCCCGTGTAGGGGAGGCACTTCTCGATGACCTCCTGGGCGATAATCTGGTGCTCGGCGTTGCGGCTCTCGACCAGCGTCACGGCCTGTCCCAGCACGGCCCGGTTGCCCTTGCGTATGCCTTCGACATACTCGGCAGGCGTCAATTGGGGTTTGCGCTTGCGCTTGAGGTAGGGGTTGACGATGGGCGGTTGTTCCACGCCGCTATTGACCTGGAGCCCGGTGTATTGTGCGTCATTCTCGGGATGCTGGAGCGAGGGACATTCCTCGTTGTTATGTTGTACGATTCTTGTTTTTGCCATTCTTGTTTTTTATCGTTGCTATATGATAGTTATTACTTGCCGATGATGCCTACCAGCCGGATGGTGAGTTGTGGTGATGACGGGTCATTGCACAAGAGCGTGAGCGGCACGTTGAGCAGGTCGCCATCGATGGTATCGGTGTTGACCCGTACAGTGACGGTAGCCGACTTGCCGTGCTTGACCTCGGTGCGGTCAGTGCTCACGGTGATGCCCTCGCCTGCAGGGACCCACAGCCGCCTGATGGCCAGTGGTGACTTACCCTTGTTGGTCACCTTGAAAGTGCGTGTCACGGTCTGGCCCCTGGTGAGCGTGCCATAGTCGAGGCGGTCCCCACAGTCCACACTCACGACCGGAGCCTCTTGCCGTTGCTTGTCGGTGAGCTGGTCAAAGCGTTCCTTCACTTGGGCCATAACAAGGACTGACGCAGTGCCTGCAATGGCACTGGACGGCTGGTGCAGCGGGGTGCATGATAGCGTGAGGCTGTCGGTGTTGAGTCCCCACAATGGAGCATGACTGGTGAGGTAATGCACCGTTAGTGCCGTCACCCGTGCGGGTGGCACAGTGTCGGGAACGATGGCGGGCTTGAGGTGGGGTAGTGCGCCGTCCACGGTTGCAATGATAGTGTCGGTCGAGGCATTGTAGGCGCTCAGGAAAAGCGTCTTGTTCTCGCCACGGTTCAGCTCTCCAAAGGGGATGCTCGGCTGGCTGATGAGCAGCGAGCCGGCCTTGACTGGATACTGCTTGTCGAGTGTCGCGGCAGTGGGAATCACGTTCCCCGTGATTTCCAGAATGCTGCGATTGGGCGTGGTGTTGGTGAAAACAAGTGCCTGCTTGGTGAATTGCCCCGGCCTGCCCGATGGATTGTAGGTCATGCTCACCGTGGCGGTGTCGCCAGGCTGGATGGGCGATTGGGGATAATTGATGGCAGTGCAACCGCATCCCACCTGCACCTTGACAATCATCAGCGGCTCGGTGCCTGTGTTGACCAGCCTCATGTCGCATTTCACCTTGCCGTCTTGCTCCTTGAAGACGCCAAAGTCGTGGTGCCGCTCCAGCCACGTTACCTCGGGCTGGGCGCTGGCAGCCATCGCCATGATGGCCAGTAGTGCTATGGTCAGGATGTGTCTCACTTACTTCTTGGGGATGACGGTGCCCTCGATGCGCAGGATGGTCGTGCGTTCCTTGCCGTTGGTCTTGACCTTGACGGTCTTCTTGAAGGCGCCAGGACGCCCGATGGGGCTGTAGGTCACTTTGATTTTGCCCTTTTTGCCCGGCTTGATGGGCTTAGAGGGGTACTCGGGGCGGGTGCAACCGCAGGATGCCGTCGCATCGATGATCAACAGGGGCTTGTCGCCAGTGTTGGTGAACTCAAAGGTGCAACTCACGGGACCTTTGGCCTCCTGGATGGTGCCGAAGTCGTGACTCTTGACCGAGAAAGTGGCTTCGGCCTGCTTGCCGTCGGCGAGGGCACTCTGTGCCACTAAGCAAACGGTGAATACCGTCATGAAAAAACGTCTAGTCATTGCTGTTGTTCCAAATAATGATAAAGTCTAACCTGCAAAGTTAGGAACATTTTTTGGTGGGGCAAACTGAAAGCGCTGAAATTAATATTATTTTATAATATTGAGTGAGCTATGAAGTACCTATTCACTGAATCATCTGCCGGGAACTCCCGCGCTAAAACAAATAGAGGCGCAGGTGATTTTGCGCCTCTACTTGGATAATGAGTTAGCGGGTCAAAAACTCAAATAATCATCACTTGATGACCTTGGCGACTGAGGTCGAACCATCAGTGTAGGTGGTCACCTCGATGGTCAACCCCTGGGGGTGGGCAACCTGCTGGCCAGCCACGTTATAGTGGCGCACGCTCTTGACGGTCTTGTCGGTGCTGAACTCGCTCACGCTCGAGTGGGTCTCATAGAACCAAACGATGTCACTTGCGTTCCTGATTTCATCGCCATTCTCGTCGAGCACGGTGTAGAATACCTGGATGCCGATGTTCTCGGTGAACAAGGGGTTGTCGCCCTCGTTGGTGCGGTAGAATATGCAGCCATAGGGGGTGATGTCTGCACCATAGTAGTAAACCCAGTAGGGGATCTCGCTGGTGTCCTCAAACAGGTAATCGTTGACATAGGTGTCGGCCTCAAAGGTAAACAGTTCGGGGTCATTGCCGTTGTCAAGCCAGATGCTGAAGCTCAAGCACTCGGGATTGATGAGGTTGCCATCCACATCGCAAGTGGGTAGGGTGAAGATCAGGTAGGTGTTGCCCTCCTCGTCACCACCATCCCACCAGTCCTCGATGGTGGGGTTGGCCGGCACAGCAGGCACCGTGTTAATGAGCTGGGCGAAGGGCAGTTCCTCGCCATCAGAGTTCTTGTTGATAAACTCGATGCAGCCCATGTAGCCGTCCTCGCTATAGATGGCCATCATGCCAGTGGCGTTGCCCCACTCGGGGAACGGTGCCGTCACGTCGCCATCGCTGTCGAGCAGATAGAGAGCGTCGCCGGTAAAGAGGAAGTTGATGGTCTCGGCCCGTTCATCGACCTCATATCCAAGCATCCAGTAGCCGGCGTTGTCGTCCATATAGGCGTAGGAGCTGCCCCACATAACCTGTATGCCGTAATTCATGTCCTCGTTATAATAGACATATTGTCCCACAGGAATGGCAATCTCGCCAGTGGTAGCGTCATAGGAGCCCTCAACCCAGTAGCCATAGTCCTCGAGCCATACGGGATTCTGGATATAAGCCTTGCCCAACTCCTCGTTGATGACGATGGTGACATCACCATCGGTTTTGAGCCTTACAATCTCGCCACCACTGTCAACAATGGTAGCGCTATTGCGATGCAGCGTGTAGAGGTCACCCTCAGGCTGCTCGGTGATGATAGTCGGACCAGTCGGTTCCACTGGCTCGGTCTCGGTGAACACGGTTCCCCACTCCAGGGCGCCGGCAAAACTCAAGTCATCGGTCCAGTAGCTACCCAGTCCCACGGCCTCAAAGCCCCAGTAGGGGTTCTGCGCATCCTCGACGGGTGCTACTCCCTCTGGGCCATAGATGGTCTCTCCGTCGATGGTATAGACCACCTCTTCGGTACGGTCGTCGATAATGAATTCGACGTAGGGAGTGCCTGTCTCGTCATAGGCGATTTGGGTCATACCCCACGCCAGCAAGATGTCAGCATCGTAGGTGTAGCTGTGATACAGCGACTGGCCCATCTCAACGGTGATCTCGGTCCCGTCCTCATTGAGCTGTCCTTCTACCCAGCAGTTGGCCCATGATTTACCGATGTTGTAGAGGATGTTCTTGAGATAGACCTTACCCTCGTCGGCAAACACGATGTCCATGCGTCCGTCAACCTGCTCGTCCATGTAGAAATTCTGCCCTTCGGGATAGATGGCATAGCCATGACGCAGGTAGCTCTTGAGTTCACCCTGAGGCTGTTCGGTGATCACACGGCGTGCCCCTTTCTTGATGCTCTTGATTGGGTGGGACATGGCTTTCTCGTTCATGACGAGCTTGTGACCCTTCACGTTGTGGGTGGCCTTAATGCCCACAGCTGCCATCGAGCTCATGGCAACGAGTGCAGCGATTAGTAGTACAGTTAGTTTCTTCATAATAAACGATGATATTTAAACGGTTAATACTTGATGGTGGCATCGGTGTTGTGGTTGACAAAGATATGACATATTTTCTTGATTTCCAAATATTGTGACAAATTTGTTACAATTATTATTGTAATCGGCAACAACCACATCCTCAGGGTATTGAGGCTGCCGTATCAAAATTTGAAACCCACGCATGAAAAGACAATCGGGTGTGACGGCGATTCGAGTTGGATACGGTAGCCCAAAAAATGATCCCTGTGCTTGTGTGTTAAAATAATTGTATTTATATTTGCGATGCTCAGTGCTGTTGTATATAATAATGAAGTTAAATTTAATAAAAACTAAGATTATGAAAAAATCAAGATTACTCATTGCAATGCTGGTGATGCTGATTGCCGCCAGCGGCTATGCCCAGGACAGTTTTCGCGAGGCAGTGAAAGAATACATGGCTGTTACTTCCCAAGAAGCTTTGAATAATTACTGGAATAGGATGGATTCTGTTCTTAAGGCAGATAACACATTTTGGTTTGAGAGTGGAGATGTAGATCTGAATCAATTGACTGAACGCTATTTTAAGGAGGGGATCATGGATTATATGACGGATTTCATGTGCGCCAAGATAAAAGAACTCGGTGTCACAGAAGCGGGTCTAAGGGAATACATGTCGCTCATGTCCACACCAGAGGGCCAGGCCTACAAAGAACACCTGGCGCAATGGGTCGAGGCCATCAAGCGCGATACTACAGTCTTAAATGGTCTAGACAATTTTGACAGTCATAAGATTATGGCTGGAGAATATCCGGACCCGATTCAAGTCAAAGCAGGAATCGATCCCGGGTATGTTGAGAAATACAATAAGGTTCTGGGGGGCAACATGGCCAAGTACATGCAGGGTTTGTTTGATCAGTATTTCAATTTTTTCACAATGATGTTCGGGGGAATGTCCGATGAAATGAAGGATGCAATGTCCGATGAAATGAAGGATATGCTGAAAAGGTTTGATGGGATGAAGAATTGGATGACTGCTAACATCCCAACGATAGCGTTAAACAACGCTTATGGCATCTTCACTGAGGATGACCTTGATTTTCACGCTAAAACGCAATCCCTGGAAATTCACAAGTTAATGGGCCTTCTTCCCATGAACCCTGGCGACATGATGTCAATGGGACAGGGTGTAATGAAGAATTATATTGAATGGATGGAGGATCATGGTGCTGTGGTGAAGGAAGATATGAAGGATTTTCTTCAAGATTTCCAATTATTCAACCGTAAGTGGTGACTAGACAGTAGTGGGGCTCATTGCCTGATTGCTGAAAAATAATCATCAGCCGTTGCCAGTCAAAGACTCGGACAGCGGCTGATGTCGTGTTGATGAGGTGGTTTTTAAGCGTTTTTAGGCGAGAACTGTGGATTGTAAAGGCTTTTTTTGTATATTTGCAGGATTAAACCCAAAATAATATTGAATCATGATGAAGAAATTCTTGCTATCTCTCGCTGCTGTGACAGCGATGACAGCGATGGCCGACACGCCATTGTGGATGCGTTATGCGAGCATCTCGCCTGACGGTAACAAGATCGCGTTCTGCTACAAGGGTGACATCTATGTGGTGCCCTCCAGTGGCGGACAGGCTGTGCAACTGACCTCACAGTCGAGTTATGAATCCATGCCCGTGTGGTCGCCCGACGGCGCTACGCTGGCCTTTGCCAGCGACCGCAAGGGCAACAATGACATCTATGTGATGCCCTCGACCGGTGGCCAGCCCAAGCGCCTCACGCGCAACAGCGCTGCCGAGACGCCGTGGACCTTCAGCCCCGACGGCAAGTTCATCTACTACAGTGCTGCCATTCAGGATCCTGCCAGCAGTATGCTATTCCCGAGTGGCCGCTTGACCGAGGTGTATAAAGTCCCTGTCGAGGGTGGCCGCTCCACCCGCGAGCTGGGCACTCCCGCCGAGTATATCACATGGAACAAGACGGGTGAATACTTCGTTTATCAGGACCGCAAGGGCGGCGAGGACGAGTATCGCAAGCACCACACCTCGTCGATCACACGCGACATCTGGTGCTATGATGCCAAGACCGGCCATCACACCAACCTGACCAGCATCGGCGGCGAGGACCGTAATCCCGTCCTCAGCCCCGACGGCAAGACGGTTTATTTCCTGAGCGAGCGCAACGGTGGCTCGATGAACGTCTATTCGATGCCTCTGGACCGTCCCAGCCAGCTCAACAAGGTGACTAACTTCACTGTCAATCCCGTGCGTTTCCTCTCGATCGATAACAACGGCACGCTGTGCTTCACCCAGGACGGTGAACTCTATACCATGCGCCAGGGCGGTCAACCCCGCAAGGTGGACATCAGCCTGTGGCACGATGACAGCGACCAGATCCAGAACATGTCGTTCAGCCGCGGCGCTACCGACGCTGCCGTCTCGCCCGATGGCAAGATGGTGGCCTTCATCGTGCGCGGTGAGGTCTTTGTGACCTCGGTGGAGTATAACACCACCAAGCGTATCACCGACACCCCCGAGGCCGAGAACTGGGTATCGTGGGGCGCCGACAACCGCACCCTGGCCTATGCCACCGAGCGCAACGGCAATTGGGAACTTGTCCTGGCCACTATCGCACGCAAGGATGACCCCAACTTCCCCAACGCCACCCTCATCAAGGAAGAAATCCTGCTGCCATCGACCACAGTAGAGCGCACGCATCCGTGCCTGAGCCCCGACGGCAAGAAACTGGCCTTTATCGAGGACCGTTTCAACCTCAAGGTGCTTGACCTCAAGACCAAGCAGGTGACCCAGGTAACCGATGGCTCGACCTGGTATGAGACCAACGGCGATTTCAACTACTCCTGGTCGCCCGACGGCAAGTGGTTTGCCCTCGAGTTCATCGGCAACCAGCGCGACCCCTACAGCGACATCGGTATCGTGTCGGCTAACGGTGGCCCCATCACCAATATCACTGGTAGCGCCTACATCAGCGAGGATCCCCGCTGGGTGATGGAGGGTAACGCCATCATGTTCCACAGCAACCGCTATGGCATGCGCAGCCATGCCTCGTGGGGCTCACAGGACGACGTGTTCCTGGCCTTTGTCAACCAGGAGGCGCTCGACCGCTACAACCTCAATAAGGAGGACTATGAACTGCTGACCGAGGCCGAGAAGGAGGCCAAGAAAGCCGAGGATAAGGCCGCCGAAGCCAGCAAGAACAGCAAGAAGAAAGGTAAAGCTGCACCTGCTGCCAAGGCCGACGACAAGGGCTTGAAAGTCGAACTCGACGGTATCGAGGACCGTATCGTGCGCGTCACCCCCAACTCGAGCAATATCTCGGGTTGCATGGTCACGCCCGATGGCGAGTCGCTGTATTACCTGTCGGCCTTTGAAAAGGGCTATGACCTGTGGAAGATGGACCTGCGCAAGCACGAGACCAAGCTCCTGAACAAGATGGGCGGCGGTGGTGCCGACATCCAGGCCAGCAAGGACGGCAAGACGCTATTTGTGCTGGGCGGTAGCAAGATGCAGAAGCTGACCGTAGCCGGCGACAAGCTCACTCCCATCACCTACCAGGCCGACATGAAGATGGACCTGTTTGCCGAGCGCGAGTATATGTTCAACCATGTGGACAAGCAGATCACC
>Ga0247609_10006704_pt1 | contig 11049 bp, 9 predicted proteins | sample 172DNAGHGlowgp2_FD_193487 | JGI IMG/M metagenome (GOLD analysis project Ga0247609, IMG submission 193487) | Sheep rumen microbial communities from Palmerston North, Manawatu-Wanganui, New Zealand - 1728 DNA GHGlow gp2 | ecosystem: Host-associated > Mammals > Digestive system > Stomach > Rumen ... | reverse complement strand
TTCGGGGTTGACAACTTTAATCGGATTTTTAATCTTGTAGACTTCGTTAATCAAATCCCAGTAGAAAATGCCGGAACCGCCAAGCGGGTCTGCGCCAACATTCAAGCCGGAATTGATAACGGCGTCCATGTCAATAACGCGATTAAGAGCTTCGACGTAAGGTTTCATATAGTCCATAAAGTGGACGTTATCCATTTTGATAGCGCGTTCAAACGGGACGCGCTTAACAACTTTGTCGACGCCTTGAGCGATAATTTCGTTAGCGCGGTTTTGGATTATCTTAGTAGTTTCCGCGCTTGCAGGTCCGCCAGTTGTCGGGTCGTACTTAATGCCGCCGTCAGTCGGTGGGTTATGCGACGGCGTGATAACGATACCGTCAGCCTGTTTAGCTTCTTTGCGCTCGTAGTTATGAGCAAGAATAATGCGCGAGACGACGGGCGTAGGCACGGGTTTAAAATCTTCCTGCAGAATAATATCGACGCCATTAGCCGCCAAAACCTCAACGCAGGAACGCAACGCGGGTTCGGAAAGGGCGTGGGTATCTGCGCCGATGTAAAGCGGTCCTTGAATCTTTTCGGCGGTGCGGTATTCGTAGACTGCCTGCGCGATTGCAAGAATATGTTGTTCGTTAAAGCTGTGGAGTTTGGAGCTACCTCTGTGCCCCGACGTACCGAACGCGACGCCCTGAGTTTTATTTTCCGGGTCGGGCGCAAGGGTGTAGTAGTCGCTAATTAGCGACGGCAGGTTGACAACAGTTTTACTCATGAAAAATCCTCCTTTAATTAAAAAGTTTTTATTTACATGCTCGATTGAGCGGAGTTTTCAAATTACCAAGTTTTCTTGTCGAGTTTCTTTATAACTTCAGACTTCGCATATTCTGAAATTTCGCCGAACTTGCTGATGTATTTAACTTTTGCGCGAAGGTAAGTTGTTTTACGCGGCTTTTCACCAGGCTTGCCGGCAATCTCTAATTCAATTATCATACGTTCAATTTCCTTATCGAGCCTTTCCTTAGACTTGCGAATTGGTACCAAAACAAAATCATTAACTTTTAAGTCATGAATATCGCCCAAAAGATAATCGTATCGTTTTTCGTCGCCTTCCTTAAATATCACTTGAACAAATCTTTTTTTCGTCGGAGGAGTAGATACTGGTTCTCTTAGTTTTATAATTTCTTTGTCCTTTTCGTGAAGCGTTTTAACTAATTTCCTAATTTCTTTATCTCGCTCATCCAATATACCTTTTATCCTTAAAGCTTTCGTTTTTTCTTCATTCATGATAGCATTTAATTTCAGAATTTCTTTGTCTTTTTCTCGAAGACGTTCAGCTAATTTTTGAATTTCATCAGTGTTGTTGTCTGTTAAATACTCTATCGGTTTTTCGCGGAGACTACGATTTTCTTCATTAAGTCGGCAAATTTCTTCATTAAGTCGGCGAATTTTTTCATTCGATTCCAACACTTTCATATTGTTGAAATGTGCCAGATACATAAACAAACAAAATGCGCAGAATAAGATTGTAATTGCAATAGCAAGAAGTGTTTCCACTGCAAGTCACCTTCCTTTAGCCGCGAATAATCGCTAAAAGTTCGTCGCGCTTTTTTTCCATTAAATTTTTGTCACCGCGAGCTTCCACGTTGAGACGGATAAAAGGTTCTGTTTGTGAACCGCGCAGATTGAATCGCCAATCGTCAAAATCAATGCTCAAGCCGTCAATATGATAAACCTTGCCGCCCGCGCCGTAAATATCTTCAATCTTCGACATAATCTCTTTAACTTTTGCGGGGCTGGAAACTTTGCTGTTAATTTCGCCGGAGACGGGATATTTAGCAATTCTATCAGCCATAAGCGCGGATAAAGTTTTGTCGCTTTTGCTCATAAGTTCCAAAACCAAAAGCCAAGGAATCATTCCACTATCACATAAATAAAAGTCGCGGAAATAATGATGAGCGGACATTTCGCCGCCGTAAATCGCATTTTCTTTACGCATAAGTTCTTTTATGTAGACATGCCCCGAACGACACATAAGCGGAACGCCGCCGTAATTTTCCACAATGTCAATCGTGTTCCAAATGGCGCGTGGATCGTAAATAATTTTTTCGCCGCGATTTTTTTGCAGAAAAGCTTCAGCGAGGAAACCAACCATGTAATAGCCTTCGATAAAGCCGCCGCGCTCGTCAAATAAAAAGCAACGGTCAAAATCCCCGTCAAAGGCAATGCCGCAAGCCGCGCCGCTCTCAATGACAGCCGCTGAAGTTTCTGCGCGGGCGTCTTGGAGCAGGGGATTGGGTACGCCGTTAGGGAAATAACCGTTGGCGTTGTTGTGAACTTTTATAATCTCGAAAGGCAAAAATTTTTCTAACTCGTTGATAATCGGACCAGCCGCGCCGTTGCCGGTGTTTATGACAACTTTAAGCGGCTTAAGATTTTTAACGTCGACATAAGACAGGAGACATTTTATATAATCGGGCTGAATATCAATCCTGCGAACAGTGCCCGTTGCCTTCCTGAAAGACCAATCGCGGCTCTCGTCTTCAACTTCCGCTTTAATTTTAAGCAAGCCGCTTTTGGGCGCAATGGGACGGACGCCCTTGCCTACAAATTTCATGCCGTTATATTCTTTTGGATTGTGCGAGGCGGTAATCATAATGCCGCCGTCGAAGTTGTGAAAACCCGTTGCAAAGTAAATCATTTCGGTGCCGCACTGCCCAATGGCGTAAACGTCCCCACCCGCCTCCGTCAAGCCACGAGCCAGCGCGTCAAAAAGCGTTGAGCCAGAAAGGCGTATGTCGTGCCCGACGGCAATTTTTTTTGCATCAAAAAGTTCGGGAAAAACTCTGCCGACGCGATACGCCAGCTCTTGATTGATACTTTCGGGATAAATTCCGCGAATATCATACGCGCCGAAACCTGAAGTGTTTATTGCCATGCTGACACGCTCCTTTATAACTTTGAATTTTCCTATTCTATTTGGCACAAATTTTTCCTGTCGAATTGGCAGAAAATTTTTTAGCTTAAAGATAAAAAAATCCCCGCTGAGTTTTTCGACGGGGGAAAAATTTTTTTACATTGCTTTAAGGAACGGATAAGAATTTATGACCGGCTCATTTTCTTCGGGTAAAAACTCCATGCCGTTTACAAAATCTCTGCCGAAAATAAAACCCGCTTCATTTAAAATATTGTAGGGAAATTTCGGAACTAAGATAAAGAAAATTTCTTTGCCTTGAGAAAGTTTCATGGCGTAGATTAACTTTTGCACGGCCTCTTTGTCATCGCCGACAATTATTTTTTCGTCGTCGCGTATGGAAAAAATTTTCTTAATCGCCTTAACGTTGCGCGACAAGGTGAAGAAGACGCGCTTTTTCTCCGCCAAAATCAGCGAAAGCTTTACCATAGTACTTTTCATTTTAAGATTGAGTTGTCCGTAACTTTGCCGAAAATCTTCGTAAAGTCTGCCGAGTACTTCGGTATCAAACCAGACTGTCTTTTGAAAATATTCCAGCCAAAGCCGATTGAATGGGTCGCTTATGTCCATTTGAAGGGAATCGCCGGTGAAATGATAAATTTTTTTCGCTAAGGGTTCTTTATTACGCCGCGCCCATCTTACAAACTGATTGAACCGCTCCGGCAATTTTACTGTTTGAAGAGAAAAACAATAATTCAAAACACTTTGATCAAAGAAATTCAAATAGGAATGCTCGTTTATAAATTTCATGCTGTCGCTTATTTTTATTTCCTCGCCGCGCAGAAGTCCCAAATTCATAAGCATAACGCCTGAATTGAAATAATTTTCTGCTTTAACGAAACCGTCGGCAACAATTTTATCTTGAATGTGAATATCAGAGCCGATTGCAAGCGCGGGAACAACGCCCAAAACTTTATCGCCGAGTTCGGTGTACCACAATTCGCTTATATCAAGATTGACAAGAGTACTTGAATCAAGGTAAATAATTTTCTTTACTTCATTGGGAATAACCTGAGGAATAAGAAACTTATAAAAAATTTCGGGATTAAAAGCGGCATTAGCGATTTTCGGGATAAGATTTTTCATTTCTGAAAGTTTATCCGCGCAGAGAGCCTCAACGTTATAAAATTTCACAATCTGCCCGTGACGACCAGCAAGGTAAGAAAATTTCTGGCGGTTTTCGCTCGTCAAAGTTTTGTCGTGCAAAATGTGAACGGTAATTGACGGAAGCGGCTTTGAAATGTTGTCAAAGATAGAAATCATTGCAGTACCTGCAAATTTCGAGTAACGTCCCGTCTCATCATGAAGACAAAAACAGACATGAATCATAAGATCACTCCTTTTAATTTTAAAGAAAAATTTTTAACAATATATCACGGAAAGTTACATTATCTTAACAAAAGGACGAGTATCAAAGAACTCGCCATTTTTCTCCGATAAAATCTTCCAACCTTTAATAAAATCTTTGCCACCAATGAAACCCGCTTCTGTCAACTTTTTAAACGGAAAATTTTCATCTAAAAGTTTTTCTGTCATGATGAAAAAAACGCTTTTACCTTTAGCGACGTTCATGGCTTCTAGTAACCTTTGAATGGAGCTTTCATTTTCAGCTAAAATAATTTCCTCGTCGTCACGTACGGAAAATATTTTTTTTATTTTCTCGACCTTTGAAGCCTCAACAAAAAATGCGCGATTTTTGCCTGGCGTGATCGTAGTAACTTTTAATCTGTAATTTTCCAAATCGCTGAATTTTTGTTCAAATTCTGTCCAGAGCCGCCCGATTGAGTTTGCATTAAACCAAGGCGTTTTAATAAAGTAACTCATCCAAAGCCGATTAAAAGGATCGCTCATGTTAAGTCCAAAACTGAAGTTTGAAGTAGATCCGTTAAAATGATAAATTTTATTTTCTATACTAGTCACTTTCTGCCGACGATTCCACTTTACCAGATTGTTAAACTTTGCTGGCATTTGTAAAGCTTTTCTGTTAAAACAATGATTTAAAATATTTTGATCGTTGCCCTTGCTTGGATCGTTTTCTGAAAAATATTTAATGCTGTTCCTTAAGTTTTTGTCTTCTTTGCGAAGAACGGGAATATTTATAAGCAGTACTCCGGAATTAAATTCATAAAAGTTACCGTCGTCAGTTGAATTTAATCTTTGGGAATGAAAGGTTATAACGCCCATAACTCTATCCTCAAGATCAATTTGATAAAGATCTTGTATGTCAAGATTAACTATTATATCACCATCTAGATAAATTACTTTTTCAATTTCTGGTGGAAGAACATGCGGGATAAAGAAACGATAGAACATGGCAATAGTATATCGTGATTTCAATTTTCTTGGAAGAAGATTACTTATCTCCTCAATTCTATCCGCGCAAGTTTCCTCTACGTTGTAAAACTTCACAAGTTGACCGTAACGACCGGCTACATAGCTGAATTTGTCGCGATTGTCGTCAGTCAAAGTGTTGTCATGCAGAATGTGAACACATACTGATAAGGGGGGAGTATTTGTATTTTCAAAGAGCGAAAGCATCGTCGTGCCTACGAACTTTGAATAAAGCCCCGTGCTGTCACTTATGCAAAAGCAAATATGAATCATAAAAATTACTCCTTCTTGACTTACAAAGCTTTAACGAGCGCATATGAGCTGAACGGCACGCCGCGTTTTGTGGGCAAGTATTTCCAACCCTTAAGAAAGTCTTTGCCTTCCGAAAAGCCTTCTTTTTTTAATTGGTCGAGCGGAAAAGGTTTATTTAAAAATTTTTCCGTCATGATGAAGAAAACGCTTTTACCTTTAGAAACTTTCATGGCGTTGAGTAATTTTTGAATGGAGTTGTTATTTTCGGCAGGAATAATTATCTCGTCCTTATCAACGGCGAACGCTTTTTTTATTGCCGCCTCTTTTGCAGGTTCGACAAAGAACACACGAGTTTTTCCCGTTAAAGCCTTAGAAATTCTCAAAGTGGAATCTTTCAAGTCGTTACGAATTTTTTGCAGTCCAATATAAAGTTGTTCCATTGTCTTTTCGTCAAACCAGGGCGTTTTAATGAAATAATCCATCCACAAACGATTAAAAATATCGTTCATGTCAAGCCCCATTCTTGAGGAACCGTCCGAATAATGATAAATTTTTTTCTCTATAACCTGTTCGCTTTGGCTACGCTCCTGCCTAACGAAACGATTAAATTTAGTTGGCAACTTCAAAGTCTGTGTAGAAAAGCAATAGTTTAAAACGGTCTGCTCAAAATATTTTTGGTTAAGATTTTCGCCTCTGAACTTAACACCTTGCATTATCTTTTTTTCTTCGCCGCGCAAAGCATTTAAATTCATCAGGAAAACACCCGTATTGAAATAATCCTCACTTTTTACAAAGCCTTCGCTACAAAGTAGGAAAGATTTAGTAGGATTGGCTCCATTTTCGACTTCCGGAACGACTCCAAGCAATTTATCTTCGAGATCGATTTGCCAAAGTTCTTTTATGTCAAGATTAACGATTGTATCGGGGTCGATAAAAATAGCCTTTTCAATTTTATTAGGAAGGGCTTGCGGAATCAGCAATTTATAAAATGCGCCTACCGTGACTTTACTTTTTTCCACATCGGGAACTAATCTTTTAATTTCGTCGATTTTGTCAGGGAAAAGTTCATCGAGATTATAAAATTTAACGTATTGATTGTAGCGACCGACCAGATAATTAAATCTGTCGATATTTTCGGATGTCAACGTGTTATCGTGCAAAATGTGAACCGTAATTTCTGCGCCTGTATTTTCAAGCATAGACAGAATAGAAGTTCCTGCGAATTTTGCATAATGCCCCGTTTTATCGCAAAAACAATAGCAAACATGAATCATAAAACCACTCCTTTTTTACATTGCTTGAACGAGAGAATAAGAATTGAAAGGCTTGCCGTTAGCTTCGGATAAGAGCCGCCAGCCTTTTATAAAATCTTTACCGACAATAAAACCTGCCTCCGTCAGTTTTTCAAATGGGAATTTTTCCTCTAAAAATTTTTTCGTCATGATAAAGAAAACGCTTTTATCTTTAGCAACTTTCATGGCGTCGAGTAACTTTTGAAAAGATTCCTCGTTTTCGGCGGGGATAATTATTTCATTAGCACGTATGGAAAATATTTTTTTAGTTGATTCAATTTCTTCGGACGCAATGAAAAATGCGCGAGTTTTGCCCGGCATAATCGAGGAAATTTTTAATCTGTATCTTTCCGAATTATAGCGTATTCGTTCAAACTCCGTCCATAGCCGCCCGATTGAATTCGCTTCAACCCACGGCGTTTTCAAAAAATATTTCATCCATAAACGATTAAAAACATCAGATAAATCTAGCCGAAGCGTATCGCTCGTGTAATGATAGATTACACGTCGAATTTTGTTTTTCATATCCTCTTTTAAACGTTCACTTCTTATAAAAAAATTAAATCTTGCAGGAAGTTTAAGGTAATTTTTTGAGAAAAGATAATTTAAAATAGCTTGGTCGAACGCATTAAATTCCGTGTGATTGCCTACAAATTCAATGCCGTCCTTTAAGGTTTCATAAGCATTACGTAGATAATTCAAATTCATTAGCAATACACCAGAATTAAAATAATCTTCGTACTTGATAAAGCCAAAATCCATTAAGTATTTATTGAAACCGTGAGGTTTAAAAGCTACAGAAGAAGCTTTATGCTCAGGAACGGCTCCTAATGGTTTATCACCGAGTTTAATTTGCCAAAGTTCAGCAATGTCAAAATTAACGATAATATCGGCGTCGAGGTAAATGCATTTATCAATATCGGGCGAAATGAGTTGCGGAATAAGTAGACGATAAAAAGCACCGACGCTTACTCGTGAAGTTTGAACTTGCGGAACAATCTCAATCATTTCTTGAACTTTATCCGCGCAGAGTTCTTCGACGTTGTAAAATTTCACGAGCTGATTATATTTCCCTGCCAGTTGGCTGAACTTGTCGCGATTGTCATCAGTCAACGTGTTGTCGTGCAAGATATGAATCAAAATTGACTGGGGCGGAGCTTTTGCATTTTCAAAGATCGAGCAAATTGCGGTGCCAACGAATTTTGAATAAGTTCCTGTTTTGTCGTGAAGTCCAAAGCAGATATGAATCATTGAATCAATCCTTTTTGAGTTGTCGCATAAAAATTTGTAGGAAGATAATCAAGACCGCGCCGATTATCGCGCCAGGTATCAGACCGTCAAGCCCGCGCATAAACGACATAAAAATTGGTGTGCGCATGTGGGCGAAAGTTTCGACCATTGAGCTTTGCCCGATTGTCGCCGCCATAACCAGCACGAAGCAAATCATATTCGGAAATTTTTTAAGGAAAGCTGCGAACGCTAACATAAACGCGGGGTGCCCAAAGAAAATTTCCTTCGAGCGCGGACGAGCATAAAAAGCTTGCTCCAACATTGCGCGAATTTTTATTTCAAGCCCTGAAACCGGCATTCCCGACGTATGACCGCTCCGCGCAATTAAAACCACTAACGCCCCCATAACAATTATCAAGCAAGAAAAACTTTTACGCTGATTGATTTGTTTAGGAGTTCTTTTATTTGTTGAATCGCCGGAACATTTCTGCGCACTTCGTCAACAACGTTAAACCTCTGCAGAAATGCGATAGCTACTAAAATTGGCGGCAGGATAAAAGTTAATTTTATGCCGCGAAAAATTTCAAACTCCAGAAAATACGACACGTCCGATAACGCGCCCGATAAATACGCCGCGCCCGCCATTGACATGACGCTCGTAACCAACAGCGCGAAACCTGAAATCCAAATCAGTTGGAACGTCGAAGGCTCTCGCGCAGATTTTTTTAACAATCCCAATTTTAACTGAATTGCGCGGATTAAGTCAAGTTGCCAGATTATCGCCAACGCAGGAAATAAATTCGCGCTCAAAAACGCCGCCAAAATTCTAACCTTGCCGCCCGCGCCCATTAAGATTGGAATCGTCGCAAGTACCGTCAAGCTTACGAACAACGGCATTATCAATTTCCGTCTTTTTTTAGTTTCGCGTGAAATTAACGTTAAGTACAGGACGCCCGCCGCCGCCACACCGATTATTACGAAGGCGCGCAGAATTACATTCGGATAATAATTTTCAAAGGTGCCCGCCTTGCCGAAGGTGAAGCCGTCCTTTTCCAAAACATCATGAACTGCGCGGAAATATTTTAGATTAGTTTCAAGCAAAGTTGATTCGTGTTCGGGCTTTTCGTAAATGCGCAGAAGATTGATTCTGATATTGCGCTCCCTGTCCGTCGTCGACCAACGATTTATCGCCGCTGACATTTCTAATTTAGGCTGTTCGTCTTTAGGTATGGCATAAAGTCGCGCAACGTTATCTTTGCCGAGCTTTTGCGCAAGATATTCCATGCCCAACTGCGGATAAAATTTTAGCTGTGTGAAATGTTCAATCACGCCAAAAGTTATTTTCCGCTCCGCCATTTTTGCCGCCGTCAAGTCAAGAAAATTCGACGCGCCCAAAACCTCTGGACCGTCGAAAACAATTTCAGAAATCGGATAACGCTTTATCCTGTCGAAGAAAAATTGAACGTTTTCAGCCGTGCACTTTTGAAAATTCATCGTCCGCGCAAGAATCGTAAAACCTGCGGCGCGTGCCTTGTTCATTTCGTCGTGCGGCAAACCCAACGGCATTTTCATAAGCTCGCCATATTGCGCCTTGACCTCGATAACCTCAATGCCACCGACCGCAAAAATTTTAACGCGCTCCTCGCCTAGCCGCTGAATCAACGCTTCCTTTGTATCGTAATAACTTTCTAGGTCGCCGCCGATAATGTAAACTCTGTTCGGCGAAATCAAATCAAATTCAATCGTCTGTCGCCAAAGTTCGTTAGTCAAAGTGCCGCTCTGATAATTCGCTAAAATTTCACTGCCCGCAAGCGCAAAAATTTTTCCAGTGCGTGATAACTTTTCCAAAGAGGAATCGTAAATTGCAAGCGAAGTTACTCCAGTATCTTTAACCTGTTTTAAAACGTCGTCAAGTTCCAAGCCTTCGCGTTCGGCAAGGTCGACGACGCTTTGATAATCAACCGCTAAATCAACCTGCATATTCTCCGACTCAACAAAAAACCTTTGCCCCGCGATAATCAACGAGGCAAAAAGTCCAAGCCCGATAAATATCAAAAGTATTCTATTGTAAGAAAATCTTTTCATGCTCAATTCCTTGTCGCCTTAACGAACGCTTCGCCTTGCCGCATTTCAACGGTTCTGAATTGCAAACCGAACGGCATTTTAACGCGCTCCGTCAAATTGAAGTCGCCCAAAAATTTATCAAGGTTGACGCGCCTAAGAATAGCATTTTCTAGGTTAATGTGATTCATCTGGAAATAAAGATCGCCGTCACGAGCAACAATCTGCCCGCCAATTTGAACGTCGGCTTCTCTGCCGAGAATTTTAACTTTGGCTTCTGCTGAAATGCCTTCGGGCGTCATGGTGACTTGCGGACTTCTCAAATTGTCGCCGATTTTCTGCGCAAGGAAATCCCTTAAAGCTTCCTCCGAAATGACGCCGCTAAGTTCCAACTTGTTCGCCGCCCGCAAAACGCGGTCGGTATGTTCCTCGCGGCTTATCCCAACTGTCGGCATAAGCAATTCTTTAATGTCAATGTTAATCGACGCGCCGCGAAGTTCCGCCCTTTTTAGATTGAGTTCGCCAATCGTGGCGTCGGCGGCGGTGCAATGAACGCTATCGATATAACCTAAAGCGATTTTTGCGCTTGGCAGGGCGTCTAGCGTCAAAGAAACTTCCTGCGCGTTAGTCGCCTCGATGACTTTGTTTTTAAGGTAATTTGTTAAAGCCACCGGCACGGCGAATTGAACGAACGCGACGGCGACAATAAGCACAATAACTATAAACGCTAAAAATTTTTTCATAGTTTCTACTTCCCTACTTCCCTACTTCCCTAAATCTTGACATTTGCTTTTGCGGCAAGGTAGGCGCGAATAAACGGATCAATTTCGCCGTCCATAACTGCTTGAACGTTGCCGGTTTCCTCGCCCGTGCGCAAATCCTTAACCAATTTATACGGCTGAAAAACATAGGAGCGGAT
>Ga0247609_10006703_pt1 | contig 11052 bp, 6 predicted proteins | sample 172DNAGHGlowgp2_FD_193487 | JGI IMG/M metagenome (GOLD analysis project Ga0247609, IMG submission 193487) | Sheep rumen microbial communities from Palmerston North, Manawatu-Wanganui, New Zealand - 1728 DNA GHGlow gp2 | ecosystem: Host-associated > Mammals > Digestive system > Stomach > Rumen ... | reverse complement strand
ACATGAAGGTGACGCTCGACGACTATTCCACTGTTGTGAATGTAGGCGAAACGCCACTGAGCTTCTCCCCAGGATTCATCTTCAACAATATTTTCAGCTTCAATTACAAGGGCTTTGACGCAGCCATCCAAAGTCAATTCGTAGGCGAACAGTATCTCACCAACTACGGCGTAAAGGAAATGACCTGCTGGAGCGATTGGGCAATGGACGATGCGCACAAGACCACCGAAACCTTGATGCTGAAAAAGCACTTCACAACGAACATCGACCTCAGCTATCAGTTCTCCATTCCTCAGTGGAGCCTGAAGTCTGCCAGAGTGGGTGTGACCCTCTACAACGTATTCAGTGCCAAGTTCGACAACAACGGTTGGGCTGCTCCTCAGTTCCGTCAGGACAGCAATGGCAACGTATATGCAGTGAACACATGGGGCTTACGCGACTCTGAGGCTGTGGGCTTTGCACCATCGGCTCCTTTCAATTTCATGGCACACTTGGATATTAACTTTTAGTCCTGCATTCTACTCCCCTCTCCCATTGGAGAGGGGTTGGGGGTGAGGCTTTTCATTCTATGCTTGACTTCTTACAAAATCACTGGCTCGACATCGTCACCACTTTCTTAGGCTTGCTCTATATCCTCTTGGAGGTGAAAGCAAGCATTTGGATGTGGCTTGTAGGCTTTCTGATGCAGTCTTTGGGCATCGTGCTCTATTACCAAAAAGGACTCTATGCCGATTGTGGCATGGAATTCTACTACCTTGCCATGACAATTTATGGCTTTGTTTCGTGGAAATTCGGAAAGAAGCTTTTCAAAAAAATAGCGAAAAACCAAGAGCTGAAAGAGCCAAAGACTCCGGAAGAACTACCCATCACCCATTTTCCAAAGGAAAAGATTCTGCCTTGGCTCCTTGGCATCGCTGCCCTGTGGATGTTCATTTATTGGATACTGCTCACGTTCACCAATAGCAATGTGCCACTTGCCGATAGTTTCACAACTGCATTGAGCGTTGTAGGCATCTGGGCGTTGGCTCGAAAATACTTGGAGCAGTGGTACATCTGGATAGCTGTGGATGTGGTAACTTGCGTGCTTTATTTCTATAAGGACATTCCCTTCAAGGCATCACTTTATGCCCTCTATGTGGTCATCGCGATTATCGGCGTGAGGAATTGGAAGAGGAAGATGCAAGCATAAAAAAGCAAAAGAATTTGTTTTCTTTTTGTTTTTTAACTATTAACTTTCTATCTATTAGCACTTTAATTCTTACCTTTGCAGCCTTAAGATATCACACCAACAGCTTTAATATGAAAAAGAATTGTTTCATACTTAGTGTTTTTCTGGCTTGCTGCATCAATTTACTCGCCAGTTCGTGCAACGGAAAAACCAACAACACACCAACCGACATATCTTCTTCAACGATTGAAACACCAAGTCCCGCTGTGAAGCAAGTTTCCATTGTGGATGAAATGCCAACAAGCAACCTCCCTGATGGCAATATCACGGTGGTGTGGAACGAAGAAGCCGTGGAGATTGATGTGGCTAACAACCTCAGAGACAAGGTGAAAGCGAATTTCGCTGGGGCACATGTGCGTGTGTTGATTGACGAAAGCTTTCGCGAAGAAGTGCAGTTGGAAGTGAAGGGAAAAAGTAGCAATGGTTCCCTTTTCATGGATGGAAAGTGCCCACTGAAATTAGTTCTGAGCGGTCTGAATCTGACGAATCCCGATAGTGCTGCCATCAACATTCAAGATGGGAAAGCCATCGAAGTGGCTTTGGCTGAGGGAACCAATAACTCTTTGACCGACGGTTTGCGTGGCAAGGACAATGGAGAAGACACCCACAAGGCTGCTTTCTTCATGCATGGACATGCCACTTTCACGGGCATGGGTACGCTCGAAATCAACGGAACAGTGAAGCACGCCTACCAAAGCGATGAATACACAGTGTTGAACCACGCGGGCGGTACTATCAAAGCTACGTCTGACAAAGCAGATGCTTTCCATGTGAAGCAATATCTCCAGATTCAAAGTGGAACACTGAATACAATAGCTGGAGGAAGTGGTATTGATGTGAGCAAGACCAAGTCGGAAACAGATAAGCAGAACGGTCAACTCATTTTCGAAGATGGTATGGTTTGGGCTATATCCAATGGCAAAGCAGGAAAAGCCATGAAAGTGGAGAGCGACTTCTTCATGAAAGGAGGTAAACTCGCTGCCACGGCATTTGGCGAAGCATACTACGACGCAAAGAAAGAAGACATTGCCAGTGCAGCTGCCGTGAAGTGCAACAAGTTGCAAATGTCGGGTGGAGAAATGACGCTCTTTGCCAAAGGCGATGGTGGAAAAGGCTTGAATACCGATGGCGACATCAACATAACAGCTGGAAAAGTACACATTGTCACGACGGGTGGCAAATATGAATATGATTCCGAAACAGACACCAAACCTCACGGCATCAAGTGCGACGGCGACATCACATTGGCTGGAGGTGAGGTAAGCGTCGCTGTAGAATCGAAGAAGGCCACGAGCATCAAGACCGATTGGAAAATTCTCACCAACGGTGCACAAGTGATAGCCATTGGTGGCAAGTCCTTCAAGACTTCTGGCAAATCCACGCACGAAAGCAAAACGGGCAAAGTGAACATCTCAGGAGGTGGCATCATCACCTTCGAAGGTGTCTCCATGAACCTACCAACCGATTTCAATCGTGAAGATGCCTTCGTGCTGATTTCCAAATAAAAAGCGAAACCGAAGACCTGCCTTCTGAATGGCAATCTTCGGTTTCTTTTTATTATTCAGCTTTCGTAAGCTTCGGTTTCATCGAAGCTCATCATCGTTTTTTTGTAAGCTTCGGATTCACTGAAGCCCTTCATCGTTTTTTTTGTAAGCTTCGGTTTTGCCGAAGCCATTCATCATTCTTCATTTAAGCACCTTCTTCCCATTCACGATGTAAATGCCTTTCGATGGTTTCATCACCCGCTGTCCATTCAAATTGTAAATCTTTCCATCGCCCATCGTCTTATTGCCAGCTTCAAAAGCCTCAATCTCCTCAATGGCATCCGTTGCTTCACCTCCTCGCTCGTAGGGTCCTAAATCTCGCCCTCTGCCTGTAATCGTTCTTTTCAAGAAAGGGAAATCAGCAATCAAATCAGCCGGTATGTCATAATCTGCATTGCCTGCATCCACCATCTTACTGTCGCTCGCCAATCGTCCAAAGCGTCGTGGCAGGGAGCCATCAATGCTTCGTGGTTTCAAGGCATCGTCTTCGTCGAGCGACACAAAATCATCCATACCAATGCCCGTCACCAAATGATTCGTCCAACCATTCTTCGACATCTTCGAAGCAATGGCATTGTAATCATCTGTTCCCACACTGATTTCCTGCTTGCCCAAACAAATATTATTATAGAACTTCGTTTCGGAAGCTGAGCCACCCGACTCAAACATGAAATCATAGCTGTTATTGAATCCCAAACAACCAATGAGCACATGTCCACCCTTGTGGTTGTTGCAGTCGAAACCTTTCACCGAACTCCCTCTATTGCAGTTGAAAGCGATGCAATTGTAAGCATAGTGCACACCTTTCGATGAACCGCCCGTTCCATTGCCACCCAACTTGATGCCGTTTCCATTACCCGAGAACGACATGTTTCCACTTTTCTTAATATAATCTTTCACCCACTGATGGTCTTCCGCCTTACCTGAATCCCATGCCCAGCACTCAGCCATCACAACGGAATAATCCGTTTCATAAAGGTCCCAAGCATCATCGCTATTGTGCCAAGCACGACAACGAATGAAACGGTTGCCCTTGCCATTATGCATCTTGCAGGCGAATCCATCGGCGTCAGAGCCATAATTCGTATCGTAGTCGCAGTTGTGATGAGAATCGCAATCGATGATGTCGTTGTAGGCACACCACGAGCCATCGTTCGATGAACCATGTCCACTGTCACTGAAGTCATGCCCGAAACCTAATTGCAAACCCGTGTCGAGATTATACGAAAACTCACAACGTTCAATGCGGTTGTGCGAACCTTCCAATTTGATGCCATTGTCGGCAGCATGCGTGATATGCAGACCAAAGAACCACCAATAATTACCCGTCAACAGGATTCCTCGGTCTCCCACACTTTGGTCGTACAACTGCTGTTCGAAGTCAATCACAGGTTTTTCATCCTCATAGCTGCGAACCACGATAGGAGCATCAGCCGTACCCGATGTCGTGATGCGAATCGTATATTTCTGACCGTCTTTCTTCATGGTAGGTTTGTAGGTTCCACCTCTACAAACAATCTCATCACCAGGTTGTGCCTTATCTACTGCATACTGCAAATTGAACCACGGCTTTTCAATCGTTCCATCTCCATTTTCGTCGTTTCCATCGGGAGAAATGTAATAGGAATGCACTGCCACTGGGAAGGGTTTTGTAGGGATGGGCACACCCACTGTGATGTAAGTAGAATCCTCTGGTTCGACAGGGGTGTCGGGGGTTGCCGAGTTCAGCGTAATGGTGATGTCATCCAAATAGATGGTTGCGCTCTGACAAGTGAAACGAATCAGCACTTCGGTATCTGCCTCGTCCGAATTCACTTTGTAGGAACTGCTACCGTAAGGAGTAGAAGAAGAAATCGTTGACACACCTAATTCAGTCCATGTGGTACCGCCATCCGTGGACTTCTCCACCGTCAATTTCTTACCGCTTCCCGAAGCACGATGAATAAAGCTCACTCTGCCAGGCTGATTCAGCACAGGGGTAATCAGATAACTGCCAGCACTACTCATCGTGGCTCTCACACTATTATTATCCTTCTTGGCATATACTCCTTTGATTTTCCAATCACCCGACCCTAAAGTCACAGTTGATTCAGCGGAAGGAGCCGACGTAGGCAATCCAGTCTCAAAGTCTTCTTTCAGGTCTGTGGCAAAAGCGCAAGCATTCACCAAGAAGAAGACCAATAACATGTAAATCTTTTTCATTTTATCCATATTAGTTAGTGGGTTTCTACTTCATTTCGCATACTCGCTACAAAGATACAACGGATTTTGTTTCTTGCGCAACAAAACTGTAAAAAAATAATAAAAAAGGAGCACACCTTTACGATATGCTCCAAACAAAAAAAGGTTTTTATACTAATAACTCAGCATTGATCTTTTGTAAGCGTCAAGTTCCGAACTCATCTTGCCCAATGCCCAAGCGATGATGCCAATGTCATCGACAAAGCCGCCAACAAGGAAGTCGGGAATCACATCAATAGGCGAGATGATGTAGAGCAAGGCTGCTATAATCACGGTGAGATTCCAAGTCTTATAACCCTTATAGCGACCCGTGGCAATGTCCTTCACATAGTTGCAAAGCAGCAGGATGTCGTCTTTCACATCGTCGAGCGACTTCTTTTCCTTGGCATAGCGCATGGCTTCCAATGCCAAAGCACTGAGTTTGGAGTTGTCGCCCACGAATTTCTTAGCACTCTTAATCCATGAGCCTTGCTTGAACAATTTAACGAAATCCATAAACTTTCCCATTCTTTTCAGTTTAGTTTCACATTTTTGTTCGCAAAATCCATCGCTGCCGATTTCATTTTCGAGTAAAAAGAGGATAGAATCAAATAAAATCTATCACACACGCATATTAAATGAAGGGGCAAATCACTTATTTCATTGAAAATGTCTAACTTTGTGGCAAAATAAAAAATGTAGAGAGATGAAAAAGCTTCTTTCCTTGCCGCCCAATTTGGTAGGCAGTTTCCACGAAATCACTGGTTACGACAAGCGTGAATGGTTTTGCACCAACGACCCCGCAGGACACAAACTGGGTTCAGGTGGAGGCACCACTTGGTTACTCCGTCAATGCTACGAGGCTTGGCAAGAAGGCGAGAGCATGAGCGAATGGCTCGCCAAGGACAAGCGCATCATCCTCCATGCAGGAGGACAGAGTCGCCGACTCCCTGCCTACGCTCCTGTGGGCAAGATTCTCACGCCAATCCCTGTGTTTCGCTGGGAGCGAGGACAGAAGTTATCGCAAAACCTTCTCCAGTTGCAATTGCCACTCTTCGAGCATATCATGCGGAAAGCACCCGAACGCCTCACCACCATGATTGTAAGTGGCGACGTGTATATCCGTGCCACACAACCCATCCAAGACATTCCCGATGCCGACGTGGTGTGCTATGGACTTTGGCTCGATGCCAGCATTGCCAAGAATCACGGTGTTTTCGTATCGAAACGAGAAACGCCTTCCACACTCGACCGCATGATTCAGAAGCCATCCGTGAAACTCATGGGTGAACTGCTGCAAGACAACCTCATTCTCACCGACATAGGTATTTGGTTACTCAGCAACCGCGCTGTGGAACTTCTCATGAAGCGCAGCATGAAGAATGGCGAAGTGGTGGAATACGACCTCTACTCACAATTCGGTTGCACCTTGGGCAAGAACCCAAGTATCGAGGATGAGGAACTGAAAAAACTCAGCGTGGCTGTCATTCCGCTGAATGGTGGCGAGTTCTACCATTTCGGCACAAGTCACGAGCTCATTTCCTCGATGGTTTCCATTCAGAATCTGGAGAACGACCAGCGCAATATCATCCATCGCAAGGTGAAGCCTCAACCATCTGTTTTCATTCAGAATTCTGTTTGCGAATTGAAAGCGAACGAAGGAAACACCAAAATATGGATTGAAAACTCATGGATAGGAAAAGCCTGGAAATTTTCCAACAAGAATATCGTCACGGGCATACCTCAGAACGATTGGGAAATCACCCTGAAAGACGAGGATTGCGTGGATGTCATTCCGATAGGTGAAGACCAGTATTGCGCACGAGTGTATGGCTTCAACGACCGATTCGACGGCGATGCACAAAAGGAGAAACGTTTCCCTGTGACCGATAGGCTCGATTTGTTAGCTCAACTCATTGAAGCCATGCTTGCCGATTCCGACCGACATGCTCCACAATCACTCACTGAAGGACTCCAGATGCTCAGTGCTGAGGAAATATCCACTTTCGCCAATCTTCGTCGTCTGGAAGCACAACGTCGCGTATTCCGCAAGGAGAATTGGCAAGAGCTGGCTGAGAACTGGAAAAACAGTGTGTTCTACCAACTCGACCTCAGCGATGCTGCACAGGAATTTGAGAAGTACCATATTCCGATGCCAGCACCGATTGAAGAGACGGCTCCTCTCATGACACGCATCCATGATGCCATGTTCCGCGGAGAAAGCGACAAGGCTTTCCATCTGCTCAACGAAGGTCTAACCTCTACCGTGTTGTCCATTCCGCAGCAGACACACATGTCGGTACATAGCGACCAAATCGTGTGGGGACGTAGTCCTGTACGCATTGACATCGCAGGTGGATGGACCGACACACCTCCGTTCTGTCTATTGGAAGGAGGAAACGTCGTGAACTTTGCCATCGAGCTCAACGGACAGCCTCCAATCCAGACCTACGTTCGTCCGTGCAAGGAGCGCCGCATCGTGCTCCGAAGCATCGACTTGGGAGCACGCGAAGAAATAGAAACCTTCGATGAATTGGCGGATTTTAAGAAAGTAGGCAGTCCGTTCTCCATCTCGAAAGCAGCACTCGTCTTGGCTGGATTCCAACCAGGATTCTGTGCAGAAAAATACAATTCCCTTCAGCAACAACTCGAAGCCTTCGGTTGTGGCATCGAAGTCACAACCCTTTCCGCCATCCCTGCCGGTAGCGGATTAGGAACGAGCAGTGTGCTGGCAGCTACCATTCTCGGTGCCATCAGCGATTTTTGCGGATTGACTTGGGACAAGAACGAGATTGCTCGCCGCACCCTCGTGCTCGAACAGATGCTCACTACGGGCGGAGGATGGCAAGACCAGTTTGGCGGCATCCTCGGCGGCGTGAAACTCCTTCAAACCAAGAAAGGATTCGACCAAAACCCTGTGGTGCGCTGGCTCCCCGACTACCTCTACACGCAACCCGAATATGCCTCCTGCCACCTACTCTACTACACAGGCATCACGCGCACAGCCAAGAAAATCCTTGCTGAAATCGTGCGCAACATGTTCCTCAGCAAGCACGAGCAAGTAAGTCATCTACGCGACATGAAGCAATTGGCACTCGACATGTACGAAGCCATCCAGTGCCAAAAGTTCAACGACATGGGCAATCTGCTCCGTCAGAACTGGTTGCAGAACCAAGCGCTCGACAGCGGCACGAATCCAAAGGACATCGCAGTCCTCACCCAACTCATCGACGACCTCTGCTTAGGCTACAAGCTCCCAGGAGCTGGTGGAGGCGGATTCCTCTACATGGTAGCGAAAGACCCAGAAGCAGCCGCACGCATCAAGAAAATCATCTTGGAAAACCAAACCAACACCAATGCCCGCTTCGTTGAGATGGCACTCAGCAAAAACGGTCTGCAAATCAGCCGAAGCTAAAGAATAATATTAGCTCCGCTACAAGGTCGAACCCCTGAAAGACTACAGGCAGGCGGTGAAGTGCGAAAGCACAGAACCCCTGCTAAGCAACATTCCAATAATAAAACCCCGAAGGGCGTGACAGAGACGTTTTACATGTACTCTGTTACCACCTTCGGGGTTCGATTTTCTATTAATTCTATGCAGGGGTTCCACTACGCTACACCACCTGCCTGCGGTCTGTCGTTCTTTCAGAACTTATTGTATCTGCTTCTCTTTCTTTCGATTTTTCAGTTCGAAGAAGAGGGCAAGGCCGATACAAAGAAGGAGAATGTAAAGTCCTGTGTTTGCAATGGTCTCAGTCGTCTTTACGGATGCAGGATCGAACGTCATTTCGATGACGTGCTTGCCTGCAGGAATCGCCATGGCACGAAGCACGTAGTTGGCACGGAGGATGTCGGCAGGTTTGCCGTCAATCTTCGCAGTCCATCCTGGATAGTAGATTTCGGAGAAGACTGCCAAGCCATCTCCATCCGATTGCGATTCGTAGGTCACGTACGTTGGAGTGAGGGTTATCTGCTTGATGCTTCCTTCCACTGGTTCCACATTCTTGCTGAAAGCAAACTGATTCTTATTGATAACCGCCGTATGGCGAGGCGACACTTTGTGCAGTGCGGCCATTTCCTCATTCGCATTATCCACCATCAATGCATTGTCCACAAACCATGCATTGCCGTAGGCAGCAGTATTCTCCACAGGTATCTTACCACCGCCCTGTGCACCGAGGATGAACCAGCGCGTGTTGAGCATATTCAGCACAGGATAGAGCGAATCGGTATTCACTGCACTCAGGTCATAGACTGGGAACTTGGATTGTCCCGACATCATGGCAACGGTATCCATCGACGCTTCACCCAATGCCTTATACACATTGCTCATTTCTGGAGCGATATGCTCTTCGATAAGTTCTTGATAGCGGCGCAACTTGGCAGGATGATAACCACCCACCGAACTATAGAAATAAGAAGTAGTGTTGTCGTTAAAAGTAGAAACCGTGAAGTTGAGCACACGATAGTCGCGCTTATCGCCCGATTTCGAAAGAATAAACTCGTCAGCCTCTGTCTTCTGCAAAGCAGCATCAAGTTGAGGACGCGAGAACATGCCATCGTTCAAGTATCGCTTGTTCACCATCCACATATCCACCAAGCAAACCACCAACAAAGCAATAGAAAGAATGGATGCTGGCACATGGAATGGAGAAACACCATCCTGTTCCGTTGGCATTCCCTTTTCCTTCAGCATCTTGTTTTCATTGGCAATCTTTCCGCTCTGAGTGAAATACCAGTACATCAGCACCGCACCAATCACGATGATGATGATGGAGCGCCATGCATCCGCACTCACCATAGCAGCACGCATCGTGGAGATGCTGGCAAGGATGCTTGCAGCCATGCCATTGTCGAAATAGCCCTGCTGCACGTATTGATTCATGGCATTGCGGTCGGCTGTTGAGATGCAATCGCCGAATGCCGTTGGTGCCAAGGCGAAGAAAAGACAACAAACCACTGTAATCACCCCACTGAGCGTAAGTGCTCGCAGCATCTTCGTGCGAGTTTCCTTTTGCTGACATTTCTCCACAAATTCTTTCAATCCCAGCAATGCCAAAAGCGGAATGGTGAATTCAGCCACCACAAGGATGGATGACACCGTGCGGAACTTGGCATACATCGGCACATGGTCGATGAAGAAATTCGTGAAGCCCATGAAGTTCTTGCCCCACGACAACAGAATGGAAAGAATTGTAGCAATAATCAGTGCCCACTTGAGCGGATTCCTATTCGGAATGATAAGCAATGCCAAAACAAACAGCATACAAACCAGCGCACCCACATAGACAGGTCCGCTCGTACCTGGCTGCTCACCCCAATACTGCGTGAAAGCACCGTAAATGCCAGCGCTCGTGAACTGCCCGTTTGCCTTCTTCATGGCAGTGGAATTCTCTCTCAATGGCACCGAAGCACCACCCTTCACGTTAGGCACAAGCAGCGTCCATGTCTCCGAAATGCCGTAACTCCATGCAGTGATGTAGTCGCGGTCGAGTCCCGAACTGGTCTGATTGCTTCGATCTGCACCCACTTTCACAAGCTCACTCTTGCCACGCATCGTGTCCTTCGCATATTCGTAAGTGTGATACAGATTCGACGCATTGATAGCAACAGCAATGGCTGCGGCAGCCACCAGTAAACCCGTTGCCTTGCAGAAGCGAGCCATCTGCTTCTCGCGGATAGCCTGTACCAAGAAAGCAAAGAAGATGCAGAACTCAGGGATGAGGAAATAGTAAGTCATCTGCACGTGGTTGCTCAGAATCTGCAACGCTGCAAAGAATGCTGTGACGATGAATCCCCACACATACTTGCCTCGATAGAGAAGCACCACACCCGCAATGGTTGGCGGAACATAAGCCAGAGTGATGACTTTCCAGATGTGTCCTGCCGCTATAATAATAAAGAAATAGCTGCTGAATGCCCACACGATGGCACCCAAGGCTGCCATCCAATGACGGAAGTCGAAGGCACGAAGCAGGATATAGAAGCCCAACATCGATGCGAAGATGTACCAAACATAGTCAGGGAACCAAAGGTGATAGACCTTTTCGAGAAACGACA
>Ga0247609_10006702_pt1 | contig 11054 bp, 8 predicted proteins | sample 172DNAGHGlowgp2_FD_193487 | JGI IMG/M metagenome (GOLD analysis project Ga0247609, IMG submission 193487) | Sheep rumen microbial communities from Palmerston North, Manawatu-Wanganui, New Zealand - 1728 DNA GHGlow gp2 | ecosystem: Host-associated > Mammals > Digestive system > Stomach > Rumen ... | reverse complement strand
CCTCCCAATCCGAAAGGTATGTAGGCCGCTGGGGCGGTGTGGGCTTGGGGGCGTTCCGACGTGCCAACCGTTCTTCCAGGTCTCGCTGATAGAGTTCTGGTTCAAGTATTTTTATCCAATCCATAGGGGGGTAAAAGGATAAAGAATATCTATTACTCGAAATGAATTTTTCGGGGTACTCATAATCGTGCTGATTCTCCAAATCCAGCAACAACAACTTTCCACCACATACAACAAGTTCAATCAGTCGGTCGCAGAAACGATGCTCAGAGGTGAACAGATACAAGTAAAGCTTCTGGGCCTGTACAACATCGTTCCACTCTAAAATATAGTCAATGGCTATCATCGGACGGTCCTCATACCAGTAGTTTTGAATCGCATATTGGCTCAGCACCTGCAACACACTATCGGCATTGCAAGTGATGACATATTTTTCTCCCTTCGAACTAGGGTCGTCAGGAAACTTCACCTTCTGACGGGTTGACGGATACTTTGACTTCACTTCTGCCAGCAGCGAATCAAATCCAGCTATATCGTAGTGGCCTTTTAATTCATTTTTCCGGTGAAGCCACACGTGTAGGGAAATAGAATCGTTATAATTGTCGAAACACACCTCCGTATTATAATGTATATAAGCTTTTTTAGATACAGCTTCTGTCGTCGAGGGCAGATAATGACGATCCATCAGCGCAGGTTGTAAAACTGTCCGATTCGGCTCTATTTTGTCCCAAGTCAACGTATATGAAACGGTATCTTCGTCGAAATACTTATCGCCGCACTTCATCACACTGGCGTAAGTGGCAGTCGGAACAGCTTCGGCAAATGCCACATTCAGACTGTCGAGCAACGAAGGACGGAACCGCTCTTTCGGTGCTTTAATGTCAAACATAAATAATCTCAAATCGCCCATTGAAGTCAAGAAGCATTCCGTAGGGAAACATTTCCATACTTCCTTTGCTATATCCATCAGGCGCTGCTGTGCTTCGACTTGTCTTTGATTATCCTGGGCAGCCAACGAACTGACAGCCATCATCAGTATTGATATAAAGATTGTTCGTATCATAGGTCTGTTCTATTTTATTCCATAATCGTAGCCCTTTACTCTGATTTTCTTTCCAGAAGGAAACATTTGTGTCTCCACCCACTTTGTTGGATAGATATACGTGGATGAGAAGATATTCTTCCGCTTCATGCGCTCAGGCCAATTGAACGGTGTCTCAGAAGCCAACGTGCCTCTAATATCCAACCAGCGCAGTTTATCTTGATACACAAATATCTCCATCCAGCGCGTACCACCCTCATGATGCTTTATCTTTATTCTTCCACCATATTCTTTAGGGGAACCCATGAAATTTGCATGGTCAGTAAAATGTTCACAGAAATGCCAAATCATGTATTTGTATATTTCGGCATACACACTATCAGCATTACAATCAATTGTATAGTCATAACCTGCTGCATTGTCAACACGATTGCCTTCTACAAACTCCACTTTCCGCTTCTTCGCAGGATAGGTTTGCAGAAGTCGGTCGAACAGTTCGTCAACACCTTTAATACCTGTCAGGCGAGGTTTCGAATCGCTTTTCATCGGAGTATGCGTTGAGTGATGGCTGATATACATCTGCACTCTCAGCGTATCGTCCAACGTATCGAACACACCATAACTGCCCATATAAGGAAATTCATGGCCAAGTCTGTTCGTATTGAAATCACCATTATATTCCCATCCGACAACATAGGAGAGGTAAGGCCTACCCACATCTTGCTTTCGCACCACACTGGTGTAATCGGCCTTTGCCGTCTCGCAGGCAAATGCAACCTCAATGCTGTCAATCAGCGATGGGCGCACCTTATTGAGAGGAACCACAACTTCGAAAGACAGGCCGCCAGAATTGAAACCTTCCCAATCTTTCGGATAATTCTTCATCAACTCGACTGCCACATCATAGAGTTTTGCCTGTGCATACAATATAGAGCCTCCTCCGACTCTCCCTAAAAGGAGAGCGAAAAAAAGCATGAAGAGAGCTATTAATCCTTTTCGTTTCATACACCTTATTTTATTATTATGAAGAGATGATATTATTTATTAAGAGCCAAATGGATACTATCGAATTCCTTGCGAAGCTGCTTGCCGAATTCTTCTGCTTGCTGCATGCGCTCTGCGATATTCACCTCAGGCAGGACAGGCCTCGTCGTAGGTGCCGGAACACTCTGATTGGTAATCACCACATAGACCGTATCGCCTGTTCCTTCCTCTATTTCGATGTAGACACCAGGCGCCAATTTAGAATAATCAAGAACCCCTTGAGACCCTCCTCCCGTCCCCCCTCTATGGGGGAAGCCTTTATTGGGCGAATCTGGAATAGAGGCAGAGAACTGAGCGATTTGCTTGTATATGGGTTCGAAAACGAGAGAGTCGGAAGAGACAGTAGGAACTCGCTCACTTCTCTCTTCGATATTTCGAGTCGTTAAGTCCCCCTTTAAGGGGGATTTAGAGGGTCTTAGCCAGAACACCAATAACAAGCATGCCGCAACAGCACCAAGGGTGCTCCACCCAACGATAGTGCGTAGACGGGCCTTGCGTCTTCTCGTCTGCATCGCATCAGCAACCCGCTGCGAGAAGTCGGCAGGCAACTGTGGAGCGTGCTCTGCCTGCTTAGCGAATACTTCTTTTAAGGCATCATCAAGCCGTATGGTTTCTTTGTTTCCTTTATCCATTTTTATTCCCTTTAATCATAATCTCATATAGTTTCTTTCGTATTCTCTTCATCCTCATTCTCACAGTCGAGTCTTTCTCACCGATGATGAAAGCAATGTCGTGCAACGTGATGTGCTCCTTGTAATGCATCACCAGCAGATTCTGCTCCTCTTCTGACAGCTGACTGACTGCTGCTTCGAGCTGGGTGAGCATCGCCTCACGGTTCACGGCTTCTATCAAGTAATCATCATCCACTCCCACAGACTCATCCAAATCCTCCCCATACCATAATGGGTCTTTCCTTCGTCTGCGCAGTTCATCTATTGCCAATTGGTAGGCAATGCGGCAAAGCCAGGTTGACAAGGATGTTTGTTGGGCATCATAGCGACCGATTGTCTCGAACACCCTGATAAAGGTGTCCTGAGTCAGTTCCTCAGCACGGGCCTCATCGGTGACGATCCTCACGATTATCGTGAACACCATCTGCCCATAGCGAGCTACCAAAGCCTCGTAGCCGAACCGTTCCCCACGTTTCAACGCATTCAATATGTCACTATCAGTATACTGCATTATTTCACTTTTGCACAAAATGCTACGCCTCAATATTGTTCAAGCAAACTTGTCATTATGTTCGGCTTAATCGCATTTTTCTGCTCTTCACCTATTATACGTAAGAACGCTGCAAACGTCACATAAATAAATCACTTTTTTCATCTATTAAATAAAAAAAGGTGTGCTCAGCGGCACACCTTTAATTGATTAGATTGACTTCTCCACATTCCATGTGAAGGCTCGCAGTCCGAGCAGGGGATTGTCTTCGTCAAGTTGGCGCAGACGCTCCAGGAGTCGGTCGGCCTGTTCATCGTCCACAATCGTGAGGATGGCACTATTCATCGATGGCCATGCATGCGAACCGAGATGCGGATCGCCGGTCTTGCTGCCTCGGCCTCCTGCCTGAGGGATAATGGTGTAACCACGGGCGTTAGATGCATCAAGGGCTTCGATGACATTATCCTGATGTGCCTGATCGTATGCTATAAATACTGTTTTCATACTTTATTTCTTCTTAAATGTTTCTTCTGCTGAATGTTCCTTCCAGTATGCGTTGAGTTCGCGCTGCTTCTTGAGAGTGCGACGTCTGTTCTTCACACCTACTGCTCCGAAGATACAGAACATAGAAGGTACATAGATGAGGGTGAGTATAGTGGAAACGGTAAGACCGCCAATGATGCTGATACCCAGCGGACGCCACATCTCCGAACCTACACCATGACTGGTGGCCATAGGCACCATACCGAGGATTGTGGTAAGTGAGGTCATAAGGATAGGACGCAGACGGCTACGGGCTGCTACTGTTGCAGCTCGGGTAAGTCCATATCCTCGTTCACGCATCAATTGGGTATAGTCGATAAGCACGATACCGTTCTTCACCACAATACCGATCAACATGATACCACCAAGGATAGACATCACGTTCATACTGGTACCTGTTGCTGCAAGGGCAAAGATGATACCAGAGAAGGCGAAGATGATGGAAAGGATGATAATGAACGGATAGGTCATTGATTCGAACTGAGCTGCCATCACAATGAACACAAGGATGATGATGAGGATACCCAACATTCCGAGGTCACGGTTACTGTCTTGCTGGTCCTCATACGAACCTGCTACCTGCACAATGACATCGCTTGGGATGTTCATCTCTTCGATAAATTTGTTTCCAAGGTCAACTCCGTCCGACAGCGCCTCACCATCTTTCATCACGGCACTTACGGTCACGATACGCTGACGGTCCTTACGCTCGATAGTAGGCGGAATGGTTGACTCTTCGATGGTCGCAACTTCGCGCACCTTGATGTTCTGACCCATTCCGTTAGGGATGAGCATATTCTCGAGGTCCTCGATGGATACACGGTCATCTACATCATAGCGCACCTTGATGTCGTATTCCTCACCGTCCTCACGATAGTACGACATGAGCGAACCGGTGATGAGATTACGGATGCTGGCTGCTGCTTGCGACATGCCGAGTCCCTGCTGCGAGAGTTTCTCACGGTCGAAGTTAATAACCAACTCCGGCTGGTAGTCCGAACGTGAAATCATTGCCTGAGCCACGATATCACTCTCCTTGAACCGCTTCTGCAATTCTACAGCAACGTCGTAGGTCTCGTCCATATTATAGCCATAGACCTCGAAGGTGGCTGTCTGCTGTCCACCCATAGAGGACTGCTGACCACCAAGCATAATGTTGTATTTCGCTAACTCAGGAATCTTCTTACAATCGTCACGCATCTCGTCGCAGAGTGCTGCCAGTCCCACTTCACGTTCGTTTGACGGACAGAAGGATATGTTGAACGAGATGATGTGCGAACCGCTTGAACGCATCGAGGCGAAGGTGTTGTTATCACCAGCCTGTCCGATGGTAAAGTTACAAGCGTTGAGCATCTTGCCATAACGCTTCATCCATGTGTCTGCCAAATAGGTAGCTATCTTCTCTGCTTTCTCCACACGCGTTCCGATAGGCAACTCAAGTGTTGCACCCACACGGCCTGAGTCGTTAGCAGGGAAGAACTCGCTCTTGATGCCGGCAAGATTCATCGTGACAATACTCAGTACAAAGAACAGTACACAACCGATTATCACAGTCCAACGATGACGGGTAGCCCATGCAATACGACGCTCATACCAGTCATCGAGACGGTCGAGCAAACGCTGGATAGGTCCGTAAATCTTCTTGAACAGCTTACCCTGCTTCTTCTGCAACTTCAGCATCTGTGAACAGAGCATCGGAGTGAACGACAGCGCAGAGGTTGTAGAGATGGTCATGATGATACACATCATCCATCCCAACTGACGGAACAATACACCCGTCATACCTCCCACCATCGTAAGCGGGAAGAATACCGCAATCATCGTAAGTGTAGATGCGATAACGGAGATGGCCACCTCGTTGGTAGCATGGATGGCTGCCTGTTTCGGATCCGAACCACGTTCGATATGGGTCGTCACGTTCTCCAACACCACAATGGCATCATCGACAACGCTACCGATAGCGATGGAGAGACATGAGAGAGATACGATGTTGAACGAACCGCCTGTCGCATACAGATAGATGAACGATGCGATGAGCGACATAGGGATGGTGATTGCGATGATGACTGTAGCACGCCAACGTCCCAGGAACACAAATACGACCAACACCACGAATATCATCGCATACGCGATTGTTTCGGTAAGCGAATTCACTGTGTTGGTAATATTCTCCGACGTATTCACAATCACGCCGAGGTTCACGTCCGAAGGAAGATTCTTCTTCAGTGTGGGCAACATCTCCATCACCTTGTTAGATATAGCCACAGAGTTGGCACCACTCTGCTTCTGCACGATAATCATCGCACCCTGCACACCATTCGTGAAAGTACGCTGGGCACGCTCTTCCACATCGTCCACGATGCGAGCCACATCACGCAGATACACGATGGCACCATTGCGCTGACCTACCACCACATTGCCCATCTCTTGCGGGTCGTTGAACTCACCCTCCACACGCACGATATAGGTCTGGGTACCGATATCTACGGTACCACCCGTAGCATTCATGTTCTCTGCTGCGATGGCTGCGCTGACCTGAGCGGCACTCAGTCCGTACGCCTCCATCTTCTGGGCATCCATGTAGATGTTGATTTCACGCTCCGGAGCACCTGATATAGATACCGAACCGACTCCGTCAACACGAGCCAACGGATTGGCTACATATTCATCAAGAATCTTGTAAAGTGCCTTCTGACTTTCATGAGCCTGAGCCGAAAGCACCAAGATAGGCATCATGTCGGCAGAGAACTTGAACAATATCGGTTGGTTGGCATCGTTAGGCAATGCATTCGCCACCATATCCAGTTTATCGCGGACGTCATTCGTGAGGTCATCGATATCGTAACCGTATTCGAATTGGAGTGTAACAACCGATACATTATCCCTTGAGTTCGAAGTGATATGCTTCAAGTGCTCAATAGAGTTCAGTGTGTTCTCCAGCGGACGCGTCACATTGTTTTCTATATCGTTTGCCGACGCTCCGTTGTAGTATGTCATAATCATGATGGTGTTCGTATCGATGTCCGGGAACAAGTCGATAGGCAACTTCATTGCCGAGAACACACCTAAGATGACGACTGCAAGGAAGACGAGGCTCGTCATAATCGGGCGCTTCACCGCCCCTTCATATAGACTCATAATCTTTCTGTTTTATCAGCCCCTCTCTGTCCTTCCGACATCTCCCCCGAGGGGGAGAACCCTCCGGATAGTTTTCGTTAGTCACCCTCCCCCTCGTGGGGAGGGATGGGGTGAGGGGCCGTTTTTTATTTCACTACTGTTACTTCACGTCCGTTTGCAAGACGCGACATACCTGCTATTACTACTTGTGAACCAGGCTCGATACCGCTCTTCACTTCGTACTGCTCACCCATGTGCTTGCCGAGTTCCACCTTGTCGTAGCTCACCTTTCCGTCCTTGTAAGTATATACATAACGGTCGCCTGCACCTACCTGCTTCACGATAGCCATATCAGGAACCATCACACGCTCGATTTCATCGAAACTAATCGTAGCACGTGCAAACATACCTGGGCGTACCTTTTGGCTGGAATTAGCCACCGTTACCTCTACAGGGAACGTATGCGTAATCTTATCGACGGTAGGATACACGATTGACACCTTACCTGCGAACACATCACCTTCGTAAGCATCAAGAGCCACTTCGACGGGCTGACCCACACTGACACTCTTGTAATACACCTCAGACACATTGATGATGAGCTTCACTGGGTTCAGCTGTTCGACAGTCAGGATCGGCGTACCTGCATACATATCACCGTTATCATAGTTGCGGGCTGTCACCACACCGCTGATCGGAGCAGTGAGCTGCGTATTCTGCACCAACTGAGCATATTGGGTAGATAACACATCGAGTTGGGTCTTAGCGTTGTCGTACTCTGCCTGTGAGGCACCACCTACGCTAAACAGCTGACTGGTACGATTGAATTCCACCTTCATGTTCTCAATCTGCAACTTCAACTGACGGAGGTTCGATGCATCAAGCTGTACGAGCACCTGACCTTTACGCACATGGTCACCCACTTCCACATAGATTTTCTCAATACGATACGGAGTGTTTGGAGCGATATTGTTCTTCACATCACTCTCCACCGTTGCGGTATACACCTCAGTCTGAGGCACCAGACGTGTCTCGACATCCGCAATCTTTACTTCAGGTTTTGCCTCTTCCTTCTTCGTTTCCTCTTTCTTCTCTCCACAAGAACAAAGCGACATACATACGGCCAAAACCATTAAACCAAATACAGTCTTCTTCATATTCCTTATATTTATTTGTTTCTTATCTCAAGTATGTTTCGCGACCCAGTGTATAGTCCAAGTCCGCCTTGTTGCGCAGATAGTCGTAGATCGACTGGTTGTAGGTCAGCTGGGCTTGTGTGAGTGCCACCTCACTCTGGTTCAGTTCGAGTATCGTACCGCGCCCCACGTCATATCGGGTCTTTGCGATCGACAACGCCTTGTCAGCCTTCGTGATAGCCTCCCTGTTGCTGTTCACCTGCGCAATGCTCGATGCCATGCTGTGCATGTAGTTCTGAGCAGCCATCACTAACTGACGCTGCGTGTTCGCCTTCGTATCCTCAAGCGAAGCCAACTGCAACTTGGTCGATTTCAGTTTGGTCCAGTTCGATGCGCGGAAGATAGGGATGCTCACAGCGATGGTGAACGAAGCAGACGGCGACCAGTCATAGTTCCATATACGCCAGTTGTCGTTCTGCAGCGACTGATACTGACCAGTCAGCGAGAAAGCCACGTTCGGCATGAATCCCGTGCGCTGAATCTTCAGCGTGCGCTCCAGCATCGTGCGGTTCAGGTCCAACTGACGGATAGCCGCGTTATTCTCCAAAGCAGCCTCGCTTGCATCCACATCAGCCAGCTTCAATCCGTTCTCGTAATTCACAAGCTTATCATCAATCACCACCTTGATATCCGTGTTGATGCCCATAAGCACCTTCAGTTGCAGTTCAGCCAAAGTCAAACCGTTCTGTGCACTCACCAAACTCGAATTCATCGAACGCATCTGCACCTCAGCCGTAATCTTGTCGTATTCGCTCACACGGCCTACATCAAACTTTGAGCTGATCACGTCATAGTTCTCCTTGCTGATGTTATAGCTCTGCTGCATCACCTCATACGAATCCTGGGCAAGCAGCATCTGATAGTATGCCTTCGTCACTTGGTTGATGAGGTCGAGCCGTGAGCTACGAGCCTTCTCCCTTGCCAGTTCGATGTCCACCTTCGTCAGTTTCATCGTCTGATAGACCGCAGGCGCAAACACCGGCACAGACAGTGTAGCCGAAGCCGCAGCAGTGTTGCGGTTGTCGGCACCCATCTTGAACTTCTGGCCGCCCAGGTTCATCTCAGCAGCCAACAGTGTATGCTGAATGCTGGCATTCGCCGTCACCTCAGGCAGTAATGCCTGCCAAGCTTCAGTATCAGCAATACGTTTCAACTCTATTTCCTTGTCGGCAACCTTGATTGTAGGGTTTTCAGCCAACGCAATGTCAATAGCTTTCTGTAGGTTGACACTCAACTCCTGTGCATGCACCATCAGCATCGCACACACTGTTCCTACACTTAAAAGCAATCTCTTACCATTCATTTTCTTCTGTTCGTACTAAAAAATTTAGCTGCAAAGTTAATACTTTTTCATATTATGAACAAACATTTATGTTATAAATGTCTCTACAAACTCACTTTTAACATTCATTAAGTCCAAAATTTGTAGCTTAGCAGTTTAGTAGTCAAAGGTCTTAGGTCTAAGGTCACCATTCTCCATTTTACATAAAAACCGAGGCTTTCGCAAGTCTGAGGTCTTAGGTCTCAAATCTTACCCCTTACCTATAGTAATACTATCAAGCATCCTTACAAGCATCGGTAGGTGCTCGGTAGGTGCTCGGTAGGTGCTCGATGTATGCTCGATGTATGCTCGGCACTCAGGCTCTTTTCCCGCTGTTTTGACACTACATAAACATAACGTCAGAGGCTTTCGCAAGTCCCTGACGCCCATGTTCCCTGTATTATCTAGAATCCTAAGGGAATGAACAAAAAATTACTTTTGTCTATTAACTAATCTAACTAAACTAATACTTAATATTTGTAATATTCGGGTACAACTTGTATTCAGCATTGATATAATCGACTTTGGATACTACCAAAATCATTTAAAACATCTGCTGCTTCATCGCTTGGTTAATGTCGTCTGGGATATTCTGATCCTTACAACAATTCACAATGTAGTCAACCACGTTTTTCGGCAAAGCTGGCAATTTCTTCCATGCTTCCGTCCGGTTCTTCCAACGTCCGCGGAAATGAGTTTTGTCAATCATTTGCATTTCTTCAGGCTTGACAATCGGGCGTCCCATTTCACTGTACCTACCATCTTTGTATGTATATTTTCCATACTCATGTGGTAATATTACACACTTTCCATCCTTACTCAGAGCAATCTCAGCACAAGCATACTCACCGTCCTGCCCATAATACTTAAAAGAAGTATATTCAGTTCCTTTACCGCATAGAATCTTTTTCTCGCCATCATACTGCATCCACTCTAACTGCCATGCGCCAATCAGTTCCTTGTCTGCCACTTTCACAGTTTGTGCATCTACTAACATTACACTCATGAGTGCAATTACCGTCACTAACATAAATTTCTTTATAATTTTTGCTTGTTTAAAGGTTTATAAATCAATGAATTAATAATTCGCTGCAAAGGTACGGGCATTTCGCCATCTGACCAAATATTTTTCTTTGCATTTTCTTTGCATTTTTACGCAAACAGTTTGCAAACAGTTATGAACCAATAGAGAATATGAAATCGTCCCAATCTCTGGCTCCACCCTTACGCCCAAATACCTTCATGAACAGACGACTGCGCACTGTGCTAATAGTACTTCCATCACGTGACAACACATCAGCCATCTCTGTCGGGGTAATGCGAAGCTTGATAAGCAAACACACTTGATACTCTAGTTCCGACATCTGATAAAGGTTTCTCAGTCGCGAAGTAAACCCAGGATACACTCGCTTTAGTTGTCCTTCGATCTCTTTCCAGTCCTCATCACTAAGCCGTTCCCCCTTTGGAGATACGGCGATGCAATGTATCGTATTCTTCAGATGCAAAAAAAATCGTCCTCCACATCTTGAATGGCTATTTTAACTAACTGCGGACGTTGTTCATGCTCCTCGTTAATCTGCTGCAACAGCCATTGCAGAGACTTTCTTCGCCTGTTAGTGTATATAAAGAG
>Ga0247609_10006694_pt1 | contig 11067 bp, 8 predicted proteins | sample 172DNAGHGlowgp2_FD_193487 | JGI IMG/M metagenome (GOLD analysis project Ga0247609, IMG submission 193487) | Sheep rumen microbial communities from Palmerston North, Manawatu-Wanganui, New Zealand - 1728 DNA GHGlow gp2 | ecosystem: Host-associated > Mammals > Digestive system > Stomach > Rumen ... | reverse complement strand
TGAGGAGCGCCAACCAGACGCACGTCCTTGTAAATAACATGCACGAACATGATGAACTGGTTGCCGTTGAACATGCTTTTCACCTTGGCTTCGTAGTAGGTGCCTTCCACGGCGGCCTTCTCGAGTTCGGCGGATTTCTCAGCGATGGCACTGTTGCGTTCGGCCTCGCTCATGTCGTCTTTCAGGACGCTTTTTATCTGCGGAGTCACGTCCTCGATACGAATAAGTATGGAGGCTGTGGTGCCGGGGTTGGGCAGTTCCTGATCCATGGAGTAAGCCCAGAAACCGTCGCGCAGGTAGTCGTGTTCCACGGTGGAGTGAGCCTGAATAACGCCATAGCCGCAGTGGTGGTTGGTGCTTAACAGACCTTTGTCGGAGATGATCTCGGCGGTGCAGAAATGCCAGAACGACTGACCTTCGTTGCCCAAACCGACGATGGCGTCCTTGATACAGCTCTGGTTGACATTGTAGATGTCCTCCGGAGTGAGTTTGAAACCTTTTTTCTGCATATCGGCATAGTTTTTGCCCAATAGCGAGAGTAACCACATGCCTTCGTCGGCACGCATTGTTGTGGGGAGAAGCATAGCAAGTCCCAACACAAGAACTAAAAATCTCAATTTCATTGCGATAAGTGTTTTTATTGTTAGTTTAATTTATTATTTTTTGCAGCTATTTTTTCTTGTAAAATGTCGCGTCTCTCCGAGACGCTGATTTAGAGGGGGTTATTTATTACCCCACTCTGCACTGCGTTTGTATGGGGTTATTGAGATCATGTGTCTCCGACACATTTTTATAAGGAATTTATTAATCATAAAAAAAATGTCAATCAATAGTTTCCGGCGTTTTCGTACTGGCGTTGCTCCTCTTCGAGCGACCACAGGCAGAAGTCGGCCTGACGTATCATATAGTTGTATGCCTCCATTTTGGTGGGCAGGTCGCTGATGTTGGAGACTTCCTGCACCAGACTGTCGATTTTTTCTTTGATGGCTGCGTCCATAATTTAGAAGTGTTTTTTCTTTACAAAAATGATTCAAAACGATGTGCAAAGATACGTTTTTTTTGTCAGAAAACCGCCAAAAGAAAAAAAGTTATAAAATCGACTTTTAGAGGTATTTGTAAGTCAAATGGTTACAATGCTGTAAAAAAATTTGAAAAAAAATTTTTTTCTATCAACAAAATATAGTACCTTTGCAACACGAATTAAAAACTAATATTTTAAATTTAAAATTCAAAATATCATGAATGTACAAAACATTATGACCAACCTGGAAGCCAAGCATCCGGGTGAAAGCGAATACTTGCAAGCAGTTCGCGAAGTGCTCGAATCCATCGAAGAAGTTTACAACAAACACCCCGAATTCGAGAAAGCAAAAATCGTTGAACGTATGGTAGAACCCGACCGTATCTTCACTTTCCGTGTAACCTGGGTTGACGACAAAGGCGAAGTTCAGACAAACCTCGGCTACCGCGTGCAATACAACGCCGCTCTTGGTGCATACAAAGGCGGTCTGCGTTTCCACCCCAAGGTGAACGTTTCGATGCTGAAATTCTTAGGTTTCGAACAGATATTCAAAAACAGCCTGACCATGCTGCCTCTCGGCGGTGGTAAAGGTGGTGCTGATTTCGATCCCACCGGAAAATCCGATGCTGAAATCATGCGTTTCTGCCAAGCTTTCGTTTACGAACTCTGGCGTAACATCGGACCCGACCAAGACAGCCCCGCTGGCGACGTTGGAGTTGGCGGACGTGAAATCGGTTACATGTACGGTATGTACAAGAAACTGGCTCGCGAACACAGCACCGGCGCTCTGACAGGTAAGAGCTACGGCTGGGGTGGTTCCCTCATCCGTCCCGAAGCTACCGGTTTCGGCGCTATCTACTACGTAGAACGTATGGTTAAAGAAAAAGGCGACAAGATGGAAGGCAAACGTATCGCCCTCTCCGGCTTCGGTAACGTGGCTTGGGGCGCTGCCATCAAAGCTTCCGAACTTGGTGCCAAAGTTGTTGCCCTCTCCGGTCCCGACGGCGTTTGCGAAATAGCCGACGGTATCACCAAAGAAATGATCGACTACATGCTTGAGATGCGTGCTTCGAACCGCAACAAAGTTCAGGACATGGCCGACAAATTCCCCGGAAAAGCCAAATTCACCGCTGGCAAGAAAGCTTGGAGCGTGAAATGCGACATCGCATGCCCCTGCGCCTTCCAGAACGAAATGGCTGAAGAGGATGCCAAAGAACTTATCGCCAACGGCGTAAAATACGTTGCCGAAGTTTCGAACATGGGTTGCCAGCCTGGCGCTATCGCAGCTCTGCAGGGTGCCAAGATACCTTTCGGCCCCGGTAAAGCCGTTAACGCTGGTGGTGTTGCTACCTCCGGTCTGGAAATCTGCCAGAACGCTGAACACCGCAACTGGACAGCCGAAGAAGTGGACAAAAACCTCCACACCATCATGAACAACATCTACGACATGTGCGTTGAATACGGTAAACAAGCCGACGGTACCATCAACTACGTTAAAGGTGCCAACATCGCCGGTTTCATGCGCGTGGCCAAAGCTATGCTTGCTCAAGGTATCATCTAATCCTACAGCAAACTTCCCCGCAAGGGGTCATGATAAACACGGACACCGTTTCGGTGTCCGTGTTTTTTTGTGTGTGGCGCGTAGCTGTATAGGGACGCATGGTATGCGTCGCGGACATTATTTAAAAGAATGCGGGAATGAAAAGTTTAAGACAAGTGTTGCGCAATCTCTTCCGCCAAGGTATTGAGCATCTTACAGTCGGCACGGGTGATATGGCGCTTGGCTGCATCGTATTGCCATGGACTGAGAATTAACACACGTCCTGCAGCACAAGCATCGAAAAGGCTGTCCTGCGGTTTGTAATAATCACGGAAACCATTGTCGGCCAGATATACGAACGGCAACTGCTTGTTCAAAAGCACCTCCATAACCTGTCTTTCTTGTGGTAAGATAAACGGCGATACCAGCACAGCGCCTTGTCTTGCAGCCGTTACGCAGCCGTTCATATAGTCGCGGAGAGGATTTGGGTTGCCATGTTCTGCTGCATAAACCATGGTACGACGCACATGCACTGGGGCAAAACATTCGGAGAGCAACAGAACGGTGTTGCCCACCCCATCGTAGCTTTTGCCGTTTATTTCTATACCTTTCTGCACTCGGAAAAAGCCAGGCATAAGGCGCTTGGTGGCCAGCCGTTGCGGATTGAGTTGGACATAGCGTATCATGGCTTTCAGCTGCCCACGCCTAGACATCGGGCGTATGAAAGGCATTTCGGCAAATAAAGGATCTGGGCGGCAATTTGCTTCGGGGGCTTTATTTGTACAAAAAGGGATAGCTCGGCTGTCAGTCTTTTGCTTGTCAGTTTCATTATTTTCGTTAGCCGCTTCTTCTTTGCGTTCATTGCCACATCGTCCGTTACCCAGCATATTATACTGGTGGGTTGACAATGAATACTGCCTGCCCAATTTCTTGGCACCCTGCCAAAAACCACGCACCACCTCTTTTATGCTACAAGGCATTGAGCGAGTTACATACAGGATTATATGCACATGATCCGGCATCATGCGAAGACCAATAATACGAACCTCGGGGTGGTGCTTAGGTATTTCCTGCACACAGTCTTTTACCTGAGCGCCGAGTGGGCTAAATTCCACCCTCGCCTGAGCAGGGTTGTTGTTGGGGATGACAAGTGTGCCCAACAATGGCTGACGTGAGGTAACAGTGAGGGTTACGTGGTATATGCCTATGCCACGCCATGCTGTTGCCGGTTCTTGCCAGTGCCATTGTTCCTGCTCTGCCATTGTTGTTATAGGGTGTTGTTGTATTTTCCTATTTCTATAAACGCACCACCCTCGTCTTTATTGCCTAATGCCAATTATTGTTATGTAGGGACGCATGGTATGCGTCCTTAACGGTCGATGATTTATGACACCGCAACCAACACCACAAAAAAAATCCGTGACAACGCCACGGATTTTTTTATACATAATTCCGAAATAATTAAATGTCTTTCACTTGGCGGGCAAGGTTTGCAAGGCAGCCAAAAGTTTTGTTACGTTTCTGAAATACTGTTTCATTATTATTTTGGAAAACAATAAAAAGCCCCCGAAAAAAAAGGAGACTCTATAAATATATTTATTCTATATAGTCTTTAATAAGGCGGACAGCTGCGCCTACATATAGTTCATTATTAGTAGCACAGCCTAAATTCGCAGATGTATTATCAAAAAATATAACATACGCACTATTATTAATTACATAAATATTGGAAGACCAATAACTATTGTTTTGATTGCGAAAATCATGTCCCTCAATCTCCCCTGTTGTAGGAAGAAATATTGCTCCTGCATTTTCAATAGTTGTCCAGTCGGCATCGGATATTACGTTTGTGTTGAAGGCAGCATCATATTCGTTTGTGTTATTTAGGGCGTATGTAGTTGCTTTCCAGTTGTCAGGGAGGATTAACAGTCCGTTTACACCGTGAACATTTGCCTTGGCATAGCGGATGCCCGAAGGTGTGGAACGGGTTGTTAGTACTGATTTCCATATACTTTTATCCACTGTTTTCCAAGTACCTGCGGGGTCGGTAGTGTTGGTCTTGGGGTTGTATATGGCATTGAAAACACCCCAGTCGTAATTACTATTTTTAATACTTGATTGAGGATAAGCATCCACACTTACAGTTCTAAGATATGGATATTTGTTGTCATATCCACTCGTTCCCCATCCAAACAGATCTATCCAGCCGGTGTAGGTTGAGGAGGCGTTTGCATTGCTGCTTCCTATTACATCCCACTGGTTAGGAGCAAAACGCCAAGTGCCGTCAGCAGTGCCACCGCCAGCAACAGTGTGGGTTGTAGGTGTGCTACCGCCACCCGTAGCACTCCACTGCAAATTGCCGGGTGCGAAAATATAACCACCCATGGTGTAAACTTTGTTCTCGAAATCTATATTAGAAATAGTGCTTGTGTACATACGGTTGCGTACCAGCGTAACGGAAGCAATGTCCTTTTCGGTGTAATGGCCGTCGGTATTTATTATTTTTATATGCAGGTTTTTGCTGGCCATCGGAGGAATTGCAATATAAACTGTGGCTCCGCTCGATATGTCGATATAGTTGTTGGTACCATCGGTTAATCCTATTGTTATTTTCTCTACCCCAGACCCAGGTTCTAGAGTTAATGATGGGTTGTCTAGATCGTTGTCGATTGTAAAATTGCCACTCAAAACTCCGTTGGAACTACTTAAAACGATCTTTTTCACAAGGTTGTTGTCGTTGCCGGATTTTGGCTGCAGGTTCAGTTTTATTACTGAGCATATATTGCGCATGTTGAATTTAATGTTTGTACTGCCAGCCGGCACCGAAGCGTATGCTACCATCGGAATATCTCTAAAAGGTTCCATGGTGTTGTAAATTCTACCCCATGTCAAGTTCACCAAAAGCGTAGTGGGTGTGTAATCTCTGGGGATTTCTTCTCCTTTCCCTTTTTCAGCAATGTCTATTGGATAAACGGCCCAATAGACATCGTTTCCATGGTCATCAATAGCGTAAACGGTACCTGAAAAATTAGCCGTGGTGCCGTCGCCATCGCCAGTAATATGACTGAAACTCAAAAATGTGCCATTGACATTGAGTTGATCGTCAGTTTCCCATTTCACCTTGCGGCCGTTGGCTTCGTCGATATAAGCTTTGTCGATAATATCTGCATTTGGCAGCGTGGCTTCTGAGGTGATGGTGCGTTTCACGCCGTGAATGTAGTTTTGTGCTTCCTCCGAAAGGTTATCTTTGGCACACGAGGCCGCAAAAACGGTGATTGTTGCGGCGGCAAAAAGCACCGCCATGGTTTTGATTGTTTTTCTCATCTTTTTTAATTTTAAACTGTTTTTATTATTTTCTTTGTTGTTTTTCTCAAAAAACGCAACCCGTCTCCCGACGGGTTGCCACATTGATGAAAACGAGACGTACAAATTCTCAATACGCCTCATTGTCACCATTAATTATTTCCGCATATATATTTTTGACTGAATCATATATGTGATAATTATCTAATTTTTAATATTTTACACAAAAGGCACTTTGTATTTTTGGTTTTGCAAAATTAGTACTAATAATGCAACGGGCAGTCAAAACGCCCTATCCTGAAGGGATGGCAAAAACTATCCTTTTTGGATAAACTCTTCGAAGAAGTTGTATTCCAACACTTTAGATATGCGAAGAAGCAGGTCGGTGTTTATGGATGGCTTGGAATAGATTTTGTAAAGGTGGTTGGGAGTACATGGTATCTGCCGTGCCAGCCATGCCGAGGTGCGTCCCTGCTCCCTGAGCTTGGCTTTTATTGCTTTGCCGATATGTACTTCCCTGATTTTGTCCATGAAAAAAGCGTGGAGTTTATTCTTGCCTGGGTTCTAGGGATTTCCAAGGCCCTACTCATCAAACAAGTTATTCCACGCCGTATATGAATACGGCATTCGACAACTAATCCTTGACGAGTTTGAGTCCCCAAGTATTGATGGTAGGGACAGTTGGAAATTTTAGAACCCAAGGATAGCTTCAAACGCTATCTACATATTATATGTATTATCTTATATATTTTCCTTTTTTATTATGTTTTGGTTGTTGTTGTATTTATTATGTGTGTTGCATAATTTTCTATTTATACCCTTTTCACGTTCTCTATTCCGTCCACGGCCTGCAGTTTCTGCATAAGGCTGTTGAGGTCGTCGAGGTTGGAGACGTAAACCATTATCAGTCCGCGTCCCACGCCTTCGCTGCCTTCGATGGTTATACCTCGTATGTTGAGGTCCATTTCCTCGGATATTACGCGAGTGAGGTCCTGTAGCAGTCCGCGGCGGTCCATGGCAGTTATCTCTATGGCGGCGAGGAACGACACTGCTTCGCCTTTGCGCCATTTGGCCTTAACGATGCGGTTTTTGTGGGTGGCCATCTCCTCGATGGCGGCGCGGCAGTTGGTGCGGTGCACCACAATACGGTCGTCCTCCACAAAGCCTATCACGTCGTCGCCGGGGACGGGGTTGCAACACAGGGCCGGCTCGGGTTTCACGTTGCCGTATTTGGCGTCGAGCAGTATGTTGCCAAAATCGTACTGGTATTGCTCTTTGAGCGATTCGTTGGCCGATATTTCGGCTGTAGAAGGCGCTTTGTCGTTGCCGCCGAAAATCGATTTGAATGGCGAGAGCAGCATCAGCCACGGCGATTTGGAGTCCTGGAAACTGCGCTCTACGTCCTCCTTGGTGATTTCGCCCTTTGCCACTTTGTAGTAAAGGTCTAGGTCGTCGTCGATATTGCAGTATTTCTTTATCCTGTCGATATTTCCTGCTTTGGAGTTTTTCATCATCGACGACAGTATGGCGTGGAGTTTCCTCTCGCCTTCGTCGCGGTAGAGTTTCTTTTGTTCGCGCAGATATTTCTTTATCTGTATCTTGGCATGGGTGGTTTTTACAAACGAGAGCCATTCTTCGGTGGGTTGCACCTTTTTCGACGAAAGTATCTGTATCTGGGCGCCGCTGCGCAGCACGTAGTTGTTGGGCACCACCTTGGAGTTTACTTTGGCACCCATACTACTGAGTCCCAGCTCGGTATGCACGGCAAAAGCGAAGTCGAGCACTGTGGAGCCGGCGGGCAGGGTTATCATCATGCCCTTGGGGGTGAAAAGGTAAATCTCTTTGGTGTAGAGACTTTGCTTGAAATCCTCCACAAAGTCGAGGGCGTTTTGGTCGGGATTGTCGAGGTTTTCGCGTATCTGGTGGAGCCAGTTTTCCACAATGTCGTTGTGCAGTTTCTCTTCGGGATGGTTCTCTTTGTAAAGGAAATGTGCGGCCACACCTCGTTCGGCCACCTCGTCCATACGTTTGCTGCGTATCTGTATCTCGAGCCATTTGCCGCCGTGTCCCATCACCGTGGTGTGCAGCGACTCGTAGCCGTTGGCCTTGGGGGTGGTAATCCAGTCGCGGGTGCGTTCGGGATTTTGGCGGAACATCGAGGTGATGATGGAATACACTCGCCAGCACTCCTCTTTCTCTATAGCGGTAGGCACGTCGAGTATTATGCGTATGGCAAAGACGTCGTAAACCTCGCTGAAGGGGACGCCTTTGCGCACCATTTTGTTCCATATCGAAAAGATGGATTTCACGCGTCCGCTCATGGTGTATTTGAAACCGCGGGCGTCGAGCACGTCGCGCAACGGACGGCTCACCTCGTCGATATAGCGGTCGCGGTCCACTTCGGAGTCTTCGATAAGTCCTTTTATACGATAGTATTCCTTGGGGTTGGTGTATTTCATGCACAGGTCCTCGAGCTCGCTTTTGATGGAGTAGAGTCCCAGGCGGTGTGCCAGAGGAATGTAGAGAAACTGCGTTTCCGACGAAATGGCCAGCTGTTTGGTGCTTTCCATGCTGTCGAGGGTTCGCATGTTGTGCAGACGGTCGCAGAGTTTCAGGAAAATAACATACACGTCGTCGCACATGGCCAGCAGTATTTTCTTGAAGTTTTCGGCCTGTATGGACTGTATCTGCATGTCGAAGACGGATATTTTCGTCAGTCCGTCGATGATTTTAGCCACGCGGTCGCCGAAAACGGAGCGCAGTTCGTCGAGGGTTATCTCGGTGTCCTCCACCACGTCGTGCAGCAGTGCGCACACCACCCCCACGGGGCCTATGCCGATGTCCTTGACGGCGATGGTCGCCACCTCCAGCGGATGGAAAATGTACGGCTCGCCCGATTTGCGTCGCACGTTGGAATGTGCCTTGCGGGCGATGGAGAAAGCACGGAAAATAGTGTCCTCTTCTTCGGACGACAGTTTGTGGACATCGTTGCTTAGGGCAATGAGCTGCCGGTATTTCTCTTCAATCTCCTTGGCTTCGCGTATTTCGTCTATTTCGTACATGGCGGCGTGTGTTTTGGATGTGTGACGGGTTAGTCGGGGTCGTCCTCGGTCATCAGTTCTTCGGGACTCCACCGCACTGGATAAACATTGTCCTTTATGATTTTGGCGGCAGGATGGTCTGCTTTAATTTTTTGCAGGAACACGTATGCGTCGAGCTGGCTTACAAAGTCGCCGACCTTTACTTTGAAATTCGGTTCTTCAAAGACCACATAAGCGGCCAAATCCGAATATTTTTCCAGAAACTGCTGCTTTTTGGCAAAAGCCTGCGACTTGGAGTTGACTCCCGAAAAATTGGCTATCTGTATGCGGTAGCCCGGCACGGTCTTTATCTTTTCGTTGAAAGCTATGTGTTTTTCGACCAGGGTGGTAACCTTGGTGTCGCCGGTAATCTGCACCGAGCCGCGCGACTGTGCTTGGGCGCACACGCACACCGAAACTAAGGCAATTAAAACTAACAATCTTCTCATATTACGATAAATAGCGGATTTCTTATTATTAAAATCTTGACAAATCAAACTGCAAAGATACGAAATCTTTTTCAATGTTACGCCACGAAACCGCAAAAAAATGTTCAAGGTGTGGTGATAAAAAAAAAGACACGGGAAATACCCCATGTCGTTTTTTCGTTTTTGTTCGCCGCCACGGTCTTACCTTGCCGCTCCGTGCAAATCGGTGGAGTGGATGGTAAGCACAGGGGTTTGCGAGTGGTGTATCATCTGCTGTGCGTACGAGCCGAGCAGTATGTTCGACATCGTCGTTTCCTGTTCTGCCATAATCATGATAAGGTCGGCGGATATTTGTTCGGCAAATTCGAGGGTGGTCTGGGTTACGTTCTCTGTCTCCTTCTTCGACACGGAACATTTGATGCCAGAGGCCACGAGGACTTTCTCGGTCTGTTCCACGTATTTGTCCACAATGTTGCGCACGTCGGCCACGCCGGAGCTGTAGAGGCCTAGCACAAACACCTCGGAGTTGAAAGCACGTGCGAACTTGATGGCGTGGGTTACCTTCTGACGTGTCTCCATCGAGCTGTCGAGAGGCAGCACAATTTTCTCCAACGCCTTGTTGAAGTTGAAGTTTTCACGTATGGTGAGCACCGGCAGAGTGGCTTCGGTAATGGTGCGGTAAGCGTTCTTGCCTATCCAGTTGCGTTCGTAGCCCGAAGTGCCGTGCGAGCCCACCACGATAAGCCATGCACCTTCTTCCTCGGCAACGGCGTTAAGTTCGCGGTACACGCGGCCATGACGTATGATGCATTCCAGCTTGCCTGTGTGCAGCTTGCTTTCGTGACGTTTTATCACTTCGTCGATTTTATTGTTTATCTCCTGATCCGACATCAGCGCCGAATCGTATTTTGTAGATAAAACATATACCATTTTAAGTTGATTTCCCCACTTGTTGGCAAGGTCGATGGCAAGGTCTAGAGCGCAGTCCGAACCTTTCGAAAAATCAATTCCTACAATAATTTTTTCCATATTTAGTTCTCCTTTTTTTCATTTTAATACATACTTTTATACATAATTTCAGGCTACAAAGTTACAATATTTTTTGTAAAAAGCAAAAAAAAATGTATTTTTGCAATTCAAAATTTATTAAAAAAATGAAAAGAATAATACTTGCAGCCTTTTTGGCAATGCTGATTTTCGCAGGCAAGGCGTCTGCAGTGGAGGCTTATCCTTACAAGATAAAATATCCACAACCCGACGGTAAAACCGTCGTTACCCTCACCATGAAGGGCGATGAAAAAGTGAACTGGGCCGAGACCGAGGACGGCTACACCCTTGTGTACAACCCTCAAGGCTATTTCGTTTATGCCACCCTCGACTCGACAGGCGACATGGTGCCGTCGCGATACGTGGCCACCGAAATTCTGGCACGCAGCGCCGAAGTGTCCGACTTTTTGTCACGCACTCCCAAGCGTCTGCGCTACAGCCGTTCGCAAATACGATATATGCTCTCGCTGTGGGAGATACGCGACGCCAAAGAGAAATCGTTGGAGAAAAGTAGCAATACCACAGGCACAGTGCGTATTCTGGTTATAATGATGCAGTACCCCAACTGGAGTTTTGTGAAAACTCGCCAGCAGATAGATAATATGTTCAACCAGGTGAACTACTCCGCCGAAAATGCAAAGGGCAGAG
>Ga0247609_10006693_pt1 | contig 11067 bp, 11 predicted proteins | sample 172DNAGHGlowgp2_FD_193487 | JGI IMG/M metagenome (GOLD analysis project Ga0247609, IMG submission 193487) | Sheep rumen microbial communities from Palmerston North, Manawatu-Wanganui, New Zealand - 1728 DNA GHGlow gp2 | ecosystem: Host-associated > Mammals > Digestive system > Stomach > Rumen ... | reverse complement strand
TGGGAAGAGGTATATAATTGCATGGGATGAGAGACTTGTAATCGGTCTCACCCTTCATCAATCTGGTCAGCACATCATTGATGTAATCAAAGAAGTTCAGCTCATTGAGCTTACAGCTTTCATACAGCGAGTACATGAAGGCTATGTTCTGGGCTGCATCATGACTTCCAGAGTGCAGCCAGTTACGACGACCCATGGTTATGTGGCGGAACATACGCTCCGCAGCACAGTTTGAGAGTTCAATTCTTGAACTCCATAAGCCAGTTGTAGTCCACTGCCTCATCCTTACAATACTTACGCAGGCTCCTGCCATTACGGTTCTGGTTATAGTCCTGCATCACTTTCTCAAAATACTCTCTTGTCTCCATAATCGATTAGAATTTGAATTTGGCGACAAAGGTAAATATTATATTTTGAATGACCTTACGCTAAAATGATGGCTTACTGTGTTTGTTTTGCGTTTTTAACGACATATTCATCGATTTTACTTATTATCTTTTCATCCCTATCTGGCAGGGTGCTTGATACAGATATCCCTCGCTAACGTCGTTTCCTTCTACCATGCACCATCCTCTGTCCGAATAGGCAAAGTCCCATTCAATCATGGTTGCACTGGGAATCAACGTGGTGAACAAAAGAAATTGCAGTGTATCACTGTCATTCGATAGGAGGCTTAGACTTATACCATGTATCCAATTCTCCCAAAAGCACATGTTTGAATCCCGTATTATATGGAACCTGATAGAGATGGAAATCTCCTACATCGTTACCTTCAACCATACACCATCCTTTCGTCGAATATGCCAAATCCCAAGAAATGACAGTAGCATCACAAACGACTTGAGCCATTTCAAATACCATAGATTTTGCACCTTCCCACTCTGGTATCACGAAACCTGGTATAACAACTTTTGTATCTGGATGCTTTAGATATCTTCTGTTAGCATTATCACAGGCAACAGAGTCGATAATTCCTTCATTAACATCCACATGCCCGTATATGCCACCAGATCCCGCATTATCAACATTCGCCCCACCTACTCCAATTCTCAATGCCGCCCCCAACAGATTTACTCTATCCTTTTGCTTAAAGGTAAGTATTCTTAGGGTATTAATGCTACTCGGATGAAGTACACCTATATCTGGCGATTGGTTTATTAGTTCTTCGATTACATATTCCTTTTTTTTGTGTTTCTCGACAAATTCACTTATTGCATTATCATTATCCAATCTAAGTATACTTATTCCTTGTCCAGAATGACCATCCAAAGGCTTAAAGATGAATGAAACATGTTTCTTTATGAAATCGGTAATAACACGGACATCAACAATACCCTTGACAACTAAGACTTCTCTCTTATAGAACGGCTCAAATGCATCATAGCACTTGCCCTTGTCTTCAAATAAATCCCTAACATCTTTCCCATTCACTTGCTCGCAGTAACCATACTGCATTTTGAGTGTATTAAATGATTCACGCCCCTTTGTGTTCAACAAATAAAATTTGTATATAAAGTAATCATCAAAACTTGCTCCGAATCGATGCAGACTGTAAATCATATCTCGTTTCAGGTAATTTACCCCCCCCGAGATAGTGCTGTTAGGCTTCTGTCGTTCTATCTCTTTTAACAGATATGGCATGCCCTTTACGTAGTACTTATGGTCGAACAACCTATAGTACAACACATACACCCGTTTCCAGAACTCGCTCTTATCTGCCATGCTGCCAAGCCAATTCTCAACTGGAGTATCAATCTTCCAACGGCTGATAGTCTTTGCCACTCTATAATATTTTTCCTTCATTGCCTTTCATCATTTAAAACCAACATATATTACACATCTCACCTGCTTCAGTTTTTACGGTTGCTTTCAATGTATTCTGCACCGTCAAAATATTCTGCTCCAGATTCTCCCTGTCCCTCCCCTGCACCAAGATGGGACCTTTACGCGCTCCTTTATAGGTTGGCGGCATTGTCTGCTGACCAACCTTGATATCGTCTATATAAGCCTTCTTAACAAAAGGAAGATTCGTTAGTTCCTCTATGCTCTCAACTGTTTCTATAATTCCTTCCGGCAGATAAAAACAAACGTAAGCTGACGCTTTATCTCTTCTCTTCATAAAGACCTCATCAACATCCACATCAATGCCAAGTGCCTTATCAAGCAACACGTCATTGATATCAATGCCGGTCGTCATTGGTATTAGGTCAGAGGAAATATACACTCCACCACCACGCAAAGCACTTTCTACAATGCAAATCTTCCCAGTTGCCTCATCAACAAGGTATTCGGAGTGAACGATAGCAAACGAAGGGTTCGTTATGCTTGCTAATGCCTGTTCGTAACCAGTGATTGCATTTTGTACTTCTTTACTGATAGTTGAAGGAAACAAGGTCTGGCTTGGAATCATCACATCCTTCATGTCGAAATAACGCCTGTCGCCAAATGCTAACAAATAGTATTTCCCTTCATTGATGAAACCTTCACAGACCACCTCTCTCCCTTCAAAGAACTCTTCAACAATAGCGTTATGAGTAGGCGATTTCGCCAAGGCTACTTCAAGTGCAGGTTGAAGTTCCTCTATAGATGTTATCTTTTTTATACCGATACTTGATTGCGAATCGGCAGGTTTGACAATCCAAGGAAGTGGACTGTTGAAGTTCTTTGCATCAAAATCAATAGAATCTACAGCAATGTGTTTAGGGCATGGAACACCAGCTTTGTCACAGAGGTCGCGGAATTGATTCTTATTACAATAGGACATCACCGTGTCAAATCGGTTTCCTGGCAATCCAAGCTTCTCTGCTACGTATGCGACAGTAGGCATCATAAGGTCGTTTTGGTCAGAAGTGACTGCTGTAATGCCTCTCTTCCGTGCCTCTTCCACTATGGCATCCCGATGGTATATGTTTTCATAAATCACATCATCGGCCATTTCAAAACAGGGATAAGGACCTGGTATAGAAGCTACAGTCACATGCACGCCCCTTGCCTGCGCTTTCTTTAACAGTGGAAGCTGACCAATGCCAGCACCAATAATCAGAAGTTTCACCATCAAAATATCTGTCTTGAATCAGACTGATAAATTAAATATCCACTGCGGTCTCCGCTGCACTCGATATGGTGGAGTTGCGGGTCGGTAATCTCGGCTTCGACAATCCCGGGATAGTCATGCCAATGTTCGATAATGGGTAGCAGATGGCGGGTTTCCTCAGAAAGGAAATAGACTCCTGAATAGCGGCGTTCAGTGAGCTGTGGTTCATGAAACTCACCAATAGCCACCTCGACAACGCCTTGGAGGAAATCGTAGCCTGTGGAGAGACGCACCAAATCTGAGCCAATGAAATCGCCCCCCATGCGGGCGCCAATCTCGATGACCTTGATATCGCCATTCTCGGTAATCTTCAACTCCGAATGACTTGCACCATAGCGAATATGCAGGGCATCGAGGGCGTGAAGGACGATTTCTCGGACTTTTTGTTGGATGTCGGCGGGGAGCGATGAGGGCTGGTGGTGTTCCAGCTCTACGAAGAAGGGGGCTCCCGTGGTCACCTTGTCGGTAATCTGCAGGATGTGGTGCTTGCCTTCGAAGGATATGCCCTCGACACTGATCTCACGCCCAGTGACAAACTCCTCGATGATAGCCTCATGGCGAAACGACTCTTTCTGAGCACGAAGGATGGCTGCATCAAGCCGAACTGGATCGAGTACTTTCTCCACACCTTTGCTGCCTGAGCGGTCTGTGGGCTTCACTATCAACGGGAACTCAAATCCTTTGATGTCGAAATTCCCATCCTCTTTAACCAATGAGAACTTAGGCGAAGGCACATCATTTTCCAAGAAGCAACTACGCATCTTGTACTTATTCGTCGTTGTCTCTGAGTATTCGTCTGGATTGGAGATCAGACCCATGTGCGAAGCCACATAGTTAATGGTGGGTACAGGTAGGTCGGCGGCAATGGTGGTGATTCCATCGATATCGACACGCTGGCAAACCTCCAGGATTTCTTCTTTCTTCTTTACGTCGATGGGATAGAAATAGTTTGCCACATCCTTGCAGACAGCTCCGTCAGCCCAAGCAAAGCAGTGGACTTCGAGACCCATCTGCTGTGCTTTCCGCACTAAGGGCAGCTGTAGATAGCTTGCGCCGATAACAGCCAGTTTCTTTTTAGCTTTTGTTTCTGACATTTGATATTTTACTTTTAACAAATAACTTCAACTTGTCCTTTGTCTGTTTTCCTAAGAACATGTAGGATGATAGTGCAACAGCAACAATAGTCACACAAGCTTTTATAACTGTGTCCACAATACTATCACTGAGGTAATAAACGATAGGGAGAGATATGAGAAGTGCAAGGGCAAGTGTCTTGAGGCATATCCAGTAGCACAACCCAATCTCCTTGAGACTGTAGTCAATCTCGCGAATGAGCACCCAAGGTTTTACTATCATAGAAAAACCTATTGTTACGAAGATACCTAGATATTGTATCCACATCGGGCCAAATCCCATGTTAAAGAAGACATACAAGACAACAAACTCACCTATCCCCAAATAGACAGCGGCTGCAGAATTGGTTTTCATCTTATTGGCTGCCATCATAGGGATGTAGAAAGAGGCACTGAAGGTACCTATGATTTGCCTAGCTATAATCCACTGAGTGAAAGCCACGGCATAGTCAGGTACCTCTACCAGCCATACATGCATAAGTCTGTCCATTACGATAATTGCGGGTAATCCTAATAGTAGGATTAAGTCAAAGCAGTAAACCGTCGTTTCCAACGTCAGTCTCTTTGATTCTTTTTTGTTACCGGCAGCATATAGCTTGATGACTTGCGGATTAATGGCTGTGCGGAAATTGTTCACAAACTGCAACATCGCCCCAGACACCTGTCCAGCTATGGCCTGAGCGGCAACAACCACTGGCGAAAAGAACATATTAATCAGTACCAAGGTGCCCTGATGCCCCAGCATGTTCGATATGTTGGCCAAAATATTCCATCCAGAAAAGCCCATCATGCTTTTTAAGATACTCTTATCAAAAACAAGCAGTAGTTTGCTCTCCTTAAAAGAACGAGTGCTGTAACCCCAATAAAACAGTATGACAGATATCTGAACGATAGCGATTAATATAGCATAAAACACAAGCCTGTCCATCGACGAAATGGACAGAAGATAGCAAACAACAAGCTTAGAAATGGCCTCAAATATACTAATATAAGCATAAATACCCATATGCTCATGAGCCATAATCGTTGCTGTATAAGGAACTTGAGTGATGCTGACAAAGGTGGTGAATATAGATAATTGGAATACCCAAAAACATGCGTCAAGCCTTACCGCAGGTATAACCAGTTTGTGATACAGGAACCATAAGCCACCTGTCTCCATCAATACCACTACGATGAGAGCCAGGATGAGATGTGTATAAAAGGCTGTCGAGAAGGTCCGTTTTAGTTTTTCCCCATTGCCGGCACCAAGTTCATAGGTCAGGAAGCGGGATGTTCCCGTACTCAACGTGCCATTCAAAAAAGACAAAATGCCAACAACTCCACCGACGACCTGATACAGTCCATAGTCCTCTACTCCCAGCTTGTCAAGAACGACACGTGAGGTATAGAGCGTTACTCCCATGATGAGAATCATGCGGAAGTAGAGGAACATAGTGTTCTTGGCTATACGCTTATTGTTGGATATTTCTTCTGACATGTCAACATATTAGGGAGATTCTTAGAAAAAAGTTAGGATACCAAAATGTCAAATATTAAGCCATCGACTTGAGTATTGCTTATCGTAATACTTCTGATAGTCGCCAGAGGTGACGTTGTCGAGCCACTCCTGATTGTCGAGATACCAGCGGACGGTGCGCTCGATGCCCTCCTCGAACTGCAGGGAAGGCTCCCAGCCAAGCTCGCGCTGCAGCTTCGACGAGTCGATGGCGTAGCGGAGGTCGTGGCCGGCACGGTCGGTGACGTAGGTGATGAGATCCATGTCCTCACCCTCCTTGCGACCCAGCAGACGGTCGACAGTCTTGATGACCACCTTGATGATGTCGATGTTCTTCCACTCGTTGAAGCCGCCGATGTTGTACGTGTCGGCAATCTTACCCTCATGGAAGATGAGGTCGATGGCACGGGCATGATCCTCGACGAAGAGCCAGTCGCGCACGTTCTCGCCCTTGCCATAGACAGGCAGCGGCTTGCGATGACGGATGTTGTTGATAAACAGGGGGATAAGCTTCTCGGGGAACTGGTAGGGACCGTAGTTGTTGGAGCAGTTGGTCACCACGACGGGCATGCCGTAGGTGTCGTGAAAGGCACGGACAAAGTGGTCGCTCGAAGCCTTTGAGGCGCTGTAGGGCGAGTGTGGGTTGTACTTCGTGGTCTCAAGGAAGAACTTGTCGCCATAGGCCAGATGATGCTCGGCCGAAGAGGCGGTAGTGGTGAACGGAGGCTCGATGCCTTCGGGATGGGTGAGCTCGAGTGCGCCGTAGACCTCATCGGTACTAATATGGTAGAATCTGCATTGAATTCTTTCACCCCTTCCTTCTACCGTTTCCCCGTTTGACGGGGACACCATCACATACTTCTCGGGAAGGCTCTCCCAGTAGAGCTTGGCAGCCTGGAGCAGCGAGAGCGTACCCATGACATTGGTCTGGGCAAAGGTGAAGGGATCCTTGATTGAGCGGTCTACATGGCTCTCAGCGGCCAGATGGATGATGCCATCAACCTTCTTGTCCTGCATGAGCTGATAGAAGGCATCGAAGTCGCAGATGTCCATCTTCACAAACTCATAGTTGGGCTTGTCCTCGATGTCCTTCAGGTTGGCCAGGTTGCCGGCGTAGGTCAGCTTGTCGAGGTTGATGATGTGATACTCAGGATACTTGTTCACGAAAAGGCGCACCACGTGGCTCCCAATGAAGCCTGCGCCGCCGGTAATAACGATATTGCGTTTCATATTTTTAGAAACATTTTGGAAAGAAACAAAACGATGCCAACCTCAAATATTTGGGTTGCCTGTTCGTTTGACTTCTTCTATCACATTCAGTAGATACTGACCATACTGGTTCTTCAGCATGGGCTGAGCCAGCTGGCGCATCTTGTCCTCGTCAATCCAGCCTTTACGATAGGCTATCCCCTCAAGGCAGGCAATCTTCAGACCCTGGCGTTTCTCAATAACCTCGATATAGGTTGATGCCTCAGCCAGAGAATCATGAGTACCTGTATCAAGCCAGGCGAAGCCACGGCCAAGGGTCTGAACTTTCAGATTACCTTCTCTTAGGAACTCCTGATTGACCGTTGTGATTTCCAATTCGCCACGGGCAGAGGGCTTGATGTTCTTCGCCACCTCTACCACCTTGTTGGGATAGAAGTACAAACCGACCACAGCATAGTTGCTCTTGGGGTTGGTAGGCTTCTCTTCGATGCTTAGGCAGTTGCCATCCTTGTCGAACTCTGCAACGCCATAACGTTCAGGATCACTGACCCAATAACCAAAGACGGTGGCCTTGTTGTTTTGCTCTGCATCCTCAACTGCTTTCTTCAGCAATGCACTGAAGCCATTGCCATTGAAGATGTTATCCCCCAACACTAGACAGGCAGCATCGTTGCCAATGAACTTTTCACCAATGATGAAAGCCTGGGCAAGGCCGTCGGGAGAAGGTTGCTCTGCATACTCGAATCTGCAACCGTAGTCAGAGCCGTCACCCAATAGGCGCTTAAAGCTGGGCAAATCGAATGGTGTCGAGATAATCAGAATCTCACGGATACCAGCCAACATCAGCACAGATATTGGATAGTAAATCATAGGTTTATCGAAAATGGGAATCAACTGTTTAGAGATTCCCTTGGTGATGGGATAAAGGCGTGTGCCTGAACCGCCTGCTAATACTATTCCTTTCATACTTAGCTAATTTGAACTGATAGTGAACTGCCCCATCCTCTGGATTAGTTGCTCGGAACCAAAGGCATGAGCAGTTCGCTTATCAGTATAGATTTACGTTTATATCGAATGGACTATCGAAATCTTTCAGCAATGCATGCTTTGTGTCTTTCTCGGACAAAATAGCTTTATCTGTAGGAATGTGCCAGTCAATGCCTAGTGAGTTATCCAAGATGCTGATACCGCCATCTGCCTCAGGGTGATAGAACTCATCGCACTTGTATTGGAAGACGGCTGTTTCACTCAACACGGCAAAGCCATGGGCGAAGCCACGTGGAACAAAGAACTGCCTGTGATTATCCTCTGTCAGCTCCACAGCCACATGCTGACCGTAGGTAGGGCTAGCTATGCGGATGTCAACGGCTACGTCAAGGACAGCACCTTTGACGCAGCGGACGAGTTTGCTTTGGGTGAAGGGGGGACGCTGGAAATGAAGGCCTCGCATCACACCGTAGGAACTTTTGCTTTCGTTGTCCTGGACAAAGCGGATGGGGGCAACCTTTTCGTCAAACTCCCGTTGGGAGAAAGATTCGAAGAAATAACCACGCGCATCTTTGAAAATGCGGGGTTCTATTATCACTACGCCGTCTATGTCGGTATTAATTACATTCATATTGCTAATTCTGTATGTTTCTATATTGTAGGATTAATAGTCAGGCAACCAACATGCATCGTTGGATATGTTGCTCGGAACCAACTATCCATGATGGCATGCCTGATAGTAGGGTATTCTAATTCTTTACAATATGAGCAGGTTGTACTATAAACCAGCTCTCCCTTTCAAAACATGAACGGCAGCTTCTACTCGATGGATGCGTTCTTCAAGACTGCCGATAGCACGGACATCTCTGAAGCATCTCCGCAGAAATGATAGTCTGGATTGTTGCTGCTGTGCCGTCGTCATATATTCCTGTGGACGCATGAATGCAGACTTGGCATATTCATATGCAGGCATCACCTCGGCATCAACCTGATGGACATCACTTATCTTAGAATCATAGACACTGATATCCTCCTGTGTGGCAAGCAACTCTGTTCGCAGATTGTTGAAGAACGTATAATCCTCTATGAATTTTTTGAACTTGTTATGACTATGGAGCTGACAATTGTAGAATATCAACAGCAACTCATAACATGACACTTGGGCACGCAAAATAGACACATAATACTGTTTGCGAGCTGAATCCTTCAAAAATAATTCGCAATCATCTACATACTTGATGATACGATATAGGTAGCGGAAATAATGATCAAGCACCCCATGTGACATCGCTTGCTCATAACTTCGAAGACCACCATTGGCAATGGCTTGCTTAATTCCCGTGATATTTCCATCAATAGCCTGACGATTATAGATGTACTCGAATATCTCTCTTCCTTTGATGATCAAATCATTGCCATAAGATACTGTCGGAGTATTGTTGCCAATGATATTGTCGAGGGGAATTCCTAAGGGCATGTTGACAGGTTGCTGAACAAAAGGATTGGTTAAGTGCTCTGTATAGTTAAGATTTGAAACGATGTTTTCTAAATTACCTGTCATCGTAAAGAAATTCTGTTCAAATCGGCTAATATCTGAAAGGCGTTTCTGCTCTTTGTTGTCCTGCATTTGATAAAACAATGTGAGGAGGACACCAAATAGTGCCAACGCTGAGAACAAGGTGTTTACAATGGCTGTGCTGTCTCCAAACTGCCCACGTTTGTCAATACAAGCATCTTTCATGTCTCCATCAAAAAACGCCATGATATCAGGTATATTACTGATGGCAAGATAATAGAGCACAAGTATTACCAGCAATATAAGCAGAAAAGCAACTATCTTCTTCATTTATTTGAAACAATCAGAATAATCAGGATTGTTGGGCAGGTCCATAAAAAGCTCCTTTGCATCTTTTGTGCGCAGTTCTGCAAAGATAAGTTGATTACAGAATTGCTGCCAGTACCCCTGTGACATGCGCTGACGATAGGAGGTCAGTTCCTGTAGGTTGAAGGAGTAATCGATATCTGTAATCTGGATTCCCATATTTTCAAGCCGTCTCTTGTTAACAGTCGCATTATCATGTGGATTATCCTGAAGATTCTTATTAAAGGCGGCATTGCTCACCTCCTGTGTTGTCATGATTTTCCTTGCCTTTTGCAAAATCTCATCATCTTTAGTCAAATCCTCTCCATGATGAAACTTCTCGAAGAATACTTTATCTTTCTCTTTGTCATGCCGGAAATAGAACTTTTTTTGGAACTGATGTTGCTGAAACGTAATACCCTTCCTCATCTGAAATACGAACGTTTTTTGGTTTTCCATATGCGGAAAAGGGATAAAGCCCACAGAAGAAAGCCCCAAAATAGTCGGAAAAGGCATCGCCATGAAAAACACATAAATCGCTCCTACACGGGTTTCTGGCTTGTCATCGACTGGTTTGGCCATTGTAAACTTGTTTTCTTCCGCATTGTAGCTACTCACCGCATAGAAAGCTGCCGCATCGAGACTGGACGTTAGCGAAAAATTAAGCGTATCAAGGCCATAACAGCTGGCCATGCCATAGGGATTCTCTATACGTATGATTTCATGTTCGCTGAGTTTGATGCCATTTTTTAACATCCGGTACAATGGATGGCTTTCAAGCATGGTATGAAAATCATTGAAACGTATATTGGCTAACAGAATGTCATCAGTGTTATTTCTGCGGAATTCCTTGGGAATGGCTAGCCCAAACTCCTGGCTCTCGCCGCGATAAAGAAAGCTCTGCATTGATATGTTTGGCTTGACAGAATACCGACCGCTCATCAGGCGTGTAATGATATACATATCAGGCGCATTCACCACTGTATGCATAGGACTTAGATGACGAACCGGTGTTACCGATTGCAATTCTTTCAGATAAGCGACAAGCTGGTCTATCGTAGGCAAGAGAGAAACATTTTCTTGGCCAGTAAAAGACATGGAATTTTCAAATGTAGCCTTATCCATTTGCAATTGTATGTACCCAATAAATTTAAGGCCCCTTTTAATTGTAAACTATCATTTTAACGTAAACTTGATTTTCAGCAAGTTACGTACAAAACAATTTTAGAAAAAATCACTTGGGTTTATAATTAGCCCGATTGAAGAGTCAGGCCGCCTCTTTTTG
>Ga0247609_10006692_pt1 | contig 11067 bp, 6 predicted proteins | sample 172DNAGHGlowgp2_FD_193487 | JGI IMG/M metagenome (GOLD analysis project Ga0247609, IMG submission 193487) | Sheep rumen microbial communities from Palmerston North, Manawatu-Wanganui, New Zealand - 1728 DNA GHGlow gp2 | ecosystem: Host-associated > Mammals > Digestive system > Stomach > Rumen ... | reverse complement strand
TTTGGCGCTAGAGAAATCGGCTATATGTTTGGCTATTATAAAAAGCTTAAAAACGAATGGTCTGGTGTCTTCACTGGAAAGAACGTTTCCTATGGTGGTTCCTTATATAGACCAGAAGCTACAGGATATGGCTTATTATATTTCACCGAAGAAATGCTAAAGACCTATTTTAAAGACGATATTAAAGGTAAGAGAGTAATTATCTCTGGAAGTGGCAAAGTCGGCTCTATGGCGGCTTTAAAGGCCAAAGAACTAGGCGCTATTATCGTTGGTATGTCTGATATCAATGGTTGTGTCTCTGATCCTAAAGGATTAGATGTAGATTTAATCATTAACTGCGCTAAAGCTAAAGGCGAATTCTTTAACGACTATTTAAAGAAATATCCAGATGTGAAACATTCTAATGTCTCTAGAGATTTATGGAAAACGCCATGTGATATCGCTCTTCCATGTGCTACACAAGGTGAAATCAATTTAAACAATGCTAAAGAATTAAAAGCTGGTGGCTGCTATATGCTAGTGGAAGGCGCTAATATGCCATGTGATTTAGAAGCCATTAGATTCTTTAATGAAAATGATGTTATCTTCTCACCTGGTAAAGCAAGCAATGCTGGTGGCGTGGCCGTCTCTGGTTTAGAAATGAGCCAAAACGCCATGCACTTATCTTGGACAGCGGAAGAAGTCGATGAAAAGCTTAAGGGCATTATGAAAAATATCTTCAAACAATGCTATGAGACCGCTAAGAAATATGGTGAACCAAAGAACTTAGCGTTAGGTGCTAATATCGCTGGCTTCTTAAAAGTCTATGATGCCATGCTCGCTGAAGGTATTGTCTGATAACAATTATTAAGCTTAACAAGTGGTGCACACGCATCACTTTTTTCTTTATCTAAAAAAAGAATTGATACATAATATTTCCATTCTATGAAGCCAATATCAAATCTCATCGTTAAAATGAAACCCTCTGGCATTAGAGAATACTTTAATTATGCATCTGAAAGACCAGAAGTAGTGTCTTTAGGTGTTGGTGAACCTGACTTTACTACTCCTTTACCAATCATTGAAGCGGGTAAACAATCACTAACGGAAGGCAAAACATTTTATACATCTAATCAAGGCTTACCATCTTTAAGAAAAAGAATATCTAAATACTTATTAGATAGATTTGATATTAATTATGATCCTGATGAAATGATCTTAACCGCTGGTAGTTCACAAGCCATTCTTGCGGCTTTAATGAGTATCATTAATCCTGGAGATGAAATAATAGTTACTGAACCAACATATATTTGTTATATCCCTGATATTGAAATGTGTGGTGGTAAAGCGGTCGTTATTCCATTAAAAGAAGAGAATAACTTCAAGTTAACTAAAGAAGAATTAAAAGAATACATTACTCCTAAAACAAAAGCGGTCTTCCTTTCTTTCCCTAATAACCCAACTGGGGCTATTATGACTAAGAAAGATTTAGAAGATATAGCGCCTATCATCTTAGAAAATGATTTATATGTCATATCTGATGAAATATATGCTGAACTTACATATACCGGTAAACATTGTTCTATCGCTTCTTTACCAGGTATGAAAGAAAGAACAGTCTTAATTAACGGCTTTTCTAAAGCCTTTGCGATGACTGGTTGGAGACTTGGTTTTGTGTGTGCTCCTAAACATGTTTTAGATCAAGTATTAAAGATTCAACAATATATGACTTTAAGTGCCCCTACAGTAGCGCAGTATGCTGCGAAAGTAGCGTTAGATGAATGTATACCTGATGTTGAAAGAATGTGTGCTGAATATAACAATAGAAGAGAATATTTACTATCTTCATTTAAAGAATTAGGCATTAAATGCTTTAATGCTGAAGGAGCTTTCTATTTATTCCCATCTATTAAGAAATATGGTCTATCTTCTAGAGACTTCTGCTTAAAACTATTAAATGAATATAATGTCTTAGTTGTTCCAGGAACAGCATTCGGTGACAGTGGTGAAGGCTACGTTAGAGTGAGCTACGCTGCTAGCATGGATAGATTGAAATTCTTCATTGAGGCACTTAAAAAAATCAATAAATAGGCAAAATAAAGTTTTATAAACTTTAAGACTTACTAACTACGTTGTTAGTAACTACGTGGTTACTAACTTTTTTTAAATGTTGCCTGGCAAGAAGTGCTTGATGATTTCCATCAATTCTTCAAGAGTGAAGTAACCCTTACCAATTGGGACCGCTAGATATTGACCATTGAACAAGTCATATTGTTCTTCGGTCACATAGTCAGCAAATACTTCGTATGGTAAAACGCCATATGTTTCAAGATCTTGTCTCATGAGTTCTTCATCATACTTATAATCTTCATTAACTGTGAACCAGACGTGTTCGTTAATCAATGGTTCAATAGTTAAAACATTGTTGGCGACGAATTGATAACCATGGCCAGTATGAATTTCATATGTCGATGTGAATTGTTCTTCGACTACGACATCAACAATAGTTTTCTTAACTGGTGTTTCGCCGTTAAACGCTAAGACTCTACGCCCAATGACATCCTCATAGTTCTCTATGTTGATGATAAAGTAATCTAATAAGTCAGCATCAAAGAAGCCTTGAGCCCAACAGATATCAATATGACTATTATCGTCAAATTTAACTTTGATAATTGTGGCCTCTACGTCCTTAATTTCTTCAAGGAAGATAATTGGTTCGATAACCCAACCACCAGTTTCAAAGCTCCATGTTTTGAGCAAATCGCCAATATGTAAGTTCTCAGCTCTAGTTTGAGTGCCGTTAGCTAATGTGACTAGAGCATCTTTTGTAATACATGTTACGTTATCACTCACAAAGATATAGTCACCATCGGCGGTATAAATGGTGCTGGAACTCCAAGCGACAGAACCGGAAGAAGAACTCAAAACAACAGTGGTGCCTACACCTTGTTCGTTATAAGTAGTCTTCTTAACTTGCGATGTGCCAGAAACATTAGCATCATCACTAACTTTAAACACCCATCCAGCAGGAATGTTAACGTTAATTTCGCTACCATTGGAGACTGACTTAGATTCTGACATGTTGGAAGAAGTTGGACCCCAAGTGACAGATCTCTTGATGTAACCAGCGCCACTATTACCGTGGGTGTGATAGACTCTAACGTTGAAGGCAGCTGTTGGAATAATCTCAATAGTCAAATCGCTTTGAACTTGGACCCATGTTCCAGATGTATAAGTGGATCCATTGACCTTGATTTCTGTGCATGTAGTGTCAACAATCTTGATGTATTCGCCTTGGACTAATGTAAAGTTCTGCGTTCTAACATTAACTACGTTAGACATAATTGTTGTTTGTCCGCTATTAGACGCACTTGTATTAGAATAAATCGAATAGTTATAGGATTCAGTTTTTGCACCAGTTCTTGTAACGGTCAAACTGATATTAACGAGTTGAGTGATATCGCCTTCCCAACTAGCATAACCATTTTTTGAATTATACGAATTTCCGATTGAGAAAAGAGAATCGGTTCTATAATCATTGCCAGAATTGTTGGCATCATAGAACGGGCCTTTAAGGTCAATTGTTGGAATGTTTGCACTTTCCCCATTGACGATTTCATTTGTTGTTAAGCTGATGTTGGCAGAGTTGGTGATAGCGGAAAGGTCGACTAGAGCGTTTCCGTTGGTGACTTCTGTATCAATGTAACCAGCAATGCATCCGTATTGATTTGATATAATAGTCCCATTGTTGATTAATGTTGAGTTTGTATTACCATATGTTGTAATGCCTAAAGAGGTGAATGAGTTGCCCTCATAGAATAAGACTTGCGATTTAGAAGAGTTGCTAGTTCCGTTAATTGAAATGGTGCCAGTTGATAAAACTTTGACGAAAGAGCCTGGCAAGAATTTAATTTTTTTGTTGTTGGTATCGAAAGTTCCACCAATAAATACACAGTATCTGCTGGTTAAACCAATAAAGATATTACTTGTATCAATGTTATACCCCATAGCGCCTTTAACATATAAATAGCCCATTTTAACATTACCATTCATATAAAGTATTGTTTTGTTTGTGTTACACCATTCAATGTTGATTTCACCAGAATTTTGATAGAACATTGATTTGGTGTTAGATTCCGCGGAGGATGGGAAAACAACACCGCAAAGAGCATTAACATCGTTACCAGCAATACTTACGAATGCATACGCACTAAGATTGCCGCCATGTTGAACGGTAACATATGTTTGTAATGTTGGAAATTCAAAGTTGTATGTTGGGCAGACGCCTTTATCAATTTTGTTTGTTAATGCAGTACCGCCACCAATGTCATAACAGCCGATTGTGGTGTTTACAGAACCAGATGATGTAACTTTGATAAATCTACCAGAATCTCGGGAGTTATCATAAACGATGTTATCGGCACTCACATAACCAGTAACTTGTGATTTCTCGGTAACTTTACCATATGCATTCATCGTGCCATTGACCATGATAGAAGAACCAGCCGATAAGTTAATTTCTGAGTAAGCACCAATTAAGCCTCTTGTACCTAAAACGCCACCGATTGTTAATGTACCACCAGTTTTAACATTGATATCTGCATTATTAGCCATGGTGAGCATAATGTTTCTAGAGCTAGTCGCACTGCCTGCAAAGGTCATAGTACTTTCGCTGCTATTATATGGAAGAACTAATTCCACACCGTTTTTGACTTCTAAGTCTTCATTAACAGTGATTGTTTTACCAGACATCACGAAAACCTTTTGTCCAGAAGTTGCATCACTAAGAGCCTTTGAAATGCTGTTGTAGTAACCGATAATTGTGGAACCTGATTTACGGTAACAAATTGGCTCAGAGGCTGTACCGGTGATCGTTTGACTAGCTGTATTTGCGTTATCGTTTTGATTATCACTTCCCGCATTCCAAGTTGCTGTGACCACACCAATAAGACCACTTACAGTAGTGGCGAGAATTGCTATCAATGAACCAATCTTTCTAAAAAGTTTCATTAGGCATTCTCCTTTGGTGCGAATTCAACTTTGATATTAGCACTGGCTAAATCTGGGAAGCTTGTTAATGAGCCACCATATGTCAATTTGATACTGAAATCAAACGTAAAATTAGAGTTGCTATCGTTGCAAACAAGAGCGAATGTAGTGGTAATGTTAGTGGAATCTACTGGATCTTGAGTTGTGGTTGCAAAATTAGAACTTGTTAAAGTAATTTCGCTAGAAGTAATGCTGTTTCCAGAGAAGCCTCCGCTTAAAGCGGTGGTTAACTTGACATCGAGCTTGAATGATTTGTTGTCTCTGAAACTTGTGAAACAACTCTTGCCATTTTCGACGTTGAAACTACATGTTCCAGTTAAAAGAACATCATCATCAAATAAGCCATCGTTAACCCAACCATAAGCGGTATAGTATTGGTAATTATTAACTTGTGTGATGGTCACAACATCTAAATCTTGTGGAGTGTGGCTGCCACCTCCACCTTGGATATCGTCTGCGTCAATATTGCCGTTGACGCTAGCAGAACCTCCACCAGCAGTTATCCAAGTAGCAAAGCCGACTGATGTACACATGAGCATGGTGAAAAGAGCCACTAATGCGACTAGAATCTTATTCTTATATCTATTTGGCTTACCTCTCATGTGTCTCCTTTCTTTTATCTAAATAATGTAGTTAATTCCATTTAGCATATAAAACCATATCACTCAATACTGGGGTTAGATTTGTAAATGCTCCATGAGTGACGTTTGGCACTGTAGAAGTGTACCAACCACCAAAGGCATAGCCATTTCTTGACGGGACTGGCAAATCTAAACCAGAGGAATAGAACGTTTCGCTTTTTTGAATGACATAGGAGCGTTGCCCAATAGCGTACTCTGCAGGTTCGGTAACAGTATCGTTCAATTCAAATACAACAGTGTATTCTGCTGCATTGGTATTAAAATCAACCGCAACAGTCCAAACGCCATTTTCTTTGATGTATATGACATCATGAGAAATATCAAAATAGTAGTCACCGTTATAACCAAAGCTATCACCTGGTTTAGTGTTGCCTGTTGTCCATGATGGCGTGGCATCAAAACTAACTTCTTCATTCGTGTTGTCATTATAATTAATGACCAAGTAGACTTTTGTGCCTTCTTTTCTAGAGACAATTGATTCAATGCCTCTACCTTATTTTGGAGCTGGTATATTGACTTCATAAGTAGATTCATCGTCTAAAGTAATCGTGATAGTGGCACTGCCATCAGAGTTGTAATCTGGAATAATGGAAACAATGCCGTTGCCTCTTTCACCTGTATCACCTTTAAAGACTGTGATAGGGGATAGTTCATTACCATCGCTATCGATGAAGATGATTAACGTGTTATCTGATTCATCTTTTTCAAATTTGACGTCAGAGATACTCTTACCAGGTTGTAAGGTGAAACTCACTGGTTCTAAAGAATTAGTAAATGTAATGGTAACAGTGGTGACACCATATTGATCTTGTGTGTAATCAACTCTTTTGATGCCCGCGCCATCTTGACCATTTTCACCTTTTGGGAGAGTGAATGTCACTGGTTTTTTGGAACTATCAGTATAGTGAATTGTAATAATCGCATTACCTTGTTCGTCATTAACAACATCAATGTTCTTAATGCCATTAGAACCATCATCTTTTGTTCTAAAGAATGAGCAGGCACTCAAAGCAGTCATGCCTAAGCACATCGTGGATAATGCTAATACTTTCATTAATTTTTTCATAATCATTTCTCTCCTTTACTTGGCGTTATTGATTAAGTCTTGCACCTTTGGTGCTTCGTTATATAGATAGCCATCACCTTTGGCTAAAGTAAATCTGAATGGGTTGAAGCCAGAAACAATAGTAACTGACTTAAGAACGATATTTGCGGCGTTAGCCATAATGCCTTCACCCGCCTTAGGAATCTTAGCGTAGGCTTCTAGGAAGTCAACATCTAAGGCATCAACGTTGCTGCTATCACCATCTAGGTCAATGAGGTGTTCCTTATAGGTGAATGAGTCATCGCAGATAACTCTTGAGGTATTAATGCCTCCTCCATAGAAAGCAATTGGAACATTTAAGTTATTAGCGCCATCAGCCTTTAAGACTGCGCCTAATTGGCCTCCGCTTTCTAGTAAGACATCTTTGATTGGGAATATCTTATCAAGAGTAATCATACCAGCATATTCTGGAGCATATGTCCCAATGACTGTGGAGATGTTTTCACCAACAAGACCATTGATATCTAACAAGTTAGATGTCTTGTAGTCATAGAACTTTGTAGCGCCACTTAGTTTTATTTCAACTGGGTAGCTGATACCTCCAACTTGTTCTGGGAGTAATGGAACAAGGCTTGTATTGTCTAATAGGCCTTCCGCTTTTGCGAAGATTTCACCAACGAGTGTTGGAGTGGCATTATATAAGAACGGACCATTAAACAAGCTTTCTAATGCAATACTTGAGATACCTGAACGGTAGAACAAGCAATCATTGATTGTTAAGTCACCATAATATCTATTGCCAGGTGTTCTATAAAGATCTAAGCCTGCCTGGATACTTCTCATTGTTTCTAATAAGTAACCCTTATCTTCACCCATCAAGTAGTTTTCAAGAGCTTGGTCGCCAAGAGACTTTTTGCCATCGGTCTTTGAACTGGATAAGTAATCTTCAATCTTAGCCATTTCTCTTCTTCCATCTTCATGGACGAATTGATATGTTCTACTTCCATCAACTTTATTGAAGTTATAGTTGCCTGAACTGACTAAGAAGTTTCTTGAGTAAGAGAGCATGCAGTTATCTAAAGATATATTAGTGTTGTCGCTCTCTTTATCACCAAAGCTTCTAAAGACTGTCTTACCATTAGATAATCTAGAGTTCTTAACTGTGATATTAGAACCGTAAACTTCCATGACTGTACCAACAGTATCTAAGTTAGCTAAATTATTGCCGAAGTCGCAGTTCTTGATATTAACGTCATTAATAGTGATATCTTCACCTTCGACGTACATACCGATGTTATCTTGTCCATAAGCGGTCACAAGTGGCATATTGTTTGGATCACCTAAAGTGTAATATGGGAGTGGCCCTCTAAATAGGTTATCGTCACTTAACTTTGGTACTGTTTGTGTATTACCATCTTGATTAATAACGGACATCGTTTGATATGGATATGTTAAGTTATGTAAATTAAGCGTGAATCCATTACCGTAAAAATCTTTTTGAACGTGTAAACCCACATTGACTTTATCACTAACTGGTTCATAGCCGGAATTATTCTTAGCAAATTCATTCCACTGTTTAATATATTCTTGGTTATATTTTGTTTCGAATTGATATATTTCATTCTTAAATGAGTATTTGCCGTTAGTGTAATGGCCAAATAATTCAGTCTCTTCATTCTTTTTTTGGCTTGTAGGACGGCCGTTACCATCTAAAACATATGTATTGCTTAAAGATTCAAAATGACGTCTTAAAACGGCGATTTCGCCATTTTGTGACTTATTCGTGCAATAGAGTAAGTCATCGTAATCGTAAATGTTAATGCCGTTTTCCACAATTGTGAAGTTATAGGTATAGGTATCAGTATATGAAGGGTTATCAAATCCAAACTTCAAATAGGCTTCCCCAGCGGCTTTAAATGTCACAGTGTTCTTAACAGTGTCCACGGAAACATTATTAGAGTTACTAGTCAAAATGGCTTTTGAGTCATGACCTAAGCAATCGCTTTCCAAAGTATAGGAGAAACTTGATAACACCTTTGTGCCTCGATCGTTAACATCGTATTCGCCATAATACATATTGCTATCGACGTTAGATTGACTGCCCTTAGTGGTGGTATTAAAGACGATGACGTTATTGTTATAGATAATGGCGTTCATCTTCTTTTGTACATTACCTTTATCGTTACTAACAGTAATGACGACATTACCGACGCTTAAGGTGTGTAAGTATGATTCGTTTCCTTTAGTAACTATTTCTGCATGGTTATCTAAATCAGTGACATCACTGTTATAAACTGACCACACAAGTTTTTGGGCGGTTGGATAGTTTCTATCATTAATCGCTGTCGCTTTTAATTTATGAGCGTATTGGTTGTCGGTTAAGGCAAATGATTCATTGTCCTTATAATCCCAATCAATATTCAAAATATCGTTATCGATTAAGTTAAACGTCATATTAATCGCTGTGAACGAAAGGATAGAGATGGCAAATGGCATAATGAGTAATACCACGAGATTCTTCTTAGACGCCATTAGTTAACGACCTCCAAAGAAAGGAAATCATTGTCCACCCTCTCTTTAAACTTAATCATGTATGGAACAAGAGAAATAATCACCACACCTAAACCAATTAAGAAGATGAGATGATAATTCACTTGGAAATAGCAAAGTAATAACGCTAGTAAGAAGTAGATAACAGGTACTGCATAAGTATAGATACCACTCAATAAGGTATTCTTTTCTTGGTAGCGTTTGACATGTAATTCTTCAAATAAGGAAACAATAGATAAAGTCACAATGAAGATAATATTCATTAATAAACCATATAAGGTTGGAATAATATTTAGTGTTTGGGTAGCCGCTAATAAGACATAGCTAATGAGTAAAGCGGCTAAAGACATCGATAGTGGAATTAAAACCTTAATTGCTAATTGCTTATAGGAAGATACTGGAATGGATTTCATTAATCTAACCGCCTTATCTTCGTTAGTGATATAAGCATTAGCCCCTTGATAGATAATGGCAGAGATAAGCATCATAAGCATGACATCTAAAAAAGCGATGATATTTGGTACGCTTGCTAAATAATAAGCAATTGAACCACTTGTAAAGATGGTATTCATTGATTTAATGATCAAATAGCAAAGGAATGGTTCGACCATTAATAAACCAGTGAATGAGAAGATAAAATTGGAATTTCTAATTAATAAGATTAATTCTTTTTTAATTAATGCTTTACTAGGAGAGACCATCTTTAATAATTTTTTCTTGATGCTACCTTGATCGGTAGTGAAGTTTTGTAAGAACTTGTTATAGAAATAGATTGATACGCTTAACCCGATGATAAAGATACCTAATGAGATAGCAATACTTGGGAAAATTGCGGTTCTGACATTATTAACAAACGCTTCCACTAAGAAGTTAACAGGGACCATAAATTTAGAAGCGCTATTAACGGCTTTAATCGTATCAACAGTGAATAACTGTGAAATATTGTTATTAGCCACTAAGTTGATAAATAAGTTTAAGGCTTGCGAATACAAGAAGGCTAAACCAAAGGCTAAAACAAAGACCGCGATAAATTGAATGATGATATGCTTCTTTAAGAAATTGAGTAATAGTTTGACTGGATAAACAAGTAATAAAGCAATACCCGCTTGGAAGAAGAATAAAAATACGGGATAAAATACGGCGTTAAAATAGAAACTAAACATTTTTCGATAAATAACACCATAGGTAATAAATAAAGGTAAGTTGAATGTGAGGTTCATCGCATACATCGTGATGAATAAGAAGATTAATTTAGATAAAACAATCTTAGTTTCACTAACTGGTAAAGCGCTGAGTTTCACATTATCGACAGAGTTAAAGAATAACTTCATCGCAGTAAATGTGCAGAAAATAGTTAATAAAGTAGAAATAATGAATAAGAACAAAGTAAAGTAACTACTTGAAGCACCTTTAATCGCTTCCATCTTATTAAAGATAGCTTGGAATAAATAAACTTCAATGACAATAAATAAAACGCCCACAACAATAGTAAAGAGCAAGCTTAAAAACTTACCTAACTTATTTTGTGAGGTACCCGCAAAGATTAATTTAAAGTCTTTGAAGATTAAAGATAACATTATTGATTAGCTCCAAAAATGTTTAAGAAGATACGACCGAGTTGTAATCTCTTATTTGGATCTCTATTCAAATCCATGAGTTCAACAACTTTACCATCATTGATGATGGCAACACGGTCACAAATCTTAGCGATAATATCGATGTTATGGGAGGTGATAAAGACGCACTTATCGTGATTAGCGTATTCTCTCATCATCTTTTTGAGTTCTTCAACCGCCATAATGT
>Ga0247609_10006691_pt1 | contig 11068 bp, 1 predicted proteins | sample 172DNAGHGlowgp2_FD_193487 | JGI IMG/M metagenome (GOLD analysis project Ga0247609, IMG submission 193487) | Sheep rumen microbial communities from Palmerston North, Manawatu-Wanganui, New Zealand - 1728 DNA GHGlow gp2 | ecosystem: Host-associated > Mammals > Digestive system > Stomach > Rumen ... | reverse complement strand
CCCAATCCCCAATCCCCAATCCCCAATCCCCAATCCCCAATCCCCAATTAAAAATGATAATATAAATAATAATTTAAATTATATAATAAATATAAATAAAAATAATTAATTAATTATTAAAAAATAATTAATTAAAAAAATTAAATTAATATAATATATTTATTTCTTTATTATGATTAAAGCATAAATAATAATATAAATATTAAATTAATATTAACCTCAACAATATTTAATTTAAATTAATTAATCTAATTCATTTTGATTATCAAGCAATAAATTAGCATCATCTTTGGCAGAAGCACCACTTTGAACGAATGAAATTTTATTAACTTGGGTAAGGAGATCCTTATTTTTCGAATTATACATAACAATAACAACTACTAAAACTACTACAACAACGAAAAGGAAGCAACTTACAACAATAATAGCAATTAATGCTTTATTATCTTTTAATGGTTTGCCTCCATCTTTTGAATCTGTTTTTGATGAATCTGAGGGTTTAGTTGTATCTGAATCTGAATCTGACTGATCTGCTCCTCCTGAAGTATCTGGTTCTACTGGGTTTGAACTTGGATCAATTACTTCTCCATCCATATCAATTGCTTGATATGTAACATAATCTATATATGAACCTTTTGTGATAGTTGCGATAACTTGAGCATAAGTATAATTAATATTATGTTCTTTGAATTTAACACTCATTTCATTTGTATCAAAATGTTTATATTGCTGTGCTATTGATGGAGAATCAGTTATTGCAATTATATCTGATTTTTCACCTTCTATGAAAGTTTCTTGAGGAACTAATTTAACTGTGTAAATAATATTTGGGTCATATAAATCTATTTGTGTTGTATTAATAGTATTGAATCTAACATTGAATTCTCCATTTTCTTTTGAAATAGTAAATCTTGGTTTATTATTTGCTATTTTAGATTCGTAGAAAGAATTATATTCCGCATTCATATATTTGAATATATAGTTATTTAATTGTTTTATTTTTTTATCGTCAGGATCATAATTTTCAGTTTTTAAAAAGATAGTAAGATATAAAAAGTCTGCATCATTTGGTCTTTTAAATGTAACGTATGCTTTACCTCTTTCTCTTTTATCAACAAATTCTTCGAATGTTCCATTTACTTTTTGATCTTTTTCTTGATTTATTGCGAAATCAACATAATCACTATTTGCAGAAAATTGTATTCTTACATAATTTGAAAATTTACTATCCGTTTTTAATTTGTAATTTATTGTTTTATCACCTTCAATTTTTCCTAATTGATATGAATTTTGAATAACAGGAACATCACTATTGATATAATTTAAGCCTATTTCTCCTCTGAATCTTTTGAAATCTAAAAGATATTTTTCATTTTTTCTTATTGTAAGGAGTATTACTGGATTTTGTGTATTTTCGTATTTAGATTTCGGAACATAAATACTTCCTGCTTTTAGAGCAGTATCATAAACACCTTGAAGATAGAAATCAAGTGGGATTTTATCTTTACCATTTTTAATATCGAAAATTCTTTTTTCAGGTACAACCATAGCTTTAAATAAAAATTCATCATTTCTAATTGTTCTAGTTTCTAGTTCCGGTTTTGAATAAACTAAATCATGTAAATAGAAAAATGCAGAGACATCTTTATCTGTATCAGTAACTTTAGCATAATAATAAATATCTGTTTTTCCAGATATATCTTGATATCCAAATTCTGTAGTTTCACCAATCTTTAATGAATCTAATTCTTCTTCTTTAATTCTTAAGAAGAATTCCAAAATGAAGGCGCATCCTGGATTTTGATAATCAAGATCATTGTATCTTAAATTCTCTACTGTTAAATCAGTATTTACTCTAGATTCATCATTTTTTACTATATATTTAAGATTATCTTCATCACCTCTAAGATAGAAAGGATCATTATAATGTTGTAGTAAAGAAACCTTTGCTTCTCCATGTAATGACATTAAATTAATAGCGAAACTTTTTTTTGTCAAGAAATTAATATGCAATTCTCTTTTTAAAATATCCATTGGAAATATTTGTGGTGAACGAGGATTAGGTTGTACTAATATTTCTAAAGTCATGAATGATGTTAATATTTCAATCTCTTTTTCAGTATTAGAAACTATACTTATATAAACATGTTTATCAAAATCTCCGTACTTTATGAATAAAAAGTTAGTCTTTGTTACTGTTGTATCAAATGTTGCTCCTTTCTCTGGGATAGCATTTTTTAATTGTTCAGAATTATAACTGTCATACATTTCTCTTTCGATAAAAGTTCCATACATATCTATTTTAGAAGAAGGATCTTTAGATTTAGCATATACCATTAAATCCTTGAATAATTCTGTATCTTTATAAATAACGACTAAAAGACATCTATAATATGAATTACCTGCTGATTCTATTTTATCAGGTTTACATAATATTTTTTGATCAGAAGTAGCTTTATGTATATTTAAATCTTTTCTTCTGAAATGAACCCTGAATGAATAAACTGAGAATTTATGTGTCTCAAAATCTTGAGTGCTTACTTTCAATTTTAATTCTTTATGTTTTAATGAATCATCATCTTTTGGAGCCCCACCAAAAATCATTTCTTTAGATATAACAATAACACTTTGTCCATTATTTATATATTGGGATTTATAATTACCAATTTCAGCCTCTAATTGGACAACATTAGTTTGCCAGTCAATTTCTATAGCATCTGCATCGTAAGGACAAATAAGAGAATAATTTTGAGTATTATAAGCTTCATTTAGAGCTGATTCATAAAGCGAGCCTATTATGAATTCATCTGGTAAGATTTCAACTTTATTACCTCCTAAATATAAATAAGTTTCAGGACCAAAATCGATTAAAATACTGAAAGGAGAGAATTCAACTTCTCTTGTTCCGGATTGAATTACTGATGATACCACACTTATTAATAAAAAGCATCCATTGTCACACATCCAAGTATCAGTATCTTTAAATAAAATTTTTTTATTATAGAAATCATATTCAAGAGAATTGTCTTCTTCTAAATATTTAATAAATCTATAATTTCTCCAATGGGGATTTACATCTGAAGTTTCTTGGTCTTTTTTGACAATTTTACCATAAACAAATCCACTTCCTCTATTAAAATCAACGGTGACATATCCATTATATGATTTACCAACATCAGTATAAAGGAATAAATGTGCATCATTTGTAACATAATCTTTTCTTAAAATTCTTCTTTCGACATAATAAGGAGTATTTAATTGTTGTTTCATTGAAAATTCTATTATTGGTGATTCACCATTGAATATCTCAAGATTTTCTATTTCAATTGTTACTGTGCAAAGTTCATACACTTGACAGAATTGTTGTATAGTGTCATTTTTTAAGTTGAAAATACCACTTTGTGAAAAAGTTTTATCTAAATTAAATTCTTTTTCTCTGAAGAATATTCTAAATCCGAATTTTCCAGGAATTATCATATTAAGGAAGCAAGTTAAATTTTTCGATGGATCAGCATGAGGGAATACATATCTTATTTTTTTGAAAGACTCTGTAAATATTGTTTTTTGAGGCACTCCTTCACTTATTAATATTTCTTTTCTTATTCCACTTGAAGTTTTGTATACTTCAAGACCTGATACATATAACATACAAATATCATCTTCACTTATTAAATTCTTTTCCGTAATTTTAGCAATATATGTTTTTGGTTGAGATTCTTCATTTTCTTTGTAAGTATAAACACTTTGAGAATAACTTCCATATGAATCAATCTTTGGTGTCATATCTAGATCTTGACTTGTAATTTCGAATTTACAATTAAGAGAATAGAAAGATGAGAAGAACATTTCTGGTGGTATTATTTTAACACTTTCTATAACAATTTTTTTTTCGGCTTTATCTGCTTCAACTGGAACTAAATAATTAATACCTGAATTAATATAATTTATTTGTGTTTCTTCTCCTCTGTTAATTAATTTATATTCGACTAAATAATAAGAATTAATTCTTGAACTTGTCTCAATACGTATTTTTTGAAGATTTTCATCTACTGGTACACTATAAAATATTTTATTGGATAAATAATATTTATGGGCATTTATAATTTCTTCATTAGTGGCATAATTATAAATAGTAATTTTAACATCTCCTGTAACTACTAAAAAGTCTATAAAAACTTTGGTTGGTTTATTTTCTTCTAAAGAAAAGTCAATTAAATAATTATTAACATCACCAGGAGTATTATATTGTCCGAAAGGCTGTTTATTTATTAATTTAACAAGTTCGCTTTCTCCAAAAATAGTAACTAAAACTTCGCAATATTGATTATTTTCAATGGAAGTAATATTTTTTGGTTCATTACATTTAAATTTAACCATTTTTTGTACTGGGTCTATAGGAGTACTTTGTATTTCAAAAGTAGATATGGTTGATATTCCATTTATGTCCGAAACTTTTTTAGTAAAAGCATCAGGTAAATCTTTATCATCAAAATTGACTACAGGATAAGAATCGCAGTCATAAGTATACATTGTTGGATAACCAACTTTAGCAATCATATTAAATACTAAAGCACCAGTTCCTGATTTTGGAACAAGACTATTGAGAGTTATAGTTTTACCTACTGGGATAATTCTCAAATAAGTAATTCCATTTGTTTGTGGTAAGAAATTAACACCGGTAAACCCTGAATGAGATTGGATTTGAATTGAATAAGCTAAAACTTCTTGTTTATCTAATTTGATACATAAAGAGCTTACTGAAAGGAAATTAGTATTATAAACAGCATAGAAAAATCCATTTTCATTTTTACTCGATTTAATAGAAACTTCTTCATTATTTGAATCGAAATATTTAATTATAGCTTTTCCATCATATAATTTACCCGTTATATAATAACCATCAGCTTCATCTGGTAAATTATAGCATACTTGATTGGAAATGTCTCTTTTTATCAATCCAGTTATTTCTCCCATTTCTTCAGTTAAATTTCTCTCAGCTTTCAATGCGAGATTAATACCTAATGAAATATAATCACCTGGTTGAGCGACAACTTGTACTCCGTAGTATTCTAAATTAGATACATTTACTGATATTGCTGCACCACCATTGAAATCGTGTTGATTACATTCAGGATCATCGCAATCATGAAGTTTCAAAATTATATTTTTTCCACCAGTTGCATATAAAGTTAATAAACCAATGTCATCAGAAACTTTGTCATTCTTAAATTTGAAATTCATATTTCTATTTCCTTCAGATACATAATAATTAAATACTCCCATATGTTCAAATACAGCTTCATTTTTTTTAGAAATAGTAATATTATAAGAGCAACCTTCTGAAGTTTGACATTGGACAGTTAAAAATAAGCGATCTATGATTTGATCTTTTTTAATATAGATTTCAGTTGAATTAACTCCTCCTTTTGATACTTGTCCTCTATTTATCATACAGTCAGGATCTGAACTAGAAAAGCATAACATAGGACTATTTACACCTGCTCCATTATATACTTCGACTTTGATATATTCTAATAATAATTCTGGATTTTGGAAAATAACCTGATATTTTTGTTTTTCTCCTGCATCAGGTACTTGGGCAGTAATCACTCTATATTTTGATTGGAGTGTAATATTTTGCAATTTATTTGTCTTTTCAAAAGTTACAGGGTCTTGAACTCTATTTTCTGTTATATCAACTGGATCATATAAATAAATTAATTTTTCTTCGGCTAAACCATACATGGCCATAACTTTCACATACAAAACATCTTTACTATATGGTATTTCAAAAGTTAATAAATTTTCTTCAGTTTCTGGCACATTAACAAATAAGTTCTTTCCTTTTGATTCAGACATTGCAATAGAATTAACATTTTCACCTCTAATATAATCTTCTGTATATATAGCTTTAATGAAATATGATACGTCTTTATATTTTAATGGTTGGAATTTAATAGTTATTTTACGTGCATTTTCATCTTCTTTGAAATTAATTTTACCATCTACTCCTTCACATATTATTGGTAAAAATTTATTATCAACATTTGTTAAATATTTAAATACGAAATAGTCTAAACTTGGATCATATTCGAAATCATCACCATTTGCTGCAAATGCCACAAAGAATAAATCTTTTCCTAATTGTTCTGGTTTTAATTCGGCAGTTAAAACTTTTCTTCCGGATTCATCATTTGGAACAAATGATTTAAATTCTGAATGAGTTTCCGAATCCTTATCGAAAGTTAGAGCAAATTTAACATATACAGAATTTGTAGAATATTCTAATCTGATAAATGGATTTTTTTTAATTATTTTTAATCTGTATATTTTTTTACCTTTCATAACTGAGTTTAATTTTCCTGTGATATATATTCCTTCTGGAGTATAATATTCTCCTGATTCAACACCTACAGAATGGACATCAGCTTCTAATCCCATAGTTTCATATTCAAATTCATTTAATATACTATTGTTTACACCAAAGAAAATATAAGGAACTTTATCAATTGCATAATTATCCATTATTCTATCAACATCGTCCTTATTGATAAACATAACACCAAACATAGAATCGAATTTACCATAAAATGTATTTTCTGGAGTCGGCTTTGGTCTTAATTTTTCATCATATCTTGCTTTATGAATTTCCATTTCTGGAACGACTGTTCCATAAATAGTAAAGAGTTCATTTTCATAAACTAAAGGTTGACTTATGCTTCCTTTATTTTTTGGAATAATATCATAAAAGTTCAAATTTACTGTCCAATGTTGCATATAACCAATATGTGCAAAGTAATTAAGTGGCATTTTAACTGTTCTATAATGGATTTCTCCAATTGAATTTGGCTTTAATTGATCCATATAACTTCTAGGATAATATGTAATATAAAATACGAAACCAGGTTTTGAATGCTCATCGATATCGATATAAGTATATGAAGTTATATTCAATTTAGGCAAATTTTCATCTTTAACATTTGATGTTGTTAAGGATAATCTATCATCTCTTCCTCTTAAAAACATTACTTTATCTTTTTCGCTATCTGTTTGCCAGTTAAAACCACCAATTCCTTCAATTGAATGGAGATTTATTAAAAGATCATCAGTTGTTTGGAATTTGAAAAATATTCTTTTATCTTTTAAAGCAAAGATTTGAGGTGTACTTGGATTTGGTATGAAGGTCATACCATTTGAATATGAATAGGTTGAAGATAAAATTTCTATTTTATCATCAGTGGTCTGAGGGCCAAATAAGGTAATTAATAAATAAGATTTTTCTTTTTCGACACCTTCAATATAAATTAAATCATCCCCTATAAATCCTTCGGCCCTATTTTGCATCATTATATCTTCGGCTTCAATTATTATTTGATCAATATCATTTCTATCAATTATATCAGCTTTAACAGATTTTCCATATTTTATAAATTTTTTGCCGTTACTTTTTGGATAAAGAACTAAATTATTATTGAAATCCATTTCATCAAAAATAACAGCGAATACACACATATAATTATAATCATCATATTTCCAAGGAATACATTGAACTTTTTGGTCACTTCTTATATGAATCATTTGAGAAGCGATTTGTAAGTTATTTCTTACTAATGGAGGCATATAGATTTTAAAGGCATAAGGAGAGGATTTTATACTATCTGTATAATTGGCATAAATACCTATAGTTAAAGGAATTCCTTCTAAACTATCAGTTTGGGAAGAATATGCAGATCTAAGGATATCTGCTCTTTGAATTTTAAAAACAAAATCACCAACAGGAGGAAAATCGAAGTCGTAATCATCTTTTGAAGGTAATTCATCTCCGACATTAATATAAAAATTAGGACTATCTGCTTGCCAATCGATGAGAACTTCGTTTGCATCATAAGGTAAAATAATTTGATAATAATCATATTTCATATTATTTAATGGATCATGTAATATATCACCAATAATATATTCATTCAAGCGTATATTTACTTTTGGGCTTTTTATTTTTGGATTAGTTTTAATAACTCTTGTATTTAAATTTATTCTGAAAGGAAGTTTTTCATTATCATATGATTCTGCCATTTCCATATTACTAACAACAGTAATCAAAAGATAGCATCCATTTGAACAAGCTAAAGTATTAGCTCTAGAAATTGTTAATTTCTTTCCATAAGCACTATAATCTATATCTGTTGGTCCAGTTGGGAATTTATAAACACCTCTCCAATCAGGATTAGCTTCAGGAATTGGATTTGTAGTACTTACTAATTTGGCATAAATGTTTCCACTTCCTCTTTTAAAATCTAAAGTGATATCACCATAATCTTGACTTGTCATATCAAAGTAATAATGCTTTTGATGTAATCCGTCTAAGAAGTCTGAAGTTACTCTGTTTTTTTCTAAATAGATTGGATTAGTATCTAGTTGATATGCTCTTATTTGTATTTTTCTTTTTGAGGTATCAGCAAGTTGTGTTGTTAAAACATTAATATCAATTTTACATACTTTATATTTACCACATTTAAGTTTAAGCATACCACTACTGATAGATAATTGTTTTGATCTATAAACTACATCACCATTGTTATAATTAACATTGTTAATTAAAAGATAAACCATATATTCACCTCTATCCAATAAATGTAAATCAACGACGAAAGTATGATCATAATCAGTTGCGAAATAAGAATAATTCGCCATTGGGTAACTCTGAGAATAAGTAAATGTGTGTGGAACTCCTTCTTCAAGGGAGATTGATCTTCCATTTAAAGTCTTGTCAGGTAATTCAAGACCAGCGACAGCCACCATACAGAATGATTTTGAAGAATCGGTATTATCATCTTTGAGTATTCTATAATTGAATTGATATATTTCTTGTGAAAAATCTTGATAATTTTTATCTATGATAATATTTGCATAATTATCAAATTGAGGAACCATCTCATCACTGGGACTTCTTTTCCATCGAACACTAAATTTACAATTTGGTGAATAAAATGTTGCCATAAATGGCTGTTTATCTTCATATTTTGTGTTCTTTAAATAAACTACCTTTTCTACATTATCATTTTCAATTATTTTTGGTGTAATAAAGTTAACTCCTGATTCAATTCTATTTCTATCTTCTGTTAAATCTTGATTTAATATAATATAATTGACCATATAAAAGGTATTCTTTTTTGCTTCAACATTAAATTTCAAATTGTTAGTTTTCATTCTATCATATCTAATATAGCAAAAAACTTTATTTGGTAAATAATAATTATTCCAGTCACCACCTTCAAAACTAGTTATTTTTATATCAGCATCACCACTGAAAATCGTTAAATCTAAATAGATTCTAGTATTTTTATTAGTCTCAACATCATCTGGTATTTTTATATTATAATAATTTTGTTCATTTTCATCTAAAAATTGACTGAATGTTCCTTCTTCGATAAGATTAACAACATCATTCTCTGTAAACATAGTAATTTCGATTTCACAAAATTTTTCATCGGAACCACTTACAGCTTTATTTCCATCTATACATTCAATAATCATGATTGGTTGAGTCTTTGAAATAGGAGTAATTCCATTTGGTAAATCCTCTATATGATTAGCGAATCTGTTTGATACAAGTGGATGAGTTAATCGACTTATATCTTGATAGTTAGAATTTGGGAATTGAATATTTTTAGTAAAATAAAATTCTGGAGAACCTTTTACAGCTTTCATATTAAAATTTTCTTTTTTTGCTAATGTTGAAGAAGCCATTCCAGAAAAAATAGCTCTTTCTCCCTCTTTTAAAATATAACGTCTTATTTCACCAGGAATAGTGGGAGTAGTTAACAATAAAGCGTTTTGGAAAGATATCATTTGGATTGATAATATAATTACATTATCAGATTTAACGCAATAAAAACCTTTATTTTGAGCTGGATATAATTGTCTTATAAGATTATAATCTGAAATCATACCATCGTTAATTGTTTTCTCTGTACCAATTATATTTCTAAGTGAATCTCTAAAAAAGGTAGAGCCTTTTAATGAATATAATTTTCCAGTTATAAAAGAGCTTTGCATTGAAAAATCAATAGGAAAGCATATTTCTTTCTCTGCAAATACTGTCATTTCATTTCCATTTATTGTTAAATAATTTGATGAATCTGACATTTCATTATAAGGTACACTTCCTACAGTAACATAATCACCTTGAGTACTTTCAACAATCAATTCATTATCAGTTGGATCAAAATTATAATAAAAAACTTTTCCTGATTCAAAGTTATATGGATTATAACTTTTCATTGTTGTTTTGTCAGATATAGATTTCCCTTTGACATAAATAGACATAAAACTTGGGTTTTGTGAAAGTTCATTTTTTAAATTAAATTTCATATTTGTGTTATAGGCATCAACAAGATAACTGGTTTGTTGACCAATAGGAAGTTCAGCCTTATCACTAATTTCGAGTTTTAGTGAATATTCACCAAAATCAATATTTTCTCTTTTCTCAATACAAATAATGAAATTATTTATGCTATCCCCTTCTTTTTCGACCTGACCTTTTCTAAGGAAAATATAAATTTGTCCAGAATATTGAGTTGACATAGCAATTCTATTATTATTACAATTTTCTGTACCTAATGCGACGATTAAAGTAGGATTTGTTTTTACTTCACCTGTTGGATTATAAACGATTCTAATATAATCTTTGGTTTTAAATTCAGGCTTAATTATAAAATTGTTTACACCACTGGAATCAATATTTAAAGGATTTGTTTCAGTTAAGTTATGAATTTGAGTTTCTTGGTTTAGAAACAAATTAAGTGTGCAAAAAAGTAAGAGTAGTTTTAAGGTTGATTTTAATCCCATTTCTTATTTAAAATATCTTTAATTAATTATTTTAGATAAATATTTTTTTTGTTTTATTATTTTGTTGTATTGATTTAAATTTTTTTTTATTAATTAATTTTTTTTAATTAATTAATTTAAATTTTTTAATATCATGTAAATCATTTAATTGGGGATTGGGGATTGGGGATTGGGGATTGGGGATTGGGGATTGGGGATTGGGCCCAATCCCCAATCCCCA
>Ga0247609_10006690_pt1 | contig 11069 bp, 6 predicted proteins | sample 172DNAGHGlowgp2_FD_193487 | JGI IMG/M metagenome (GOLD analysis project Ga0247609, IMG submission 193487) | Sheep rumen microbial communities from Palmerston North, Manawatu-Wanganui, New Zealand - 1728 DNA GHGlow gp2 | ecosystem: Host-associated > Mammals > Digestive system > Stomach > Rumen ... | reverse complement strand
ATGGTGATGATGCTCACCACAATCAAGGGAAATGCTTGATGTTGAATGTTACTTTCTGCGCTTTAGCCACCATGCTCTAAGATCAGGCCATTTTCTTGTCAATGTGGTTAATAAGTAGCCGAGCAAGAGAAGTAAAACTACGATGGAAGACCAGCTAAAAATAGATTGTATTCTGAATGGGTGATCGGGGTCCACAGCATATTCTACAAATTCATCGAATAATACCCACAAAAATAGGCTACACATCATCATAATAAAATGACGCCAAAGTGTTCCCCACACCCCAAAACCAAATATCTGCTTATAAGCGACAAAGTAGTATACAGCAAAAAGAACCAGTCCTAATAATGCAATCACATCCTCTGAAGCGCCGCATAATAATCCCAATGAATAAACGAACAATTCTATCATGATTTCCAAGATGGACATGAATACCGCAATAAAGAAGGCCTTAGGTATTGAGAGATGCGGGAACTTCGGGGAATTCTGGAAAAGAACCCACGTAGGGAAAAGGAAACTCAAACTGAGTATTATCCTAGACCAACCGGCATTCTTTGCATCCCACAAATTAACAGCGCTAGTTGTCTCTACGTGTAAGTTCAGAACATGCTGGAAAAGCCAGTAATAGATAAGTGTGTAGAGGATTGCGACTAAAAACAGCATCTTCACGGGTGGGAAACTCACCTGAAACTTGCCTCTGATATATTCTGAGATGAAGTGACCGGGTCGCACTATCAGTTGCCATAAACTATAAATGAGAGAGCGATTACTCAACCCCCAAATTTCCATTACACCCTTACGGACACTGTTCCAGCTAATATCACCGAGTCCTGCCTTTTGTGAGCAACAGGGGCAGAAATTGCCCTTGTAACGATGTCCGCAGCATAGACATTCATGCTCCTCATCGCTTGCGAAATGGAACTCGCAAGATTGGTGTTGCCACTTCTTGATGTTCTTTAACCGGTTTTTCAGATCCATTGAATTCAGTACAATTAGTTGCTCTCTTTTCAAGGGCAGAGTTAGTGATAATCTCTCAATTACATTTCTTTTCGGTTATTGGACGGGTCACCTCGTTGACGAGGTAGACGATGCTCTGGTATGGAATGCCGCCGTTGGTTTCGAGGCCCACCTCGCAGGTGCGGCTGTTGCTGTAGCCCATCTCGATGCGGTTATCCTCCAGTTGACGGCGCAGTTTCCTTAATGCCCAGCGGTTGACCTCGGGGTGGGTCCAGCCACGGTCGCCAGCGAAGCCGCAGCAGCCGACGCCCTCGGGCAGGAAGACGTTGTTGCTGCACAGGTGTGCCAGGCCGGTCATCTTGTCTACCAAACCCATCTCGCGGGTCGAGCAGGTGAAGTGCAGGGCGATGCGTCGGTCAATAGGCGTGAACTCGAGGCGGTCGCGCAGGTATTCCCAGATGAACTCCACGGGCTCATAGAGTTTCATGCGCTTGATGCATTTCCTCATGCGATGCAGGCAGGGGCTCTGATCACACACTATCGGGTAACGACCCTGCTCACTGGCCAGCCACAATGCTTCGTCGAGTTCTGCGGTTTTCTTGTCAGCAATGTCAAGCATACCCTTGGACTCCCAGATGGTGCCGCAGCACATCTTTTCCAGTCCCTCGGGGAAGATGACCTCGTAGCCCGCCTTGTGGCACAACTGCACCATCTCATCGACGAGCGTGTTCTTCACGGGCGAGCCTTTGGAAAGCCCCATCGTCTGGTTGATGCACGAGGGGAAATAGACGACCTTATCGGCCACGCCAAGGCGAGGCCCTACATGGCCAGCCCGAGGTTGGCGGGCCTTAGCGGGCATAGCAGGGGTCCACAGGGGCAATCCTGCCTTGTGCATGGCGCCTGCTATACCGTTCATGGCCGTCGTGCCCAGCACATTATGACCCAGTCGCGCCACATCCAGCGTGAAGCGCAGTCCACTCTTGATGCCCGCAAAATGCCGTGCAGCCCAGTCGCCTGTCTTGTAACCCATACTGCCCTGTGGCAATGCCTCCATGCGCACGAGGTGAGTCAAGTCGGCGACGTTGATTTTCATCGGGCACGAGGTAGAACACAGGCCGTCGCCGGCACACGTCTGGTTGCCCTGATAACGGTACTGCTTGACGAGGGTCGCCAAGCGCCTGGGGTCGCTGCCGGTCTCACGCAGGTGAGAGATTTCGCGTTGGATGACGATGCGCTGCCTTGACGAGAGCGTCAAGCCACAGGTCAGGCAGTTCACCTCGCAGAAACCGCACTCGATGCACTTGTTGGCCTTGAGCACACCCTCAACCGTCTCGTGAGTGCTGTCGTGGTGAGTCTCAGGAGCGGCCACGCCAAGGCGAGGCCCTACTGCATCCGTTTCCAATCCGCGCATCTTGAGTTCGGGCAATGGCTTGAAGTGCTTGATGAAGCACTCGGGGTCGTCGTTGAAGATGACGCCGGGGTTAAGCAGATAGTGCGGGTCAAAAATCTCTTTCAGCTCACGCATGGCGGCAAAGGCGTCCTCGCCCCACTCATACTTGACAAAGGGCGCCATATTGCGGCCCGTGCCGTGCTCAGCCTTCAACGAGCCGTCATATTCCTCGACCACGAGCCGCGCCACGTCGCGCATCATCGCGGCATAGCGCTGTACCTCGCTCTCGTCGCTGAACAATTGATTGATGATGAAATGGTAATTGCCCTCGAAGGCATGGCCGTAGATACAGGCGTCCCGATAGCCGTGGTCGGCAATCAGTTTTTGCAGTTTGACGGTCGCCTCGGGCAGGTCCTCGACGGCAAAAGCGACATCCTCGATGAGGCAAGAAGTGCCCACGGGACGAGCGCCGCCCACGCTGGGGAAGATGCCCGAGCGGATGGCCCAGTACTTGCCATAGACGGCAGGGTCATCGGTAAACTCGACAGGGATATAGGTCTTGAACTGCGACAGGCACTGGGTAATCGTATCGATGCGGTGCTGCAGGTCGTCGGGAGTCATGGCCTTGGTCTCGGTGAGGATGGCAGTGAGGTTGTGGTAATCACCAGGCTCAACACCAGGGATACGCCCCGAGTCCACATCCTTCTTGTACTGCAGATAGACAGGGTCATCGACCGATGCCAGCGACAGGTAGTCGAGCATCTCGGCACTCTTGACCATCAGGTTCTCCTCGCTCATGGCGATGTCCTCGTCGCTGGATTTCAGTTGCTTGAGGGCAACCACTGCCTCGCAGCTTTCCTTCATCGTGAAGAAATAGAGCATGGCCGAAGCCTTGCAGGGATAATCATGCAGGGTGCGCATGGTCACCTGGCTGATGAATGCCAGCGTGCCCTCGCTGCCCACGATGCAGTGGGCGATGATGTCAAACGGGTCATCATAGGCGACAAACGGTCGCAGGTTCAAGCCCGTGACATTCTTGATGCTGTATTTCTTGCGGATGCGGTCGGCCAAAGGCTGATTGGCACGGATGCGGTCTCGCAGGGCCTCGATCTTGGCGATAAAGTCGGGATGGCTCTTGCCGAAGGCGTTGCGGCTGGCAGCATCACCCGTGTCGAGCACGGTGCCGTCGGGCAGCACCAGGCGTGCCGACAGCAACATGCGGTCACTGTTGGCATGGGTGCCGCAGTTCATGCCCGAGGCATTGTTGGCAACGATGCCGCCCACCATCGCCGAACCGATGCTGGCAGGATCGGGCGGGAAGACACGCCCTAGGGGTTTCAGGATTTGGTTCACCCTCGCTCCCACGATACCAGGCTGCAACGTAATGCTATTGGCATCATGAGCAACCGAATAATCCTCCCAATTCTTTCCGGCGACAATGAGTATGCTGTCGCTCACGCTCTGTCCCGACAGCGAAGTGCCCGCTGCGCGGAAAGTGAACGGCAAGCCATACTTATTGGCGACTTTGACAATTCTCGACACCTCGCCCTCATCTTTGGCACGGATGACGACCTGTGGCGTCAATCGGTAAAAACTCGCGTCGGTACCCCACGCTAGTGTCCGCAACTCGTCGGTATAAATCCGCTCGGAGGGCAACACATTCTGTATCTCCTTCAGAAAACCGCTATAGTCCTTCATAGCCCTTATCGTTGTTTATTCCCCTCAAAGATAACACTTTTATCTTTCACACAAGGCATAACCAAGGAAAAATGAAGATTTATCACCACCAGCGGCAAGGAGCCAGGTGATGAAGAAAGATGAAAAAAGCGCACTGAGATGCGCTTAATAGTATCGAACGGTAAATTCAGTGGTGAGGTTGATTTCATCGTCCCAGCTGTCGCGATAGACGATGGGGATGCCACGGTAGGCTTCGGGGACGAGCAGCACGTTGATTTTACTCCAGCGCGGCATGCCATAGTCAAACGATTTGCCCGATAGTATCAAGATGTTACCAGCATAATCGAACTCATAGAAGCCACCACCCAAGCACTGCTCATGGGGCATGAGCAGGTCGCGGTGCAACGTCACCATGCCCAAGCGCAAGTGTCCGCCACTGGTGATAATGAATTTGGGATGAAGCATCGGTCAGATGACAATGAGTGATTGAAGCTCGCAGCGACTAATACAAGTCTAATACACTACCCCCTGGTTTTGACTTGAGAATAAGCTCAATCAGGGCCGTGACATCCGAAATGGCAACCTCTCCGTCTTGATCCACATCGGCATATTCCCTAGTTTGTTCATCAACGTTCGACGATCCTTTCAGGATGATTTCAATCAGGTCGGTGACATCAGCAACGTTGACTTCGCCATCGCTATTCACGTCTCCAACAATATGAACGGGCGGAGGCTCCGGCGGTGTGTACTGCAGGATACCATCCAGCCACTCCAAACGCCTGCCAATCCAATTCTTGATATAATCGATCTCGGCCTCATAGCTGCGGTTAACAACATAATTGGGCCATACCCAGACGCCCCAGCGCGGCCATGCCTGGCTGTTGCGAGCCTCGGCCCCACAGCAAGTGACCTCATTGGCCAGCGAGTCGATGGTCGCCATGATGCGGTCGTGGCGCAGGTTGGAATTACGCCACTCGGCCCAACGAGCGAATCGTGCCTGCACATAGCTATTGTCTGAAATCAGCTTATACCACCAGAAGGGAATCAAGAATTTGTCATTATTCTTATGCAGCATCGAGTTGCCACGTGATATCCAGCCAGAGGTAGCCGAGCCCTGGTTGTGTCGACAGTTGCCGAAGGCCAAGTTCATGTCCCAGATAGCCATCTTGAAACGCATGTCCTCGCTGTCGCGACGTTTGTAGAGCTTGGCACTCAGACGATAAGCGTCCACATTGTGGGCAAACTCATTGACAAGCTGGTAATCCATGAAGGACTGCACATCGACATACTTGCGATAGCCCTCAATCGGGTCCTTGTAATTCTTGGAGGCAAAGGCATCTTCCATGCTGTCGATTGCTCCGATGATGTACTCGCGCTGAGCAGGAGTCAATTCATCGGCATCAGGGAACTTATAGAGGAACTCAATTTCGCGGTCATAATATGTCACGGAACCGTCGCCACTAATGGGATGATACTTTGATATGAAGGTATCAGTCTCGTCACCGTTATTACCTACTTCCACGATGTAGCCACCCGTCAACTCGTCATCCTCCTCGCCAGGATCTGGCAGGTTGAGGCGATGTTTACCCTGGGTCACCAGCTCAGTGAGAATGAAAACGCCGTAATAGGTGCCGTCAAGGTAGAGTTCACACAGGCGACCCTGGGGGGTGTACTCCATCCAGGGGCGTGCCACCTCAAAGGCCAACAAGTCGCGGATCATGCTCTTATCGGAATAAGGAGCTAACAATGCCCAATTGTTGTCACTCCCCATGCCCAGCAAGGACACCTTTTTCTTATCATATCCCTGCTCATAAGGCTTGCTCAGCGTGCGGAAAGAATATGGTTTCTTGTCACTGTGCGTGAAAGAAGTGTTGCCACGATAACGCAGGGCGATATAGCCCTCATAGTCGACATGCTGGCCAGGATGTGCCACCGTGTCGCCATAATTGAGGTGACCCTTGCCGTTATGGATGATTTTCATGCGTGCTCCGATGCGCTCATCCCTCATGATCATCGCACCATTGACGTCAATCCACACGATGGGCAGATTGGTGGAATCAATGGAAACTGTCGTGTCATCGGGCGGATAATTATCGGCCTGCTGGGCTTTCGCCGGCAGGAAAAGTGACAGTACCGCTATGATGATCAAAAAGGAAAATCGTTTCATCGTTTTGAAAACCAATTGATTTGAGACTGCAAAAGTAGTCAAAAAAAACATATTTTACCATTTCACTGTGAAGAATTTTCACAATGAATACAATCTAGCATACTAAATTCAGCAGTGATCAATCTTTATTCGGACCACTCACCAGCAAGTAGGAAGTTGATGAGCGCTGTCACGTCGCTGATGCCGGCATTGCCATCGAGGTCACAGTCGGCAGCAGCGTCCTCCGCGGCATTGTCCGTCAGCAGGTAATTGATGAGCTGTGTCACGTCGCTGATATTGACCGCCCCGTCACCGTTCACGTCGCCCCGCAGTGGGGCATCGGGGTCAAAGCCCAATTGCTGGTCCATCCAGGCGATGCGGTCGCTGAGCCATTGCTTGAGGAATGACAAGGCGTCGTCGTAGTTCTGAGGGATGTAGTTGTTGGGCCAGACATAGACACCCCAGCGTGGCCAAGCCTGACTGTTGCGGGTGATTGCTCCGTCAAGGGTGAGGACGCCCGACAACGAGTCGATGACCGCATAGATCCGCTCCAACTTGATATTATTGCGACGGTACTCAGCCCATCTCGCCTTGAGTTTTGCCGTATAGGCCGGGTCATTGTTCAGTTGATACCACCAGAAAGGTACCAAGTACATATCACCCGAAGCAGCCAATGTATCATTCATCTGGTAACTCCACAAGTCAGAACGCCACCCATTCAGATAATAGGGGATGCCATAGGCCAGGTCCATGTCCCACAGCACCATCTTGAAGCGTGGATCCACGCTGTCACGACGCTTGAAGAACTTGCCGCTCAGGCGATAGGCATCCACATTGTGCCCCAACTCCTCGGCCAGCTGATAGTCGATGAAATTCATCACGTCGATATACTGGCTATAACCCGTCTCGGGATTCTGATAGTCGGCCGAAGCGAAGGTGTTCTCCATGAGACGGATGCGGCTCTTGATATAGCTGATCTGAGCCTGGGTCATATCCTCGTAGTCGGGCCATTCATACTGGAAGAAGATGTGCTTGCCCGTGCATACGGCCCCCGTGCTGGTCACCGGCTGGTGGAGCGACATAAAGATATTTCCCTCCGAGCGGTCCACCTCCATGATGTAACCCCCGGTGAGTTCATCGCCCTCCTCGCCTGGGTCGTCAAGATTCAAGCGGTGCTTGCCCTTGGAGACTACCTCGGCAAGGATATACACACCGTAGTAGATGCCGTCAAGGTAGAGCTCGCAGTAGCGGCCCTGGGGCGTGAACTCCATCCACGGGCGTGCCAACTCCCGCGCCAGCAGGTCACGCACCATGGTCTGGTCGCTGTAGGGGGCCAGCAACGCCCAGTTGTTGTCCTTGCCCATGCCCAGGAGTTTCACCTTCTGCTTCTCGCCGCCCTCCTCAAGCGGCGCGGTCAGTGGGCGGAAGGAGTAGGGTTTCCTGCTATGGGAGAAAGACGAGTGCCCCCGGTAGCGCAGCCCGATGTAGCCGTCATACTCAACATGCTGTCCCGGATGGGCTACCGTATCGGCATAGTTGAGCTGGCCATCACCGTTATGGATCAATTTCATGCGGGCCGTGATGCGCTCATCGCGCAGGATCATCGCACCATTCACTTCCAGCCAAACAATAGGTAGATTGGTATGGTCAATGGTCACATTCTTGTTCTGAGGCGGGTAATTGTCTGGTCGCTGAGCCAGCATCATCATGCCTGACAAAACTAACAGGGTCGACAATAGTATAAGTTTCTTTATCATACATTCATTGTTAATTACAATGACAAAAATAGTAAAAAAATGATTATCCCACTGCATTCATCATCTTTCACTCAACACGAGTGAAAATCAATGTGATATTTACCAAGAGCCACTAAGAAGATAAGATATCAGGAGCGTCACATCGGCAATGCTAGCATTGCCATCGAGGTCACAGTCGGCAGTCTCCAGGGTCACCGCCATCGCATGGCCCGATAGCAGGTAGTTGATGAGGTCGGTCACATCGGCAATGGTGACGGCGCCATCACAGTTCACATCTCCACGCAGCCAAGCGTTAGGGTCAAAGCCCAATTGCTGGTCCATCCAGGCGATACGGTCAGCCAGCCACTGCTTGAGGTAGTCCACCTCGTCCTGGAAGTCATCGGCGATATAATAATTGGGCCACACATATTCTCCCCAGCGCGGCCACGCCTCGCTGTTGCGTTGTTCTGCTCCCTGTGCAGTCAAGACGTTGGCCAGCGAATCAACCTTTTCCATGATAGCTTCTTCACGCAGGTTGCTGCGGCGGTATTGCCCCCAGCGGGCCTTGAGGGCATTGGTGTAGTCGGGGCTGGTATTCAGCTTATACCACCAGAACGGAATCAGCTGCGGGTCGCCCTCGGCATTCATCGTGTTGTTATTCTTATACATCCACGTGTCGGTGCGCCACCCGTTATAGTAGTCGGCATTGCCATAGGCCAGGTTCATATCCCACACGACCATCTTGAAACGCGCATCCTCACTGTCGCGACGCTTGAAGAACTTGCCGCTCAAGCGATAAGCATCGACATTGTGCCCCAGCTCCATCGCAATCTGGTAGTCGATGAAATTGGTCACATCCAGATAGTTCTCATAGTTGGTCGGCGCACCTGACTTGTAGGTCCACAACGACTGCTCCATCTGGTCGATGCGCCCGGTGATGTAATCCACCTGCTCGGCAGTCAGGTCCTCATAGTCGGGGGACTTGTACTGGAAGTTGATGTACTGGTTGGAGTAAACAAATCCCTGGCTGCTCAAGGGGTGGTAATTGGAAGTATAGGTAACCTCGCCGTCGGTGCGGTTCACCTCCATGATATAGCCTCCGGTGATGGAATCGCCACTCAAGCCAGGGTCGGACAAATTGATGCGGGTCTTGCCCTTGGAGACGGTCTCAGTCAGGATATACACGCCATAGTAGGTCCCGTCAAGGAACATCTCGCAGTAGCGACCCTGGGGGGTATATTCCATCCATGGGCGCGACACCTCAAATGCCAGCAGGTCACGCATCATGCTCTTGTCGGCATAGGGAGCCAGCAGCGCCCAATCATTGTCCTTGCCCATGCCCAGGATGTTGACTTTCTTCTTGGTGCCGCCCTCCTCCAGAGGTTTATCCAGCGGACGGAAGGAATAGGGCTTCTTGTCACTGGCATTGAACGAGGAGCTGCCTCGATAGCGTATCGCCACATAGCCCTCGTAGTCGATCGTCTGCCCGGGATGTGCAACGGTATCGGCATAATTGAGTCTCCCGTCACCGTTGTGGATAATCTTCATGCGCCCTGTGATGCGCTCATAGCGGTCAATATACTGTCCATCCACGTCAATCCACACGATGGGGAGGTTGGTGGACTCCATCTCCACATACTCGTTATCAGGGGGATAGTTCCACCACGACCAGGCACGAGCAGTCCCAGTCAACGTCAGTAACACTAATACAAGCAATAATAGTCGTTTCATCTTTGGTCAATCTTTTTTTTGTTCGGAAGTCCCTGCAAAGGTACATAAAAAATAGGTTTTAGGTTTTAGGTTTTAGGTTTTAGGCTTTAGACTTTAGACATTAGACTTTAGACTTTAGGTCTTAGGTTTTAGGCGTTAGGTTTTAGGTCTTAGGTTCTAGGTTTTAGGTATTAGGTCTTAGGTTTTAGCGGGGGTCTGCTTTCTCTTTGCCTAGTGATAAGACGCTAAGGATTATTGGTTGAGGATTATAGCGAGGACGGCATTGACGTCGGCAATGCCCACCTCGCCGTCGCCGTTCACGTCGCCGATAGGTTCTATGCGGCCCGAGAGTATCATGTCAATCACTGCATTGACGTCGGCAACGTTAACCTCGCCATCACCATTCACGTCACCAGGCAAGGCGGCAGCCGGGTTGTAGTCCAGCTGGCTGTCCATCCATGCGATGCGGTCGGTAATCCATTGCTTGAGCCAGGACACCTCATCGGCAAAGTTGCCAGCCACATGGTAATTGGGCCACACCCAAACGCCCCAGCGTGGCCATGCCTGGCTGTTGCGCTGCACAGCGCCATGCGAGGTGAGGACGCTCGACAACGAGTCCACTAGAGCAACAACACGTTCCTGACGCAGGTTGCTGCGACGGTATTGTGCCCAGCGCTGCTTGAGGGCTGCGACGTAGGCGGGGTTGCTGTTCAGTTTGTACCACCAGAAGGGGATCAGATAGGTATCGCCAGCGCTGTTCAAGATACTGTTGGTGTTCTTGTACATCCAGGTGTCGGTGCGCCAGGCATCATAGTAATCGGCGTTACCATAGGCCAGGTTCATGTCCCACACCACCATCTTGAAGCGCGGATCCTCACTGTCACGGCGCTTGAAGAACTTACCGCTCAAGCGGTAGGCATCCACGTTGTGCCCCAGTTCCTCGGCAATCTGGTAGTCAATAAAATTGGTCACATCAAGATACTGCTCATAGGTCGCCTGCCCGCTCGGCCGATAGTTCCACAGGGCACTTTCCATCTGGTCGATACGGCCCTCGATGTATTTTACCTGTTCACTATTCAGTTCCTCATAATCGGGCGACTTGTACTGGAAATAGATATAGCAGTTATTGTAGGGCGTTCCGTTGCTGCTCACGGGGTGATATCGCGAGACGTAGGTCACCCCCTCGGCACGGTCCACCTCCATGATGTAACCTCCAGTGAGGTCATCACCGCTATCTCCAGGATTAGGCAGGTCCAGACGGTGCTTGCCATCGGAAACCACCTCGCTGAGGATATACACGCCATAATAGATGCCATCAAGGATGAGTTCGCAATAGCGACCCTGGGGCGTGTATTCCATCCACGGGCGTGATATCTCAAATGCCAGCAGGTCACGCATCATGCTCTTGTCGGCATAGGGGGCGAGCAATGCCCAGTTGTTGTCCTTGCCCATG
>Ga0247609_10006689_pt1 | contig 11071 bp, 7 predicted proteins | sample 172DNAGHGlowgp2_FD_193487 | JGI IMG/M metagenome (GOLD analysis project Ga0247609, IMG submission 193487) | Sheep rumen microbial communities from Palmerston North, Manawatu-Wanganui, New Zealand - 1728 DNA GHGlow gp2 | ecosystem: Host-associated > Mammals > Digestive system > Stomach > Rumen ... | reverse complement strand
TGTTCTCATCAAATTTCATGATTCCTTTGGTTGTATTGAACAAAAGGCCGTCTTTCTGAGTCCAGACAAGGCCGTTAACACTAAAGTTTTCTTCTCCCGAAAACGCATCAACGATATCTTTTTTGAGAACTTCTTTTCCTGTAGCATCAAACTTCACAAGAAAAGCCTCACTCACTTTATAAGAAATATCTTCAGCGCCTTCCTCGGTTGCAGGAGCTGAATTCCCAACATTTGCATCGTCATTCTCATCATCACCGGGCGCTTCGAGGCTGCCGTCATTTTCACCTGCATGAGCAACGCCTTCCTCATCCTCTGCGCCTCCTTTTTCCTCGGCAAATTCCTGATATTGCATATAAAGATTTCCGTCCTTGTCGGCAGTAAAAAGAGCTGACATACTGTTTCCGTCGCCTGCAATATCAAAAGATTTTATATCGGAACCGTCAGGTTTAAAAGAAACACATCTGCGTTTTCCGTCTTGTCCGTGAGCTACGGTGATAACTCTTCCGCCTTCAAGATCAAAGAATTCAAGATATTCACCGTCTTTTGTTATTCCCTCGATTTTTTCCTGTTTAAAAATGCCGCTGTCCGCCTGCTGTGGAACTTTTTCCTCCAAAACAGTCATTCCGTCGGCAGCTTTATTCCCGCATCCTGCGAGAGCTGTGACACAAAGCACCGATGCAAGGATGCCTGTAACAATTTTTTTTGATATTTTTTCTTTTTCCATACTCTTTTCTCCACTTTTAACCTTTATTATAGCATAGGAGGATACGCAAATATCGCGTACCCTCCTATAAAATCAGCTATTTTCATTAAGATATGTTGTAACTCTGTTTTGAATAATCTCCGCAACCTGCTCGGCAGTCTTCTGTCCGCTATAGAATGTAGCAGTTTCTTCTTCAACAATCTTGGACACTTCCTCATCATAGCAATCCGTTGCCTTAATACCAAGGATATAATCCTTCAACTTCTGAGCCTGTTCCTGAGAAAGAGGCTTTACCTTTACTTCCTTATCGGTAACCGGATCCCACCCGTACGCGTCAATATCATCTTCGGACTTTTCTTGTATAGCTTTTGCAAATTGTTCATCGAACTTAGACTTAACCGGAGAGAAACCATAGAAAGCTTCTTTATCCGCAGTCATAATACTCTTAATCACGTCATAGATAACTTCCTTATGTTCTGTCTTGCTGTTTACGGCAAATGTAGAAGGAGAAATTACTGCCAGATTCTCTCCTCCCTCATTAGGAAAACCTACAAATTCAAAGTCCTCTTTAAAAGTGAGCTGTGCTGTACGTGCATAATCATCAAAGCTTGAGATATATGTTCTGTAGAACAATGTTTTATCTTCCTGAACAAATTTTTCTTCAGGAACCCACTCTCCGTTTTCTTCACCTTCAAATTGATGTTCCTCATCAGGGAATTTATTTACAAAGTTAAGATACTCCATAAATTCCGGATTGTTAAAGTTGCACTTCTTATTCTTCCAATCAACAAACTTATCGCCGTAATATGTCCATAAATATGATCCGAGATTTTCTCTGGATACATAGGTTCCAAATGCAAGATCATAATTGGCACCATTAGAGGTAATAATATCATCCCAGTCCTTAAACGACAAAGTAGTTTTTCCGTTAAGGAATTTAGTTTTTGTTGAACATGTTTCAACATAAAACGAAGGCATGAATGTATATAATTTACCGTCAATCTTCATCATCTCAGCCACATTGGGGAGATATTCAATATCACCGAGCGGTCCGCCTTTTTCAAAAGCAGGTGTAAGGTCAAGCAATATTCCCTTATCAACATACTTACGTAATGACGCTTCGTTATTTGAAACACAAATAATATCAGCCGCTTTTCCGGATGTAATATCAAGATTGAACTGCTTTCGTGCAGTTTCCCAATCATCTTGATAAAGAGTATCATAATTGATCATCTTGATCATATACTTATCGTTTGACCTGTTAAATTTCATGATCGCATTCCCGATATCACCACTCATGTATTGTGACATCAATGTAATAACTGTCTTATCAACTACATCTTCCGGATTTACTTTGGTAAGTCTTGCCAAAGTTGAACTAATGCTAGTGCCCATATCCGGTCCGGGAATATTTACAATAAACTCTGTATCGCTTAATGCAACGGTCTCAAGCCACATATATCCACCCGTGCCGATATTTGAATCTCTGAAATCTGCAAGCTTATTGAGCTTGCCACCGTTCATATCATATTTATAAATTCCGGAGTCATCAGATGCATACAGGGAACCATCACCGCCCGTAAAGAACTGATAATTGCCATACTTACCGAATCCCTCAAGCTTTTTTCCAACTTCTTTCTTATCAAGATCAAGAATTGCGTTTACTTCGCCGCCTTCTCCATCACCTGCATAATAAGTTATAAGCAGCTCATTTTCGGACAATTTTGAAAGATTGTTGATCCACCCGTCATCACCGCAGATTTTCTTCTTTTCGATCAGCATCTGAGGACCGTTTTTCTCGTCAAAAGTTTGTATTCCATTTTCTGAAGGACAAAGAATACCGTATTTCTCAGTCCATACCATACCATAAAGATTGAACCCTTCTTCCATGCCCTGTGCATCTTTGGGAGCAAACTGAGCAAGGTCAACCTTTGCAATCTCTTTTCCTGAAGAATCGAGTTTTACAAAATAAGATTTAGCCTCCCCGGAAACATCACCTTCCTGCTTTTTCTCTTCAGAAGGTTCAGCCTCTTCAGCCGAAGTCTCTGCTGAAGAAGATTCTGCTACAGAAGATTCCGATGCAGAGGATTCTGCCACAGAAGCATCTGCTACTGAGTTATCGGAAGATGAAGCTTCCTCGGCAGTGGTCTCTTCAGAATCATCTGATTCTCCGCCTCTTCCGTACAACGCCTCTCTATCGCCCTCAAAGCAATTCAAGTAAGCATTTCCGTCGTTATCAAACACGCAATTGTATACATAAAAATTCTTTCCGCTTCCGACATCAACAGACTGAACATCCGATCCGTCCGGATTAAAAGTGATCAATCTGGTCTTTCCTTTTTCAGTCTGGGCAAACAGCTTAATCTTGCCGCCTGCACTGCTTAAAACCCCGACTTCTTCACCCGGTTCAAGAATACCCTCAAGATCTTCCTGTTTAAAAATACAGTTTTTATCAATTTTCTTGGCTTCTTCCAATGAAACGCCTTGATTTTTCTTTTTGCCGCATCCTGTCAATGATGTTGCCAATAGAACGGATACCAGCAAACCACTTACTACTCTCCCGACAAATCGTCTTTTTCCCATTTACTTATCCTCTTTTTCTTCTTTCTGTCATTCATTTTTACTTCGAGTTCATATTTCTTATCGGCAAGTTTCTGCATGAATCCACTAAAATCAGTCTCCCTGCGCGTATAACAATTCTTCGCAAAAAGGATAACTGTCACAGCGGCACTCACTTTCAAAAACAATCCGATAACAAAAAGGATAGATAAAATATCTTCATATCCTCTGGCTATATTCTCCCAATAGGGATAATATATAGCCTTTTGCCACATGCTTCTTGTTCCAAAAGAAGCTGCAACTTCCAGAAGCGACATAGGTTTAAACCTCTCTGAATTTTCGCAGATGTGCACCGATCCGCCATCCAGGCCGCAACTTTCAGTAATATATTTGCAAACAATCCCTTCTACAGGATTGGAGCAAGCAATCTCATAACAATTGATCCCGCCGAACTTCGCTTTCTGTCCGGTTTCGGAAATCTCTTTTTCTACTGTTCTGCCGCTGTAAATTTCTCCAAATCTTGAAAGACTTTCATAGGACATATAGATAATAGGCTCTTTAAGTCCTGCGGCTTCATTAAATCTTCCCTCATCTCTGTCTACGACACCTGCGACATAATGTGGGAAGCCCTCTATATAAACAACTTCTCCGCAAATATCGCTTGATCCGAATATATCCCATGCCACCTGTTTATCAAGTACAATATAATTAGGCATTGTGGGATCGTCTTTAAAAGCACTACCCGCTACAAAATTAAGCGGGTGAAAAAGAAAAAAATCGCCGCCCACTCCTATGGCACGAACCTTGTACGGCTCTTTATCACTGTCATAGCTTATGCTTACAGCACCCTGAGCGCTGTAACAGCTACAAAAATCCAGTTTTTTTTCGTTTATTCCACCTTCATCCACCATCTTGTTCTTAAAATCATACTCAAGTTTCTTGATGGAATTTTCATCTATACACTGATTCTGGGCATAAAAAACACTTACATGTGCCCAGTTTTCATCTGCCGATATCCTGTCAATGACATTCTGATCCGGCATCTTTCCAACCAAAAATCTTGTTATGATTCCAAGAATAAGATCTATCAAAAGCAGTATCGTAATAAGTATGAGAGGTACTTTTGCTTCGATAAAAAAAGTCTTTATTTTGTTTTTTGGTTTATCATTAAACTCTGATACTTTTTCTTTATCCATAATTATTTCTCTGCAAGTCTTACCTGGTCGCCCGGATCTATTGCCTTTGAAGCTGTTGTAATAATACTGCAATATTCGGGAAGATTACCTTCAATAGCCGTGTTTTTTGAATCTGAATCAAGAGTATTTACATCAACCTTCGTCGCAATATATCTGTTTCCGAGAGGTGAGTTTTTCTCTGTAAGAACAAGAACATAACTCTTGTTGTCTCCGCCCTTGACCGCATTGTTTGGAACGATCATATCGTAATGCTTTGGCTTTTCACCCATCTTAAGAGATATCTCCTGACCGGGCGTAACCTCGGGACTTTCGATCTTAAAGGTCAAAACCTTCATATTGGCGGGGTCTTTTTTGTCATTTCTAATAGACTTAAGTATCGCCTTAAAGGAATCCGGTTTCTCGAAGCTGTATGGATTTGTCAAAGTAGCAACATTTCCGACTTTCACTCTCTTTGCCTGCTCTGTCTTTACAGAACACTCAAGTGTCATATCTTTTCCGTCAACCTGAATGACCGCAACAGGTTCTTCGGCATTTGTCTTTTCTCCTGCCACTTTATTTATACTTGAAATAATTCCGTCTACAGGTGCCTTAATGGTTGCTCCCGTTGATTCTGCCTCAAGTTTTGCAAGCTTAGCCTTTGACTCTGCAATCTTATCTTTTAAATCTGTAAGACCAATCTCCGATCCGAGGCTTGCAAGCACTTTCTCTTTTTCTTTTGTGGCAGCTTCCAGCTCAGCCTGGGTTCTTGCCTTTTCTGCGGTAGCTGCGGCAAGCTTCTTTTGATTATCCGCATCCAGCTGAGTTCCGAGGTTGTTAAGCTGGCTCTGATCTTTTGTAAGCTCATCAACCTTCTTCTGGAGATCTTCAATTCTGTCTTCATCTCCGCGAGCCTGCGCATCCGCAAGATCTGCCTGAGCCTGCGCAAGTGTATATCCCGGAGTAGCTGCGTTATAATCACTGTCTGCCTTATCCGTAGTTGCTTTCTGCGTAATTGCATCAATCTGTGCCTGAGCCGCACGGTCTGCATCAAGTGCCGCATCATATCTGTCCGTTGCAGCCTTTAACTCACTCTGATATTTATCATGTGATGACTTTTTTCCTTTGCGGACATTTGTGATCACATCATCCGGCACATTTCCGGAAAAAAGCTCCGTATCATATTTAAGTTCAAGCTCATCAAGCTTCTCTTTCTCTGCAAGAAACTCTTCCGACTCGATATCATCAAGATAAAAGAGAATATCATCCTTCTTTACATGCGCGCCCTCTTTTACCGCAACACCGGAGATCTTTCTTGATTCCTTCACCGTAACTTCATAAGGATCTTCTGCAACGATTTCTCCGGATATAGGAATTTCCTTAACTATCTCTCCGCTGTCAACCGAAACTGTCGCAACCTGTGCAAGCGAATAGTTCATAATTGTATTTGAGAAAAAAGTCAGCGCAAGCATAATGCAAAGAAAAACAATGGCTATGTTCTTTACAATGTCTTTTTTATCCCTCTTTTTGCCTTTATCTTTGTCTGTATCCTTGTCTTCAACCACAAGCTGATTTTCGTTATTCATCCCTTGACTCCTCCTTGGTAGGAAATGCCCTCCACTAAATAATCTTCGCCGTACAAGAACAATAACAACGGCGGAATCAAATAAATTATCGCAACTGCGAATGCAAGACTTATCTCACCCTGATTGATCTTAGACAAAAATACCGAAAGCGGATGTTTATCCGCATCCTTAAGCAAGATAAGAGGTTGCTCGACCATATTCCAATAGTCGAAAAATACCAATATCATAATTGAAGCAACTCCGCCCTTACACAGCGGAAACTGTATCCTGGAAAAGATTTCCCATTCACCCGCTCCGTCTATCTCTGCCGCTTCCGTAAGCTCTTTCGGAACTCGCTTCATAAATTTCGTAAGAAGATATATCGCAAACGGTGAGAAAAATCCCGGAAACCAGATTGCCCAATTTGTATCAAGAATCCCAATGAAATCAGAAACCAGGTAATTCGGAACAAGTGTGACCTGATACGGCATAAGCATCAATATGATGTATATAAAAAAGATCACTTTTTTTGCCCTGCTCTCATGCCTTGAAAAACCATAGGCCGCAAACGAAGCCAGTGCAAGCTGCACGAAAACTATCGGAACCGTATATATCACCGAATACCAGAACTTGAAAAGATATTCGGGGCTCTTTAAAAGAACTGTGAAATACTGATTGAAAGTGACCATGTCCGGAATAAACTTAAGATTCACAGTCTTTGAAATATATGTCCTGGCACTTCCGTCACTTTTGTTGTAATTATCGAAGACCGAACCGTAGTTTGCATTTATCTCCGTCGCAGCCATAAATGAATTGGTAAACGTAAGGAGCGTCGGCATAATAAAGAAAAATGCAAAAACAATCGCCGCAACCGTTACTATGATCTTCTTTGTCTTATCTTCCAGTTCTTTTTTCTGTTGTATTCGTTTTCTGTATATTTTGCTAAACTCATTTTCCATATAAGCTGTTATCCCTCGACGTCTTTACCGTATGAGTCCTCAAATTTAAGTAAAAAGTATATGAGTATCGATACTATTATGAACATAATGATCGCCGCAGATGAAAGCATCTGATAATCCAGCGATGCAAACTTATTGTTCATATAATGTTGCAGCATATAAAGCGTGTCGTAAGGATAGTCCCCCGTTAACAGGTATATTTCCCTGAAAACCTTAAATGAATTGATAAGTGACATTATAGTCACGAACATTATTGTAGGTGATATAAACCTAAGCTTCACATGCCAAAATATCTGAAATTTACCGGCACTTTCTATTCTTGCAACTTCTATAAGTTCCTTCGGAATACCTCCGAGTGCCGACATAAACAAGATCATATTGTATCCAAGATTCTTCCACAAGAAAAGCGTCAGCAAAACAACATATGCCTTATCCGATTTGAGCCAGTCTGTCTTGGATGTATCTCCAAGTGTTGCCAGAACATTGTTTACGATTCCGTTCTGATGAAACATTACCTGCCAAATAAGAACTATAGACGCAGTCGGAACCATAAGCGGGCTTAGGAATGACGATCTGAAAAAACTCTTAAACGGAATCCTCGATTCCATCACGACAGCAAGTATCAGCGATAACAAAACCGCAAGCGGCACTGCCGTAAAAGAAAAATTAAGAGTATTAAGTCCCGCTTTCCTGAATGCTTCATTATTCCAGACATTAACAAAGTTGCTGAATCCGACAAACTCTTTCTGTACCGGATTATTCATAAATGAATAAGCAATAATAACCATGAATGGCGCCACGAAAAAAACAAATACGCCGATCAGCGAAGGGAGAAGAAAGAACCACGAAATAAGTTCTCTCTTTCCGACAGTCTTTACTCTTTGCTTCGGTTGTTTAATTCTTTCGGTAATTAAAGACTTTATCCTCACTTATTAAAATCCTCATATACAAACTTTGGTACAGAACCTCTCTTAAAACTGAAATGATGTGTAAATGTATCCATAAACTTATCATCAAAATTCACGTTGAACTGCTTATCAACTTTATCAAACGGATACTTCCACTCCGGATAATTTTCATACACGCAGTTTTCCATTATTTCTTTTATCTTGTCTTTATCCGTATATATTTTGGAATCAAAGCCAAAATCCTTTGCCAAATAATACCATTTATTATATATTTCCATTGTCTCAGCATCAGACATTTCACCAAAGTTATATCCCGGAAAATAATTATCGACCGAGAGTTCCTGTATCTTATCAACAGGAAAATCTTTTCCGGTAAAAAGATCATTCTTCTTAAGCACATCAATTACATGTGTGAAGTCCTCGTAAACAGGCAAAGCACAAGACATAGCCGGTTCACAACTTATAAATAAATCTCCGATAGCGCTTGTATCTTTGATATATGAAAACTTGTATTTTTCCAAAACGTCCTGCTTATAGGCTTCCATAACATCAACTATAACCGAAACATTATTGGTACGTTCATCACCACCGGGGAATGAACAGGATAATGATGCGTTTGCAAATGCCAGATTCTCTGTTGTATAAATTCTTTCACTAAAACAAGGAACATGTCCTTTTATAAACTCTTCGCTCCCGGTAAGCTTATCCATAAGCTTAGGATCTATATCGTAAGGAATTATGATATCACGATAGACTCTTCTTCCGTCTTTTAAATTATAGAGGACCTTTTGCTCCCAGCCATATTTATAAGCAGCATCATAATTGCCATTATTTTTTCTGGCGCATTCCATTCCTTTTTGGGCAACAGGGATAAAAGCATCCATATCCGTGATCTTCATATTGGCGAAAGAATAAGAACTCCAATCCGCCCTGGGATCATAGCCGTAATAATACCTGTCGTCATACATTATCCCGAAATCGTTATTAAATAAAGCCGCACTCTCTACGGATGAAGCACTTGGAACATAACTGTCGTATCCAAGAAGGTCACCTTTGTATATGAAAAAAATCAGTAATAAGATAGCCATCGCCATTAAAGTCTGACGTTTTCCTTTTGCAAAGCTCTTAATATCGGAATCAAGACAGATCTCAATAAGTGATCCGACAAAAACACAGATTGCCAGCATCCCAATACAAAGAATGATATAGAGCTTTCTGCTCCATGCCGAATCAAAGATGGAACGAATAACTACCATTCCCCCGAGCGAAGCAATCACACATACAAGAACCTTACAAGCCCATCTGACAGGTCTGAAGATGACAGTTTTGCCTACATGCTCTGCCCTTCTGTGCTTATATACGAATACAACGAGAACAGTCGCAATAACAGCCGTTACTATCATATCTATGTCATATCTGAGTGCTTTAAGATATGTATTCATGACCGATGATACATCAAATACCTTATCAACAGAATAAAATCTGAATTTATGCATTATGATATTCGCCACACTTTGCACATCATTACAAGGCGACAAAACTGCGGTGTTTTCAGACAGTTCACTTGCTGTTGAAAAGAACATGCGATTCAAATAATGAAACTCTTCTCCCAAAATATAGGGAAAATAAAGCATTATTGCAGTCAATACAAGTGCGATCATCCTTGTTCCGCACAATAATATTGCAAGAGTTGTAATAGTAAAGCACGTATAGAAAAATATGATCATTCTCACCGTCTGAATAAGAATGGCTATTATAAGTGCGGTATTTATAGCACCGAACGCTGCCGCAATAAGAACAGCAACAGCCTCAACGGCAAGAAATATAGCGATAAAGTTGTTAACGGCAACCATATATGCGCTCTGAATTCTTCTGGCACTTGTAGTTGGCAGACTCAAATAAAAATCAAGCTTACTCATACTGAAAAGATAAGAAAACTTTGTAAATGCATATATTATTCCGAGTGCACCGATCAGAACATAAAACATTGATCCAAGTCCCAAAGCGTGCATAACTACCGATTGCTTTTCAAACAATAACTGAGCTGCATCCTGCTCATGCTCAATTCCATAATGATGCGATCTGATGAACCACAACACCATAGGCACAATAAAAGCTATAAACATAACAGGAGCCACCAATATATATGACCATAAGCTCTTATTGCTCATAATATTTTTATTTGCTTTAACTTTATCAACCCATGATGAATTTGCGGATGTCATATCCAACCACCTCCGTCTCACTGATAAATATTTCTTCCAATGTAAGCGCTAACATTTCAAAGAAGACCATATCCGCACGCTTAAATGCATTCTCCACATCTGTTCTTTCTCCTCTGACAGTTATGGTATGGAGTCTTCCACGTTTATCATGTATAAGCACATCGAGTCCCTCAAGCGCTTTCTCTTCATCTTCATCTGTGTTGAATACACACTGAATTTTTTGCATATTAAGCTTCATGTCCGAGATATCTTCCGACAAAATAACGCCGCCCTTATGAAGAAGTCCCACATGATCGCATATATCCTCAAGTTCTCTTAAATTGTGTGAAGCGATTACGGGAGTAAGACCTCTGTCTTCCATCTCGGCAGCAAAAAGGCTCTTTACTCCCTGTCTTACTACGGGATCAAGTCCGTCAAAAGTCTCATCGCAAAGAAGGTACTTTGTTCCGGCGCATAATCCCAATAAAATTGAAACCTGCTTTTTCATACCTTTTGAAAAAGTATTTATCTTTCTGTCCTTATCAAGGCCAAAGCCAGTCAAAAACTTATTAAACTTCTCTTTATCAAAATTCTCATATACCGATGCATAAAAGCCTGCCATATCATCAGGTGTACTGTTTGGGAAAAAATACTGATCGTCCGAAATATAAAAAACATCCTTCTTCACATCAGGATTGTCATAAACAGGCCTGTTATCAACACAGACAACACCCGAATCCGGTTTGATAACTCCTGCAATTATTCTTAATGTTGTACTCTTTCCTGCCCCATTTGTCCCAACAAGACCAAAGACTTCTCCGTCAGCAATCTTAAGTGATACATGATTGACAGCTTTGATGTCATCAAATGCCTTATTAAGCTCGATTAACTCAATCACGCCTTTCCATCCTCCTTCTTAAGCTCGGCTATCCTCTCATTTATCTCCGATAATACTTCGTCATAGGGAATCCCGATACCGTTTGCTTCAACAAGCAGATCAA